>Ga0187807_1000490_pt1 | contig 12499 bp, 11 predicted proteins | sample NC_wetland_sal_i_4_FD_132432 | JGI IMG/M metagenome (GOLD analysis project Ga0187807, IMG submission 132432) | Wetland sediment microbial communities from Neuse River Estuary, North Carolina, USA - ASW_2 | ecosystem: Environmental > Aquatic > Freshwater > Wetlands > Sediment | place: USA: North...
CCGGTGATGAACGAGGCGGCGTCGGAGGCAAGGAAGACCACGAGCGCGGCGGCCTCGTCCGGTGTCCCGAGCCGTCCGAGAGCATGCTTGCTCGCGAGGAACGCCTGGGTCTCCTGGTCGAGGTTCGCGTCGATGAGCGGCGTGACGATGAAGCCGGGGCCGACCGCGTTGACCCGTACGCCCTGGGCGGCGTACTCGAGAGCGGCGTTCTTGGTCAGGCCGACGATCGCGTGCTTGGCGGTCACGTAGGCAGAGGAGTAGGCGAAGCCGACCGAGCCGAGGATCGAGGCGACGTTGACGATCGCGCCTCCGCCTTCCGCGGCGGCGATGGCCGGCAACTGTGCGCGCAGCCCGTAGAAGACGGCGTTCTGGTTGATCTTGATGACCTGCCGCCACGAGTCAAGCGGGTACTCACCCACCGGCGCCAGCGCGCCGGCGATGCCCGCGTTGTTGACGGCGATGCGCAGCGGCCCGAGCTCGCCGGCCGCGGCGACGGAGCGTTCCGCGAACTCCGGGTCTGTGACGTCGCCCACCAGGCTCGCGGCCGTGCCCGCCGCGGCGCGGATCTCGTCTGCCACAGCCTTCGCGCCGGCTTCGTTGATGTCGGTGACGAGAACCGCGGCCCCGTTGGCGGCCAGCAGGCGGGCGATGGCGCGCCCGATCCCCGAACCAGCCCCGGTGACGATCGCGGAACGTCCCCCCACGTCGTATGTGGCCATGTATCCAGGCCCCCAATTCCGTTCGACTGGTACCCGGCAACTGCCGGGCACCTACCCAACGTTAGGGCCGCCGCAGGGAGGCGGCATCGGCCGTTAGGCCCTTCCATAAGGGAAAACCGTCACTCCGAAGCTGCTTAGGGAGCCGAGCTGTCGAACGTCCACAGAGCGGCCATGGGGAGGGATTACAGCAGGCAGCACGTGATCTGTGGCCGATCTGCCCATGGTTCTGTGCGCGATCTGCCGATAGTGTCGTGGCCGATTTGCCGCGCCGGACAGGGTCAGGGGAGCAGCAGTTCGACCTGGACGGAGGGGTAGCGGGCGGGCATCTTGCGGTCGAGGGTGGTCAGCGTGGCGCCGCTAGCCTGGGCAAAGGCGGCCAGGTAGTCATCGGCCCACAGCTTGTGGCTCTTGTCATCACGCGCGGAAATCGCACGCCAGATGGCGTCCAGTGCCGCTGGCTCGTCGGCCCATAGAACGCGCTCGTCCGCCCAGAGCTGGTCGTAGGTTCGCCATGCTTGGCTGCGGTCGATGGCGTCGTCACCCATGACGGCGGGATTGGACAGCAGCCGGAGCAGTCCCATCTGCGTAACCCGGCAGAAGACGATGTCATCCGTCTGGATGCCGAACCAGTCCGCCGCGACCGGATGGTGGACGTGCCGTCCCCAGACGGCTGCCAGCCAGAGGCCAACGTCTACCAGCTTCACTGGGCGGCGAACCTCTCAACATCCTCGGCATCGAACGCGTCCTCAATATCCTCATTGGTGACGAGGACCGTCGGCTCGGCGTCGCGCGCGATCAGCGGCAGCGTCACGCGCCCCGTCTTCCCCCGTGGCGTGGCGGGAAGGCCTACTTCATGTGCTACCGCTCGGTTGACGAGATCCTTGAGGCTTTCGCCCTGCTCGGCGGCACGTGCCTTGGCCGCTCGCATCAGGGTTGGGGGCAGGTCAATCGTGGTGCGCATAAAAGCATATTAGCAGCATCCTGGCGGTACGGTCGCTGTGCTGATGGCACGCCACGTCGCTGGGATCTGACGTCGTTGCATCAGATGCCACGAACAGCGTCCGGCTGGCTGCTAACTCAACCAGGGAACAGTGAGCGCCATTGTCCAGTCGAACAGTACGTGGGTTTCCAGGTCCAGGTCCTTGCCTGCGATCAGCAGCATGTACTTCTTGAACAGTTCGCCGACCAAGTCAATGGCGGCCTCGATTTCTTCCTCGCCCGGAACTGGGGCCTTCGGCTGCCGGTCGAGATGCGTGATGTACTTGTTCGAGTATTTCTTGATCGCCGCAGCAGCATTCCTTAGCCGGTCGATGTCAGCTCGGACCGCGGCCGGATCGATGGTCCTCGCACCCGCCAATTGCATGCCGGTGTGTTCGCCGACCACCAAGTCCTGCGGGTGCACGATGATGTCGTTCAGAACAGTGACCAGCGAGTCGGTCTCATGCTCCCGACCCTGCTGGCCAGCGTCGATCATCGTTCGCACTGCGACGATCGCCCGCCGGTAGAACAAGGTGCCAATCCAACTCGGGATGAACGGGTTATCGCGCACAACCTGGTTGGCGAGGGCGATGTCCGAGATCCGGCGCCAGAAGAAGCGATCCTGGTATACACCGAGAATTTCCTCAGCCGCATGCTCAAGACGAGTCTCCCACTCGGCCTTGCGGTCCACAGTTTGCGCAGAGGCGGGCGTAGCCGCGCTCATTCAAGCCTCCTGAGACAGTGCACCTGATGGAATACCGTGCCTATTTTACTGGCGCAGGGCACTTATTCGGAGCGTGCAGTATTCCCCGGCCGCCGCTGATGTCTGGCCGCCCGGTAGGCATCGACGGCCCTACGCGAGCTACGCCAGATCCCATCAGAACCCTGGACGGCGTCGAGTCTCCCGCGTTGCGCAGCCCGGCGCAGCGCGATCATGGTGAACTCCTTGTCTACTAGAGCAGCGAGCGGGACCATCCGGGCCGGGCCGGCAACATTGGGGACGATGAACCGGTTGAGGTTGTCGTACATCGCTCTGGCGATGAGTTCCCCCAAGGCTCCGTAGTCGCCGGCGTCAGCACGCTGCATTGCTGCAAGGTAGGCGTCGCGCTGCCGCTTGAAGATGATCACGGGCGGATAGCCGAGTCGGACGAGCACGAGGTTAACGACTAGCCGGCCGACTCGGCCGTTTCCGTCAATGAAGGGGTGCACCTGCTCGAACTCGTTGTGGAGCCGCGCTAGTTCCTCTGGTAGCCAGCGATTCTTCTCGCCTCGCTCGACGCGCTCCGCGGTGGCGCATACGTCTTCCACCCACTGCCGCATCCGGGCAGCTACCAGCGGCCAGGCCGGTGGCGTCATGCCTTCAGAAAAAGGGTGAATGTCATGTTCGCGGAAGCTGCCCGGCCCCTCGCGGGCGGTGGCATCGGGGTGAGGCGCAACGTCCCAGACGGGAGTCATCGCGAGATGGTGAACGTGACGAACCTCGCTCATGGTGAGGACCCGGCCATCATGCCAGTCACCGGGTTCCATGGCCTGCCCGTAAACCCAGCGGGCGGCGTCCGCGTACCCCTTGACCTCGTTGTACTCCCTGAGAGGCTTGGCACCTACTGCACGCCCCTGGTCCAGGAGCATCTGGACCTCACGCAGCACCAGCGTGTTGCCCTCCAGTGCGGTGGAGTTGTGAGCCTCCTGATGCCAGATATCGGCCCAGATCGACTCAGCCTCCTCAGGGCTGGGCAGCCCTCCGAACCGGTCGAGTTCCATGATTGCACGGCCAAGCCTCTCGTAAACGACGGCCCTGCTCGGTCGGCCCCTTCCCGCCACGGCACCTCCGTTCACGTTTCACGGACCAAGATTGGTACATCTGATTGATGGCTAAATGAACATACCAACTATGCGCGGCCCAGGCATGTATGGGACACATTCCCATGATGACCTAGGTCACTGACACCCGAGCTCGGGCCCGAAGCGGGCACCTTTCGAGCCTGTTGCATCAGATGCAACAGGCTCGACTTAGTGAGCACCCGGGAAGAACACAGCTACCCGGCCGCACCCATCTTGAGCAGGGAATTTGTTCTGAGAGCAGCCCCAAGTGCTGGCGCAGAGCAGTTATTCGGAGGGTGCGGTATTCCTCAGCCGCTCGGGTGGGGGCTCAGGGCAGCGTTAGGGCGGATCGGAGGGGCTGCCTTAGTTGATGGAGTTCGGCAGAGGATGCTCCGCGCCCGAGTAGTGCGAAGGCGCGTGCGACCGGGTAGGTGAGGGCATCGACGCAGACGCTGACGGCGGCGTTGACCGTGGCCACGGGAGCACGCGGAACCCAAACGAGCTGGCCGTCAGATCGCTGGACTTCGTCGTAGGAGTACTGGATCCGCCAGAGCTCCGCGTGGGACGCGCCGCAATAGTAGGCGTATGGCCCAGCTGCTGGATCTTGTCCGATCTGTTCCATGAACGCCCTGACGCGGGTGGTGTAGTCGAACGCCATCTGGTTCTCGCAGCCGATCCAGTTGCCTTTCGAGCTGAGCGTAGGGGTCAGGCCGAGGTCGCCTTGGTAGAGGTCATCCAGTTCCTGGACTAGCGCCCCGTAGCCGGCCGCCGCCGGCAGTCCCATTTTCTGCGCAGTCTGCTCAAGGCGGTCGGCGCTGCTGCGCCGCAGGACGTAGAGGCGGGCAACGCGGGCACGGCCGCCGAGCCTGGGCTCGAGCAGCCACCATGCCTGAGCGGCAGCTTCAAGCGCTGCCCGGGCCTGGGCGTCCAGGGCGAGGGTGGATGTCGCACGAGATTCCAGCAGCACGTGGATGGCATCGGCGTTCTGGATCACCGTGTCGATCAGCATCCCTGATACCGGGAAAACGGTGGACAGCGGGCTCTCGCCCCAAGGGCTGCCGTCGGTGCGGAGCAGTTGTGAGGTTGCCTTGACCTCGTCCTCTGCGTCCGAACGCCAGGCCGGCGTCCAGGTAGTGGGAATGCGTCCGCGCACGGTGTCGAGGAGCTTCCCGAGGGCGGTGTGCATCCGGTGGACATCGCTGAGGTCGACCGGTGCGTAAGTGGTGGTCACGACACTCCTGGCGTGTGGATCGGCTGGGTTTGATCAGGTAGCTGAGCAGCGGAATCCGCTGTTAAAGTGCTCAATGGGCTCCGGGGTGCCGCCGCGAGGTCGGCTGCGCGCTGGCCGACGTAGGCGGCCCAGTCTCGCTTGGCCCACTGGGACCAGCGTTCGGCGGTGCTGATGCTGATGCCGGTCAGGTCGGCCAGCACGGAGGCGGGCAGTTCGGCGGCTAGGGCGAGGCGCCCGGTGTTGCGGCCGGCGTGGGCATCGATGCCGTAGCGGTGCAGGCGGACGCGGAAGAGGATGTCCACGGCCGGGCGGGCCGGGCTCTGGCCGGGGAAGAGCCACGGCGCGGGGGTCCCCAGGCGGCCGAGAGTCCATCGTGGCTCGTCCTGGTCACGTAGCTGGCGGACGAGGTCCGCGAGCCGCGGCGGCAGCATGAGGCGGTGCCCGTCGATGGAAACGCAGGTGACCTGGCCGTCCTCGATCACGTCATCCTTGGTCAGCTGCGTGATCCGGCTGACCAGCATCCCGAACAGCAGGGCGAGCGCTCCCCCGACCCGCAGGTCCAAGGGCATGGCCTCATCGGTGAGGCACCGGTCAAGCTGCTGGATATGGTCGTCCTCAGCGACCAGCCGCGCCGGTTCCTGGCGCGGGGGAAGCGGAACCGCGAGTTCGCCGGCCAGGCCTCGGCCGCGTGCCCACTGGAGGAAGTAGCGCACGGCCCGGCGGGTGGTGGCGCCGCCAGCGAGCCACTGGTCCAGGTCCGCCTGCGTTAGATCGCGCAGGACCTGGCCGCGCTGGTCCAGCCAGGTCAGCAGGTCCAGGGCGGCCAGGACGCGGGCGCGGGCGAAGTCGGCTGATCCCCGGGTGAAGGTCCGGCGGGCGGCGGCCCGGCGGGCGCGGCGCAGCACGAACCAGTGCATGAAGGGCCTGATAAGCCGGGCATGGTGGGCTGGCTTATCGCGCAGCAGATGCTCCAGCCAGGGTGCCAGCCGCTCCAGGTGCTCGTTGCGTGCGGGCAAGACGCCCGAGTTGACCAGCACTTCCCTGACGTAGCGCAGGGCCTGGGTCTGCGGCAGGTCATCGAGCAAGTCGTGGGTGATGGGGTCGCCTGTCCTGGCCAGGCGGCCGAGCAGCCGGGCTGACCGGCTCGCGCCGAGCCAGCTCACCACGGTGGCGGGGTTGGTGACCGTGGTGAGCGCCTTGAGCAGGGGATGCAGCTGGGCGGAGACGTCCCCGCCCGGACCGGCGAGCAGGATCCGGGCGCGTTCGGTCAGGACGCAGCCGAAGCAGCGCCGATCGCTGTGGATCTCCCCTCCCCGGCCGCACTCGCGGCAGGTGTAGTCCAGCCCGGGAGCCCCGGCGCACGGGCCGCAGACCGGCCTTCCCTGCTCGTTGCTGCCGACCAGCGGCCTCACCACCCCGCAGCCAGCGCATTCGGCAGGGTGGCGGCGGACATGCTCATAGCAGCCGGCGCAGACCGGGCCGGCGGGCCATTCCGCCTGGACCGGGCGGTCGCGCCCGCACCGGAAGCACGGCCGGGGAGGACGGGCCCGGCAGGTGCGGCAGATCGGGCTGCCCGAGGAGATCCGCTGGCACGGCCTGGTTTCCCCGCAGACCGAACAGACCGCCACCGCGCCCTGGTAGCAGCCGTAGCACAGGTCAGGGGCGGATGCCGTCGCCCGCCTGGCGATCTTGCGAGTCCGCCCGCAGCGCCCGCATGGCCGCTGCGGAGCCTGGTAGCACGAGGCGCAGACCGGGCCGGCATCGGTGCTCCCGGCGACAGTGCGCTGCTGGCCGCAGGCCGAGCACGTGCGGGCCGGGCGGGTAGCGCAGAACTGGCAGCGGGCGGTGCCGTCGGGCATCCGGGTGGCTGCCCGGCGCCTCCGGCCGCACCCGCCGCATTCGGTCACGACCTGTTCGTCCTTGTCATAGCAGGCCGAGCAGATCCCTCCCTCGGGGCGACAGGCGTTGATCCGCTTGGCCCGGCCGCAGCGGGCGCATGTCCCGGTGCTGGAGCGGGCCGCGCAGGTTCCGCAGACCCGGCCCGAGGCGGTCTTGCGCCGCAGGCCGGTGGTGATCTTCCCGCACCCGGCGCAGGCCGGGGCCGCGACCGTCTGGTAGCCGGCCTCGATCAGCGCGTGCGCCAGCCGGACCAGCGCCAGCGGATATGCGGCCGGGGTGGTGGCCAGGGCGCCGGGATGCTCCTTCAGGAGCGCATCAACCTCACGCAGCGCCCGCCCGCGATCCGCCCCGGCCGTGGCGAGGACGCGCTGGGCGGCCCCGGTGTCCAGCCCTGGCACCGAGGCGACCAGGCAGGAAATGACGCGAGCCCGCGACCCGCCATCCGGGTCGGCTGTCGTCACGACAGGTCCGGGCGGCGGATCGTGCTGCGCCGCACCGCCGGCGACGCTGCCTGGCCAGATTCGCCGGCCGCCTTGCGGACCTGCTTGCTGACGACCTCGACCTCGATCAGGTCGTTGGGCTGGCAGTCCAGGATGTCGCACAACGCGGCCAGCGTGTCGGTCGATAGACGCTGCGGGACCTGGGTCACTAGCCGGTAGACCTGCTCACGGGACAGGTGGATGCCGCGCTCGGCCAGCAGCGGCACCAGATCCGAGGTCTGGAACAGGCCCTTTTCCGCCATCCGCAGCCTCAGATGCCACCGGATGCCCATTTTCTTCGTCACAGCTTCTCCCCCAGCGGGTCCGCGTAACGCTCGCGCAGTGTCCTGGCCAGGAGGCGGTTCCGGAACTCATCCGACACACCCGTGTAGATCGCGGTCGTGCTCGCATAGGAGTGGCCGGCCTGGTCTTGCGCGAACCGCTCCGGGTAACCGAATTCGATCAGGTGCGTGATATAGGAATGCCGCAGGCAGTGCAGATCCAGCACCGGATCCAGCCCGGCCGCGCCGCGGGCCTCCTCGAACGCCTCGTTGATCGCCCGCCGGGACAGGCGGCCACGCCGCTCGGTGACCCACAACGCCGGATGGGCGCCCGGGCTGAACGGCGGGCGGACCTCCCTCGGTCCACTGCTGCAGTACCGGCACCACCCAGTCCATCTCCGGCACCGTCAGCACTGTCCGCCGCTTGGGCGGGCTGCCGTTGGATGACTTGCCCCACCGCACGAACACCGCCCCGTACCCGGCGAACTGACGCGCCTGCGGGTTGTGCCGCAGATCGGCAAGATCCAGGCCCCACGCCTCACGGCGCCGCAGTCCTTTCCCGGGGGTCCCCGACCCGTTGCATGATGTCGCTCGGGCAGGGTGATCTTGCTGGTGGTGCGGCGTTTCTCCGCGGGTGTGGTGCTCGTGGCTGGTAGATGTTCGGGTAGCCCAGCACGAGAACGGGGGGACCAAGGGATGCGGGTGTTCCCGGTGAGGTTGCCGTCCGGGCAGCGGTACTGGACGGTGCTGGATGAGGATCTGCAGGTCGTGGCCGTCGCCGATGGGTTCCTGCGGCATCAGCGGTTCGGCCGCGACGGGGCGGAGTCCACGACGAAGGCGTATGCCCACGCGATCGCGTTGTTTCTGCGCTGGTGCGCGCGGACGGGCCGGTCCTGGCAGGCCGGGGTCGGGGAGTTCGCCTCGTTCATGACGTGGCTGGCCCATGCCGGGTCGGCGGCCTCCGATGCTGATGCCGTCGGGGCCGGCTCGGGGGTGTTGCTGGCCGGGCCCGGTGCCGCGCCGGCCCGGTCGGCGTCGCGGATCAACGGCGTGCTGGCCGCCGTTCGCGGGATGGTGGTGCACGCGGTCGCGAACGGGAACGCCCCGGCGGGTCTGGTGCCGCTGCTGTATGAGGTGGCCGACGACCGTGATCTGCCGGAGCAGGCCCGCGGCGAGGACGGCCGGATGGCGTGGCGGCTGCGGGCCCGGCACCGGCTGCGCGAGCCGGAGACGGCGGTGGACCGGGCCAGCGACGAGGCGATCGTCGCGCTGCTGCGGGCGTGCCGGTCGGCGCGGGACCGGCTGATCGTGCTGCTGATGGCCCGGGCCGGGCTGCGCCGCGGGGAGGCGTGCGGGCTGCGCCGCAGCGACGTGCATCTGCTGGCGGACTCGCGGCGGCTGGGGTGCGAGGTCGCCCAGGCGCATCTGCACGTGATCCGGCGGGAGGACAGCCCCAACGGGGCGTGGGCCAAGTCCCGCAAGCAGCGGGTCGTGCCGCTGGACTTCCTGACCGTGCAAGCCTTCGATACCTACGAGTTCGAGCGGATGCGGGTGCCGCAGGCAGCGGCCAGCGACTTCGTGCTGGTCAACTTGTTCCGCGGCCAGGCCGGCGCGCCGATGCGCCCGGACGCGATCGGGGAGCTGCTGGCGGCGGCCTCCCGCCGGGCCGGGCTGGACACCCCGGTCAGCCCGCATCAGCTGCGTCATGCTTATGGCAGCAATGCCGCCGATGCCGGCGCCGGTATCGATGTGGTCGCTGACCTGCTCGGACACGCGGCGATCTCCTCCTCTCAGGTGTATATGCATCCCGGCTCCTCGCGGCTGCGGGCCGCGGTAGACGCGGTGCCCAGCCCCCGCGAGCACGACGGCGGCAGCCGGTGACCGCCACCGCGCTGGCCAAGACGCCCCCGGCCGCCGGGGCGTCCAGCGAATTCCCGCACGTGCTGAGCGGGGTCGTCCTGGACGGCGCAGCCGCCCGCCTGGCCGGGATGCTCGACCGGGCACTGCTGGAAGAGGCCGGGCGGGATCCGGCGACGCGGATCTTGTTCCTGCCCGCGCAGCATCGCCTGCTGGGCCGCCAGGTGTGCCGGGCCGAAGGATGCACCGGAACCGTCCACAACGACTGTCCCGGCGTGTGCTACCGGTGCTTCACCCGGCTGCAGCAGCTGGGGATGAGCGCCACCGGCATCGCCGCCGCCGGGCGGTTGCCCGCAGCGCCCGCGCCCGCCAGGCACTGCGCGGTGCCGGAATGCCAGTGCAAGCCGACAGTGCGGCAGGCAGTGATGTGCGAACCGCACGCCGGACAGTTCCGCAGCCGGCGGACGCCTATTTCCTTGGAGCAGTTCCTCACCGACCGGTGGGTACGGCCCCTGCCGCCACTGCGGGCGTGCCTGGCGCTGGCGTGCACGCGCCCGGCCGACGGCGCCGTCGGCTACTGCAATACCCACTACCAGCGGTGGCGCGTGGCCCAGCGGGGCAACGCCGGGGTGGATCAGCAGTGGTGGCAGGCCACCGAGCCGGGGGTGGCCGAGCCGGGTCAGGTGAATCTGCGGGCGCTGCCGGTACTGGTCGTGGTGGAGGTGCTGGCCGGCCTGCAGACCCGCCTCCGGGGCGGGCTGCGGCTCACCGATGTGGTGCTGCGGGCGGTCGGCGACACCCTGCGCCGCCAGCAGGCCCTCTCGATCCAGCAATGCGACCCCGGCCTGGCTCCGGGCAAGCGTGCCCGGTCGGTGCTGCGTGCCTTCACCCGCGATGTCCGCCGGGCGCTGGCCGACCCCGGCACCGAGCAGGGCAAAGACACCTGGGACCTGGCAATCTTCGGCCACCCCGGCGCCCTGTCGTTCACCAAGATCACGCAGCCGTGGCTGGCGGCCGCCGCCAAGCGATGGGCGGCCGGGCAGCTGCCCCGCCACCGCGGCAGCGGCGCCTCCCGGGTCCAGGCGAAGATCAACAATGTGGGGCTGCTGTCGCAGCATCTGAACGGCAGGCCAGATCAAGGAGGCGACCCGGCCGCGCTGGGCCGCGGCGACGTGGAGAGCTTCCTCAGCCGGCTCGCCTACCTGGAAGCAGAAGGCCAGGTCAGCCGCTACCACCGGAACATGATCTGCCGGGATGTGCGGGCGGTACTGGCCGGGATCCGCGCCCTGGGCCTGGCCCGGGCCGGCCAGGTCGCGGCCGGGCTGGCCGGTGATGTCGCCGTCGGACGCGCCGACATCCCCGCCGACCCGCAGCGCGGCGAACCTGGCCGTGACCTGCCGCCGGAGATCATGACGGTCTTGTGCGCTAACCTGCACGCCCTTGAGCCTGCCGAGGTCAGGGCCGCCACCCAGATCGGGATCGACACCGGGCGCAGGCCCGAGGACATCCTCAGCCTGCCGCTGGACTGCCTGACACGCGATAAGGACGGCGGTGCCGTCCTGGTCTATGACAATGTCAAAGCCGACCGGCTGGGCCGCCGCCTGCCCATCAGCAACGCCACCGCCGCAGTGATCACCAGCCAGCAAGCCCGGGTCCGGCAGCGGTTCCCCCATGCCCAGGCCGCGAAGCTGAAGCTGCTGCCCACCACCTACCGGAACCCCGACGGGAACAAGCCGATCAGCAGATCGACCCTGGAAGCCCGGCACCGCGACTGGGTCAGCACCATGCCGGCCCTGCGCACCCGCGACGGAGCCGTGTTCGAACCAGTCAAGATCGTGCCCTACGCCTACCGGCACAGCTACGCCCAGCGGCATGCCGACGCGGGTGTCCCCATCGACGTGCTGGCCGAACTCCTCGATCACCGAAGCTATTCGGTGACCCGCGGCTACTACCGGATCGGCGAAGACCGCCGCCGCGACGCCGTCGACAAGGTCACCACGCTCACCTTCGACCGGCACGGCAACCGTATCTGGCGTGACGCGCGCGCCCTGCTGGACTCCGAACATGCCCGGCATGCGGTCGGGGAAGTCGCCGTGCCATACGGCACCTGCAGCGAACCGTCCAACGTCCAGGCCGGCGGTGGCGCGTGCCCGATCCGCTACCGCTGCGCCGGATGCGACCACTTCCGGACCAACGTTGCTTTCCTGCCCGACCTGGAGGCATACCTGCAAGATCTGCTGCGCACCCGTGAACGGCTGGCCGCCGCCATCGACGGCGTCGATGAGTGGGCACGCGCCGACGCCACCCCCGCCGAGGAGGAGATCGTCCGGATCCGGCGCCTGATCACCAGGATCAAAGGCGACGTCGCTGAGCTCGACGACGGCCAGCGAGCGCAGATCGACGATGCCGTCGCCGTGGTCCGCCGTCACCGCGCCGCCCATGCCGTTCCCCTCGGCATGCCCGCCGTCCGGGCCGCTGCCCCCGCCCCGCCCGTCACGACCGCCCTCACCTCGGAGGCCACCGCGTGAGCACCACCGCAAAGCCCCAGCGCACAAGTGCGGCCACGGCGCCGGACACGCGCTCCCAGCCGATGCTCGACGGGCGCCACGCCGACTCGGCACGCCGGCGCCAGCGCGTCATCACCGCGCTCGACCACGCCGTCGCCGAGGGCGCCGAGATCAGTGCATCCGGAATCGCTCGCGCAGCAAGGGTCGACCGCACCTTCCTCTACCGGCACCGCGACCTGCTGGAGCAGATCCACGCCCTCCAAGCCGAACCGGCCCGCGGCGACGGCGCCGGCCCGGCGGTCACCCGGGCCTCGCTGCAAGCAGACCTGCTCGCCGCTCACGAACGTGCCGTCCGGCTCAACACCCGCATCCAGCACCTGGAAAAACGCTTGTCCCAGGCTCTTGGCGAACAAGCGTGGCACGAGTCCGGACTCGGCGCCCCAGCCGATATCGACGCCCTCAACCAGAAGATCAACCACCTGGAACAGCAGGTCATCGACCTGCGGCTGCAACTCGAAGAACGCGGAGAAGACCTCGCCGCCGCCCGTACCACCAACCGAGAGCTCATGACCCAGCTCAACCACGCAGCCCGACCCAGGTGACACGCCGGACCAGGTCGTTGCGCCACACCTGTCGCAGCACATAACGTCTCATCCAACAGCCTTTGAGCTGCACGAACGCGAGAACCAAGCTTCCAGCGCACCGGGCGAACCCTAGAGAACAGCCC
>Ga0187807_1000491_pt1 | contig 12484 bp, 10 predicted proteins | sample NC_wetland_sal_i_4_FD_132432 | JGI IMG/M metagenome (GOLD analysis project Ga0187807, IMG submission 132432) | Wetland sediment microbial communities from Neuse River Estuary, North Carolina, USA - ASW_2 | ecosystem: Environmental > Aquatic > Freshwater > Wetlands > Sediment | place: USA: North...
CACGATGTTCTCGATCATCGCGCCGGAGTTGAAGTCCTTGAAGTACAGGACTTCCTTGTCGCCGTTGGCGTAGGTGACCTCGAGGAACCGGTTCTCCTCGGACTCGCTGTACATCCGCTCGACGACGCGCTGGATCATCGCGTCCACGGTGGCCTGCCTGGAGTTGCCGTGCTCGGCCTGGTCGTCGGGGTGCAGCGGCAGCTCGGTGAGCACGTACTTGGAGAAGATGTCCTTGGCCGCCTCGGCGTCCGGCCGCTCGATCTTGATCTTGACGTCCAAGCGGCCTGGCCGCAGGATCGCCGGGTCGATCATGTCCTCGCGGTTGGAGGCGCCGATGACGATGACGTTCTCCAGGCCCTCAACGCCGTCAATCTCGGACAGCAGCTGCGGCACGATCGTGTTCTCCACGTCGCTGGAGACGCCGGACCCGCGGGTGCGGAAGATCGAGTCCATCTCGTCGAAGAACACGATGACCGGCATGCCCTCGCTGGCCTTCTCGCGGGCCCGCTGGAAGACGAGCCTGATGTGCCGCTCGGTCTCGCCGACGTACTTGTTCAGCAGCTCAGGACCCTTGATGTTGAGGAAGAAGCTCTTCCCCTCCTGCTGCTTGCCGCCGTTGCCCGCGGCAGCGTCCGCGGCGGTCTTGGCCGCGACCTGCTTGGCGAGGGAGTTCGCGACCGCCTTGGCGATAAGGGTCTTGCCGCAGCCGGGCGGGCCGTACAGCAGCACGCCCTTCGGCGGCCGCAACTGGTGCTCGCGGAACAGGTCCGCGTGCAGGTACGGCAGCTCGATGGCGTCCCGGATCTGCTCGATCTGCGTGGCCAGGCCGCCGATGTCGTGGTAGGAGATGTCCGGCACCTCTTCGAGGATGAGCTCCTCGACCTCGGCCTTGGGGATCCGCTCGTACACGTAGCCGGACCGCGGCTCGAGCAGCAGCGAGTCGCCGCCGCGCAGAGTCTGGCTGAGCAGCGGCTCGGCGAGCCGGACCACCCGCTCCTCGTCGGCGTGCGAGATCACTAGGGCGCGCTCGCCATCGGCGAGCACTTCCTTGAGCATCACGATCTCGCCGATGGTCTCATAACTCTGGGCGATGACGATGTTCAGCGCCTCGTTGAGCACGACCTCCTGGCCGGGCCGCAGCTCCTCGAGTTCGACGTTCGGGCTGACGTTCACCCGCATCTTCCGGCCGCCGGTGAACACGTCCGCCGTGTTGTCCTCGCACGCGGCGAGGAACACGCCGAACCCCGACGGCGGCTGGGCCAGCCTGTCGACTTCCTCCTTGAGGGCGACGATCTGGTCCCTGGCTTCGCGCAACGTCGAGGCGAGCCGCTCGTTCTGGGCGCTGACCGACGTAAGGCTTGCCTCTGTCTCGCGGAGCCGTTCCTCAAGCAAGCGAACCTGGCGTGGTGAATCTGCGAGCCTCCTGCGCAGCACCGCGATCTCCTCGTCGAGGAAGGAGATCTGCGCGGTAAGGCTGCTCACCTCATCCTCGTGCCGCGAAGCCCGCCCGCCGTCATCCCTAGCTGCCACGGCCCTCACCTCCTCCCGGGGAAGCATGAAAACTAACTAGACCCTACCTATCTGATGGCCTTCTCCAAACCTGCCGGCGGCTATCCATATGATCACGTCCGCCCGATTCGGGAAAGTATCCGCTGCGTAGAGCCTACTTCTGAGCACAGAGTCAATTTTCGGTCGCGTACTGTAGCCCACTGTTTCCCGACAGGCGCGTCATATGCGTCCGGAGTTGCAACCGCAGTCCTTTGTTGGCTTGTGTGTCTACAGGGGCTGATGTGGCAGGCAGTCTAACGCGGCGGGCGGCCGTGCTAGACGGCCGGCGCGGGGGCATCGGGCTCCTCTTCGGAGTGTGCGTCTTCGGGGTGTGCGTCTTCGGGGTGTGCGCCCTTGGCCGGGCGGCGGCGGCGCGGCGGGGCGATCACCCCTCCCGCAAGGCGGCGGGCGGTCACCAGGAAGCCGGTGTGCCCGATCATCCGGTGGTCCGGCCGCACCGCCAGGCCGTCCACGTGCCAGCTGCGCACGAGCGTCTCCCACGCGGCCGGCTCGAAGAACCCGCCGTGCCCGCGCAACTCCTCGACGACCCGGGACAGCTGCGTCGTGGTCGCCACGTAACAGCAGATCAGTCCGCCAGGGATCAGCGCGCGGGCGGCGTAGGGCACGCAGTCCCAGGGCGCGAGCATGTCCAGGATCACCCGGTCGAACGAGCCGGGCTCCCCCGCGGCCGTGGCGTCCAGCTCCCCCGTTTCCAGCCGCCACTGCGGCGGCAGCTCGCCGTAGAAGCGGGTGACGTTCGCGCGGGCGATCTCGGCGAAGTCGGCGCGGGCCTCGAACGAGACCAGTTCCCCGTCCGGCCCAAGCGCCCGCAGCAGCCAGCAGGACAGCGCGCCAGACCCGGCGCCGGCCTCGAGCACCCGCGCGCCGGGGAAGACGTCTGCGTACGCGACGATCTGCGCCGCGTCCTTCGGGTACACGATCGTGGCGCCGCGCTTCATGGCGAGCGTGTAGTCGGCGAGCAGTGGCCGCAGCGCCACGTAGGCGGTGCCGCTTGTTGCTGTTATCACGCTGCCTTCCGGCGCGCCGATCAGGTCGTCGTGCCGCAGCGAGCCGCGGTGCGTGTGGAAGGTGCCGCCAGGGACCAGGACGATCTGGTGCATGCGGCCCTTGGGGTCGGTGAGCTGGACCTGGTCCCCGGCCGCGAACGGCCCCCGCTGTGTCTTCGCCGAACGCTGCGTCATCCGGTAAGACTAGCGAGTCGCCCCCGGTCAGACCCCGGCGAATACGTGGTCAAGGTCGCGGGCGGCGAGTACCCCGTACACCTGGCCGGACGGCTCGACGAGCAGGTACTCGCTCGCGGGCGCCTTCCGCATCGCGTCGAGCAGCGCCATCCCGGACAGGTCGGCGGACAGTATCAGGCTCGGATCGATCGTCCTGGCCAGCGAGCCCGCGTCGACCCATGGCCGGCGCGCGGGCGGAGTGGCCATCACCGCGGCCTCGTTCACGATCGCGATCGGCCTGTTGTCGTGGTCGACGACGACGACCGCACGGGCGCGGGACTCATCGGCCTGCCTGATCGCCTCGGCGAGCGGGGTGCTGGCCGGCACCGAGATCGCCCTCCTGGCCAGGCGGCGGGCCTGCAGTTGCGGCAGCCGCTCGCGGAACCTGGTGGCCCGGATCGACTGGCTGGCGCCGATCCACATGAACGCGGCGATCACCGCCACCCACAGCGTGCTGACCATGTCCCCGCCGGACAGCCGCCCGGAGTAGAACGGGATGACGAGGATCGCGATCGCCAGCAGCCGGCCCACCCAGGCGGCGGCGATGGTGGCGGTGGTCGGGCGCCCGGTCAGTTTCCACAGCACCGCGCGCAGCATCCGCCCGCCGTCGAGCGGCAGTCCGGGCAGCAGGTTGAATAGCCCGACGATGATGTTGGCGACCATGAGCTGGCGGACCAGGGATCCGGATATGCCGGTGTTGACCACGTGCCACAGGCCCCACCCGGCCGCGCCGAGCAGCAGGGACACGGCGGGCCCGGCGGCCGAGACGCAGAACTCCCTGATCGGCGTCTGCGGCTCCCTGTCGATCTCTGAGACGCCGCCGAGCGGGTAGAGCAGGATCCTGCGCACCGGCAGCCCGTAGCCGCGCGCGACGACCGAATGGCACAGCTCGTGCACCAGCACCGAGAGGTACAGCAGCACGACGAAGGCCGCGGCGACCACGTACCTGGTGGTGCTGCCGCGCAGCGAATTGCTCAGGTCATTGGCGTAGATGATGATGAAGACGCCGGCGATGACGAACCAGTACGGCGAGATGTACACCGGGATGCCGAACGGCCGTGCCACCACGATGCCATGCTGGTCGCGCCGTTCCGGCTTCTCCTCCTGGCCACTTGCCACATCACGATGCTACGTGCATCCGAAGCTCTGTTAACCCCGCGAGCCAAAGGGGCGCCCCGTAGGCGGGCGGGAAACACAGCGGAATGTCGGTACCCTGCCATACGGTTGCGCTGTGGACCCCGAATACCAGCCCTCCGGCGCCGGTCTCGGCCCGGCGGCCGACCCGCCGTCGACGCTGTCGCCGTCGCGCGCCGCCGACTTCATGACGTGCCCGCTGCTGTACCGGTTCCGGGTGATCGACAAGATCCCCGAGCCGCCGACCCCGGCGACGGCACGCGGCACGCTGGTGCACGCGGTGCTTGAGCGGCTCTTCGACCACCCGGCGGCCGGCCGGACCCCGGCGGCCGCGCACCAGCTGATGATGCCGGAGTGGGACCGGCTGGCCGCCGATAACCCCGATCTCGCCGCACTTTTTCCCGATGATTCCGAACGAGAGGTGTGGTTCCGCGACGCGTCCGCCGCTCTCGACGGGTATTTCACGCTCGAGGACCCGCGGCGGCTTGAGCCCGCCGAGCGAGAGTGCTACGTGGAGACGGAGCTCGACTCGGGGCTTCGGCTGCGCGGCTACATCGACCGCCTCGACATGACGGCGGCCGGCGACATCCGGATCGTTGACTACAAGACGGGCCGGGTGCCGCGTGAGGCCTACGAGGCGAGCGCGCTGTTCCAGATGAAGTTCTACGCGCTGGTGATCTGGCGGCTGCGCGGCGTCATTCCGCGGATGCTCCAGCTGATGTACCTGTCAGACGGGGAGGTGCTGCGCTACTCCCCCGACGAGGCGGACCTGCGCGCGACGCAGCGCAAGCTCGAGGCGCTGTGGGAGGCGATCGAGAAGGCAAGGACGTCAGGCGACTGGCGGGCGCGGCCGAGCAGGCTCTGCGACTGGTGCCGCCACAAGGCGCTGTGCCCCGAGTGGGGCGGCACCCTCCCGCCGCTGCCCGAGCGCAGGGCCGCCGAACCCTCAGCCGCCCAGGCCAGCTAGATCGCGCCGGTCAGCTTCCAGCTCTTGCCGTTCCAGAAGCCGGACAGCCCGGTTGACGTGCTGGCATTGACCGCTCCGGTATAGCCGACCGCGGCGCAGCTCGCCGCAGCCCCGCACCACACGCCGCGGAACCAGCTCGCCTTACCCTTGGCGGGGCCGGGAACGGACATGTCCGTCCAAGTCTTGCCGTTCCATGCCACCGCGGCGGCCCGGCCAGCGTTCGCCTGGCTAGAAGTCGGGTTCTCCCCGACGTTGCCGACCGCGACGCAGTACGCCCGCGACGCGCAGGAGACATCGGCCAGCGAGGTGTAGACGGTTCCCCTCGGCCACCGCACGCTGACCATGGTCCACGCCTTGCCGTTCCACGTTTCCGCGAAGCTGCCCCCGCCGCCGCCGACGGGGTTGAAGTACTCGCCGACTGTGACACAGCTCACCGGTGACACGCACGACACGCCACTGAGGACGGTGACGTCAGCCGACGGACGCGGCGCGCTGATGACGCGCCAGGCCGTTCCATTCCAGGATTCGACCAGGACGCCGACATACGTGCCGCCCACCGCGACGCAGTACTTCGCCGACGTGCAGGACACAGAGCCGAGGGCGCTGTAAACGGCGCCCGCCGGCCGTGGGGGGTTCACCCTGGTCCACGTCACGCCGTTCCACTTCTCGACGGCCGCGCCGGGCAGCCCGCCGCCCTCATCGTAAGATCCGACAGCCACGCAGCTCTTCGCCGACACGCACGACACCCCGGCCAGCCCCGTGTCATCGGTACCGCCACCCGGAGACGGCGGCTTGCCGGGCTTCCAGGTTCTGCCGTTCCAGATCTCGGCAAGCTCGTAGTAGGTGGCCCCGCTCCCTTCGTACCCGACGGCCACGCAGAACATCGCCGACACGCAGGCCAGGTGGAACAGTCCGCCGAACGTGGCCCCGGCCGGCAGCCCGACGGGAACCGTCCGCCAGCTCTTCCCATTCCAGGTCTCGGCAAGCGGCCGGCCGGTGGCTTGATTGGTGGGGTTGCTTGCGCTGACGCCGACGGCGATGCAGCGTGCCGCCGTCGCGCACCAGGCTCCGGTCAGCTCGTTCAGCGATGGCCGCGCGGCCGCGACCGTCACCGCCGCCGTGGGCGACGCGGCCGCCGCCGGGACGGTGGCCGCCGCGACCATGACCGTGGCCGCGCTGACGACGGCCGCGGCGGCGAGCCTGGACAGGATCGGTGATCGCACTGCCGGTCTCCTCGGGGTCGCGGGAATCCACCTGACAGACGCCTGACGTCCGCGCCGGGTTGACACAAATGCGCGATTACACCCGCTTTGCGGTAATTGCCGTGACCGAGTGGCACCTGCCTGGGTCGGCTAGACCGCGCCGGTCAGCTTCACGCTTGACGTGCGCGCCCGGTTGGCGCGATCCGGCAGCTTCCAAGACTCGTTTTGCGGCAAATGCCCGAATCTCATGAGGTGGCAACCATGATCGCGAATGTTTTTGGAGCCTATGGCGAGATTTATTTACGCTATGATAAATGTTTTCGGGATCATGGGTTAACAAGGTTGATCAGGAGTTGGGTGGGGTGGGAGAGGCAGTGCGCGACTCGCAGACGCGTCGCGGAGCATACGACCGTACGCTCGGGCCGGCCGGTGTCGTGGCGGGGCGAGCCGGGGGCAGGCGCGACCGGTCGTTCGGGAGAAGGGGAGGCAGTGGCGGGATCCGGTGGGGTGGCTTCGCGCGGCGGGTCGTGGGCGCGGGGCGAAATGATTTGACAACGCGAGATTAGTCTCATGATACTAATCTCATGAACTTGACCCGGTTGATGGCGCTCGGGACGCTGGCCCGGTACGGGCCGCAGCACGGGCACCAGATACGGCGGCTCGCCGAACTGACCGATGTGGGCGAGTGGGGCGGGGTCAGCGTCGGGGCGCTGTACCGGGAGCTGCGCGCGATGGAGCGCGAGGGGCTGGTGGAGACGCTGCGCACCGAGCAGGTCGGGCGCCGGCCGGCCCGGACCGTGTACGCGATCACCGAGGACGGCAGGCTCGAGCTCCATAGCCTGCGCGCGCACGCGCTCGCGGAGACGGAGCCTGGGCCGAACGCGCTCGGTGTGGCGCTGATCTTCGCGCTCGACGACATGGATCCCGAGGAGTTGCGGGACGCGCTGCGTGCGCGGCGGGACCGGCTGGCCATATCCGGCAGGGAACTCGGCGCGGAGCGGGAACGCGGCGTGGCCAGGGGCTACCTGAGCCCGCTCGAGTCGGCCGCCATGCGGCGCGGCGAGATGCACATCGAGACCGAGGTGCGCTGGCACGACGAGCTCGACGCGCTGCTCGCCGGCGGGCTGCCGCTTGCCGGGAACGCCGCCCAGCGCGGATCGACCGCCCGGCAGGCGCTGTTGCGGATGGCCGGCGCCCCGGAGGCCTGTGACGAGCACGACGGGACGGGCCCCTCCCGTGAGCTGAAGGGCGCGCCGCCGGATGACCGAGCGACGGAAGAGGGCGGACGGACTTGAATTGAATCGAGATATTACTCGATAATGTGACGACGAATAATCGCGGAGGAAGCAGAAGCCATGTCGATCATCGAGGCCAAGGGCCTCGCACGGACGTTCAAGAGCCGCAAGCGCGCCGTGCACGCGGTGCGCGGCGTCGATCTGCGGGTCGAGGAGGGGGAGATCGTCGGCTTCCTCGGGCCGAACGGCGCGGGCAAGACCACTACCCTGCGGATGCTCACCACGCTGCTCGAGCCCACCGCGGGCACCGCCACGGTGGCGGGCGCGGACCTGCTCGCCGACCCGGTGGGCGTGCGGCGGCGGATCGGCTACGTGCCGCAGGCAATCGGGCAGACCATGGGCGGCACCGACCCGGCGTGCCTGGTCGGCGAGGAGCTGCGGGACCAGGCGGCGCTCTACCGCCTCAGCGCGGCGGACACCGCGCGGCGCACGCGGCAGCTCATCAGCCAGCTCGACCTCGACGGGCTGGACGAGCGGCTGGTGAAGACGCTGTCCGGCGGGCAGCGGCGGCGGCTCGAGATCGCGCTCGGCCTGGTGCACGAGCCGCCGCTCGTCTTCCTCGACGAGCCGACCACGGGGCTTGACCCGCAGAGCCGGTCGAACCTGTGGGACCACATCCGCGGGCTGCGTTCCGACTTGGGCACCACGGTCTTTCTCACCACGCACTACCTCGAAGAGGCCGACGCGCTCTGCGACCGGGTGTTCATCATCGACCACGGCGAGATCGTGGCCGAGGGCACGCCCGACGAGCTCAAGCGCCGCATCTCCGGGGACGTAGTCACCCTGCAGGTCAACGGCGCCAGGGAGCGGGCTCGTGAGCTGCTGGCCGGACAGGAGATCGTGGAGGACGTCACGGTGTCCGACGACGGCGCGCTGCGGCTGAACGTCTATCACGGCGCGGAGGCGCTGCCGGCGTTGCTGCGCGTGCTCGACGACGCGGGCGTGACGATGCACTCGATCAACCTGTCGAGGCCGACGCTCGACGACGTGTTCCTCACGATGACCGGGCGGTCGCTGCGGGACGACTCCGCGAGCGCACGGCGGGGCGAGGGTTCGCAGGACCCGGACACCGCGGCGACGGGGACTAGGAGATAGCTGAGATGACTTTCATCCATGACACGCTGACCGTCTTCAGGCGGCAGCTCCGGCTCAGCCTGCGAAACCCCGCCTGGGTGATCATCGCGCTAATGCAGCCGATCTTGTACCTGGTGCTGTTCGCTCCGCTGCTCACTAAGCTCCCGGCTGCGTCGCTCGGTGGCAGCGGCAACGGCGGCAGCACCGCGGAGGCGTACAAGTTCTTTGTCCCAGGGCTGCTGATCCAGCTCGGCCTGTTCGGCTCGACGTTCGTCGGGTTCGCCATCATCTCGGACTGGCGGGCCGGGGTCATCGAGCGGTTCCGTGTCACGCCGGTCAGCCGGCTGGCGATCATGTCAGGCCGGGTGCTCAGGGACGTCCTGGTGCTGATGGTCCAGGCGGTGATCCTGGTGCTTGTCGCGCTGGCGTTCGGGCTGCGCGCGCCGGTCACCGCCGTGCTGATCGGGCTCGGCTTCATCATCCTGGTGGCGGTCGGACTGGCGTCGGTGTCGTACGCGACCGCGCTGCTCGTCAAGAGCGAGGACGCGTTCGCGCCGATGCTGAACTCGGTGGTGCTACCGCTGGTGCTGCTGTCCGGGATCATGCTGCCGATAACGCCGCTCGGGCCTGGCTGGCTGCAGGGCATCGCGCGGATCAGCCCATTCCGGTACATCATCGACGCGATGCGCCAGGCCTTCAAGGGCTACTACGCGAACACGATCATGCTCGAGGGTGTCGCGGTGGCGGTCGGCCTGGCGCTGGTGTGCCTGTGGCTGGGGTCGCGCTCGTTCGTCCGCGAGAACGCCTGAGCCGACTGGCGCCGGTCAGATAAGAGCGACGACGAGCAGCACGAGCGCGGGAATCACGGCGGCGGCGAGCGCGGGAACGGACCAGCTCGCCGTCGCCTGCTCGGGCTGCTGCCCGGGCTCGGCCGGGCGGCCGCCGGACGGCCGGCGGGCGCGCTCCCTGGCGGCGCGGGTGTCCATCCGCGTCGCGATGGCCTGCGCCACGGGCAGCGACGCCAGGCGCCTGGCATCCTCGGGCAGCCGCGAGTTTTCCGCCGCGCCGGCGTCGAACCCAGAGGCGTCCACCGGGGAACGGCCGAACATCCCGCCGCCGAACGCGCCGCGCCGCTGCGGGCGCGGGCCGCGCGCGATCTTCCGCCTGGCACGGGCCGAGACGTACAGCGCCCAGCAGTACACCGTCCTGGTCGGCCGACCGCCCGAGTCGGCAACCGGGAGGCTGTACTGCACCCGCACCCACTCCCCCGTGTCAACCGACTGGACCAGCGGCCACGGGACGCGGTGCGTCCGGTAGGGGTTCACCACGGTGAGGCCCGCGTGGTCCGTGATCACCCGCGGCCGCAGCGCGAGCGTGTACATCAGGCCGGTGACGAACAGCAGGACCGCCGAGACCACGGCGCCGAAGCGCGCCGACGACAGTCCCTGGATCGCGAAGTCGGCGATGTTCACGGCCACGAAGACCACCCACACCCACCACAGCACTACCGGCGTGACGAGCCGGATTACCTCACGGTCTGCGCCGGTCAGCGGGGCTGTGGTGCGGGCGGGCATGAATTCAGGTTAGGCGCTCGGGCACGTTGACGCGGGCGCGTCAGGTGATGCGCACGCGCGGATCGAGGGCGGCGTACACCAGGTCAACCACGATGTTCGCGATCACCACGAACACCGCCGCGAGGATCACGAACCCGATGATCACCGGGAGGTTGTCCTGCGAGACCGCCTCGACGGAGACCTGGCCGATGCCGCCGAGGCCGAACACGTACTCCACCACGACCACGCCGCCGAGCAGCGTGCCGACGTCCACGCCGAGCTGCGAGACCACCGGGGTGAGAGCCGCGCGGACGGCGTGGCGGAAGACCACCCGCCGTTCGGACAGGCCCTTCGCCCGCGCCGTGCGGATGTAGTCCTCGCCGAGCGTGTCGAGCAGCTGGCCGCGGATCAGCCGGGTGTAGATGGCGGCCTCGGTGGCCGCCAGCGTGATCCAGGGCAGCAGCATGTGCCCGGCCCAGGTGCTCAGGCCTTGCGAGGGACCGGCGTAGCCGGTGTCGATCCACCTGATGCCGTGCTGGTTGAGCGGCACGAACACGACGAGGATCAGGAACTCGCCGATGACGAACACCGGCAGCGACAGGCCGATGAGCACCGCCACGTTCGCGACCCGGTCGAACAGGCTCCTTGCCTTGGTGGCGCTGATGATCCCGACCGCGAGCCCGACGAGCAGCCAGATGACCACCCCGCCGATCACCAGCGACAGCGTCGGCGGCAGGTCCTGCTTGATCATCGTGTCTACCGACTCCTGGGTGAAGTACGAGTACCCCAGGTTCCCGTGCAGCAGGCCGTTCATGAAGTGCCAGTACTGGGTCATGATCGGCTGGTTGAGGCCGAGGTTGCTGATGACTTCGTTGATGACCTGTGGCGTCGCCGCGCGGCCGGCGAGCTGCCGCGCGACCGTAATCACCGGCCTGGCGAAGAACAGGAAGAACGACAGTGTGGCGACCAGCCACACCACGACGATCCCGGTGAGGATGCGCCTGATCAGGTAACTGATGATAGCCATGTGATCTTCTGTCCGTTAGCTCAGGGTGCTGGTGCTCGGGCTGGCTACGGGGGCGGACTTGGCCGCTTTCCGCTTCTTCCTGCGCAGGCTTCGCCTGGCGGCGATCAGTCGCTCGGTCCGCGGGTCCATCGCGTCCCTGATGCCATCGCCGAGCAGGTTGAACGCGAGCGTGGTGATCAGCAGCGCGAGCGCCGGGAACACCACGTACCACCAGGACGTCTGGTAGAAGTTCGTCGCCTCGGCGAGGATGTTGCCCCAGCTCGCGGTCGGCGGCTGGATGCCCAGGGCGAGGAACGACAGCGTGGACTCGAACACCACGGCCGCGGGGATGTACAGCGTGGCGATGACGAGGACCGGGCCGAGCAGGTTCGGCAGGATGTCGAAGAACATGATCCGGAACGGCCCGGCGCCCAGCGATCTGGCCGCCTCTATGTACTCCTTCTCCTTGATCGACAGGGTCTGGCCGCGCACGATACGCGCGATGCCCGCCCAGGAGAAGAACGTGATCATCCCGAGGATGATCGTCAGGCTGGGACCGAACACGGCGGCCAGCGCGATCGCCAGCACGATGTAGGGGAAGGCGAGCACCGAGTCGGTGAACCGGGCGAGCAGGGTGTCGATGAGGCCGCCGAAGTAGCCGGCCATCAGGCCGATGCTCACGCCGAGTGCTGAGGCGACCATCGTGGTGACCACGCCGACGAACAGCGAGATCCGCGCGCCGTACAGGATGCGGATGAACAGGTCGCGCCCGGTGCCATCGGAGCCGAGCCAGAAGCCGTTGGTCATGGGCCCGACCGGGTTTCCGACCGCGTCCTCACCGGTGTCCGGGAAGGCGACGTTCGGCCCGTGGTGCGTGAGCGAGACGAACAGCGGTGCGGCGATCGCCAGCGCGACTATGATCACGATGACGACCAGCGCGGTCATCGCCACCTTGTCGCGGCGCAGCCGACGCCACGTCAGCTGCCACTGACTGCGGCCCTCGACGTTGGCGACGGTCTGCCCCTCCTGGGCCCCGCGGGCCTCGAATTCGACCTCGGTGACGCTCACGCGAGCTCCCTCGTGCCGGCGGCGGCGAGGTTCTCGCCGACCGCAACCGGGAAGTGGCAGGCGGTCAGGTGGTTGTTCCCCCCGACCGGCTCGTTTGCTTCGGACGTCGCGCTGACCCCCTCGGGGACCAGTTGCGGCTCTTCGGTGGCGCAGATCGGCTGCGCCTTCGGGCAGCGCCGGTGGAACCGGCAGCCCGGAGGCGGGTCAATCGGTGACGGCACGTCGCCGGTGAGTATCACCCGCTGCCTGGCGGCCGCCGCGTCCGGGTCGGCTGCGGGGGCCGCGGACAGCAGCGCGACGGTGTACGGATGCCTGGGCGTGCCGTACAGCGCCTCCTTAGGCGCGGACTCGCCGACCCGGCCCAGGTACATCACCGCCACCTTGTCGCTCACGTGC
>Ga0187807_1000492_pt1 | contig 12471 bp, 8 predicted proteins | sample NC_wetland_sal_i_4_FD_132432 | JGI IMG/M metagenome (GOLD analysis project Ga0187807, IMG submission 132432) | Wetland sediment microbial communities from Neuse River Estuary, North Carolina, USA - ASW_2 | ecosystem: Environmental > Aquatic > Freshwater > Wetlands > Sediment | place: USA: North...
GTCTCGTTCGGCCTGATGATCGTGCGCCGGGACGTGGCCTCGCAGGCGGTGGGGTTCTTCACGCTGGAGAACGCGATCTCGCTCGCGGCGCTGGTGGTGGCCGTGCCGCTGGTGCTGCGCCGCCTGCTCGGTGTGCCGGCCAGCGAGGACGCACCCGGGGTGGCGGGCAGCTACACGCTGAACCCGGCCAGCGCGGTGCTGGCAAGCATCGGCCTGGCGGCGTTCGGGTTCTTCGCCTTCGGGGCTTTCCACATCCACGGGCCGGCGGCCCCGGCGCTGGCGCTGGCGATCGCCGGGGCGATGGTGTTCGTCTCGTTCGGCCTGATGATCGTGCGCCGGGACGTGGCCTCGCAGGCGGTGGGGTTCTTCACGCTGGAGAACGCGATCTCGCTCGCGGCGCTGGTGGTGGCCGCCGGGCTGCCGCTGATCTTCGAGACGGCGTTCCTGTTCGACCTGCTGGTGGCGGTCGTGGTGTTCGGGATGCTGATCCGCGCCCACCACGGGCGGGCCGAGTCGCTGTCCACCGCCGACCTGACCAGGTTGCGGGGGTGAGCGGATGATCGCCGTCGCCGCGACCATCCTCATCCTCCCGCTGGCCGCCGCGGTGGCGTGCCTGGTCCTGCCCGGCCGCGCCGCGCTCTGGGCGGCGCCGGCGCTCACGGTGATCGCGGGTGTCGCGTCGTTCGCCATGGTGCTGGCCCTGGTCCGGAGCACCGCGCACGGTGATCTCAGCTACCTGTCCGGCTACGTGCGCGCCGACGCGGTGAGCGAGATCTTCCTGCTCGCCACCGGGTTCCTGTACGCGGCGGTGGCGGTGTACGCGGTGGGGTACCTGAAATCGCATCGCGATGCCACGTACGCGCGCCGGTTCTACGCGGGGTTCAACGCGTTCGCGTGGGCGATGCTCGCCGCGCCGCTGATGGGCAGCCTGGCGCTGCTGTGGATCGCTGTCGAGGTGACCACGATCATCTCGGCTCTGCTGGTGGCGATCGAGGACACCGACGGGGCCGCCGAAGCCGCGTGGAAGTACGTCCTGATCGCCTCCGCCGGACTCGGGCTGGCGCTGCTCGGCACGGTCTTCGCCTACTACGCCGGCGCCCAGCTGCTCGGGCAGCACTATGACCTCGCGATCCAGCCGCTGATCCAGGCCGGTTCCCGGCTGCCGGCGACCCCGGTGCGGCTGGCGTTCCTGCTCGCCGTGCTCGGCTACGGGACGAAGGTCGGCCTGTTCCCCGTGCACACCTGGCTGCCCGACGCGCACTCGGAGGCGCCGACCCCGGTGTCCGCGCTGCTGTCCGGCGCGCTGCTCGCGACCAGCTTCTACGCGGTGCTGCGCTTCTACCAGGTCGCGGCGGCGAGCCTGGGCACCGGCTTCCCGCGGGACACGCTGCTCGCGTTCGGGGTGGCGTCGCTGCTGCTGGCGTCGCTGTACGTGTTCGGGCAGCGGGACGTCAAGCGGCTGCTCGCCTATTCCAGCGTGGAGCACATGGGCATCATGGCGATCGGCGTGAGCTTCGGCGCGCCGGTCGCGCTGGCCGGGGTGCTGCTGCACGTGCTGGCGCACGCGGCCGCCAAGGGCAACGCGTTCATGGGCGCGGGCGTGTTCACGGTCAAGTACGGCACCAAGCGGATGCCCGCGATGCGGGACGGCATGCGGCTGCTGCCGTGGAGCGGCCCGCTGTTCCTGCTCGCGGTCTTCGCGCTGTCCGCGCTGCCTCCGTTCGGCATCTTCCGCAGCGAGTTCCAGATCGTCGCCGGCGGTCTCGGCAGCGGCAGCTACGCGGCCGCCGCGGTCCTGGTCGTGCTGGTCACGGTCGCCTTCTTCGGGCTGGCCACCGCGGCGACGAGCATGCTGCTGACGCCGCGCCAGGTGCTGACGCGCGGCGAGCCGAGCGCCTGGATGGTGGTCCCCGTGCTGGCGGGGCTGGCCGTTCTCGTGCTGCTCGGCGTGCACCCGCCCGGTGACCTCACGAACCTGATCACCCGGGCGGCGGCACTGCTGGGAGGCGCGTCATGACCCTCACCAGCATCGAGCCGAGCGTGGCGGCGCTGTGGGAGGCGCTGGAGGCCAGGATGGCCCAGGGCGGCAGGTTCGCGGGCTTGTTCGCGGCGCGGGAAGACGCTGCCGTGACCCTGTCCGCCCTGGTAGCCGTGCCGACCGGGATCGACGTGCTCGAGGCGGCGCTGCCGCCCGGCGCGGCCGGTTACCCGTCGCTCACGCCAAGGATCGGCGCCGCGTTCTGGTACGAACGCGTCATCTACGACCAGGTTGGCGTCGTCCCCGAAGGCCATCCCCGGCTCGCCCCGCTGATCAGGCCCGGCGACCCGGAAGACCACGCGCTGCCCCGGCATGTCGCCGGGTACGGGCTGTTCACGATTCCGCACGGCCCGGTCCGCTCGGGCGTGTTCGAGTCGATGGAGTACCTGGTCGAGACCCCCGGTGAGGCGATCCCGCACCTGAACATGCGGATCTTCTACAAACACCGGGGCATCGCCGCCCGGTTCGCCGGCATGACCGCCGCCGACGGCGTACTGCTCGCCGAGCGCGCCGAAGGCATCGCTTCCGTCGCCCACGCCCTCGCCTTCTGCCACGCGGTCGAGGCGATCGCCGGCTGCGAGATCCCCCGGGAAGCCGCCCTGCTGCGCGTCGTGCACGCCGAACTCGAGCGGATCGCCAACCATCTCGACGTCGCGATGCGGCTCGCGGACGCGGCCGGACTCGCGGTCGCGACAGCCCGGTTCGCGCTGCACAAGGAGCGCGTGCTGCGCCTGGTCAGCCGACTGTGCGGCAGCCGCTTCGGCCGCGGCGTCGTGGTCCCCGGCGGGGTGAGCGCATTCCCTGATGAACCTCCCGCGGACTTGCTGCCCGCGCTCGGCAAGCTCGAGCGGCAGGTCATCGCGGACGCGGAGATGCTGATGGGCACGTCCTCGTTCCTGGACCGGCTGCGCGGCACCGGCCCGCTGCTCCCGGACCGCGCGCGTGAGCACGGCGCCCTCGGCCCCATCGGAAAGGCGTCCGGGTACGCCGACGACGCCCGCCTCGAACGCCCCTATGACGCGTATCCGCTGCTCGATGCCGGCCCTGCCGCGGAGCACGCCGCGGGAGACGCGATGGCGCGGCTCCGCGTGCGCTTCGAGGAAGTCGCCCAGGCTTTCCGCCTCCTGAAGCAGGCTCTGTCAGATTTTCCCGAACGTACGCGGCTGACTCCGCGGGCTCCCTGCCAGCCCGCCGACGGGCGGGCCGTCGGCTGGGCGGAGGCCCCGCAGGGCGAGGTGCTCTACGACGTGACCATCGACGCGGGGCGGATCGCCCGCTGCCAGCCGCGCTCGGCGTCGTTCCACAATCTGGTGCTCATGCACGAGGTCTTCGCCGGCGACATCCTCACCGACTTCCCGTTCATCGAGGCCAGCTTCGGCCTGTCCGTCGCGGGGGCCGCCCTGTGAGCATCTGGGTGCTGCGCGGGCTGCGCGACGGGGTGGTGACCACCCGCTGGCCGAACCGGCCCGACGAGTACGCGGACTCCTGGCGCGGCCCGGTCACCGTCCGGCCGGATGCCCCGGGCGCCGCCGAGGCTGAGCTTGAGCGGCTGTGCCCAACCGGGGCGATCGAGGCCATCGACCGGCTCCGGGTCGATCAGGGGCGGTGCATCCTGTGCGGGCGCTGCGTGGCCGCGCGGCCTGACCTGTTCACCTGGTCGGCGGGCGCGACAGGACCGACCGCGGCGGCGGTTGCCCGGCAGGCGCTCGTCGTCCCGGAAGCGCCGGAGACGGACGAGGCGGTCGCAGCCGCCCGGGCCGCCCTGGCCGGACGCACCGCCGCGCTGCGCCGCAGCGTGCACATCCGGCACGTGGACGCCGGCTCCGACGGCAGCGAAGAATGGGAGATCCAGGCGCTCCTCGGCCCGGTTTACGACGTCCACCGGCTCGGCGTGTTCTTCACCGCGAGCCCGCGCCACGCCGACGTGCTGCTGGTCACCGGTGCCGGGACGATCGGCATGACCGAGTCGCTGCGCACCACCTACGAGGGCATGCCCGACCCCAAGGTGGTGATCGCGGTCGGCACGGACGCGGTCAGCGGCGGACTCCTGGCGGACCGGCTCACCGGGGTGGCCGGCCTCGTCCCGGTCGACGTGTGGGTTCCGGGGAGCCCGCCGAGCCCGTTCGGGATATTGAAAGCGCTGCTCATCGCGACCGGAAAGCTGGCGGACGGACGGAAACCAGCGGACACGCGGAAAGGGGCACCACGGTGAGCGGGCTGTTCGCTGCCGGGCTGATCCTGCTGGCGGCCGGGGCGGTCGCCGGACTGGTACCGGCGACACCCGGATGGGCGCGGGGCGCGCCCTACCTGGCCGGGGCGGCAGGGGCCGCCTGCCTGGCGGTCGCGGGCGGCTTCGCCCTGGACGGGCGCACGGTCCGGCTCAACGTCGCGGGGTGGCTCGGCGACCCCGTTCCCGGACAGCAGGCGCTCGGTCTGTCCGCGGACCGCATGTCAGGCCTGTTCCTGGTCATGGCGCTCGGCGCGGCGGTTCCCGTCTCCGTCGCGTTCGCCAGCTGGGCGGCCAGGCCCGAGAGCGCGGCCACCCGGATGCTTGCCGGGGGATACGCGCTGGCGCTCGGCTCTGTCGCCGTGATCGTGACCGCGGCCGACGCGTTCACCTTCCTTTTCGGCTGGGAGGCGCTGACCGCGGCGTTCTGGCTGCTCGCCGGTTCTAACCGCGCCGATCGCGACCGCGCCGGGGCAGCGCGCATCACCGTGTCGTTCGGGAAGGTAAGCGGCTCCGCGCTGCTCATCGGCTTGCTGCTGCTCGCCGCGAAGTCGCCCCACCCACCTCCCCATACCCCTACCCTTGCGCTGGCGTCGTTCACGCACGTCCCCCCGGGCGCGGTGCGGACCACGGCGCTGGTGCTGCTGCTGGCCGGGTTCGCGGTCAAGGGCGGCCTGGTGCCGTTCCAGGTCTGGATGCCCCGCGGATACGCGGCCGCGCCCGGCCCGGCGCGGGCGATCATGGCGGGCGTATGCGTCAACGTGGCCTTCTACGGCATGTGGCGCACGCTCGCGCTGCTCGGCCGCCCGCCCGGCTGGCTGGCCGGGATCCTGCTGGTGCTGGGCGGATTCGCCGCGCTGCTCGGCATCGCGCACGCCGCCGTGAGCAGCCGGCTGTCCCGGGTGATCGCCTACTCGAGCGTCGAGAACAGCGGGCTGATCATCACCGGATTCGGCGTGGCGCTGACCGGCGCCGCCGTCGGGGACCAGCGGCTGACCGCCGTCGGCCTGCTGGCCGCCACCCTGCAGATGGTCGCGCACACAGCGGCGAAGACCCTGCTGTTCACTTCCGCGGCGGGGCTCGAGGCGGCGGCCGGCAGCGACGACCTCGAAGCACTGCGCGGCATCGGGCGCCGGGCCCCGTGGAGCGGTGTTGGCCTCGCGGTCGGCTCGGTGACGCTGGCCGGGCTGCCGCCGACCGCGGGGTTCGTGTCGGAGTGGTTCCTGCTTGAGTCGCTGATGCAGCAGTTCCGGGTCACCGCGCTCGGCGGGCGGCTGACGCTCGCGGTGGCCGGGGCCGCGGTGGCGCTGACCGCGGGATTCGCCGGGGTCACGTTCGTCCGGCTCGTCGGCATGGTCGTGCTCGGACCTAGTGCCGGAGCAGGTGGATCGCGGTCAGGCGACTATCGCTGGGCCGGGCGGACCGCGCTGGTCATCCTCACGGCCTGCCCGCTTCTGCTCGCCGCCGTGACGCCGCTGGAGATCCGGGTGATCGCCGCCGGGGTGTCGCCTGTCGTGCCCGGCGCGCTGACGATGGGCGCGCTGAAGTCGCCGTGGGTGCTGCAGCCGGTGTTCGCCGGGTTCTCGATCCTGTCGCCGTCCTGGCTGTGGGTCGAGATGCCGGTGATGCTGGCCCTTGTCGTGCTGCTGACGCTCGGCCTGTCCGGGCGGCGCGTGCTGCGGGTGCGCCGGGTGCCGGCGTGGCGTTCGGCGACGATCGGGGTCGAGGGCGCCGACTCGTACACCGCGTTCGGGTACGCCTACCCGACCCGCCGGGTGCTGGCCAGCGTGCTGCACACCCGCGCCGACGTTGAGGAGGTCGTGCCAGCGGGCGACGGCGCGCCAGGAGACGGCGAGGAGCCGGTGCCGCACCTGCGGTACGCCTCCGACGTGGTCGAGGTCGTCGAGACGTGGCTGTACCGGCCGGCCGCGCGGATGTTCGGCGCCGTGGTCGCGGTGGCGAGACGGCTGCAGTCCGGCCGCCTGGACGCCTACCTGCTGTACATGCTGATCGCCCTCGTCGCCGTGATCGCGGTGGTGACCGCGTTCGCCTGACGACGGTCACCCGGGATGCGGGCGGTTATCCTGGAATGAGCACGGCGGAGGGGCTCGCCGTGCGAGCCCGGCCTGTCCTGCGCGGGCGGTGTGCACGCGGCGACGGCCGCCAACGGTCCCTGCCAGGCGCGCTACGCGGGTAGGAGCATCGGGCACATGATGAGCGGCGACGATACACTGGCGGTCGCGCTCGGCCGGCTGGCGGCTCTCGGCACGCAGCAGGACCGGGAGCAGATCGCGGCGCTGCGGGACCGGCTGGACGGGGCCCGGCTGCGCGTCCTGGTCGCGGGCGAGGCCAAGCGGGGCAAGAGCACGCTGATCAACGCGCTGCTCGGCCGCCCGGTGCTGCCGGCCGGGGTAACGCCGCTGACCGCCGTCGCCACCACCGTGCGGTACGGCGACGACCCGCGCGCCGAGGTGCGGTTCGGCGACGGGCACGAGGAGAAACAGCCCCTGAGCGCGCTGCCTGACCTGGTCACCGAGCGGGGCAACCCAGGCAACCGGCGGCACATCGCGGGCGTGACGGTATACCTGGACGCGCCGATCCTCGCGGGCGGTGTCGAACTGGTGGACACGCCGGGCACCGGGTCGGTGTACGAGTGGGACACCGCCGCGGCGCACGCGGCGCTGGAGACGATGGACGCGGCGGTGTTCGTGCTGACCGCGGACCCGCCGGTGTCGGCGGCCGAGCGGGACCTGTACGCCAAGGTCGCCGGCCTGTCGGTGACGGAATTCATCGTGCTGAACAAGGCCGACCACCTCGACCCCGCGGGCCTGGCCGAGGCCACGGAATTCACCCGGCGGGTGCTCGGCGAGGCGGCTGGCCGTTCCGGACGCGAGCCTGGACGGGTCTACCCGATGTCAGCCCGTGCCGCCCTCGACGGCGCGGATCCCGGCTTCGCCGAGTTCACCGCCGGCTTCCTCGCTTATCTCACGAGCCGGCGGGTCGCGGACCTGCGTGCCTCGGCGATCGCCCAGGCCCGCCGGGTAGCCAGCTCCCTGCTTGATGAGGTGGCGCTGACCCGCCGTGCCGCGGAGCTGAGCGCGGGCGACGCCGCGGACCGGGTCACCCGGTTCGGCGAACGGCTGGCCGAGGTGGCCGTCCGTGGCCAGGACGCGGTAGCCGTGGTCGGCGCCGAGTCCGCGCGGCTGCTAACGGCCCTCAACGACGCGGCCGGAGCCGATGGGCCACGGCTCGGCCGGGACATCTCGGGGCAGCTTCAGGCCTATCTCGACGAGGAGCTGCGGAGCGCCTCGCCCGCCGAGATCGAGCGGCAAGGCCGCGAGCGGCTGGTAGCGCTCACGCTCGCGGCGGCCAGCGGATGGCGCGCGCGGCAGCGGCAGATCATCGAGCAGGAGCTGGCGCGCACCGACGACCGGCTTACTGCCGACCTGGTGGCCGCGCTTGCGGTGTTGCGCGAATCGGCGGCCGAACTGCTCGGCCTTGACCTGGCCGTGCCCGAGCCGGGCGGCCGGCTCGCCGAGGACCGCCGCTTCTTCTACACCACCGCCGAAGACGTCGGCCAGACTGAACTGCTCGCCGGCGCGATCCGCCGCAAGCTCCCCGGCGAGCCCGGCCGCCGCCGGGCCCGCGAACACCTGCACCGCGAGGCACCAGACCTGGTTGCGGTCCAGATCGGGCGGGCCAGGGGCGACCTGCAGTACCGGCTGGCGGAGGCCGGCCGCGCCCTGGCCCGGGCGGTGGAGCGACGCTACGCCGACGCCACGGGCCGCATGCGGGCCGCCCTGCGGGCGGCGGAGGAAATGCGCACCTCTTCCGCCGCGGTAGCGGAGGAAAGAGAACGCGGGCTAACGGAGCGGGAAGCGACTGTCCGGCACGTGCTGGCTCTGCTCAATGAGGCGGAGAACCCCGCGCGCGGGTGACCGGGCTCAGCCCGGCAGATCCTCCGGGCGCTTCGCGGCAAGCTGGCCGTGCAGCAGACCAGTGGACTGGCCGACCTCGATGAGGTATCCGTCCGGGTCCCGCATATAGCAGCGGATCTCTGCCTGCCGGTCGATCGGCGGCGTCACGAACTCCGCCCCCTTCGCCTTCCACTCCTCGTAGCAGGCCTGAATGTCAGCGACCCGCAGGTTCAGGAAGATCGAGGTGGTGTCGCCGGGCTGGTAGTCGACCACCGAGATGCCCGGCTTGTCGGGGGTCGGCGGCCCGCCGGGGTTCATGATGATCCAGGAATTAGACAGCCGCACGATGCACGGGTTCTCCTCCAGAACGACGGTGCCGCCGAGGACACGCGAGTAGAAGTCCCGGGACCGTGCGATCTTGCGGACGGTAAGGAACAACGTCACCAGAATGCCCTCTGTGGGCGTGGGCAGGTTGGCGTAGTCGATGCGCGGCTGAGGTTCTGCCATGGTCATCACCTTTCCCCGACGTGACCAGCACAGACATCTGGGCGGCCGAACCTGGGCGTCGTACGGCACACGCACATGATCGCACCGCGCGCCTGCCCACATCCGGTCACGATGCGCGACCATCGGGATCGGCCGGCCGGGCGGCACCCGGCGAGCCGCCAGCATTAGCACCGCGCCCCGGCCGCACCCCACGTCCAGGACGTGCTCATCGCCCCGCAGGCCCAGCTCGTCCAGCAGCTGAGCCCAGATCGCCCGCTTGCCCGGCCCGGTTGAATATAGGTAACTCGCGGCCGACCCCGCTACCGCCGCGCCGCCCAGGGCAGCCAGCGCCGCGACGGCAGGCATGCGACGGCGCGCCGCCCAGGCTACCGTGCCGCCAGCCCCGCCTCAACCAAGCCGAACACCGCCACCCCGGCGTATCCGCCGTCGATGCCGTACCGACCCCGCTGTCCGGCGCCCCGCGACCGGCGGCCTTGACCCCCGCGACTGGCTCCACGCTGCCAGTTTGCCAGTCCTTATCCGGGACGAATGGGGGCATCTGTGCCACGATGGGTCAGCGAGGACAGCACAGTGGCGGGGAAGACGATGATCAACTGGATACCGGACTCCGGACCCGGGATGGGAGGCCGCCGGCCATGAGCGAGAGCGGCTATCTTTTCCGCGGCCCGCGCAACACGCCTGAGTCGCGGGCGGGGCGGCCACCCGAGCCGCGCAGCGAGACCAGGCCAGGCATGGTGATCGACCGTGATGTCGCGGTCCTGACCAGTTCGGGCGCGAGGATCTGGGTGGATATCTACCGCCCGGCGGACGGGGAGGCCGCCGCGCCGATTGTGGCCTGGTCGCCCTATGGTAAGCACAACCCGGCCCCCATCGGCCGCATCTATCCCAACAGCGGGGTGCGCCCGGAGTGGAACTCCCCGCTGACGACGTTCGAGGCTCCTGACCCCGAGTACTGGGTCCCGCACGGCTACGCGATCGTGATCGCCGACATCCCGGGCACCTGGTACTCCGAAGGACCGGCGACCTACCTGTCGCCTGAGGAGGCCAGGGCGTACGCGGACCTGATCGAGTGGGCTGGCACGCAGCCGTGGAGCAACGGGCGGGTGGGGCTGTCCGGGGTGTCGTACCTGACGCAGACGCAGTGGCGGGTAGCCGAGCTGAACCCGCCGCACCTGGCGGCGATCAACCCGTGGGAGGGCTGGTCCGACACCTACCGTGAGGTGGTCCGGCACGGCGGCATCCCGGAGACGTCCTTCTGGCCCTATATCTGGGACCGGTGGGGCGCCGGCACCGGCATGATCGAGGACCTTGAGGCCGAGACCGCGCAGCACCCGTGGTTCGATGAGTTCTGGGCGTCGAAAGCGGCCAGGCTCGAGGAGATCCGGGTGCCCGCGTTCGTCGTGGCGAGCTGGTCGGACCAGGGTCTGCACTCCCGCGGCACGCTGGAGGGCTTCCGGCGGATCTCTTCGGAGCACAAGTGGCTCGACGTGCACGGCCGCAAGAAGTGGGGGTACTACTACGACCCGGAGAGTGTCGAGCGGCAGCGCGCGTTCTTCGATCAGTTCCTGCGCGGTGCCGACCGCGGCGTCCTGGACTGGCCGCGGGTCCGGATGGAGGTACGAGAGCGCTACTACCAGGGAACCCACCGCGTCGCCAGCAACTGGCCGCCCGAGGACACGCAGTACAGGTCCTGGTATCTGGACGCGGCGGCGGGAGCACTGCTCCCGGACGCGCCCGCCGTCGCTGCGGTAGCGGAGTATGACTCGCTGGGGAGCGCGCCGGGTCCGGTGGACGCCCGGTTCACCATGACGTTCGACGAGCCGACCGACATCGTCGGGCACTCCCGGCTGATCCTGTACGTCGAGGCCCCCGAGGCCGACGATCTGGACCTGTTCGCCGCGCTGTTCAAGACCGGCCGCGACGGCGAGGTCGTCGGGTTCCCGTACTACGCGCAGTTCGAGGACGGCCCGGTCGCGGTCGGCTGGCTGCGGGCCTCGCACCGTGAGCCTGACCTGGAGCTCAGCACGCCGTTCCTGACCGTCCTCGCGCACCGGCGCGCACTCCCGGTCCCGCGCGGGCATGTCGTCGAGGCCGAGCTCGAGATTCTCCCCTCGGGCACCCGGTTCGAGGCTGGTGAGGGTCTGCTGCTGATCGTGCAGGGCACCGACATCAAGCGTTACCCCAAGCCGCTGGTCTATGCCCGCCACGAGGACACGGTCAACGCCGGCCCGCACCACATCCACACTGGTGCCGGCCGCCCGTCGCGAATCGTTCTCCCGGTCCTCCCGGCAGGCGACGTCCACGGCTGACTTACCGGCGGTTGGCATCTGTCCGCCGGTGATGCCCCGTGGGTTCCCAGCTGGCACTCGCCGGATTCCCAGGCAGCCGGGTTAGCGTGACAGGGTGGATGAGCTGGCGGATTCCCGTAGCCTGGCCGGTGACCCGGTGGCGCTGAGAGCGCGGCTCGCCGCAGACGGGTACGTGTTCCTGCGCGGCCTGCTGCCCGCAGAGCGGGTCCGAGCCGCAGGCGAACGGGTGGCCGCGGGGCTGCACGCGGGCGGCTGGACAGCGGCGGGGTCACCGTCCCTGGGCCGGGCAGCCGGACCGCGTGAGGCGCTAGCCGACCCGGCGTACCGCGCGGCGGTGACGAGCCTGGCGTTCAATGCGCTGCCGTACCTGGCGGCGCTGCGCGAGACGGTCCGCCGCATCCTCGGCCCGGGCGCTTTCTCCTACCCGGTGAAGGTGCTGCGCGCGGTACCGCCGGAGTCCCCGGCGGAGCCGACCCGCGGCCGGTACATCCACTGCGACTACATGGGGTCAGGAATCCAGGACATGCTGACCACCTGGCTCCCGCTGGCCGAGGTCCCGGCCGCGCTGGGCGGCCTGGCCGTGCGGCCCGGCGGCCACCGGGACAGGCCCCGGCGCCCGCGCCTGCTGACGGGCACCGAGCCCGGCTGGAGCACAACCGATTACAGCCCCGGGGATGTGATCATCTTTCACTGCCTGACCCCGCACGCGGCGCTCCCCAATACCGGTCACCAGCTCCGGTTGTCCGCCGATTTCCGCTGGCAGCAGCCCGGTCACCCGGCACCGTCGGAAATGATCCTCGGGCCCGCGGGCCGGCCACCCGAGCTATTCAGCCGGCTGCTTGGCCGCGAGCCGTGGTGGGAACCGGTCCCCGAGGGCCTGACGCTCCAGCCGCGCAGCGAGCTGACCGCCCGGCCACCCAGCCCGTCACAGCTGTTCACCGTCGACTCCTCCTGGCAACGCTGGCGCCCCCCGCCCGGACCAATCCATTAACCCGGGCACACCGAGACCGCGCACTCACGCCAGACGTGCCTACCAGCTACCGCCCGCGCGTCTGCGCGGAAACATCACGTACCTTGCGGTCCGCGCCACAACGATCCGGATCGACGCCCGGCGGCGGCATGTGAGGGCGCCGCGCTGTTGCGTACGCCCGCGCCCAATGCGTTGAGCGGCCTCGGAAACCCCGGTCCCTTCAGTCACGCCAGCCTCCTCCGTGGACTTTGCGCACGCCGCGACAACTTTTCCTGCAGCGTGACCGATCACATGTGGTCATAACGTGCGCAAAGTGCAGGGCCGTGCGCAAAGTGCAGGGCCATGTGCAAAGTCAGCCGCCTCCGCGGCGCACACCGCCTCCGCGGCGCACACCGCCTTCCCAAGGGGCCTCTCCGTGCCCATTGACCCCGTCCGTCCGCTGAGCCCCGGGTCCCGTCCGTCACATGAAACCCTGCCGCTGACTTTGTACCCGGCATGACAAC
>Ga0187807_1000493_pt1 | contig 12469 bp, 9 predicted proteins | sample NC_wetland_sal_i_4_FD_132432 | JGI IMG/M metagenome (GOLD analysis project Ga0187807, IMG submission 132432) | Wetland sediment microbial communities from Neuse River Estuary, North Carolina, USA - ASW_2 | ecosystem: Environmental > Aquatic > Freshwater > Wetlands > Sediment | place: USA: North...
TCCGGCCACTGCGCTTACAAGCGATGGGTCATAGGCGGCAGCAAGTGCGGCCAGGAAGACGGATCACCTGTTGTCGGTGAACGGGCCGATGTCACGGCAGGCCCCGTCCTCGCGAGCCGCGAGAGCACGTCCACGCCAGCTGCAGACCGCTCGCTTCCGAAGCGCTTCACTTCCTGGAAACCAAGAGCCGTGTGAAGGCGAAGCGATGCGACGTTACCCGCCCCGGCCACATAGAACACCTCGTCGGTACGGGCGAAAACCCAGCGCAGACGGGCCTGGGTCAACGCGAGGGCGATACCCCGGCGTCGCAACGCCGGTTCCACCAGAACGCCGCTGAGATAGTAACCAGCCGGAGTTTCCGGACCCGCCTCATCCGCTGCCAGCTCGGTAGCCCTGCCATAGGCGACCACCTGGCCGTTCGCCTTGGCGACGAACATCTGACGGCGGTCATCGGTGATGTCCAGGGCAAACTGCTCCCCGCGGTCACCAGGCCTCACCCGAAGGACCCGCACGGCAAGCTGGACGGCAGGCGCGAGATCCGTCTTCGTTAGCGGCTCGATCCGCACGGTGTCCTCAACCACGCCATCGGTTGGCTCGGACAGCCCTGAGTGCACATCAGGGAAGTGGGTATATGCCCGTTCCCCGGTGGCCGCTGGGAAACGGGCTCTCGCGATCATTAAAGCGGTGGAGTGAAACGGACCGCGAACGCGGCAGCGCGGTCGGCTTCCTGTATCGCGGTCAGGTTGGTGCTGGCCGGGCTGGGTGCCGAGAACACGACGAGCCGGCTGGCGGCGTGGTCGGCGGCTTCCTGTACCGCGGTCAGGTCGGTGCTGGGTGCCGAGAACACGACGAGCCGGTTGGCCGCGTGGTCGGCCACACTGGTTATGAGCGCGGCACGCTCGGCGTGCGGGGTGACGTATTGCTTCGGGTTGCGCTCCAGGCACCGCTGATGGCTGAGTGCTTCGCAGACGGGGCAGGCGGCTCGGAGGGCGGGGTCGGCGTGAGCGAGCTGGTCGGCGCTGCCCATGTCAGCGAGCACGCGGCCGATGGCGATTTCGGATTGTGTCGCGCTGGACGCTCTTCGTGTCGGCGCTGGCCTGAAGGGCATCGCGTTCATCTCATTTCAGGTTGTGGTTACTTACAGAGTATCATCGTCCGGCGAATAGCGACGGTAAAAAAATAATTCGAATTCATAACCGAGAGACTGCATTGGCGGTCGCCGTAGGCGGCAGCTAGAACGGCGGCCTATGAGTCAGCTGCCGCGAACGGCGGATGGCGCTCCAGCCAGCCAACCCGGGAGCGGGAAGGGATAAACCCCGTCCGGTCAGCACGCTTCGGCCAACGGACTATCCGGAGTCCCGATATGTTGAGGCCTGAATTGACGGTCTCCGATCGGGAGTGAGCAGAGACGATGCCCGTAAATATGAGGTGGGCGGCATGCGTGCTCGGCGCCCTTACCGCCACGCTCCTGGGCGCGGCAGCGTGCTCCGGCTCGGCCTCCGCGGCTCCGGCGGGAACGCAGTCGGCGCGGACGGCCTCAGGGCCGCGGACGGCCTCAGGGCCGCAGACGGCCTCAGCGCCGCGGACGGCCTCAGCGCCGCAGACGGCGTCGGCGAGCCATCCGTGCGGGACGCAGGCCAAGCCCGGCGCCTACCGGCACGTGATCTGGATCTGGATGGAGAACCACAGCTCCGGCGCGATCATCGGCTCGTCGCAGGCGCCGTATTTCAACGCGCTGGTCCGCGAATGCGGCCTGGCCACCAACTACCACAACATCACGCACCCCAGCCTGCCGAACTACATCGCCGCCACTTCCGGTCTTTCGCTTACGTCGCTGCACAAGTTCCTGCCCGACTGCAGCCCGAGCGGCAGCTGCGACACGTCGGTGAAGAGCATCTTCGCCCAGGGCGAGACGTGGAAGTCATACGAGGAGTCGATGCCGTCGGACTGCGATCACAGCAACTCCGGCAACTACGCCGTGCGGCACAACCCGGCCGCGTACTACACCACGCTGCACGGCTGCTCCAGTGATGACGTGCCCTATTACCACCTGGCCACCGACCTGGCGCACAACCAGCTTCCCGCGTTCTCCTTCATCACGCCGAACCTGATCGACGACATGCACAACGGTACGGTCGCCGACGGCAACAGCTGGCTGTCCCGGAACCTGCCGGCGATCCTCAACAGCGCCGAGTACAAGAACGGCTCGACGGTCATCTCCATCACCTTCGACGAAGGCAGCGACGTGGGCAGCTACGCAAACGGTGAGCACTGCGCGACCAACACCTCGGACACGAGCTGCCATCTCCCGACCTTTGTGATCAGCCCGAGCACCAAGGCGGGCACCCGGTCCGGCGCGCTGTTCAACCACTACTCGCTGCTCGCCACCGCCGAGCAGCTTCTCGGCCTGCCCAAGCTGGGCCTGGCCGCCTCCTACCCGACGATGACCAAGGCGTTCAACCTGTGACGGAACCTGAGGGCCCGCCGTACCAGGGCCCTCAGCACGGCCAGCGCCACCCGGTGATCTCCGGCGCGTCCTGGCCCTCCAGGCGGGTGTAGGCCCGGCACGTGATCCGCTTGTCCACCATCAGCTGCCGCACGTGCCCGGCCGTGGACGCCAGCCCCGGCACCCGGTCGATGACGTCCATGACCAGGTGGAACCGGTCCAGGTCGTTGAGCATGACCATGTCGAACGGCGTGGTGGTCGTGCCCTCCTCCTTGTAGCCCCGTACGTGGAAGTTGGCATGCCCGTTCCGCCGGTAGGTCAGCCGGTGGATGAGCGTCGGATAGCCGTGATAGGCGAAGATCACCGGCCGGTCGACGGTGAACAGCGCGTCGAACTCGGGATCGGACATGCCGTGCGGGTGCTCGGACTCCGGCTCCAGCCGCATCAGGTCGACCACGTTCACCACGCGCACCTTCAGCTCGGGCAGGTGCTCGCGCAGCAGCGACACCGCGGCCAGGGTCTCCACCGTCGGGACGTCGCCGCAGCACGCCATCACCACATCCGGCGCGCCGGGGGCGTCGTTGGAGGCCCACTCCCAGATCCCGGCGCCCCGGGTGCAGTGGATGACCGCCTCGTCCATGGTCAGCCACTGCCACTCGGGCTGCTTGCCGGCCACGATCACGTTGACGTACTGCCGGGACCGCAGGCAGTGGTCCGCCGTGGACAGCAGGGTGTTCGCGTCCGGCGGCAGGTAGACCCGGATGACCTCGGCTTTCTTGTTCACCACGTGGTCGATGAACCCAGGGTCCTGGTGCGAGAACCCGTTGTGGTCCTGCCGCCATACCAGCGAGGAGAGCAGGTAGTTCAGCGACGCGATCGGCCGCCGCCACGGGATGCGATTGGTGACCTTCAGCCACTTCGCGTGCTGGTTGAACATCGAGTCCACGATGTGGATGAACGCCTCGTAGCAGTTGAACAGCCCGTGCCGGCCGGTCAGCAGGTAACCCTCCAGCCAGCCCTGGCACATGTGCTCGGACAGCACCTCCATCACCCGGCCGTCGGGAGCGAGGTGGTTGTCCCCCGGGATGATCTTCCCGTCGAAGGCCCGGTTCGTCACGTCGAACACCGCGTCCAGCCGGTTGGAGGACGTCTCGTCGGGTCCCATCAGCCGGAAGTTCGACGGGTTGGCCTTGATGACGTCGCGCAGCCAGGTGCCGAGCACCCGGGTGGCCTCGGCCTGGGCGCCGCCCGGCTTAGGGACCTCCACCGCGTAGTCCCGGAAGTCGGGCAGCGCCAGGTCGCGCAGCAGCAGGCCCCCGTTGGCGTGCGGGTTCGCGCTCATCCGCCGGTCGCCCAATGGTGCCAGGGCGGCCAGCTCGGGCACCAGCACGCCGGAACCGTCGAACAGCTCCTCGGCCCGGTAGGAGCGCATCCACGTCTCGAGCTGGGCCAGGTGCTCCGGGTTGGTCCGGGCCGCGTCGAGCGGAACCTGGTGCGCCCGCCACGTCCCCTCGACCGGCAGCCCGTCCACGACCTTGGGCCCGGTCCAGCCCTTGGGCGTCTTCAGCACCATCGCCGGCCAGGCCGGCCGCGACACGTCGCCAAGCGTGCGTGCGCGCCGCTGGATCTCGCGGATCTCCTCGATCACCGCGTCCAGCGTGCCGGCCAGCTGCTGGTGCACCAGCTTGGGGTCATCCCCCTCGACCGTGTGCACCGCGTACCCGTAACCGCGCAGCAGCGACTCCAGCTCGGAGTGCGGGATCCGGGCCGGCACCGTGGGGTTGGCGATTTTGTATCCGTTGAGGTGCAGGATCGGCAGCACCGCACCGTCCCGGGCCGGGTCGAGGAACTTGTTGGAGTGCCAGCTGCCGGCCAGCGGCCCGGTCTCGGATTCGCCGTCGCCGATCACGCAGGCCACGATCAGGTCGGGGTTGTCGAACGCCGCCCCGTAGGCGTGCACCAGGGAGTAGCCCAGCTCCCCGCCCTCGTGGATCGACCCGGGCGTCTCCGGCGCCGCGTGCGAGGGGATGCCGCCGGGGAACGAGAACTGCTTGAACAGTCGGCCCATGCCCGCGGCGTCCCGCGTGATGTGCGGGTACAGCTCCGAATAGGTGCCCTCGAGGTACGTGTTGGCCACCATGCCGGGTCCGCCGTGTCCGGGTCCGCACACGTAGATGACGTTCAGGTCCTGGTTCCTGATCACCCGGTTGAGGTGCACGTAGATCATGTTCAGCCCTGGCGTGGTGCCCCAGTGCCCGAGCAGCCGCGGCTTGACGTGCTCCGGCCGCAGCGGTTCGGTCAGCAGCGGGTTGCCCAGCAGGTAGATCTGCCCCACCGACAGGTAGTTCGCGGCGCGCCACCAGGCGTCGAGCGTGTCCAGCTCATCGACGGCGAGGGTCTGTGACCCCTGATCTGTCACGCTCATTGTCAGACCCCTTTAGTCACCGAACGGACCGTGGTACTCATCCCAGTCCCCTGCGTGAACCCCAGGCTATTTGCCCGGGCCGCATCCCAGACAGGCGGGATAACAGCGTTAACGATCGCGACGCCTGGGCGTAACCTCAGGTTCGCGGCGGGAGCCACACGGACACGTGCGCGGGCTGGAAGGCCGCGTCGACCGCGCCCACCAGATCGCCCTGCACGGTGTCCAGGTCGACAGTCTGCCGCAGCCGGGCGGTGAAGGCGGCGATGACCATCTCGGCGTCGTACCGAGCCCGGTTGAACCGGCGATCCACCGCGTGCTGGACTCGGCGGCGCAGCGGGTTGAACAGCGCCGCGGCCACCAGCGTGGCTGCCGCCACCGCCACCGGTGCCTTGAACGGCAGCACCTCGGGGGACAGCAGCACCAGCCCGGCGAACACCCCAGCCAGTACCGCGGTGATGACGGCGTAAGAGATGACCCGGCTGAGGATCCGGTCGATCGCGTACAGCCGGTACTTCAGCACCGCCACGCCCACGCAGACCGGCAGCACCGCCAGCCCGAGCGTCCCCACCACCTGCAAGTATGACGAGGAATCACCCGAGGTCAGCGCGCTGATGACGGCCGAGACGACCAGCGCGGCCGCGCCGCTGTAGAGCCATTTGAGCTGCTGGCGGCGCTCCCCGGCCGACCGCCGGTACTTCGGTAGCTGCGCGATCAGCCACACGAGCCAGCTGGCCAGGATCCCGGCCACCAGCACGTTCTCGATAAGCCCCCACACCCCGGAGGCGTTGGCCGCAGGATTGCCGCTGGCGCTTATCGGCACGGCGCGCCCCGCCACGGCTAGGTAATTGCCGGCCGACGCCGCCACGCTGAGCACGGCGCCCGCGGTGATGAGCACCACCGATACCCGTCGCCACCGGCCCCGCGGCAGCCGCCCGTCCGGGAACAGCCACAGCAGCAGCGCGATGAGGAACAGCCAGACCGGCCACGCTCCCGTGAGCGCTACGGCAAACTGCCCGAGCGGCAGCGTCCCGTGATGTATCCCGTAGTCCAGGAAGGCGTACTCGCTCGACGGCGTGCCGCCGAACAGGAACAGCGCGAGCAGCAGCCACCCGAGCGGGTTGCCGGGCCGCCGGGCCGCGACCACGGCGCCCGTCACCGCGGCTGGCACCGCGAACCCCACGGCGGTCATCCAGTCGATCGTCACCTGCTCGTCGCCGCGCACCTGGTGGGTCAGGATGTCGAGCGAAACGTGAGTCGGAGCGGTGCCGATTATAAGCACGCCGAGCGCCACCGCCGTGACAGGCACTGCCCGCCGCGCCCGCATGATGCCGCTCACCCGGATGCCCGTCCCCTTCACCGATCCGACCGGACGGGCCAACCCTACGCCCGGAACGTCCTGTAATCGTTACGGCAGAATGAGCCCGTAGGGAGTAACGCCCGTCAGCTCAAGCCCGGATCCTCCCAGCTAATCTCGGGCGGAGCGCACCACGGCACGCTCACGCACCCCAGCAGGCACAAAAACCACGCTCATTCCGATGACGGGACCGTGACGACCGTGCCATGCGCGTGGTTGAGGACCGCGTGGGTGACAGCGCCGGGACCATGGTGGGTCGCGTGCCGGCCCAGCACGACCAGGTCGGCCCGGGCGGACAGGCCGGCCAGGGCCCGACCGGGATGACCGTGCACGACGTCATAGCTGACCTGGACGTCCGGGTACTCCTTTCGCCAGTCATCGAGCAGGGCCTCCAGCTGCCGGACCGCTTCCGTTTCCACGGTATCCCGGCCCGGCGCCGTGAACTGGTCCCCGGCCCGCGAGATATCGAGTTGCGGCGTGTGCCAGGCGTGGACGGCGATCAGGCTGGCCTTGCGCAGGGCCGCCTCCTCGAACGCGAAGGTGAGCGCGGCCGCGTTGACCTCCGGACCGCCGATGCCGATGCCGACCTGCCGCTGCGCGGCCGTGATCTCTTGCCGGACCACGACGACCGGGCTGGATGCGTGGGTGGCCGCGTACCGGCTGACCGAGCCGAGGATCATGGCCGTGAACGCGCCGACCCCGCGGGAGCCCACGACCAGCATGAGCGCGCCGTTTCCGGCCGCGGTAACCGCTTCCGCAGGTGCGCCGTCCAGATGGTCAGTGTCGATCAGCAGGTCGGGGGCGACCTTGGCCGCGCGGGCGGCCGCCATGGTCAGGGCGACCTCGCTGTCCGTGCGTATGACGTCCGATACGGTCTGGTACTGCGAGTGGCCCTGGCTGCTCGCCATCCGGGGGAGCAGGTTTGCGGCCGATACGATCCGCAGCGGAGCTCCGCGCAGCACGGCCTCCCTGGCGGCCCAGTCCACCGCCCGCAGCGATTCCTCAGAGCCGTCGGTGGCGGCCACGATGGGCATAGCTGGCATGCTGCTCCTCCTCGCCGGACCCGGACGCGCCGGGCTGCCTTGCCTACGTCATTCCCCACCGACATCATGATCGTGTGCCGACCAGGTCGGCAAGGCGTTCCGGGACGTTCCGCACACCAGCTCGGCCATCCAAGGGGAATTTCGCGATAACAATTTGGCCTCATCGGCGAACCCGGACCGCTTACCGGTAACTCATGGCGTTCGCGAATATCGATTCCGGAAGCCCATGCGGCTCTCCAGGTAGTTGCCCGCCTTGGGTTTTAGGACCATGGTCCCGTGTCAGCAGCCCGGATGCCCTGTTGCCGCGGGCCTTGAGTGCCTAGCATCTGTAGTGATCGGTAGTGGCGGTACCGAGGCGGCGTTATGACGGTACCGAGGCAGCTAAAACAGAAGGAGAAGCGTGATGCCTGGAATCCTCGTCGGCATAGACGGTTCCGTCCATTCGCAGCGTGCCCTCGAATGGGCCGCGAAAGAGGCAGGGCTCCGTCATACGTCGCTTACCGTGCTCACCGTGCACCAGGCAGTGGCGGGCTTCTGGGGTGGCGATCTCCATTACGCGGGCGACGAATCGCTGGTCGATAAGGCGCGCGAGGCGGCTCAGGCGGAAACCGACACGATACTGGCGGGGCTCGGCGACGCCCGCCCGACGTCGGTCACGGTCAAGGCGGTCCAGGGAAGGCCGGTCGAGGAAATCCTCAACGAGGGCGCCGACGCCGACATGATCGTGGTCGGCTCGCGCGGCGGTGGCGGGTTCGCGCACCTGCTGTTGGGATCGGTCAGTTCCAACGTGGCCCAGCAGGCGAAGGTCCCGGTCATGATCCTGCCCTCCTAGCCGGGGCACTGAAGGGGCACCAGCCAAGCACGGTGGCCGCAGCAGCGACCCGCCGCTGCGGCCACCGTCGCTTACCGGACGCCGCTGCTCAGCCGTGCTCGGCGCGCGGATGCCGCCGCCACCAGCGTCGGATGGGCCGGCTCAGGGTCACGACCGATGAGGTGCGGAACTCGTCGGATGGTTCCGCCGCTCGGGCCAGCGGAGGCCGGAACGGCGGACGGGGCCGCCTGGGCTCGCGGACGCCGGCCAGTCCCGGATCGCCCCGGTGCCGGACGAACGGCAGCCGGTACCACGCTGGCACCAGCCACCCGCGAACGTCCAACCGCAGGCGGCGCTTCACCCCACCAGCGTAATACGGGACAATCCGGAATTATGACACCGCGAATACGCGTTGAAGGAGCCCACTACGAGCGCGGCCGACAGTACGGAGCACAGGCCCGGGCCCAGGTCCGTCTGTCGGTGCAGGCCTACCAGCGTGTGTTCGCACACTACGCGGGGTGGGACTGGCCGGCGGTCCGCCGGGCGGCGGCCGCGTTCGATGCGCCGATCGCCGCCTTCCGCCCGGCCTACCTGGATGAGATGCGCGGCATCGCCGAAGGTGCCGGGCTCGAACTGGCTGACGTGCTGGCGATCAACGTGCGGACCGAGGTGATGTACGCCGCCAAGGCCCGCCAGGCCCCCCTCGCCGCCCGAGCCGCGGTCGGCCAGGCCCTGCTCGCGCCCAAGGTACCCGCCGAGTGCAGCGCCTTCGCCCTCATCTCGGGCCCGCGCGCTCCCGGCCAGCCAGCCTCGACGCTCCTCGGCCAGAACTGGGACTGGCTGCTCCACTCCGCCCAGACGCTGGTCGTCCTCGAGGCCAGGCAGGACGACGGCCCCGACTTCGTCACGGTGGTCGAGGCGGGCCTGCTGGCCAAGGCCGGCCTGAACGCCGCAGGCCTAGGCCTGGTCACCAACGCCCTGGTCACCGACGCGGACACCGGCACGCCCGGGCTCCCGTATCACGTGCTGCTGCGGGCGATACTCGACTGCGCCACCGTCACCGAAGCCCTCGAGGTCCTCCAGGCCGGGGCGCGGTCCTCGTCGGCCAACTACCTTATCGCCCACGCCAGCGGCGCCGCGCTCGACGTGGAGGCCGCGCCGGGCGATTTCACCCGCCTGTACCCGCAGTTCCCCGACCAGGGCCTGCTCCTGCACACCAACCACTTCCTGTCGCCGCGCCTGCACCCGGTCGACGTATCGCTGTGGGCCATGCCCAGCAGCGCGGTTCGCCTGCAGCGGCTCCGGGCGGGCGCGGCCGGAGCCGCGACCCTCGACGACTTCCGGGCGCTGCTCGCCGATCACGCCGACTGCCCGCACAGCATCTGCTCCCACCCCGATCCGGATGACCATCCGCTCGAGCAGGGCGCCACCATCGCGTCCCTTCTCATGGACCTGACCGCGGGCCGGCTGTGGCTCGCCTCCGGTAACCCCTGTCAGGCCCCGTACCGCGAACTGGACGTCAGCTGGCTGGGCGCACCAGCCCCGCCCGCCCTGCAGCTGCTCGACTCGCCGCTCAGCTAGTCGTGGCCGAGGACACCGAGGACAGGCCCGCCGCCCGGGCCCGGTGGGCCAGCCCGGCGTGCATGCGCCGCGGCCATAGCGGTCCCCCGTAGATGAAGCCGGTGTAGGCCTGCACCAGCGTGGCCCCAGCGCGCAGCCGTTCCCACGCGTCGTCCGGGGTCTCGATCCCGCCCGCCGCGATCAGCACCAGCCGGTCCCCGGCCCGTTCCCGCAGCCGCCGCAGCACGGCCAGCGCCGGCCCGCGCAGCGGCGGCCCCGACAGGCCCCCCGCCCCGGCCGCGCTCACCTCGGCCGTGGTACTGGCCAGCCCTTCGCGCGCCACCGTGGTGTTGGTCGCGATGATCCCGTCCAGCCCCAGCTCGACGGCCAGGTCCGCTACCGCGTCGACCTCCTGTTCGGCCAGGTCTGGCGCGATCTTGACCAGCAGCGGCACGCGCCGCCGGCCGGCGGTACCGGTGTCCAGCGCCTCGCGCACCGCCACCAGCACCGGCCTGAGCCGGTCCGCGGCCTGCAGGTCGCGCAGCCCGGGCGTGTTCGGCGAGCTGACGTTGACCACCACGTAGTCGGCCGCGTCCGCCACCGCCCTCGCGCTGGCCGCGTAGTCTGCGGCCGCCTCCCGGTCCGGCACGGCCCGGGTCTTGCCGATGTTGACCCCCACCACCGCCCCGCCCGGCCGTCGTCGCCGCAGCCGGGCGGCCGCTGCCGCGGCCCCTTGGTTGTTGAACCCCATCCGGTTCACCAGGGCCCGGTCCGCCGGCAGCCGGAACATCCGCGGCCTGGGATTGCCCGGCTGCGCCCGGGCAGTCACGGTGCCGACCTCCACGAACCCGAACCCAAGCGCTCCGAGACCGGCCGTCGCCCGCGCGTCCTTGTCGAATCCGGCCGCCAGCCCGAGCGGCCCGGGAAACTCCAGCCCCAGGGCCCGCACCCGCAGCACCGGATCCCGCGGCCCGAGCCACCGGCTCAGCACCTGCGCCACGCCGGGGACCCCGGCCGCGCGGATCAGCGCCAGCCCCGCTCGGTGCGCCGTCTCAGCTGGCAGCCGCCGCAGCACCACCCGGTAAAGGAGCCGGTACATCGCCTCACACCCGTCCACCCGTCACGATCAAGGCATTATCCCGAACGAGCGCCGGTGCGTGCTCCCGTAGCCGCCTCTCGCCCCCGGGCTGGTCCCGCCTGTACCGTAACGTTCCCGGAACTATCCGGGCGTACGGTTCGCCGCATGACCGCGATTGGCCCGGACGGCCGGGCCGCGATGACGGCGCGGGCCGCGGCCCGCTTCCGGCTGGCGTCGCCCGCGACCGCCCTGGTCGCGGGCAGCCTGGTGCTGGCCCTGGTGGGCGTCGACGTCCCGCTGGCCCGCCTCGCGCACCAGAGCCTGAACTCCCACGGCGGCTCCACGCCGTTCTGGTTCTCGGCTGCCCTCGGGGCGGTGGGCTTCGTGGTGGCCTCGCGCAAACCGCGCAACGCGCTCGGCTGGCTCCTGCTGGCCGTGGCGGTGTTCAGCTCGCTCAGCCAGGACGCCAGCTTCTACGTGGTCGCCGAGTACCGGCTCCGGCACGGCGGGCTGCCGTTCGGCTGGGTCGCGGTGCTCGCGCAGCCCGGCTGGGCGCCCGCGCTCGTGCTGGCCGGGCTGGTCGTGCTGCTGTTTCCCGACGGCCGGCCGCCGTCGCCGCGCTGGCGGTGGGTCCTGTGGCTCTACCTGGCCGCGGCCGCGCTGTTTATTGTCGGCGTGGTCATCGCGTCGATCGGCGCTATCGCCGGCCATGACATCCGGGTGGATGCCAGCGGGAACCTGCTGGTGCTCAGCCACCCCACCGGCTCGTCGATGTGGTGGGGTGTGGTCGAAGCCGTATTCCTCCCGGTGCTGGCCGTGTGCTGGCTGGGATCGGTGGCGGGCCAGGTGACCAGCTACCGACGCTCGTCCGGGGTACGTCGGCTGCTGCTGAAGTGGCTGCTGACCGGATCGGCTGTCGCCGGTGTCGGCATCCCGCTGACCACGGTCCTGTCCGGAATGCGCGGCTTTCCCGGAGTGGCGGGCAGCATCGCCGGGGCATTCGCGCTGCTAGCGATTCCCGTCTGCCTGGGCGTGGCCATCATGCGGTACCGCCTGTTCGAGATCGATCGGATCGTTTCCCGGACGCTGGCCTACGCGATCGTCACCGGCCTGCTGGTCGGGGTGTACGCGGGGATCGTGCTGCTGGCCACCCGGGTGGTGTCGGTCAACGAGCCGGTGGCGGTGGCCGGGTCGACCCTGGCCGTCGCGGCGCTGTTCAATCCGCTGCGGCGGCGGGTGCAGCGGGTCGTCGACCGGCGGTTCAACCGGGCCCGGTACGACGCGGACCGCGTGGTGGCCGCCTTCGCGGCCCGGCTGCAGGACGCCGTGAACCTGGACTCGGTCCAGCATGACCTGACCAGCGTCGTGCATCAGGCCCTGGAGCCCGCCCACGTCTCGGTGTGGCTGAGCCAACCCCGCTGAGAGTCGCCGCTAGGCGACCAGCTCCGACTCCCCAGTGAAGGCGTCCCACAAGGAGGCGTACGTCCCGTCTGCGGCCAGCAGCTCCTCGTGGCTGCCGATCTCCGCGATCCGGCCCTGGTCCAGGACCACGATCCGGTCCGCGCGGGCCGCGGTGGTCAGCCGGTGCGCGACCACGATCGTGGTGCGCGCCGCGGTCAGCTCGCTGATGGCGTGATTTACCGCCGCCTCGGCGGCCAGGTCGAGGGCCGCGGTCGCCTCGTCGAGCAGCAAGATGGCCGGATCGGCCAGCTGCGCGCGGGCCAGCGCGATGAGCTGCCGCTGGCCGGCCGA
>Ga0187807_1000494_pt1 | contig 12467 bp, 11 predicted proteins | sample NC_wetland_sal_i_4_FD_132432 | JGI IMG/M metagenome (GOLD analysis project Ga0187807, IMG submission 132432) | Wetland sediment microbial communities from Neuse River Estuary, North Carolina, USA - ASW_2 | ecosystem: Environmental > Aquatic > Freshwater > Wetlands > Sediment | place: USA: North...
CCCGTCACCAGCATGGATGGCGCAATCGCTTAACGTATTACTGCAGCTCACCCACCGCCCCTGGCAGCATGCGCCAGAGGATGGCTGGACCATGCTCGAAGATACTGCTCTGTTTCCGGTCAGAGGATGATAGGGGCTCAAGATGACAGCAGCAGATATCAGTCTCGGCAGCTGGTTCGCGGCTCGTGCCGCTAGATCGGCAAGCCGTCCGGCATTGACCTTCGAGGGAAAAACGTGGACGTACGGGCAGTTGCTCGAACGGGTCGACCGGCTGGCGGCAGGATTCCAGGAGCATGGCGTGCGCCATGGCGACCGCGTCGGCTACCTGGGAAACAACCATCCTGCGGTCCTGGAGACGATGCTCGCGGCATCGCGGCTCGGGGCGATCTTCGCTCCGCTCAACTTCCGGCTGACCGGCCCGGAATTGTCGTTCATCGCACGTGACGCCGGCCTTCACACGCTGGTAGCCGACAGTGCGCACCAGGCGGTCATCGACGGCGTGCGCGATCAGCTGCCGGTACGCTCCTACGTTGGCGTTGAGGGTGCGGGAGCCGACTGGCAGGCTTTCGAATGGATCACGGATCGCAGCGGCCGACTCGCCTGGCCGGATCCCGTGGCAGCCGACGAAGTCGCCGTCCTGATGTACACGTCGGGAACGACAGGCCGTCCCAAGGGTGTCATGCTCACGCATGCCAACCTGTGGTGGAATAACACGAACCTGATGCACTTGTACGATGTTCTTGCGGACGATGTGACCCTCGTCTCATCGCCGTTGTTTCACATAGCAGGCCTCAATGTCACCATTCCCACCACATGGCGCAAGGGCGGCGAGGTCGTCCTCCACCGCGCCTTTGATCCTCAGGCAACCCTCGACGACATCAGCCGGTACCGGATCTCTACTCTGTTCGGCGCGCCAACCATGTTCGAGATGGTGAGCCGCCTTCCAGCGTTCGAGTCAGCAGACCTGAGTAGCGTGCGGGTGATCATCTGTGGCGGCGCCCCGGTTCCTGAAGCGCTCATCCGAAGGTTCCATGAGCGGGGCATCGCGATGCTGAATGGCTACGGGCTGACGGAGACCGCACCTTCGGCAGCTTTCCTGACCGCTGAGTATGCACTCACCAAACTCGGATCGATCGGTAAGGCGCCTCTGCTGAGTGAGATCAAGATCATGGACCGGGATGGCGCTGCCGTCACCGAGCCAGGCATGCCGGGTGAAATTTGCGCGCGCGGACCTAATGTGATGAAGGGCTACTGGAACCAGCCCGGGGAAACCGCAAGGGCGATCGACGGCGAGGGCTGGTTCCACACGGGTGACATCGGGTATCTCGATGCCGACGGGTTTCTGTACATCATCGATCGGATCAAGGACATGGTGGTCTCTGGGGGGGAAAACGTGTCCTCGGTGGAGATCGAGAAGGTACTCCTGGAGCACCCGTCCGTCGTCGAAGTTGCGATCATCGGACTCCCCGACGAGCGTTGGGGGGAGGCCGTCACCGCCGTCACGGTACTCATACCGGGGCAATCAGTAACGCTTGCGGAGTTGCGCGAATTCGCCGGCAGGTCGCTGTCACGCTACAAGTTGCCGACGAAGCTTCACGTAGTCAGCACCCTGCCGCGCAATCCGGCTGGCAAGATCCTGAAGTTCCAGCTCCGAGAGGACTTCCGAGCGACACCGCCCGACCCATCCTAACGGATCCCGATGGCCCTCACCTGAAAAGGCGACGCAACCACTCGGTTCAAGTCAGGGGACGCCTCATGACAACAACGGTTGACATACTTGATGACCTGTCTTCTTTCACCGGGAAGGAACTCGGTGCCAGCTTATGGGTCCACGTAGATCAAGCCCGGATTAACACTTTCGCCGACGCGACCGACGACCATCAGTGGATACATGTAGATCCCGAGAAGGCGAAGGACGGACGCTTCGGCCAGACCATCGCCCACGGCTACCTGATCCTCTCCCTCCTAATCCCGATGTGGGCAGAGATCCTGGAAGTCCGCAACGTCAGGACCGAGGTGAACTACGGCCTGAATAAGCTGCGCTTCCCCAGCCCTGTCCCAAGCGGTTCGAAGATCCGGATGACGGCAACGCTCGCAGCCGTAGAAGCCATCCCGGGCGCCGCCCAGGTGACCGTCGACGCCCACGTGGAACGCCAAGGTGGCGATAAGCCGGTCTGCGTCGCGCAACTCGTGCTCCGTTATCTCAACTGACCAGCTGATCGGGACAGGCGGGAACTGGGCAGCAGGCGGATCGATGTCGACCTCGCGCTCCGGGCAAACGGCTGACGTGCGCGAAGCCGCAACGACAGGCGCTGGCCTGCTCGCTAGGTTATCTCATCATCAATCCCGATCACCTCGAACGCTTGCCAATTCTCCTCGACGGTGTGGGCGAGAACGATCAGGTCGTGGAAATCGCGATTCCGGTCGCGGACATGCGAGCGGAGCAGGGCCTCAGGATCGAAACCGAGCGCGGTGAACATGTTGATTGCGGGCTGCTGGTCTGCGACAACTTCGACGATGATTTTCGCCAGGCCGAGCTCGAGCGCCTGCGTCAAGGCCGCTCGCGCAAGCTCACGGCCGATCCCCTTGCCGCGGTACGCCGGATCGACCAGCAGCAGCACCTGGCCAACGTGATCCGACCAGCCGAGTTCCGGGATCACCGACACCACGCCGACGATTGCCCCCGCCTCGTCTACGGCCGCCTCACGGCGGGCCGGGCCGGGCCGCCGCCAGGCGGCGATGGTAGCAGGGTCGCGAACGTCTTCCTTCAGAAAAGCCTGCTCGCCGTCTGGTATACGACCGAAGAACTTGCTTAGCTGGTCGGAAGAGACTTCGCTCGCCGGAATGAGCTTCACGAAAGCTCCTCGCTGTGGCGTTGAATCCAGTCGACGAGGCGGGGGATCGTCCAGTTCGACGCGGTGCGACTCGCCAGCAGGCCGACATGCCCGGCTGGCAGCCGGATCTGCTCGATATCCGCCGACCCGACCAAATCAGCGACAGGGGCCACCGCAGGCGCGGGGGCGATGTGGTCGCGCTCGGCCAGCACCGAGAGGAACGGGCAGCGGATGTCCTTCAGATGCACCGGCTTCCCGCCGAGCAGCACTGTGTCGTTAATGATGGCATTGTCACGCATCATCTGGACTAGCTGGCGGAACGTTGCGCCGGGAAACGGCACATGGTCCTTGGTCCATTGGCCCATAGCCTGAAAGGCCGCCATCTGTTCGTCGCTCGAGAGGTTCTGCCACAACATCGCGTAGGAGTCGATGTCACCGGTCGGCTTGATAACCCTGAATGCGTTGCGCATGTTCTCCGGCGGCACGTTCCCGGTGGCATCAAGCAGCGCGTCGGCATCGAGTCGGCCGTCGCTGAACAGCCTGCTGAACATGCCGAGTTCCGAGAACTTCACCGGGGTGGCCACGGTGATGAGGTTGCGGATCGGCAACTCGGGATGACGGGCGGCCAGAAAAAGCGCCAAGTCACCCCCCGAGCAGTACCCCAGGAGCGTGAGACCGTCCGATGCATCCTCATCCAGCATGGCCCTGACCGCCTGCGGCAGGTAGTAGTCGACGTAGGTCTCGAAGCTGTTATCCGCGTCCTTCTCGTCGGGCACCCCCCAGTCGATGAGGAACACATCCAGTCCTGCGTCGAGCAAGCGTCCCACGAACGTGTTGTCCGGCGAGAGATCCAGCACGTAACTGCGGCAGACCAGGCTGTAGATGATGAACACCGGAGGCTGCCACCGCCGCCGGTCGCTGCGGTAGCGCCACAGCTCGACCTTGCCGCGTTTCCAGATGACGTCCTTGGGTGTCTGCCCAACCTGCGGGCGTCCGATTCCGGCGAGGTACTTTACTCCGTTGCGTGTGCGGACCGCCTGGCGCTCCACATCAGAGCGGACCCACGCCAGCATCTCCGCCGGGCTTGTCATCACGGCCATCCGTCTGCCCCTCCCAACCTGCCTGGTCCAGCTGGCGGCTGAGGTCCCGCACCCGCCGGTCCAGCTCGAGAATCTCTGCGCGCAACTGGGCCACGTCATGCGCCGCGGGCAGGTTCCATTGGTGCAGCCCGCGGGCACCGACCGCGCCCAGGCGATCCGCGGCCTGCGACCGACGACGGTCCAGTTCTGCCCGGGCCTTGGTCACCGCGGCCAAGGCGCTCGCGAACCTATCGGTCCGCACGGCCGCCTCGAGCCGCGGAGCGACCGTACGCTCGACCCGGTCATACATTTGGCGCCACAACGGCGGTCTTGACACGCCTGCACCTCCGTTCAGGTACGAAGACCGAAACCCGCCAGCGGGCGTGATCGGGCTCCAACCTAACGCTGCGCGAGTGATGCCTATCCGCCCATGCGGTATACGCGTTCTCACTCCCAGCACAGGCTATCCCCTGGAAACGGCCCGTGATATCCCCCAACGCGGTCACGTCAGCGGCGGCCGGGTACGGCACGGGACTGGGCCGGCAGCGGCGGTCGCTGCCCCGCCCGGCAAAGTCCCGGCAGGCGCGCATCGCCAGCAGCCTGCGCGCCGCGAACCGGACAATGCCCGGGCGTCCGGCGGCCTCTGACACGCTGAGCTGACCCTCCCGCTGCATCAGGTGCGCGAGCCGGAGCGCGTGGCCCACCGAGTTGATCGCGGGCGAATAGTTCTTCATAACAGAATGGTTTGTCCCATATTGGAGAACTTCGGTTACCCTCAGGTCATGACGCATTTCGCCGATTCGCCCGTCAAGATCAGTGCCCGGAGCGCACCGGGCCAGCCAGACCAAACGCCGGAGCTGGACACGCTCTACCGGAGCTTCGAACAGGAGCTGCTCGTCCCCTTGTGGACCGAGATCGGCGACCTCATGCCGACACAGCCAACGGCGTCAGCGGTGCCGCATGTCTGGCGCTGGCGGGACGGCCTGCTTCCGCTCGCTCAACGGGCCGGCCAGCTGGTGCCGGTCGGGCGGGGCGGCGAGCGGCGCGCGATCGCGCTGGCCAACCCGGGACTTGGCGGCGCGCCGTATGCCACGCCGACGCTGTGGGCAGCGATCCAGTACCTGGAGCCTCGCGAGACGGCCCCGGAGCACCGGCATACGCAGAATGCCTTCCGGTTCGTAGTGGAGGGCGAGGGAGTCTGGACCGTGGTGAATGGCGACCCCGTCGCGATGCGGCGCGGGGACTTCCTGCCGCAGGCCGGCTGGAACTGGCACGGCCACCACAACGTCAGCGACTCTCCGATGGCCTGGCTAGACGGCCTGGACATCCCGTTCCAGCAGTACGCCAACACCGGATTCTTCGAACTGGGACCCGACGAGGTCACCTCAACGGATACCCCGGCACGGTCCCGTTCGGAGCGGCTGTGGGCGCATCCGGGGCTGCTGCCAGCCTCGCGGACCGCCGCGCAGCCCAGTACCCCGCTCGGCGCCTACCGGTGGGAATACACCGACGCCGCGCTGCGCGACGAGCTGGACCTGGAAGCCGAGGGATACCCCGGCGTTGTCGAACCGGGGCACGCAGCGATCCGGTTCGCCAACCCGACCACCGGCGGCGACGTGCTGCCCACGATCCGCGCGGAATTCCACCGGCTACGCGAGGGCGCCCAGACCGCCACGCGGCGAGAGGTCGGATCAGCGGTCTGGCAGGTGTTCGAGGGCCGCGGCACCGTAGCCGCCGACCAGCGTGAATGGACGGTCGAGCGCGGCGACTTGTTCGTCGTGCCGTCCTGGCTGCCGCTGACCATCGGCGCCGAGACCCAGCTGGACCTGTTCCGGTTCTGCGACACGCCCATCTTCGAACGGCTGCAGCTCTACCGGGACCGCCTGGACAGAGCCTCCGCATGAGGCTGGCTACCCTCCGCACGGCGGACAGCACCCGGGCGGTGCGGGTCGATGACGGCGACTATGTCGATCTGGGGCTGCCGGACGCGGGCGCGGTCCTGCGGCGTCCGGACTGGGCGGCCTACGCGGCGGTACAGAGGCAAGGCACAGAGGCAACTTGTTACGCAACGGCCACGGATCTGGCACCGGTGGTGACCGCACCCGGGAAGATCATCTGCGTCGGCCTCAACTACCGCACCCACATCCTGGAGATGGGCCGCGAGCTGCCCGTCTACCCGACGCTGTTCGCCAAGTACACCGAGGCGCTCATCGGAGCCAGCGATCCGATCCTGCTTCCGCCAGAGTCCGGTGCCGCCGACTGGGAAGCTGAGCTCGCCCTTGTCATCGGCCGCACGGTGCGCCGGGCGAACGCCGAGGAGGCGGCGCTGGCGATCGCGGGCTTCACGGTGTTCAACGACGTCACCATGCGGGACTGGCAGTACCGCACGCCGCAATGGCTGCAGGGCAAGACATTCGAAGGGTCCACCCCCATCGGCCCGGTACTGGTTACGCCTGATGAGCTACCTGGCGGAACCGCACCGGCGCTGATGCTGACCGCATCGGTCGACGGCGAGATCGTCCAGAAGGCGACCACCGACGACCTCGTCTTCAAGCCGGCCGCTCTGGTGCAGTATGTCTCCACCGTCCTTACTTTGCGGCCCGGTGACATCATCGCGACGGGCACTCCGGGCGGCGTTGGCCATGCCCGCACGCCGGCCCGCTACCTCGCCGACGGGATGCGCCTGGTGACGGAGATCAGCGGCATCGGACGGCTGGACAACGTCGCACGGCTAGATGTGAGGGCACCGCGATGAGCATCACAGCCGCGCCGGACCGGTTCCGGTCCTGGATGGATACGGGCACCGTCCTCTTCACCGCCTCGGTGGGACGACTGCCCGACGCTGACCTCGCCGCCATGACCTGCCTGCCCGGCTGGTCACGGCGGCATGTGATCGCCCACGTTGGCTTCAACGCCGAGGCCCTGCGTCGGCTCGTCCGATGGGCCAGCACCAGTGAGCCCACTCCCATGTACGCCTCGCCAGAGCAGCGCGCGCGTGAGATCGAGGACGCGGCGGCCTGGCCGGCGCACCGCCTGCGCAGGTTCCTGGAGAACACCGCGGCGCAGCTGGCCGCTGACCTGGACTGCCTGCCGGAGGACCGGTGGGCGACCGAGGTTGTCACCGCCCAGGGCCGCAACGTTGCCGCCACCGAGATTCCCTGGATGCGGACACGCGAGGTGGCCGTGCATGCGGTTGACCTTGCTGCGGGCGTGGATTTCGAGGATCTGCCGCAGGAGTTGTGCGTCGCACTGGTGACGGACATCGCCCGCCTGCGCTCGGCCCGGGGCCGCGACGCGGCCCTGCAGCTCCGATGCTGTGATCACACCTGGCCGGTCTCGGGAGCCGGCGCGCCCGCCCAGATCAGCGGCTCGCCTGCCGCCCTGGCCCGGTGGCTGACGGGCCGCGGGACCGCCGGGATCACCATCGGTGCCCACGAGACCATGCCAGCGCTCAGTCCCTGGCTGTGACCCGGAACCATGAAGGAGAACATGGCATGAACACCGCACCCGCCGACCGGGCTGCCAGTCCGGACGTCATCGTCGTGGGCGGTGGCATCGGCGGTCTGTCCAGCGCCTACGCGCTCGCCGCAGCCGGGCGCCGGGTCCGCGTGCTGGAGCAGTCGCCCGCCTTCGGCGAGGTCGGCGCCGGGCTGCAGCTGGGTCCCAACGCCACCCGGATCCTGCGGGAATGGGGATTGCTCGACGAGGTGACCGCCGCCGGGGTGCTACCCCGCCGACTGGTGCTCAAGGACGCCCTCGACGGCAGCGAGCTCACTGACCTTGGCCTCGGCCAGGACTTCCTGGACAGGTACGGGGCTCCGTACGTCGTGATCCACCGCAGTGACTTGCTCGATATCCTCTACCGTGCCTGCCAGCGCGCCGGTGTGGACCTGGTAGCTGACGCCCACGTCCTCGCGGTACAAAACGGGCCCGACATGGCGGCAGCGGTCACCGGCCAGGCGGCGCACTGCGGCGCGCTAGTGATGGCCGCCGACGGCCTGTGGTCCACGCTGCGGAGGAACTTCAGCGACGACGAGCCGATCTGCTCCGGGTACGTTGCCTACCGCGGCGCCATTCCGCTGTCGGAGGCGGTCGCGCTCGAGGAACTATCGCTCCGGGACGTTGTTGTCTACGTCGGACCCAGCTGCCACTTCGTGCAGTACACGCTGCGTCAGGGTGACATGCTGAACCAGGTCGCCGTCTTCGCCTCGCCGGCATATCAGCGGGGTGAAGCGGACTGGGGCGGCCCGGACGAGCTCGACGCCGTGTTTTCCGCTTGCTGCCGCCCGGTGCAGCGTGGTGCCGCCAAGCTGGGTCGCGAGCGACGCTGGCCCATGTTCGACCGCCTCCCGATCAGCAACTGGGTGCAGGGGCGCCTCGCCCTTACCGGAGATGCGGCACACCCGATGCTGCAGTACCTAGCGCAGGGCGCCTGCCAGGCCATCGAGGACGCCTGGACGCTAGCCGTGCAAGCGCCGCCGGCGGGTTCTGACGGCCAGGACGAGTGGCGGGTAGCTCTCGCCGCCTATCAGAAGCTCCGCACTGAGCGAACCGCCCAGGTCCAGTTGACTGCCCGCGCCTGGGGTGACTTGTGGCACTGCGATGGCCTCACCCGGGCGATTCGCAATGAGCTGCTACGCGAGCGCGACCCCGCGGATTACCGGCACATCGACTGGCTGTACGGCAAGGACGTCGCGTGCGGCCAGGTGAACCTGCCTGCATAGCTTATGGGCCGGCCCAGCCGGCGGACAAGGAGCATACCTCATGCGTCAACTCAATCCGTGGGACGCGGCGTTCCTCTACCGGGAGACGCGCGCCGCTCCTCAGCACATCTGCGGAGTATCCCACTTCGCGCCCGACCCACACGGTCAGCGGCTCACCCTGGATGAAGTGCGCTCGGCCGTGACCCGGCGGCTGCCCTTGCTGCCACCGTTCCGGCAGCGCCTCGCCCGCGTGCCGTTCGGACTGGCCCGGCCATACTGGGCAGACGACCCCGACGTGGACATTGACAGCCACCTATACGAGGTGACCCTGCCGCCACCAGGCAACCGCATCCAGCTGGCCGAACAGGTGGCTCAGATCGCCGCCCGCCCGCTCGACCTCAGCCGGCCTCCGTGGGAGATACACCTGATCAGCGGCCTGGAAGGCGGCCAGTCAGCTCTCGTCACCAAGTACCACCATGCGGCGGTGGACGGGCTGGCCAGCGGGGAGATCTTGACCACGCTCCTCGACCCGGCACCGGACTGGCCGCAGACACCGGCCCGGGACGCCCCTCAGCCGGGCCCGGTGCCCGGAGCCAGTGAGATGCTGCTGCGCGGACTCGCTGATGCTGCCGGCTATCCGATCCAGATGATGCATAGCCAGCAGCGCATGATGACCAGCACGCAACGCATGCTCGGGCTGGCCTGTGAACCCGGCCAGGAGACCTGGCGCCGCCGGTCGGCCAGTCCGGGCAGCATTCGCCCTGGTTGGCAGGCACCCATGTTCGGGGCGCCCCCCACTCCGTTCAACGGAACACTCACGCGGAATCGCTGCTGGGCCTTCGGCCAGGTGCCACTCGATCAAGTGAAGCTCATCAAGAACACCTTGGGCGGCACCGTCAACGACGTCGTGGGCGCCATATGCGCAGCCGCATTGCGGCGCTGGCTGCTCGACCGCGGGGCACTGCCCAGAGAACCGCTGGTAGCCATGATCCCGGTCTCGCTGCGGACCGATGATGACCGTGGCACGTTTGGTAACCGGGTCTCCATGATGCTGGCAGCTCTTCCCACGACGCTGGCCGACCCGGTGCAGCGGCTGCAAGCCGCATCCGCAGCCCTGGGCGCGGCGAAGAGGGTACATTCTGCCAAGGGCGGGGATTTCCTAGCCGATGCCCTGCGGTTTGTCATGCCCATGATGGCCGCTCCGGCATACAGGATGGCTGCCGAGATGCCCAGCCCCAGCCTTCCCCGTTACCCGGCCAACCTTTACATCTCCAACGTGCCAGGCCCGTCCGGGCCGCTGTACCTCGCCGGGAAGCAGATGCTCACCCTCTATCCCGCAGCCTTCCTGCCGAGAGGTGTGGGCCTGAACATGGTAGTGCTCAGCTACTCCGGCAGCCTCGACTTCGGGCTGATGGCCTGCCCGGACCTGCTACCTGATGTCTGGAGCCTCATGGATTACGTGGTGGAGGCCGTCGATGAGCTGACCGAGGTAGCGCAGGGTGTCAGTACCGCGAGTTAGGCCCGAGTTGGGCCATGTTAGTGCGCAAGTCAGCTGGCGCGGTGATCGCTGGACGATCCGGTGCCCAGCGTCGCGGTCCCTGCGGACCTTCGGCCCTGGTTCCCCGATGCCCTGAGTGCGTCAATAGGTGCCGAGCACGTCGAGAGACTGCCTTGCTGGGTTTGGGCAATGCTCCCGGCCGACGTTACGTCGCCCGAGAGGAAGGGTGGAGGGCCGCCAATGTCAACCAATGCCGATGCCCGCGAGGCGCGTGCTGTCGCTGAGGCTGCGCGCGAGAAGGAATGGACGCTGCCGAGCTTTGGGAAGCACTTGTTTCTCGGCCAGCTGCGTCTCGACCTCATCTACCCCCAGCCGAAGCTTCCCGACAGCGACGTCGCCAGTGGCGAGAAGTTTATCGCCACCTTGCGTGATTTCCTGCAGGAGAACGTCGATCCCCTGGCCATCGAGCGAGAGTGCCGGATACCGGAAGCGGTGATCGACGGCCTGAAGAAGATCGGTGCGCTGGGCATGAAAATACCGCAGCGCTACGGTGGCCTGGGCCTGTCCCAGGTTTACTACAACCGGGCGCTGATGCTCGTCGGTACCTGGCACTCCAGCCTGGGCGTGCTGCTGTCCGCGCACCAGTCGATCGGCGCACCGCAGCCGCTGCTGTACTTCGGCTCGGAGGAGCAGAAGGAATACTGGCTGCCGAGGCTGTGCACGCGCCTGTCCGCGTTCGCGCTGACCGAACCAGGCGTGGGGTCCGACCCGGCCAAGATGACGTGCGCCGCGGTACCCACGGAAGACGGCTCCGGGTACCGGATCACCGGCCGGAAGCTGTGGACCAGCAACGGCACCGTGGCCGAGATCATAGTTGTCCTGGCAAAGGTGCCACGAGGAAATGGGCACAAGGGCGGTATCACAGCGTTCATCGTGCCGCGCGAATCCGAGGGCATTATCACGGAAGCTCGCAATGAATTCATGGGCCTGCGCGGAATTGAGAATTCGCTCACCCTCTACACCGATGTGTTCGTACCAGAGGAGAACGTCATCGGCCGCGAGGGACTCGGACTGAAGATAGCCCTGACCACGCTCAACACCGGGCGGATGGGGATACCGGCGCAGTGCGCGGCCGTGGCGAAGTGGTCCGCGAAAGTGGCCAGGGAGTTCGCCAGCGCGCGCGTCCAGTGGGGCAAGCCGATCGGCCAGCACGACGAGGTGGCGCAGCGGATCGGGTTCATGGCCGCGACCGCGTTCGGAATGGAAGCCGTGGTCGACGTGACCAGCCGGCTAGCCGACGAGAAACGCAACGACGTGCGGATCGAGGCAGCGCTGGCCAAGCTTTACACAACCGAGCTGGGCTGGAAGGTGTCGGACGACCTGATGCAGGTGTGTGGCGGGCGCGGCTACGAGACGGCCGCGTCGCTGAAGGCACGCGGGATCCGCGGCGTCCCGGTCGAGCAGGCCCTGCGCGACATGCGCGGTCACCGCATCAACGAGGGCTCCACCGAGATCATGCACCTGCTCATCGCCCGGGAAGCCGTGGACCAGCACCTTGACGTGGCCGGGGACCTTATCCAAGAAGGCATACCGCTCAAGGAGAGTGGCCGGGGACCTTATCCAAGAAGGCATACCGCTTAAGGAGAAAGGCAAGGTCCTCACGCGGGCGGGCCGCTTCTACGGGCAGTGGTACCCGAGGCTGGCCGTGGGATCGGGACAAAACCCGGCCACATACCATGAGTTCGGGCCGCTGGCAACACACCTGCGCTACGCGGAGCGCGCCTGCCGCAAGCTGGCCCGCTCAACCTTCTATGGCATGGCCCTGTGGCGGGGGAAGACGGAGGAGCACGGCGCTTTCCTCGGGCGGATCGTGGACATCGGAGCGGAACTGTACGGCATCTGCTGCGCGGTGGCCTACGCCCGTACCACGGCAGCGGAGCGGCCCGAGCACGCAAAGGCTATCCAGGAGCTTGCCGACCTGTTCTGCAAGCAAAGTCAGTTGCGCGCAGAGCGGCTGTTCCACGATCTATGGCACAACGCCGACGGCGCTACGTATGCCGTGGCCCAAGACGTGCTCGGCGGCCGCCACGCCTGGCTGGAGGACGGCGTACTCGACCCATCGGGCGAGGGCCCCATGGTGCCGGACTCGGGGCCCGCGAGCGGGACGACGCCAGGAACCAACACCGAGGCGAAAGCGCCCTGATAGCATATCGTGGTTCCTTCCGGTCCTAACTCACGTTCCGCGCTTCTGGTTCTGGTTATCTCGCGGATTAGCCGCTGGGCTTTGATGTCCTGGCGGGCCGGCGAGGAGCAACTCGCGGGCCTGGTCGCTGAGCTGCTGCATCTGGGCGAG
>Ga0187807_1000495_pt1 | contig 12449 bp, 11 predicted proteins | sample NC_wetland_sal_i_4_FD_132432 | JGI IMG/M metagenome (GOLD analysis project Ga0187807, IMG submission 132432) | Wetland sediment microbial communities from Neuse River Estuary, North Carolina, USA - ASW_2 | ecosystem: Environmental > Aquatic > Freshwater > Wetlands > Sediment | place: USA: North...
ACTTGGTGATGGCCCCGCACTCGGGGCGTATTCCCAACGCGACTCACACTTGGTGGAGGCGTCGTGAGCATCGGCGAAACCTTGGCGGACGCGCGCTGTCAGGCCGGTCTCACCATCACCCAGGTCAGCCGGGAAACCCGGATCAGGGAATCGATCATCCGGGATATCGAGCAGGGCGACTTCTCCGCGTGCGGCGGCGACTTCTACGCGCGCGGGCACATCCGCAGCATCGCGGGCGTCGTCGGCACCGACCCGGTCCCGCTGATCAGCGAGTACGACGGCGAGCACGGGCCGCTCGGGCCGATCAGGGCCGCTGACGTCTTCGAGCCGTCCACCCCGATCAAGATCCGCGAGCGGCGCTCGCCCAGCCTCAGCATGATCGTGGGTGTGGTGCTGCTCGCCATCATCGGGTTCGGCGCGTACCGGCTGGTGTCACATCACGGCAGGACCAACGCGGCCGTCACTGCCCCGACTCACCGGCCCACGGCCCGCGCGAAACCCACCGCGCACCCTACGCCCTCGCCTAAGCGGACGGCTTCCGACGTGGTGATCCACCTCACCGCCAACGAGGACTGCTGGGTCCTGCTGACCAGCGGCAGCAGCGGGTCGCAGATCTACATGGGCGTGGTCCCGGCTGGCTCGTCGATGACGTGGACCGAGAAACAGGCGGTGAACGTCCGGCTGGGCAACCCGGGCGGAATCGTCCTCACCGTGAACGGCAAGCGCCAGAACCCCAACAGCACCAACCCGGTGACGCTGAGCTTCAGTCCGGGAACTACCACACAATCCCCTGGGTAGGCTCTCGGTGTGCCTCCACGTTCCGGGTCCGCCCCATCTGAGTCAGCACCGCGTACGGTCAGCCTGGTCACGCTCGGCTGCGCGCGTAACGAGGTTGATTCAGAGGAGCTCGCGGCGCGGCTGACCGCGGCCGGCTGGGAGCTGACCTCAGACGGCGACGCCAGCGTCGTCCTGGTGAACACCTGCGGCTGCATCCAGGCGGCCAAGCAAGAGTCCATCGGCGAACTGCTCTCGGCCGCCGAGTCGGGCGCCAAGGTCGCCGCCGTCGGCTGCCTGGCCGAGCGCTACGGCGCCGAACTGGCCGACGAGCTGCCCGAGGCGCAGGTGCTCGGCTTCGACGACTACGGCGAGATCGGCGCCCGGCTGGACGACGTGCTGGCCGGCCGCAAGCGCCCCGCGCACACCGCCAGGGACCGCCGCACGCTGCTCCCCATCACCCCCGCCGAACGCCAGGCCCCTGTTGAGGCCCCGGCCGCACCCTGGGTCGGTCCCGGCGGGGGCGTGTTCCGGCGCCGGCTGTCCGGCGGCGTGGTCGCCCCGCTGAAGATCGCGTCTGGCTGCGACCGGCGGTGCTCGTTCTGCGCGATCCCGTCCTTCCGTGGCGCGTTCGTCTCGCGTCGGCCGCCCGAGATCCTGGCCGAGGCTCGCTGGCTGGCCGGCCAGGGCGTCCGCGAGCTGGTGCTGGTCAGCGAGAACTCCACCTCCTACGGCAAGGACCTGGGCAACCTGCGGCTGCTCGAGGAGGTGCTGCCGGACCTGGCCGCCACCGAGGGGATCGAGCGGGTCAGGATCAGCTACCTGCAGCCTGCCGAGCTGCGGCCGGGGCTGATCGAGGTGATCGCGTCCACGCCGGGCGTGGCCCCCTATTTCGACCTGTCGTTCCAGCACGCCAGCGGCCGGGTGCTGCGGGCCATGCGGCGGTTCGGTGACCGGGAGCGGTTCGGTGCCCTGGTTGACCAGATCAGGGAGCAGAGCCCGCAGGCCGGGATCCGGTCCAACTTCATCGTGGGCTTCCCCGGTGAGACCCCCGACGACCTGCGGGAACTTGAGCTCTTTCTGAGTCACGTCGGCCTGGACGCGATCGGCATCTTCGGCTATTCCGACGAGGACGGCACCGAGGCCGCGTCGCTGCCCGGCCACCTGGACGAGGCGGAGATCGCCCGCCGGGTCGAGGAGTTCGCCGGCCTGGCCGACGAGCTGATGACCCAGCGGGCCGAGAGCAGGCTCGGCGAAACCCTGGACGTGCTGATCGAGGAAGAGGCCGACGACGGCCCGCCCGGGGCTTTCCTGGGCCGGGCCGCCCATCAGGCGCCCGAGGTCGACGGGGTGACGACGGTCAGGACCCCGGGCCCGGCCCGTCAGCTCGCGCCCGGAGACATGGTCCGCGCCGTGGTGACCGGCTGTGAGGGAGTCGACCTGATCGCGGACGTGCAGCCGCGGTGACCGGCGAGGCCGGGCTGGTGAATGTGGCGAACGTCCTCACGATGGTTCGCATCATCCTCATCCCGGTGTTCGTCGGCTGCCTGCTCGCGGGCGGAACGGCCTGGCGGCTCGCGGCGCTCGCGACGTTCTGCGTCGCGTCGCTGACCGACCTGCTGGACGGGCGGCTGGCTCGCAGCCGCGGTCTGGTGACCGATTTCGGCAAGATCGCCGACCCGGTGGCCGACAAGGCGCTGACCGGGGCGGCACTGATCTGCCTGTCCGCGCTCGGTGAACTGCCCTGGTGGGTCACTGGCGTGATCATGTTCCGGGAGCTCGGGGTGACCGCGCTGCGCTTGGTGGTGATCCGCCAGGGCGTGATCGCGGCCAGCCGCGGCGGCAAGGCGAAGACCCTCCTTCAGGTCATCGCGATCTGCCTGTACGTGCTGCCGGCCACGCTGAGCCCGCCGGGGATCGTGCGGGCTCTCTTCATGGCGGCGGCGGTTGTGGTTACGTTGGTGACCGGCATCGACTATGTGCTTCAGGCGATGCGGCTCCATCGTTCAGAACCGGCGGCCGGCCGATAAGGGGTAGGGGAGGCATGAACGTGGTCTTGGGGTCGGAGTCACCGGGGTCACCGGGGTCATCGGAGTCACCGGGCTCATCGGGGTCATCGGCGGGCGAGGCGGCGCGTGATCTCGCGAGCCAGGTCCTGGACCGGCTGCGGGCCGGCGGCCAGACCGTCGCCGTGGCGGAGTCACTGACCGGCGGGCTCGTCGCCGCCGCGCTCACCGACGTGCCCGGGTCATCCGCGGCCTTCCGCGGCGGGGTGATCGCCTACGCCACCGAACTGAAGGCCGAACTGCTCGGCGTCGACGAGCTGATGCTCCACCGGCACGGCGCGGTCTACCCGCCGGTCGCCGCGGCGATGGCGCGGGGCGTGCGGGCCCGGCTGGGCGCGACCTACGGGGTGGCGACGACCGGGGTTGCCGGGCCCGAGCCCTCCGACGGTCAGCCGGTGGGCACCGCGCACATCGCGGTGAGCGTCGCCGACGACACCGTGGTCCGCACGATCGCGCTGACCGGGGACAGGTACGAGATACGTAGACTGACCGTGGAGCACGCCCTCGGACTCCTGCTCGGCAGGCTGCGGGAAGAGAGTTAGTGATTACAGCGTTACGTTAGGAGCGAACACGCACAGGCATGATCTCGCGGACTTACGGTTAGTCCAGGTACGGTGGAGGTGTGGCGGTTACGACTTCGGGAAGCTCGGGAAGGGAGTGCGGCTATGGTTCTGCTTCGTCAGCTGCTAGGTGACGTCCTACGTCGGCTGCGCCTGCGGCAGGGTCGCACCCTGCGCGAGGTCTCGGCCTCGGCGCGCGTCTCCCTCGGTTACCTGTCAGAGGTCGAGCGCGGGCAGAAGGAAGCCTCGTCCGAACTGCTCGCCGCCATCTGCGGCGCGCTCAACACGCCGCTTTCCCAGGTGTTCCGCGAGGTATCCGACAACTTCGCCTTGGCCGAGCTGCAGAACGAGCCGGTCCTCGGTATCCCCAGGGAGCCCGGCCTGCGGGTCCCCGCGGAGGCCAGCGCCGGCCTGAACGGCACCGCCCTGAACGGCGAGCGTGGCTTCGTCCCGATCAGCACCCTGGCTCCGGACGAGGAAACCGCGCTGGAGTTCGCGGACGACCAGCCCGGTTTCGGTCCGGCTTCCGGGCACGTGCACGACGTCACCGACATGGTGTCGGTCTGAGGGGCCCCGTCTTTAGGTGCCCCGTCTTTAGGGGCACTGTCCGCGCTGCTAGGCCCGCGCGCTAGACCCAGGCGCTCGGGTTCTCCGTCAGGTGCCGGACCATGTCGGGCAGGTTCCTTGACACGATGTCGGCCAGCGTGACCTGCTCGAGCACGGCCCGCTCGTTGGCCCGCAGCGCGATCCACACCTGCTGCAGGGGTTCGGCCACGCCCGGGTAGGTGACGTTCTCCGGGCGCTCGCCCCGGACGCCGAGCAACTGGCCGTCGATAGCCCTGATGATGTCGGCCAGCGAGATCTCCGCCGCCGGCCGGGCCAGCCAGAAGCCGCCGTCGGGTCCGCGCTGGCTGCGGACGAGGCCGGCCCGCCTGAGCTGGGTCAGGATCGTCTCGAGGAATTTGCCCGGTATCTGCTGCGCACGGGCAAGCTGATCGGCCGTGACGTGTCCGCTGCTGGCCGCGGCGAGCTCGATCGCGGCGCGCAGCGCGTAGTCGGCCCGGGCTGACAGTCGCATGACCGCCATTATGCACGTTCCCCATCGCCTTTCTGGCATTGGCGGCCGGGCCGCCCGCGGTGGCCAGGCTCTGTTAGCCTCGCTAGCGACGTTAATGAGCGGGCCTGGGGGAGCATGTCCACGCCAGAGAAAGACGAGTCGGCCGCCTCGGCGGTCGCCGTGGCCGACACCGAGACCGACGCTGATGTCGCCGCCGGGAACGGCACTGCGCAGGAGCGCCGTCCCCGGCGGTGGGTCGCGTGGCTGATCCGGCTGGCCTGGCTGGCCGGCTTGATCGCGGTCGGGATCGGGCTCTACTTCTGCTATCTGTACGTCTCGCGGACGGCGCGGGTCAGTTCCGACGGCGCGTCCAACGCGCTGCAGGCCTGGGCCATGCTGCACGGCAACCCGCTGCTGCGCGGCTGGACCGTCACCGACGTGTCGTTCTACACCACCGAACTGCCCGAGTACATGCTCGTCGAGCACTTCCGTGGCCTGAACGCGGACGTGCTGCACGTGTCGGCGGCGATCAGCTACACGCTGGTCGTGCTGACCGGTGCGATGCTGGCCCGGGGGCGCGCGACGGGCCGCGAGGGCATCGTGCGGATGCTCATCGCCGCCGGGATCATGATCGCGCCCCAGCTCGGACCCGGCGTGTTCATCCTGGTCTTCCAGCCCGACCACATCGGCACCCAGGCGGCCCTGCTGCTGACCTGGCTGGTGCTCGACCGGTTCCCGCGTCAGTGGTACGTCCCCATCCTGGTCGGCGCCATGCTGGCCTGGGTCGAGATAGCCGACCGCCTGGTCCTGCTGATCGGCATAGCCCCGCTGGCCGCGGTGTCCGCCATCCGGGCCTACCAGGCGCTGGTGCAGCGCCGTGAGGGGCTGCGCGCGGCCTGGTTCGACCTGTCGCTGCTGCTGGCCGCGGGCGCCTCGGCGGAGATCGCCTCGGCGGTGGTCAAGCGGATCGGCGAGCACGGCGGATTCGCCGTCCTGCCGGTCGCGAACGCGCTGGCCCCGATCACCGAGATGTCAGCCCACTCCTGGCTGGCTGTGGAGAGCGTGTTCGGGCTCTACGGCGCCGACTTCTTCGGCATCACCTCGCCCGGTCTTGACGCGGGCATCGCGTTCTTGCACCTAGTCGGCCTGTCCCTGGCCGCCTGGGGTCTGTGGCTGGTCCTCCGGCGCTTTTTCAGCTGCGAGGACCGCATCGCCCAGATACTGGCCCTCGGGATACTCATCAACGTCGGCGCGTACCTGCTGAGCACCACGCCCACGACATACTGGAGCGCCCGCGAGATGGCCGGCGTGTTGCCGGCCGGCGCCGTGCTCGCGGGCCGGATGCTGGGCGGCAGGTTCCTGACGTTCCGGCTGGTGCCGGCCATGACCGTGGTGCTGGCGTGCTACCTGGCGGGGCTCGGCTACACGGTCGCGCAGCCGTCCCGCCCCGCCATTACCCAGGATCTGGCTGACTGGCTGGTGGCGCACCACCTCACCTACGGCCTGAGCAGCTACGGCGTCGGCAACGCCACCACGCTGGCCAGCGGTGGCGCGGTCAGCGTCAGGTCGGTGAGCTTCTACAACAACGACGCGGGCCCGGGCCCCTACGAGTTCGACCAGACCTGGTACGACCCGCGGCTCCACGACGCGAACTTCGTCGTGCTGATGAACCCGCCCGTCCCGCTCGATCAGATCGCGACCTGGGAAGTCCGCGACGCGTTCGGCCGCCCGACCCACGTCTACGACTTCGGCCCGTACGTCATCATGACCTACGACACCAACCTGCTCACCGACCTCAGCCCGTCCCTCCCCCCGCCACCCCCACCCGGCCAGTCACCCTCACCCTCATCCTCACCCTCACCCTCGCCCACCGGCTGACCCCACCCCAGCCCAGCCGTTACGCGAGCCCGAGGAGCTCGGCGGCGGCCTGGGCGCTGGCCCGGGAGGCGCCGTAGGTGGCCAGGTAGGAGGTACCTTCCGGCGGACGCCAGAGTGGCAGGCCCATCTCTACCAGGACCAGATCGGGGCGCGCCACCAGCAGGGCCGTGACCAGGGATCGCGTGTTCTGGTCCCGGTGCGCGTCGCGCACCACCGCCACCAGCGAGCGCTCGGCCGCGGCCGCCAGGATCGCCTGGGCGTCCTTGGGCACCTCGCCGTTACCCAGGACGTTGACCCGGCGGACGCTCCCGGCCGGCGCCCACGGGCCCAGCCCCCACCCGAACCGTCCCGCGGCGATGTTCTCCCGCGGCTCGACCTCGATGATCACCGGGTGGCGGAGCGTCCGCTGTGGCCCCGAGACGCGCACCGCGCGCCGGGCCGCGGTCAGCCCGATCCTGGCCCGGTCCGCGAGCCCGGGTACCACGCCGCCGCCTGGGACGCCGTCGCCGTCCTGGTCCCGCCGGGCGCGCGCCAGGCCCCCGCGCAGGCGCGCGACCCGGTCAGCGGCCTCTTCCAGCCGGGCTCCGTCGAGCCTGCCGTCGCGGACCGCCGCGACCAGCGCCCCGCGGACCGCGAGGTAGTCGCCCTCGGTGCCGTCCCGGCCCAGGCACAGCAGGTCGGTGCCCGCCGCCACGGCCAGCACCGCCGCCCGGGGAATGCCGAACATGTCCCTGGTCGCCCGCATTTCCAGCGCGTCGGAGACGATCACCCCGGTGAAGCCGAGTTCGCCGCGCAGCAGCCCGGTGAGCGCGGCGCCGGACACGGTGGCGGGCAAGTCGCCGGTGAGTTCGGGCACCCGCAGGTGGCTGGGCATGATGGCGAGGGTGCCGGCCCTGATCGCGGCCTCGAACGGCGGCAGGTCGCGCAGCCGCAGGTCGTCCAGGCCGCCCTCGATGGTGGCGATAGCCTCGTGGGTGTCGGTGCCGGTACGGCCGTGCCCGGGGAAGTGCTTGGTGCACGCGGCCACGCCCGCGCCCTGCAAGCCGGCCACCGCGGCGGCGGTGTGCCGGGATACCAGGCCGGTGTCCGCGCCGAATGACCGGGTGCCGACGGCGGGGCTGTCCGCCGAGCCGAGCACATCAGCGCAGGGCGCGAGGTCGAAGTTGATCCCCAGGGCGGCCAGGTCCGCGCCGATCGCCTGGTACACCGACCTGGTCAGGCCGGTGTCGTCGACCGCGCCGAGCGCGGCGTTGCCCGGGTAGGGGCTGCCGTCGGAATACGCGACCCGGGTGACGTCGCCGCCCTCCTCGTCGATCGCGATCACCGGGTCGGCGCCGGCCGACGCCGCGCGCAGCCCTGCGGTCAGCGCGTGCACCTGGTCTGGAGTCGAGATGTTCTGGCCGAAGAGCGTGACGCCGGCCAGGCCACGGCCGAGCGCGTCGAGGATCCAGCGCGGGGCCGAGGCGCCGGGGAACGGCGGGATGAGGATGGCGTCGGCCAGCCGGGTCAGCACGGGGTCCGCGGCCCTGACCGTCCTGTCCTGGCTCACCCCTTCACCGCCCCGGCGACCAGGCCGTTGACCATCCGGCGCTGGACGATGAGGAAGAAGACCATCACCGGGATGGTGAACAGGGTGGAGGCGGCCATGATGCCGCCCCAGTCCACCGATCCCCGGCCGTAGAAGTACTGGACGTAAATGGGCAGCGTGTACTTGGCCGTGTCGGTGCCAAGGAACGTCAGCGCGAAGACGAACTCGTTCCAGGCGAAGATGAACGCGAACACGCTGGTCGCCACCAGTCCCGGCGCGGTCAGCGGCAGCAGGATCCGCCAGAAGATCCGCAACGGCCCGGCGCCGTCGATGGCGGCGGCCTCTTCCATCTCGCGCGGCACCGCGGCCACGAAGTTGCGCAGCATCCAGATCGTGACCGGCAGCGCGAACGCGGTGTAGACCAGTATCAGCCCGACCAGGCTGTCCAGCAGGTTGAGCCGGCGGAAGTCGAGGAACAGCGCGATCACCAGCGCTTGCTGCGGCAGCATCTGCACGATCAGCAGCATGATCAGGTACGAGGTACGGAACCTGAACCGGAACCTAGCCAGCGCGATCGCGGCCAGCATGGCGATCAGCGACGAGGCCGCGACCGCGACCACGGTGACGAACAGGCTGTTCTTCAGGAAGTTCCAGTACGGGATGCCGATGACGCTGCCGTCGATGACCGTGCGGAAGTTCGCCAGGGTCGGATGGGCGGGCAGCGGGTGCGGGGTCAGCGAGTAGATCTCGGTGGCCGGCTTGAACGCGGTGGACACCATCCAGAAGATCGGGAACAGGGTCACCAGCGCGACCAGCAGCCCGAGGCCGTTCAGCCCGGCCCGGCGCATCCGCCGGGACCTGATCCTGGTCCATGGCATGCTGGTCAACTGATCGCCCCCTGTTTGACGGATGCTCGGACGTAGCCGACGGTGATGATGAGCAGGACCACCGTGAGGATGAACGCGAGCGCGGACGCCGCGCCGTAGCTGGGCGGATTCGAGAACGCCCGGTCGTAGGCGTAGATGCCCAGGTTGTACTCGTCCCGGTTGCCGAGCTCGCCGATGACGATGTACACCTGCGTGAACACGCCGAAGTCCCAGATGACCGAGAGCAGCAGCAGCACCAGGAAGATCGGCTTGAGCAGCGGGTAGGTGACCCGCCAGAAGATCCGCCACGGCCCGGCGCCGTCGACGCGGGCGGACTCGTGCAGTTCGACGGGCACGGTCTTCAGCCCGGCCAGCACGGTGACGGCGATGAACGGGAAACCCTGCCACAGCAGGAGCACGGTGAGCAGCGTGTAAGCGGGCAGCGCGGAGTTGGTCCAGCTGAAGCTGGCCCAGTGCGCTCCGCCGCCCAGCCAGTGCGGCAGCCTGCTCAGCGTCCAGTCCACCACCCCGCCGTCGGGGTCGGCCAGCCAGACGAAGATGACGCTGGCCGACACCGCAGGCGTGGCCCAGGCCAGCAGCGCGGCGCCGGATACGAAGGTCGCCATCCGGCGGCCGAGCCGGTTGAGCAGCAACCCGACCAGCGTCCCGGTCAGCAGCGTCAGCGGGACCACCACCGCGGCGAAGATCAGGCTGATCCGCAGCGACAGCCAGAACTCGGGGTCGGACAAGATCGCCGTGTAGTTGCCCGCGCCGATCCAGTCGGTACCCGCGGCGCCCGTCACCTGGGGCAGCCCGTAGTTCTGAAACGAGAAGAGCCCGATCTGGATGGCGGGCCAGAGCACCAGTGCGCCGATCGCGACCACCGATGGCAGCACCAGGATGTAGGGCGCCAGGTGGCGGCGGCGGACCAGCGCGGCGGCGCGCTCCCGCGCGGTGTACTGCCCGGCGGGCCCCGGCCCGCCGGGCAGATGACGGCCGGTGAGACGACGGCCTGCTGCCCGGAGGCCAGCCGGGGATCCCCCCGGCTGGCCGGGAACGGTTTTCACCATCGGGAGATTAGCCCGCTAGCTCTCGCTGCCGGTGTTGAGGACGTTCTGCAGCTGGGTGTTGGCCGTGCTGACCGTTGCGGCAAACGGGGCACCGTTCATCAAGGACTTGATCATGGTCGGGATAACGTAGTCGGTCGAGTCCGCGGTGGCCCAGTTCTTTGCGTTCAGCGGCGAGATCTGGGTGTCCGAGGCCGCCTTCGCGAAGCCGGACATGAGCTGGCTGCTGGAGTAGGCGCCGCCGGTCAGCGCGGAGGTGTAGGGCGGGAAGAAGCCCTGCAGGTTGGCGAACGAGGTGGCGTTAGAGGTGCTGTCCATGACCTGGATCAGGTCCCAGGCCGCCGTCTTGTACTTGCTGGTCGCCCAGATGCCCAGGTCGGAGCCGCCGGCGAAGGCCGGAGCCGGGTTCGGGCCGTTCTCGCTCGGGATGGGGAACGAGGCCCACTGCGACTTGCCCACCGCGTTGGCGGGGAAGTTGGCTGAGGCCCACGGGCCGTCGATGTACATGTCGAGCTTGCCGAGCGCGAAGTCCTCGTTGGCGCCGCCCGAGGTCGCCCCGATGTTGCCGAGCTCGGTCTGGCCGACGTACTTGGCGGGGGAGAGGTGATCGGTCTTGTAAAGGTCGACGTAGAACTTGATGCCGGCCTCGGCCGCTGGCGAGGTCAGCGTGGCGGTCCACTTCCCGTTGCTTTCGGTGGCGATCTGGCCGCCGGCGCCCCAGATGAAGCTGGCGATGGCGTCCGTGTCGTTGCTCGGCGCGCCGATGCCGTAGGTGCCCGGGTTCTTGGCCATCAGCTTCTGCGCGTCGGTGACGAGCTGGGCCCAGGTGGTCGGCGGGCTGGTGATGCCTGCCGCCTTGAACTGGTCGGTGCGGTACCAGATGCCGCGCACCCCGCCGAACCACGGGACCCCGTAGACGTTCCCGTTCTGAGTGTCGTTGGCGAGCATGCCGGATACCACGTCAGACTTGGCCGACCAGGCGTTCACGAAGCTGGAGATGTCGGCGAGCGCGCCGAGCGAAGCCTCGGTGGGCGTCTCGGTGTTGCCGAGTTCGGTGATATCGGGCGCGTTCTTGCCGCTGGCCAGTGCATTGGTCCAGTCGGCGGTCGCGTTGGTCCACGGGATCCACTTGACGTTGACCTGGGTCTTGGCGTAGGCCGGGTAGTCCTTGTGGAACTGCGCGACCACGCCGTTCATCCAGGTCACCTCCGACGGCACGGACGCTCCCATCCGCCATACGGTGAGCTGCGCGGGCGCCGAAGAAGAGGAGGTTGTCCCGGTCGTTGACGAGCCGCTCGAGCTGCAGCCCGCGATCGCGAGTGCCGCCGCCGCGCCGAGCGCGGCGAGCACCGCTGGTGTTTTCCTGAGTCCCACTGCTGGCACTCCTTTCCGGGTGGTGAACTCGGTGCTGAAAACTTATGAGTAGCCGTACAGAGAAACTAACCGGAAACTTTCCTATAAGATAGCCCCTGTTGCCGGATCGAGACCTTACGGGGCCGTTGACTTGAAGGGACCACGATGCAGCCTCACCGGGAGGGGACACGGGTTCACCCGGATGCGCAGGCTCACCTGGAGCCCCGGGCGCAAAGCGAAAGCCGGGGAACACGGGTCCGCCCGGGCACGCCCAGCCTGTTGCGTGAGCTGAACGACCGCGCCGCGCTCGATCTCCTGCTCGGCGGCGAGATGCTCACCAGGTCCCAGATCAGCGAGTACACCGGGGTGTCCAAGGTAACGGTGTCGCAGATGCTGACCAGGCTGGAGGAGCGCGGCCTGGTAGCGATCGCGGGTGAGCAGGCCGGAGGCCGCGGCCCGAATGCCGCGTTGTACTCGGTCGTGCCGTCCAGCGCCTACGTGGCCGGCCTTTACGTTGAGTCCGACCTGGTCAGCGCCGCGGTGGCCGACGTCACCGGCCGCCGGGTAGCCGAGGTGAGCGGTAATCCGAACGGGGCCGACGACCCGGTGGAGCTGGTCCGCGGCACCGTCGAGCGAGCCTGCGCGAGCGCCGGGATCGAAGTCAGGCGGCTGAGCGCGCTGGTGATCGGCAGCCCCGGCGTGGTCGACCCCCGGACCGGTGACCCGAGGCTGGCGGTGAACCTGCCCGCGTGGCACGAGGGCGCGCTTGACGCGCTCAAGAGCGCCTGGCACAAGCCGGTCGTGATCGAGAACGACGTGAACCTGGCCGCGATGGCCGAACGTGCCGACGGCGCGGCCGCCGGCGCCGACGATTTCGTCCTCGTCTGGCTGGGCGTCGGTCTCGGCCTGGCCACCATCCTTGGCGGCCAGCTGCACCGGGGCACGGCCGGGGCGGCGGGCGAGATCGGTTACCTGCCCGTGCACGGCGCCCCGCTGCACACCGACATCCGGCATCCGGCCAGTGGCGGCTTCCAGTCGCTGGCCGGCGGCAGCGCGGTGCGCGAGCTCGCGGCCAAATACGGATTCGCGGCGCAGGCGCCGGCCGAGGCGGTCCAGGCCGCCCTGGCCGGCGCCGACCGGGCCGGCGGCGCCGACCAGGCCAGAGCGTTCCTCAACCAACTCGCGCACCGGGTGGCGGTCGGGGTCGCGTCCGTCTGCGTCGTGCTCGACCCGGGGCTGGTGGTGCTGGGCGGGGAGGTGGGCCGGGCCGGCGGCACCGCCCTGGCCGACCGGGTCGCCG
>Ga0187807_1000497_pt1 | contig 12438 bp, 12 predicted proteins | sample NC_wetland_sal_i_4_FD_132432 | JGI IMG/M metagenome (GOLD analysis project Ga0187807, IMG submission 132432) | Wetland sediment microbial communities from Neuse River Estuary, North Carolina, USA - ASW_2 | ecosystem: Environmental > Aquatic > Freshwater > Wetlands > Sediment | place: USA: North...
CGCGGCCGCGGGCCGGACTTCGTCGAGGCGCTGGCGCGCGGGCTGGACATCCTGGCCTCGTTCGGCGCGGACCACCGCAGCATGTCGCTGAGCGAGGTGGCGGTCGCGGCCGGCCTGGCCCGGCCGACCGCCCGCCGCCTGCTTCTCACCCTGGAGGAGCTTGGCTACGTCCGAGCCCGGGACGGCACCTTCGAGCTGACCCCGAAGGTGATGAACCTGGGGTTGGCGTACGTCAGCGCGCTGGGGCTGTGGGATATTGCCCGGCCGCACCTGGAGTCGCTGGTGGCCCGCACCGGCGAGTCGTCGTCGATGGCCCAGCTCGACGGCTCGGATATCGTCTACGTGGCCCGCGTCTCGGTGCCCAAGCTGATCGCGCTGCGGGTGGAGATCGGTACCCACTTCCCTGCGGTGCAGACCTCGCAGGGCAAGGTGCTGCTCGCGGCCCTGCCCGCGGATCAGGTCCCGGCCGTGCTGTCCCAGCCGAGCCGTTCCGGGCTGCCGCCCTACATCGGCCGGTCGCCCGGCCAGCTGCGCGACGAGCTTGCCGAGGTCCGGGCCCGGGGCTGGGCCCTGGCCGACGAGGAACTCGCGCCGGGCGTCCGCTCGGTCGCCGTCCCGGTCCGGGACGGGACCGGGGCCGTCCGGGCCGCGATGAACGTCACCGTGCACGCGGCCGAGACCACCACGCAGCGGCTGCTGCACGACTATCTGCCGCTGTTGCTGACCACGGCCGGCGAGATTAGCGCGGACTGGGCGATATGGCTTTCCCGGCCGCACGTGGAAATCGCCCGGCACGCGGAGCCCGGTTCGGTGACCGCGTGAACCCGCCGAATCCCGTCATGCGCACAAATTTTCGATAAGAATGGCCGGCGAAATGCGCGAAAGGGCCGGACGGCACCCTGCGGAGTAGTGATGACACGCCGTGTGACCTGGACATCTGTGGCAAGACGGCGACAAAGGGGGAGCATTAGCGCTGTGTAGACAAATCCTGGACAGGAAAGGTCACGCCAATGCTCCCGGAGCCGACCCTACCAAAACGGCGGCGCAGTGCCCCGGCGCCGCCGCAGCCGTGGGCGATGACGCCGTTGTTCGCGGTGCCGGACAGCGCCGAGTCAGCCAGTTACGAGTCAGCCAGTTCCGAGCTTGAGGTAATCCCGTCACCCGGCCGCCAGGCGGTGCGCTCGCCCGGGCGCACCCGTCGGCCGAATTCAGGCAGCCGCGCCGCCAGCCGCGCCAATCGAGGTGCCGGGGCCGGGAAAGCGGGCGCGCATAAAGAGCCGGCCGATTTGCTGGCCGTCACCGCCGAACGGCTTCGGCGCGCGCTGGGACGCAGTTTCCTGCGGTATGGCATCGTCGGCGATCTGGAGACCGCCGTGCACGCCGCGATGAACGTCATCGAGCCGGTGCTCGACGCGCGGGACACCGAAATCCTGCGGCTCAGGCGGCTGATGGGCGCCAAGCTTCCCGGCTAGCGTACGAAGCTAGCTTATGGGGGACGGTGCGGCTATCGTCGCCATCGACGATCACTTTGGCTGCTCGCCGCGAGCCCGTGCCCCGAGGAGTCGTGCGTGCCCGAACTGGGTCCCGCGGTGGAATACGAAGCGCGGTCGCGGCTGGGCCTGGTGGAGGCCGACGCGTTCCTGACGCGGCTCGAGGCGCTGTCCTTCGACATCACCGGGCCGCTCGGCCAGGTCTACGGCGGCGTGGCGGATGTGCACAAACTCGCGACCCAGTTGGTGCTCGACGCCCTGCACGCGGCCGCCGCGCGCCCGGCGGACTTGCGACGGCTCGACCGCCGCCGGGAGATCGATCCGGCCTGGTTCCAGCGGTCCCGCATAATCGGCTACGTCTGCTACGCCGACCGGTTCGCCGGCTCGCTGTCCGGGGTCCGCCAGCACCTGGACTACCTGGTGGAACTCGGCGTCACCTACCTGCACCTGATGCCGCTGCTGCGGCCGCGTGACGGGGAGAGCGACGGCGGCTACGCGGTAGCCGACTACGACCAGGTGGACCCGCGGATCGGCACCATGGCTGACTTGCAGGCGCTGGCAGGCGACCTGCACGAGCGCGGCATCGCGCTGTGCGTCGACCTGGTGCTCAACCACACCGCGCGGGAGCACGAATGGGCCCGCAAGGCGCTGGCCGGCGAGCCCGGCTACCGCGAGATGTACCTGATCTACCCGGACCGCACCGAACCCGACGCCTACGAACGCACGCTGCCCGAGGTGTTCCCCGACACCGCTCCGGGCAGCTTCACCCAGGTAAGCGGCCTGGGCTGGGTGTGGACGAGCTTCCACGAGTACCAGTGGGACCTGAACTACGCCAACCCGGCGGTGTTCCGGGCCATGCTGGGCACCATGCTCGCCCTGGCCAACCGGGGCATCGACGTGCTGCGGCTCGACGCGGTGCCGTTCTTGTGGAAGCGGATGGGCACCGACTGCCAGAACCAGCCCGAGGCTCACCTGCTGCTGCAGGCGTTCCGGGCGCTGACCCGGCTGGCCACCCCCGGCCTAGTGCTCAAGGCCGAGGCGATCGTCAGCCCGGAGATGCTGGCCCAGTACCTCGGCGGCCACGACCGGTTCCGCCCGGAGTGCGACCTGGCCTACGACAATCAGCTCATGGTGATGCTCTGGTCGAGCCTGGCCACCCGCGATGTCCGGCTGGCCGAGCGCGCGCTCTCGCATCGCCGCGCCGCCCCCGCCCCGACTTCCTGGGTCACCTAGGTTCGCTGCCACGACGACATCGGCTGGGCAGTGTCCGACGCCGATGCCGCGGCCGCAGGTATCGACGGCTTCGCCCACCGGCGCTTCCTGGCCGACTTCTACGCCGGGCGCTTCCCCGGATCGTTCGGCCGCGGCGCGCTGTTCCAGGACAACCCGGCCACTGGCGACGCCCGCATCTCCGGCATGGCCGCGTCCCTGTGCGGCATCGAGGCCGCGCTCGAGCCGCCTGATGGCAGCGCCGACCCGGGCGCGCTCACCGCTGCCGTCAGGCGGCTCGAGTCGATGTACGCCATCGCCTTCTCCTTCGGCGGCGTCCCGCTCATCTACATGGGCGACGAACTGGCCATCTGCAGCGACCCCGGGTGGGCCGCGGACCCGGCGCACGCGCACGACAACCGGTGGATGCACCGGCCGCTGATGGACTGGGACCTGGCCGGACGGCGGCACGACCCGGCCTCGCTGGAAAGCCGGGTGTTCGGCGCGATCCGGCGGCTGGCCGACGCGCGGCGCTCGCTGCTCGCACTGCGGGCCGGCGGCAGCACCGAGATCCTGCCGACCGAGAACCGCAGCGTGCTGTCCTATCGCCGGGCGCACCCGCGCAGCGCGCCGTTCCTCTCGCTGACCAACTTCAGCGACATCCCCCAGTCAGCCGACGCCGGGATCATCGCCCGGGCCGGCCTGTACGAACCCGTCCACGCGCACTCCAGCGCCGGCCAGCTTGACATCCGCGGCGGTCGGGTCGAGCTGCCCCCCTGGGGCTTCGTCTGGCTCTCCGGCACCTAGCCCGCCAGGTCAGTCGGCGGCCAGCTCGTCCAGGGGGACGCCGGGATCGGCGAGTCGGCCCGGGTCGGCCGTGCGGCCGTTGCGCACCAGGGCCTGGATCATCTCGCTGGCGTCCCAGATGTTGACGTTCATGCCGGCCAGCACGCGCCCGCCGGCCAGCCAGAATGCGATGAACTCGCGCCGCTCGACGTCGCCGCGGAAGACCACTTGATCGTAGCCGCCGGGCTCGACGTAGCCGGAGTACTCCATGCCTAGGTCGTACTGGTCGGTGTAGAAGTACGGCACGCGATCGTAGGCGATGTCCTGGCCGAGCATCGCCCGGGCGGCCGCCTGCGGCTGATGCAGCGCGTTGGCCCAGTGCTCGACCCGGATGTGCCTGCCGAGCGCCGGGTGGTAGGCATTGGCGACGTCCCCGGCAGCGTAGATGTCCGGGTCGGAGGACCTCAGCTGCGCGTCGACGACGATGCCGTTACGGGTTTCCAGCCCGGCCGCCTCGGCTAGCTGGCTGTTCGGCGTAATCCCGACGCCAACGACGACCGCGTCAGCGTCGACGTGACTTCCGTCGGCCAGCCGCACGCCACCGGCTCGGCCGCCCGAGCCGGTGATCTCGCTGACCTGCACGCCGAACCGCAGGTCGACGCCATGCTCGCGGTGCAGGCCGGCGAAGACCTGGGCGACCTCGGGGCCAAGCACCCGCAGCAGCGGGAGCTCCGCCGCCTCCAGGATCGTGACCTCAACGCCGGCCGCGCGGGCCGCGGCGGCGGTCTCCAAGCCGATCCAGCCCGCGCCGATCACCGCGATCCGCGACGCGGCCTGGAAGACGGCCTTGATCTGGTCGCTGTCGCCGACACGGCGTAGGTAGAACACGCCGTCAGCGCCAGCGCCCGGTACCGGCAGGCGGCGTGGCGAGGAGCCGGTGGCCAGCAGCAGCCTGGCATAGTTGACCCGGCTCCCGTCGGCCAGCCTCACCTCGTGCGCCGCTAGATCGATGCCAGTGACCGGGACGCCAAGGCGCAGCTCGACGCCGTTGTCGGCGTACCACGACGGCGGGTGGACGTAGATCGTCTCCCGTTCGGACTTGCCGAGCAGGTAGTCCTTGGACAGCGGTGGCCGCTCATACGGCCGTTCGGCCTCGTCGCCGATCAGCACGACCGGCCCCCCGAACCCTTCCTCGCGCAGGGTCTCCGCGGCTTTCGCCCCCGCCAGGCCGGCCCCGGCGATTACGTGCGCGCTACTCGGGCTCATTTCATGTTCTCCTTTCGTGGAGGGCCCTGTCGTGGTGGGCGGAGCGCGGCGGCCAGCTGGTCGCTCAGCTCCCGCCAGCTGGCGTCGAACAACTCTAGGCCGTGTTCCTCCAGGGCCGCCGTGACGTCGTCGTAGTCGACGCCGAGTTCCTGCAGCTGGCTGAGCACCTGCAGCGCGTCCTGGTAGTGGCCGCGCACCGAGTCCGCGGGGATCCGGCCGTGGTCGGCGACCGCGCGCAGCGTGGCCTCGGGCATCGTGTTGACGACACCGGGCGCTACGAGGTCAGTCACGTAGCGGGTGTCGGGGTAGGCCGGGTCCTTGACCGATGTCGAGGCCCACAGCGGCCGTTGCGGGCGGGCGCCGGCCGCCGCCAGGGCGGCCCACCGCGGCGAGGCGAGCATCCGCTCGTAGTGCCGGTAGGCCAGCCGGGCGTTCGCGATCGCCGCCCTCCCGCGCAGGCCGGCCGCCCTGGGGGTGCCGATCTTGTCGAGCCGCGCGTCGACCTCGGTGTCGACCCGGGACACGAAGAACGAGGCCACCGATGCGATCGAGGATAGGTCGTGGCCGGCCTGCCGGGCGCGTTCCAGGCCATCGAGGAAGGCGTTCATCACCTCGTCGTACCTGGTCAGCGAGAAGATCAGCGTGACGTTGACGCTGATGCCCTCGGCCAGGCAGGCCGCGATGGCCGGCAGCCCCTGCCGCGCGGCGGGGATCTTGATGAACAGGTTGGGCCGGTCCACCCGCCACCACAGCGCTCGCGCCTCGGCGATGGTGGCCTCGGTGTCGTGGGCCAGCCGCGGGTCGACCTCGATCGACGCCCGCCCGTCCACGTCGTCCGTGGTGTCGTAGACCGGCCGCAGCACGTCGCAGGCCCAGCGCACGTCGTGGGTGGTCAGCGCCCGCAGCGCCTCCTCCACGCTGATGCCGCGGACCCACAGGTCGTGCAGCTGCCCGGCGTACGCGGCGTCGTTACCGGTGATCGCCTTGGCGAAAATGGTCGGATTGGTGGTCACGCCCACCACGTGGTCATGCGCGACCAGGGTAGCGAGGCTGCCGGTCACCAGGCGCTGGCGGCTCAGGTCGTCTAGCCAGACCGAGACACCCCTTCTGCTTAGGTCATCGAGTGGATTGGTCATTGTCATGATCCTTTCTGGGCGCCACTTTCTGGGCGCCATCCCTCAGCTCGGCACGCCCGCCAGGGCGAAGAACTCCGCCCGGCTGCGCGGGTCGGCCCGCAACGTGCCCAGCAGGGCCGATGTAATCGTCTTCGCGCCATGTGCCCGCACGCCGCGTCGATGTCGACGCCCGCACTCTCCCACGCGATATGCAGGGCTGGCCCAGCCGTCACGGCTGACCACCGCCGATCGCGACGCAGCAGTGGCCGGGCCGGGGGTCAAGGACCGGGTGCCAGCCGTTCGCTCCCAGGCCCGTGACCAGCCCCTCGACGAGCGCCAGGTTCATGCCGCAGACCACGTCCCGGTTTCGCTCGGCCAGCTGGTGGAACGGGCAGTTCCGTAGCCGGATGACGCCATCGTCGCTGCGGTTCGGCTCATATCCCTGCTGTACCAGCGCGCCCTCCACGTCCTGGTCGGCCACGCCCTCGCCGTCGGCGCCCGCTCGGAAGCCGCTCCCTAGCTCCGTGCCGAGCCGGTACGCGGCCTCCCGCAGGGCGGCCCGGCTGCGGCCGCTGCGATCGGACTCGACGACCTGGACGAGCAGCCGCGCCGCCAGCTCGTACTCCCGCGGTGGCACGGTGACCGCGAACTCGCGTTCCGACCTGGCGTACAGCTTGGCGGGCCGCCCGGCTCCCGGCCCGCTCCGGCCGGCCGGCCGTTGGTAGGACGCCGTCAGCAGCCCGGACTCGACAAGCTTGTCCAGGTGGTAGGCAGCCAGCGCCCGGCCGACCTCGGCCGCGGACGCTGCTTCGTCCCGGCCCAACGGCCCGGCCTGCCGGGTCACGACCTCGTACAGGCGGCGGCGTACCGGATCGTCCAGGCTGCTCAGCGCGGCCAGGTCCGGGCCGCCAGGTGGTAGGCTCATGCCCAGACTCTATCACTAATATTTATTAATTAAAGAAAATGCAAGGAGTGTGCCATGACCGACCGGCCGCCGCTGCCGCCGTTTGACCGCCAGAACGCCCTCGCCAAGGTGCAGGCTGCCGAGGACGCCTGGAATACTCGCGACCCCGGGCGCGTGGCGGGAGCACGGCCTGATGCGTCGGCGGGAGGCCAGCATTAACGACGTCCCCATCGAGGCATCGCAGCGGCGGATCTTCGGCCCTCGCCCGGCCGCCGAACGGGGAGCGGAGTTTCCGATCCAGTGACCGCCATCGTGGCCTCAGCCTGGACGTCCGGCAGGATCAGGCCCAGGTCGACGCATTGTCGCCTCCGTTCCGACCGGCCCATCACCGGTTCTACCCCTGGACGAACAGACCTGCCCCGAATCGACAGGCCGCCGCTGGCGACCGGGCGGAATCGGCGTACCGCCCGGCTGGCCCGGGCATCATAACCAGATGGCAACGGAGCCGGATCAGGCGGCACGCTGGGATGACGCCTACGCCCAAGGCGATGCCGCCCGCAGCTGGTTCCAGGCCACCCCGCGGATGTCCATGCGGATGCTCGCGGCGGCCGGCGTCACGGCCACCGACAGCCTGATCGACGTCGGCGGCGGCACATCGCCCCTCGCCGGAGCCCTGATCGAGCGGGGATTCCGCGACGTGTCGGTGCTCGACATCTCCGCGGTCGCGCTGCGGCAGGCCCGGCAGCGGCTCGGCCCGGACGCCGCGCGCGTGCGCTGGCTCGTCGCTGACATCCGCACCTGGCAGCCGCCACGGCGTTTTCAGGCCTGGCACGACCGGGCCGTCTTTCATTTCCTGACCACCGCGCCGGACCGGCAGCAGTACCTGCGGGCCATGAGCGCCGCCACCGGCGGGAACGCCGTCGCCATCTTCGGCTGCTTCGCTCCCGACGGCCCGCTGCAGTGCTCGGGCCTGGCCGTGGCCCGCTACGGTCCGCAGGAGCTCGCCGACGAACTTGGCCCGGGCTGGACGCTGATCGCCGCAGACCGGGAACTTCACACCACCCCGGTCGGCCTGACCCAGCCGTTTACCTGGGTCGCGCTCCGCAGAAACCCTTGATACCCGCGCGCCCGGCCCACCTCCCGGACGAGCAGTCCCGCCGCAGGCCGCCCGAGCCCTGGGCCGCCCAGCCCGGCCCCCCGGGCCGCCTGGGCGGAGCGCCTGGACACGCTGGAAGCGCACCTCGACGACATGGAAGACTGAGGAGGCCCCATGGATGACGCGGCTCTCGGCACGCTGACCCGCGACGGTGACCGGTGGACGCTCACGTTCACCCGCAAGCTGGCTCACTCCCGCGAGAAGGTGTGGCGGGCCGTGACCGAGCCAGAGCACCTGGCGGTCTGGTATCCCCAGGAGATCGTCGGCGAGCGCCGGGCGGGCGCGCCGCTGCGGTTCGTGAGCTCGGTCGGCGAGGGCTTCGACGGCCAGATGCTGGTGTTCGACCCGCCGGAGGTCCTGGAGTTCACCTGGGGCGCCGACCGGCTGCGGATCGAACTGCAGGCGGACGGCGCTGGCACTCTGCTCACCCTCACCGATACCTTCGATGACCTGGGTAAGGCCGCGCGCGACGGCGCCGGCTGGCACGAGTGCCTGGACCGCCTGGTCAGCGACCTTGACGGCACGCCGCCGCTGCCGTGGGGCGAGCGCTGGCGCCAGGTGCACCCTCGCTACGTGACTCACCTGGGACCCGACGCCTCGACCATCGGACCGCCCCCGGCTGGGACGCCACCGCCGAAGAATCGCCCCGCTAACCCCGTCAGCACCGCTGTTCGCTTGCCTCTACGAGAGACGGAGGAGATCCGGTTTTGATGAAGGATTTAGTACCCTACGCAGTACCAAATCCTTCGTGTAACCCGGATCTTCCGCGATGAGCGCACCATGATGCGACTCCCGCATTACAAAGCGCCTAGGTACCGGATGAGCGCCTCGGCCGGCTCCTCCGGCTGGCTCAGTGCGGCCAGGTGCCCGCCCGGCACCATCTTCGGCTCGATGCCCAGCCGCTCGCGGGCGACCCGTCGCCTGCCGCCGTCTCGAGCGCTAAGGCGGGGGCTCGCCGCCGCTCACCAGGACGGCGGCGCCGCTGACGTTGCCTTCGCGGGTCATCGTGGCCAGCGCGCCGTCCTGGCCGAGCACGTACCGGTTGAAGAACGCCAGGGTGACGCGGGCCACCAGCCGCTCCACCGGGTTGGTTCCTGTGTACGGGGTCAGGTGGTCTGCGCCGAGCAGGTCGAGGTAGTAGCGGGCGCGCGTCTCGTCGGCCCCGTACAGTTGCATGCTCGTCCACGGCGGGTTGATCGTGTCGGCGCTGCCCTGTACGAACAGCATGGGCGGTGTCCCGCTGGCCCCGTCCGGGAAATACCGTCCGGGCATCGGGGGCCACTCCGCCCCCGAGAGCACCTCGACGGCGGTCAGCCGGTGATCGGTGCAGCACCCGTTGGCCGCGAGCGCGGCGACCGTGTCGCCGCCGTCGGACTGGCCTGCCGCCGCGACCTCATGGCGGTCAATCAGACCGTAGAACAGGTCATTCGGCTGAGCGCTCAGGGCCAGCATCCTGCTCAGTGCGTAGGTCATGTCCCTGGGCTGGTTCACGAGGTCTGGTTCCCAGGCGGCGGTGCCGAGATGGCAGTTGGTGCGCGGGAAGTTCACTGCCGCGACCACGTAGCCGGCACTGGCCCAGGTTTGAAGGAGGCCGGAGTACGGGCCGCTGCACATCATGAAACCGGGAGCGAAGACGATCAGCGGGAGCGGTCCGGTTACCGGGTGCGATCCGGCGAGCGGATACCAGACCGCGGTGGCCAGCGTGCGCTGGCCCAGGTGCTCGCCGGTCGGGCCGGTGTGCGGCGGCTCGACGAAGGTCAGCTGCCGCTCGCCGACCTGGTAGCGGCCGGCGATGCCGACAGTGGCGGGCGGGCGGGTACTGGCCGTCGGCCGGGCGGAGGGGGTGGCGGACTTCGGCGGTGGCGGTGTCGTCGCCGCCGCGGCGGATGGCCGCGGGTGGCCCGCGCAGGCGGTGACCAGCGCGAGCACGACGGCAATCATCTCCCCGGCGGCGATCCGCCGGGCGCTCCTGGCGGCCGAGGTCACCCGCCGGAGTTTAGCCGCCGGATGACCTTAGCCGTCCAGGGTCTTCAGCTCCCGGCGCATCACCTTGCCGGTGGAGGTCTTGGGCAGGTCGGGCACGAACCGGACCGAGCGGGGCAGCTTGTAGGCGGCCAGGTGCAGCCGGCAGTGCTCGATGATCTGGGTCTCAGTCGCGGTGGCAGCGGGGCGGAGGACCACGTAGGCGCGGGCCAGTTCACCGTGGGTCTCGTCGGGCACCGATCCGACGGCGACCATGGCCACCGCGGGATGGGACGCCACGATGCGTTCGATCTCGGCCGGATAGACGTTGAACCCGCCGGTGATGATCAGGTCTTTCCTGCGGTCGACGATGAAATAGTGGCCCTCGTCGTCCCGGGTGGCGATGTCACCGGTGTGCATCCAGCCGTCCGGCTCGATGGTGGCCCGGGTGGCCGCCTCGTTGCCGCAGTAGCCGAGCATGACCAGCGGCCCGCCCTTCCCCGGATCGGCTTGACAATGCCATGGCTGCGGGTCGAATGTTGAGCGTCCGTACCGAAGTGACGGGCGTACTCACACGTGATAGTTGAGCTCCGTTTTGGAGGGTTTGATGGAACTTGCGCCCGATTTCTCCTTCGAGCCACTGCCGGCGCTGGCGAATCCGGTTCAGCAGCCGTTCCCGGAGGTGGCCAGCCCGCTGGGCCCGCTCGCCGGGCTCGTGGGGACGTGGAGCGGCCGGGGCTTCAACGTCATCTGGCGGCCCAACAGCACAGCCGGGCAGGATCGTTTCCTCGAGCTCAACGTGACCAGCGAGCAGATCGAATTCGACGCGATCCCCGGGCAGATCCCCAATCGCGGCCTGCTCCAGCCCGACATCAACATGTTCGGTCTGCGCTACCTGCAGCAGATCTCCGACGCCAACCTGAAAGCGGGGCTGCACGTCGAGCCGGGTCTGTGGGTGGCGGTGCCGAAGACCACTGACCCCAGCGAGCCTCCCACCGTGGCCCGGCTGGCCTCCATCCCGCACGGCACGACGATCCTGCTCCAGGGCACCGCCAGCACCGCGGCCGCGGCCCCGGCCATCCCGGCGGCCAGCATCCTGCCGTTCACGATCGGTCAGCCGAATTCCACGTTCGACTTCGCCGAGCAGACGCTGACCAACCGGACCAGCTTCCGGACCTCCGGCGCCGGACTGACCGGTGTCACGCAGGCTATGGTCAACGATCCCAACAGCGTCCTGCACGCGGCCATCGCGGGCCAGCACATCACCTCCACGACCACGCTGCACGTGACCAGCACCGACACTCCGGTTCCCGGCGGCGGAACCGCGAATACCGCGTTCCTGAGGGGCGGTCCTCAGGGCCCGAACGCGGTCGCGGTGAGCGTCAGCGCCACGTTCTGGCTGGAGACGGTCCAGGGCCAGCCGGCCGAGAGCCAGCTGCAGTACTCGCAGACCGTGCTGCTGAACTTCAACGGCCTGAGCTGGCCGCATGTCACCGTCGGCACGCTGCGCAAAGCCTGAGGGGGAGAGCCCCTGCAGCAAAGTCATCGCCCCAGGTAGGCGCGCTTGAGTTCCTCGTCGCGCAGCAACTCCGCGGCCGGGCCCTGCAGCACGATCTCCCCGGTCGACAGGACGTAGCCGCGGTCGGCGATGGACAGCGCCATGGTCGCATTCTGCTCGACCATCAGGACCGCCACGCCGGAGGCGTGGATGGTCTTGATGATCTGGAAGTTCTGCAGGACCAGCGCGGGCGACAGTCCCATCGACGGCTCGTCCATCAGCAGCAGCCGCGGATGGGACATCAGCGCCCGGCCCATGGCGACCATCTGCTGTTCGCCGCCGGACAGCGTGCCGGCCAGCTGGCTACGCCGCTCCAGCAGGCGCGGGAACAGCTCGTGCACTCGGTCGAAGTCCTCGGCGGGCGGGCCGCCCTTGCGCAGCACGGCGCCGAGCTCCAGGTTTTCCCGCACCGTCAGCTGGCCGAACAGGCGGCGGTTTTCCGGAACGATGGCGATCCCGGCCGCAATGCGCTGCGGCACCGGCCATCGCGTCACGTCCTGGCCGTTCAGCAGCACCCGCCCGGCGCGCGGCCGGACGATCCCCAGGATGGTCTTCAGCGTCGTCGACTTCCCGGACGCGTTCCCGCCGAGCAGGCAGACCAGTTCGCCCTCGTCGACGTGCAGCGAGATCCCCTCCAGGATCCGCATCTGGCCGTAATAGGTGGTGACCTGGTCCAGGCTCAGCAAGGCCCGGCCTTCGGGGGGGTTCGGGGGAGTTGTCCCCCCCGGGGGCAGCGGGGCCTCACTCATTTTCGGCTCCCGCCAGATCTTCCGGATGGCGCCCCATATAGGCCTCGACGACGGCCGGGTGGCCCGCGACCTGGTCGAAGCCGCCCTCGGCGATCTTGACGCCGTGGTCGAGCGCGACCACCCGATCCGAACAGCCGGCCACCACGTGCATGTCGTGCTCGATCACCAGGATCGCGACCCTCCGCTCGTCGCGGAGCCGCCCGATCAGCTCGGTGACCTCGTGCGTCTCGGTGGGGTTCATGC
>Ga0187807_1000500_pt1 | contig 12404 bp, 12 predicted proteins | sample NC_wetland_sal_i_4_FD_132432 | JGI IMG/M metagenome (GOLD analysis project Ga0187807, IMG submission 132432) | Wetland sediment microbial communities from Neuse River Estuary, North Carolina, USA - ASW_2 | ecosystem: Environmental > Aquatic > Freshwater > Wetlands > Sediment | place: USA: North...
GTCTGGCGGGACGCGGCGTCCCTGCCCGAGGACCTGATCTTCAAGGTCAACTACCTGGGCGGGGAGATGCCCACGTTCGCGCTGAACTTTTCCCGGCCGGGCGCGCAGGTCGCCGCACAGTACTACAACTTCCTTCGGCTCGGGTACTCCGGATACCAGCACGTGCAGCAGACCTCCCAGGACATCGCGCTGCACCTGTCCGCGGAGATCGCCAAACTCGGGCCGTTCGAGCTGCTGTCCGACGGCAGTGACCTGCCGGTGTTCGCCTTCAAGCTGCGCGATGACGTCACCGGGTACTCGGTGTACGACATCTCGGAGCGGCTGCGGATGCGCGGCTGGCAGGTGCCCGCCTACACGTTCCCGGAGAACCTCACAGACATGGCGGTGATGCGCATCGTGGTGCGGAACGGGTTCAGCATGGACCTGGCGGATCTGCTGCTTGACGACCTGCGGCTGCATCTGCGGGTGCTCGAGCACCACCCGCAGACGCAGATGCCGCCGGAGTTCCAGGCCAAGCGCCAGTCATTCAGCCACTGACCGGCGAAGATCAGGAAGGGGCGCCGCCCGTTCAGCGGGCCATCACGAGTCCGAGCAGGTGCTCGCGATAGCGGGCGAACGCCTCTTCGCCCTTTGTCGCGATCTGATCCCGCGGCCGTTTCAGGGTGATGTCCACGATCTCGGTGACCACGCCAGGCGACCGGGACAGCACCACGACCCGGTCCGCGAGGTACACCGACTCGTCGATGTCGTGTGTGACGAAGACGACCGTCACGCCGAAGGACTCGCGCACCCGCAGGATAAGGTCCTCAAGCTCGAACCGGGTCTGCGCGTCCACCGACGCGAACGGCTCGTCCATCAACAGCAGGTCCGGCCGGTAGGCCAGGGCCCGCGCGATCGCGACTCGCTGCTGCATGCCGCCGGACAGCTGCCACGGATACTGCCTGCCCGCGTCGGCCAGGCCAACCGAGGCGAGCACCTCGGCCACCCGGGCGGCGCGGGACGCGCGGCCCATCCCCCGCACCCGCAGCGGCAGATCGACGTTGCGGGCCACGGTCAGCCACGGGAACAGTGACCTGCCGTAATCCTGGAACACCACCCCTATCCCCTCCGGGACCGAACGCAGCGGCGTGCCCTCGAACAGCGCCTCGCCGGACGTCGGGGGCATCAGCCCGGCCAGGCAGCGCAGCAGCGTCGTCTTGCCGGCGCCGCTGGGGCCGACCACGCACACGAACTCGCCGCGCGCCACGTCAAACGTGATGTCCTGCAGCGCGGTCCGCGACCCCGCGGCGCCCCTGTAGACCTTCCGCACCTTTAGCAGTGACACCACCGGCGCGGGCGTCCCCTCGGTCACCCCGGGCGGCGTCATGCCTGGCGTTGTCACCGGGCCCCTCCTTCCACGGCGCGCGCGCCGTAATGCCAGTGCAGGACGCGATCCTCGGCCACCACGAACAGCAGGTTCGCGACGATGCCGATGATCGCGAGCACGATGATCCCCGACCACATGCCCACGTAGTCGAAGGACTGCTGCGCGCTGACGATGTAGTAGCCGATGCCGTCGGTGGACGCCTCCCATTCGCTGACCACCATGAGGATGATCGCGACCTGGAGGGAGTTGCGCAGTCCGGCGACGATCTGCGGTCCGGCGGCTGGCAGCACCACCTGGAGCGCGTTGCGCCACCGCGGCAGCCCGAGCACCTTCGAGGTATCGAGCTTGACGGCGTCCACACCGCGCATTCCGTCCAGAGTGTTGAGCAGCGTCGGCCACACGGCCGCGAAGGCGATCAGCACCACCTTCATGCTGAACCCGATGCCGAACAATGTCATCGCGGCCGGCACCAGCACTGGCGCCGGCAGCACGTACAGGAAGTACAAGTACGGCGAGGTCGCCTCCCGGGCGTAGCGCAGCGACCACAGCGCCATGCCGATGCCGATCCCCAGGGCGCTGGCGATCGCGTACCCGGCGACGAGGTGCTCAAGGCTGGAGGCGAGCTCGGCGCGGGCCGGACCAGTCACCCACTGCGTCCACAGCGCCTTGACGATCGACTCAAGCGGCGGGAAATACAGCGACCTCGAGCCAGCCGACCACACCCACCACACGACGAGCAGGACGGCGAACAGCCACACCCGGGTGAGCGCCCGGCCAGCGACCAGGAGATAACGAGGCCGCAAGAGTCACCTCGGTCCGTTCCGGATAAATTTGTTTGTCTCCCGCCGCCGAGCGCTGGGACTCGTGCCAATGCAGCACGTACCGCTCGGCGACGGTGAACGCCCCGGCAAGCAGCACGCCGAGCACCCCGGCCACCACGATGTAGGCGTACATGACGGGATAGGCGGACGGGCCGGCGTTCTCGGCGATCAGGATGCGCACGCCGACGCCAGAGCCGCCGCCGATCAGTTCGGCGATGATGTCCACGATCAGCGCGACCGCGACCGCGACGCGCAGGCCCGTCGCGATGAACGGAGCGGCGCTCGGCATGATCACCAGCGCGAACTTGCGCGGGCCGCGCAGCCGCAGCACGGACGCGGTGTCCCGCACCACCGGATCGACCGAGCGGACGCCGTAACAGACCTGGATGGCCAGCGGCCAGAAGACGGCGAACGCTACCAGGGCGAACTTCATGGTGAGCGTCGCGCCCCACAGCACCAGGCCGATCGGCAGGATCGCAATCACCGGGATCGCCTTGAAGAACTCGATCACGCCGATCACGCTGTGGTAGGCGAAGGCATTGAGTGCGATGAGCGTGCCGACGACGAGCGCGGCGGCCGCGCCGATCGCCAGCCCGATCGCCCATCCCTCCAGGGTCTGCCCGATCGCGGTCCACAGCGTGGCGGTCCGCGCCTGGTCCCAGAGCGCTGACGCGGTCTGGGTCATCGACGGGAACTCGTCCGCGCGGATCACGCCGACCGCGCTCAGCCCCTGCCAGAGGCCGAGCGCGGTGGCGAGCACTCCGAGCCGCAGCCCGTACCTGAGCGCCAAGCCGCGGATCGTCACGGGTTCCAGAGCATCGACGAGGCCGGCGGCTCGCTGCTGATGATCCCGAAATCTTTCATGTCGTTCTCGATCTGGGCGATCGACGCGGTGTTGAACAAGGTGTCGAAGTTGGTGTTCAGGACCTGCTTGGCGGCCACCGCAGGGGCCAGGCTCAGGCCCTTCACCAGGGACTGCTTCACCACTGCCTGGTGGGTCTGCGTGTAGGCGACCGACTCGTCCATCGCCGCGCGGAAGTCCGCGACGATCGTCGGGTTGGCGCTGATGTAGGAGCTCATCGCGTCCAGGCAGGTGAGGGTGCCGTTGGGGAACAGGACCTGGTTCGGGTGGCTGAGGACGGTCGCGCCCTCGGCCAGCGCGGTCTGCGTGAACGGCGACACGATCACCGCGGCCTGCACTCGGCCCTGGGCGAGCGCGGCCGGCATCTGCGGGAACGGGATCTGGATCTGGTGGATGGTGGCCGGGTCGATGCCGGCCTGCTTGGCCAGGACCTCGACGGCCAGCGAGTTCAGCGAGGTGAGCTGGACCTCGGCGACGTTCTTGCCCGCCAGGTCCTTGATGCTGGTGATGCCCGAGCCCTTCGCGGCGACGAGCACCGTGGTGTCATCGGCGGGGTTGGTCGGCTCGTTGCCGTCTACCGTGGACACGCACTTGACGCCGACGCCCTTGGTGGTGAGGTTGATCAGCACCGGCGTGGTGACGAACCCGAACTGCTCGGTCCCGCTGGCCATGCTGGCCTCAACGGCCACCGGGCTGGCCTGCGCGACGAAGCTGACGTTCAGCCCGTGCTGGCGGAAGATCCCGCTGTCCTGCGCGTAGAACAGCGAGGCGTCGTCGGAATAGGGCACGTAGCCGAGCGTGACGTTCGTGACGCTCGCGGCAGAGCCCGTGTTCGTGGTGCTCGTGCTGCCGGAATTCGATGTCCCGCTGCTGCATGCGGCCGTCACCGCCATGAGGACGGCCGCGGCGAGCCCGCTGATGCTTTTCCACCGGATGACTTGGCCCATGGTCGCTCCGTTGCACTAGAGGTCTGCGTGCTCTAACTCTGTGTCAGACGTTCTGATCACGGAATGCGGCCGATCTGAAATTCTTCATTGTGGAACAAATCACGATCTTTCCGCACGAAAGATGGTCCCCAGTCCCAGCGGCTGACGGCGGACCTGGATGCCCGGCCAAGGCTGCCCGGCGGTTTTTGGTGCGTGCGGCGGTTGACTGGCGCCGCGTGCCGCGACACCGTGACAGAAGAGCACAAGACAGCCCAAGGAGGTATGGCCGTGCTGTCGAGGGAGGACAACGAGATCCTGACCCGCGTCGGTCCCGGGACGATGATGGGCAACCTGCTGCGCCGTTACTGGATCCCGGCCTGCCTGAGTTCAGAGATCGCAGAGCCGGATTGGCCGCCCGTGCGGGTGCGGCTGCTCGGCGAGGACCTCGTCGCGTTCCGCGACACCACCGGGCGCGTCGGCCTGATCGAGGAGTCCTGCCCGCACCGCGGCGCCTCGCTGTTCTACGGGCGCAACGAGGAGTGCGGGCTGCGCTGTACCTACCACGGGTGGAAGTTCGACGTCACCGGGCAGTGCGTGGACCAGCGGTCTGAATTGCACCCGTTCGCGCAGCGGATAAAGATCACGTCGTACCCGGTGCACGAGTCGGGCGGCATCGTGTGGACGTACATGGGACCCGCCGGCACGATGACGCCGTTCCGCGACTTCGGCACCGAGTCGCTGCCCGTTCCGCTCGTCGGGGTGAACAAGGAGGTCATCTACTGCAACTGGGTGCAGTCCATGGACGGCGACCTGGACACCGCGCACATCTCCAACCTGCACCAGTTCGACTCGATCGACGACGTGCCCGACGACGGGACGGACAAGCCGGGTTACCCGTCGGGGTACATGTCGATGAAGTTCTGGCGGCACGACCCGCGCGCCCTGATCGAGGTGGACGATACCTGGCACGGGTTCCGGTACGCGGGCATCAGGACGACGCCGAACGGCTTCCGGCATGCGCGGATCACGGCCTACATCTTCCCGTCGAGCACGATCATCGCGCAGATCCCGTTCAGCACGCGGCAGATCTTCGTGGTGCCCGTCGATGACTACACGACCTTCCGCTACAACTTCACCACGCAGCCGCCGCAGAACCCGCGCGGCCTGGGCGGGCCGCTGTTCTTCACGTACGAGAAGTACCCGTTCACGATGATGCAGCCCAACGGGGTGGTGCCGCGGGTGCACACCAGGGAGAACGACTACCAGATCGACCGGATCGCGCAGAAGGGAACGTCGTACAGCGGGATCAGGGACTTCCGCAGCCAGGACGCGATGGCCACCGAGACCGCCGGGCCGATCTACGACAGGACCAAAGAGCACCTGGGCAGCACCGACGTCGCGCTGATCCGGATGCACCGGCACCTGCTGCGGGCCGCGAAGGGCCTGGCGAACGGCGAGCCGCCGCCCGCGCTCGGCGGCAGCGGCGACTTCCGTTCCATCCGCGGCGCCGAGAAGATCCTCGCCGAAGGCGAGGACTGGCGGCTGCTCGGCACCAACGAGGATCCCATCGTGCGGGAGGCGCTCGCGATGCGCGAAGCGCAAGCGACGCGGCGGGGTTAGCATCCTTGGGGTCGGCAGCACCGGAGCGCCGGATCACCGTGTGATCAACTGGGCCGGACGCCGCTGATGATTCCGGCCTCCGCGACAACGGGCTCGAAGGTCACCCTGGTGAAACCGGCCTCGCGCAGTGCCCCGGCCCAGAACTGCGGCGTCGCCGGATGCTCCTGGCCGACGCCGAGCCCGAAACGGCCCAGGTTCTTGGCGATCCGCCACCATCCGGCCGGCCCCTTGGCGGCCAGCACGGTCACCTTCTGGCGCAGGATCCGCCGGTCGCGCTGACTCCCCCCGCGTCCGAACATCATGTCGGCCACCACAAGGCGGCCGCCAGGGCGCAGCCATCGCGCCGCCTCGGCGGCGAGCCTGCGCTTGTCGGCGTCCCTGAGGTGGTGCAGCGCGTAACTGGAAACGATGAGATCCGCGCTCATCGGCGGCAGCCGCAATTCCCGGAGATCGGTCACCTCCGTGCGCACGTTGCGCAATCCATTCCGCTCGATGCGCTCGGCAAGGAATTTCGCCATTGCCGGGGAGATATCAACAGCTAGCACCGAACTAACCTGTGGGGCGAGTGCGGTGGTCACGAAACCGGTGCCGGCGCCGAGATCTACGCAAGCGTCGGACGGGCGCGGACCGGACACGTCAAGCAGCCGATCAAGCACTTTTTCGAATCCAGTTGCGGACGTGACGTGCGTATGCCATTGGCTCACTCGCCTATCCCATTTCCTGACCAGCGACAAGGCTCACCCCGATGTGAATTCAGGTTTCTCGCGGATTACCGGCAGAATCTATGAGGCTTCCATGAAGCGCTCGTGAAGGATTCCTTCCACTGCGGGAAAACGAACGGAATTCATAGTTGATTAAGAGGTTCACTGACGGCAGACGCTGATGCGCGCGGCCCGGCGTTCCGGTTATGGTTTTGCATCGGCATCTGCACGCAACGGCGAGCCCGCCGGTCGCGCCACGCGTCCGGCGCACTGGCCGCCGCCGCGTGCGCGGCGGCGGCGATGGGCGCGGCGGCGGGCCCGGCGGCCGCCGGCCAGGCGGCGCCTGAAACCGTGGCCACCGGGCCTGGAGCGGTCCAGGTCGTGGCCACCGGATCGGCACGCAGCCTGGGCGAGCCGGCGGCGGCCGGGGACGCTTCTGTCAGCGCTGTCGCGGCCACAAGTTTCGGCGCCGCGGGCGCCCTGGCCGAGGTGTGGACGCGGCGTGCGAGCGCGGCGAGGTGGATTCCGGCCGGCAGCGTGCTGCCCGCGGGGTTCGGCTCTAGTTACGACGCGTCGGCGGCCGCATCGTCCAGCGGACCGCTGCTCGTCGTGGCGGGTACCGCGCCGCCGGGCGAGAGCTGCATCACCAACGGCTCGGTCGCGATCGCGAACGTCGGCTCCGCAGGCAGGCTCGGTCCTGCCAGGCTGGTCAGCGACCAGCGTGGCACGGGCAGCTTCGACGACCGGCCCGCGGTCGCCATCGGCCCGGACGCCACGGTATGGGTGGCCTGGTCGCAGGGGCCGGACTCCGATGCCTGCCAGGATGTCGGCACCGGTGACCGCATCGAGGTCGCCGCCTCTCACGATGGCGGCCGGACCTTCGGCCGCCCGGTCCCCATGCCCGCCGACGGCGGCCAGTCCGCGTTCGGCGTCCGGCTCGCCCCGCTACCCGCGGGCCGGGTAGCAGTCTCCTGGACCGAGACGATGCGCGGCGGTGACGAGGCGGTTCTGCTCTCCGTGCTCGGCCCCGGTCGGCGGCTGGCCGGGCCGTCGGAAGTGCTGACCGGGGACGGGATGCCGCTCGTGCTGCCGGGCGCGAGCTTCTACGACTTCCCCGCCGGGGATATCGCCGCGCTGCCCGGGAACGCGCTCGTCGTCGCGGCGCCGTTCTGGCGGTCCGGCCATGGCGTGATCAAGCTGGCGATCGGCACACCAGGCGGGCAGTGGCTAACCTCGGTCGTCAGCCCGCCGGCCGGAGCGGATCTGCTGCTGCCTGCGCTGGGTGTCCTGTCGGCGGACGAGGTGCGCCTGCTGTGCGCCGTGCACACCCGGTCCGAAGACCGCCTCGGGTACGACTGGGCCAATGTACGCGTCAACGGCGCGGGAGCCGGCACCCTGTCCGCCGGGCTGGCTCCGCTAACGCCGGCGCCCGCCGGGCCCGGCTTCTTCGAGATAGGCGAAGAGCTGTCGATGGCATGGACGCCGGCTGGCCTGCTGTCCTCCGTCGTGGTCGCCGGCCGGGCCGGCGCTACGCTGGAGATGGCCACGCTGGCGACGCCCCTCCCAGCCGCCACGCCCCGCGGCAAGGCGACGTCCGCGCGCCCCGCGTCCGCGACATCCCCGGGTCCGGCGCACGGAACGGCGTCGGGCCGGTCCGTGGGCGCGCGCCAGCCAGGAGCCGCCACTGTGGCTGTATGGGTGGCAGGCGGGCTGTTGTTCTGTGCCGTCGTGCTCGCCAGCTGGCTAGCCTGGCGGCGGCGCTCCGGACGCCCTGCCGGCTAGCCAGGCCCGGCCGCCCGGCGACGCGCTCTGAACCTGTCTAGCCCCCGACGCGCGGTGGCTTGCTCCAGAGACTGCCAGCCGTGCTGCCGTCGGCCTGCCTCGCCTCCGGCTGGCTGCCCGGCATCGCGGGGGCGCGATGGCCGCCGATGGGCTGGTCGGCAGGGAACTCGGTGTCGATCCGCTGCTGCAGGACGGCGTCGGCGTTGATTTCCTCCTCCGTCGGTGACAGCGAGATCGTGAGCGTGAGCACGAAGGTGACCAGGCTGACGCCGAGCAGCAGCGGCACGAGGAAACTGGCTGCGGTGCTGCCGGACATGGGCCCCATCGTGCCGGGGGTGACGCGCATCGCGGCCATGCCGGTGTAGTGCATGCCGCTCACCGCGACACCCATGATCAGCGAGGCGCCGATCGTCGCGGCGATGCCGCGAACCCTGGTGCCTGCCCACAGCGCCGCGGTGCCGGCGACGATCGCGATCACCACCGACAGGATGAACAGCGCCATGTTGTAGTGCATGCCATCTGGCATGTTCATCGCCGCCATGCCCAGGTAGTGCATAGAGGCGACACCGATGCCGACGATTACGCCGCCGGTCAGCAGCGGCCCCCACCCGCCGTTGCCGAAGCCGACGATGAACAAGCCCACTCCGACGACGGCGATCGCGATCAGCATGGACAGGATCGTCAGCGGCACGTTGTAGAGGATTTGCTGCCCGGGAATCGTGAAGCCGAGCATGGCGATGAAGTGCATCGTCCAGATCCCGGTAGCGCCGAGCGCGACCGCCGCCAGGGCCAGCCACCGCCCGCGCGCGAACCCTACATGCGCCCTCGCCCTAGTCACGCAGCGTAGTCCAAGAAATGCGCCAAGACACGACATCGCATACCCGAGGACGGGGTTGAGCAGGCCGTATGAAAAATTGTGAACAGTTACCACGCGAGACTTCCCCCACCGAGATACGACACCACTCCGGCACTGTCCCGGCTAGGACACCCCTGCCCCGCACCGACGAGTACCATACTGTTTGTACAGATACATGGTGATGCGTGTGATACGCAAATCGCGCTATGTTGTTCGTTATCGCAACTGGTGCGCTCGCTACGGGGACGCGCCGCTCCGGCTGCCCTGACTTCAGACAGCTCAGCTTGTTGGCGTGAAGTGAATGCTCAGCGAGGCCGTGTAGGCGTGGATGGCCCCGATTACCGCCGGCAGACCCTCGGGGGTGTCGAACCCGTCGCAGCACGGAGTGGTGAAGTGGAGGGTGACGCCGAACGTGACGGTAAAGGCGCGCCCAGCCCGGAGAGCCTGCACGTCGGCAGGTACCAGCTTGGCAGTAGTCGCCTCGTCATAGTTCACCTGATACCCGACCACGTTCAGCGGCAGCGGGTAAAGTCCCTTCACGCCGACCAGGACGAGCGCGCCCAGGATCTGGTTAGCGCCCTTGCAGTCGCCCAGGTTTATCGCCGGGCCGGAGTTACTGAACAAGATGCGGTCGTCGGTTGTCGCCGGGCCCCAGTAGAGGCTGAGCAGCACCTTCTGACCGGTGTAGTTCGCTGAGCAGTTATCCGGCGTGGTCGGCGCGAAGCCAGTCCCGCCGCCCGGGCAGGTGATCATCGGCTCGGTATCCGAGGCATATTTCATCTCGATCTGCACATGGAAGCTGCTGAACTTGGCGGCCGCGTCCTTGGCCGCGTAGAAGCCCTCGATGTGCTCTTTCGGGTAGCGAGCGTAGATCACGTCGGGGTAATTAACCGTCAGGCGCTCGTCACGGGAGCCAAAGCCGACCTCGGGATCACACTTACCAGTCGTGGAGCCGATCGCCGGATCGTAATATGTCCAGCTCTCCTTGACGTCAAAATTCATGGTCGCCTTGTAGTAGTGAGTGGCATTGCCATGCGCGCTCGGCAAGCTTCCCGCGCCGGCGGTAACTACTACGGTGCCCGTGCTGTCGGGGTGAGTTCCGTCGTGGTACTGATACTCGCCGGGCGCCGTGAACTTGCGCTGGTAGGTGCCTCCCGGCTGAATGATGCCGGGCGAGTGAACCTGTCCGCTCAGGCTGTGCCTAAGCTTCCCGTTGTTGGTCCACCGCACTGTCGTCCCGATCGGGACGACGGCTACCGCTGGCGAGAAGCCCTGATCGGTGATCGAGACCTTCGCCACCGCCGCGGCTGGTGCCGCGAGCGAGGGCTCGGCCCCGGTTGCTGCCGCGCACAGCCAGGCGACCAGTGCCAGGACGAGCACGAGGCACAGCCGGCACCGAGAAGACATTGATGCCATAGACATTTCTGCCCCATTTCCCTGACTAAATCTCGCCGGGTATATCTCATTGACAGTGATCCGCGCCTTTGGGCATGTCAATAGCCGGTGAGCAGCAGCATCAGCATGCCGCAGCCAGCGAACGTCAGCTTCACCTCGATCGAGGCGCTGGTGACGCAGCGGCACACGTAGGCTTCCTAGGTTTCTCTTAGGTCTCTGGAGGGCCGATCTTGGGCCCCGTCTGTGGACTGGGGGTATCCCATCCGAGGACAGGAGCGCCCCATGTTGGTTCTGCGCCATCGTCTCGCCGTCGCGGGAGTCGTCACCGCCACAGCAATCGCCATCCCGGCCGTCGCGCTGGCGTCCGGACCCGGTTCACCGTCCGGCAAGCCAGCGCCACCGCAGGCGTCGGCCGCCGGCGCCAGCAAGTTCGCGGCGGCGCCGTCCCCGTCCCCGCTGAACGCGCTCGCCGCGTCTGCGGGGATCAGCGTGAGCCGGCTAGAGGCCGGACTTAGCGCCGCGAAGCAGGCCGGTGGCAACACTGGCGCGGGCATCGCGGCTTTCGCCGCATCGGCCGGGGTGTCGCACGCGACCGCACAACGAGTCGTGTACGCCCTGTTCGGAACCCAGGTCATCAAGCAGCCCAGCACGACCGCGCGCGCGCCGGTGAGCGCACTCGCCGCCCAGCTTGGCGTCAGCCACAGTGCGGCCCAGCGCGCGTTCAATCAGCTCGACGGGCTGGGCAGGGACGGCATCGACCCCGCCAGCCCGGCGTTCGCCGCGATCGCCCACGAGCTGGGCGTGAGCCCTGCCCGGCTGGCCGCCGCCCTGGACGCAGCGAAGCAAAGCATGGCCGGCAAGTAGGCGGCGTCGGTCTGCGCAAGTCCCGCGCATAATGAGTCACGTGCGGGTCCTCGTGGTCGACGACGATTCGGCCGTGCGCCGATCGCTGTCTACCGCGCTTGGGCGTGACGGCTATGAGGTGCTGGCTGCCGAGGGTGGCACCGCGGCGCTAGCCCACCTCGTAGCCGTCAGCGTCGACGCGATTGTGCTCGACGTGGCCATGCCCGAGCCGAACGGCCTCGAAGTGTGCCGGCGGCTTCGCGCCCGCGGCGACAGGACGCCGATCCTGATGCTCACCGCCCGCGACCTGGTCGATGATCGCGTCGCCGGGCTGGACGCAGGCGCCGACGACTACCTGGTCAAGCCGTTCGCGCTCGCCGAGTTGCGCGCCCGCCTGCGTGCCCTGCTGCGCCGCAACGCGGCCAGCGCCGAGCGACTCAGCTACGCCGACCTAGTGCTCGACCTCGCCGCGGCACGGGTAACCCGGGGCGGGCGCGAGGTTTCCCTTACCCGCACCGAGTACCTGCTACTCGAACTGTTCCTGCGCAACCCTGGCCGGGTGCTCAGCCACTCGCAGATCTTCCAGGCGGTGTGGGGTTACGACTTCGGCATGCGCTCGGACAACCTCTGGGTATACATGGGCTATCTGCGCACCAAGCTCGAGGCTGCCGGTGAGCCGCGCATCCTGCACACTGTGCGCGGGCTCGGTTATGTCCTGCGGGATGCGCCGTGACCCTGCGGAACCGGGTATCGGTGGCGGCAGCAGTCGGGGTGCTGATCGTCGTCGCCGCGGTCAGCGCCGTGCTGTACTTCTCCTATGCCGCGAGCCTGCAGTCCCGCGTCGACGCAACCCTAGTCGACGCCGCGCAGCAAGCCGTCAGCATCGAAGGGAGCATCAAGCAATCGGCCAGCGGCAGTCAATCGATCCCCGACTTCGATAAGCCAGTCACCGTCGGCAGCGTAACAGTCCAGCTGTTCCTGGGCCCGGTAGCGGTCGGTCAGCCCACCCCGTTCGGACCGCTCGACAATCTCGATGTCGCGGTAGCCGAGGGCGCGCAGTCACCGTACTTTGCCAACGCGCGCGACGGCGGTCAGCAGTTTCGGGTCTACACCGCCGCCCTTCCCGGCAGCCCGGGCAGTGGACTGGTACGCACGAGCCGGGCCGCGAACGCCGACGACGGCGCGCTGCGCAATGCGGCCCTGCTCCTCGCCGGGCTCACCGTCGCGGCCAC
>Ga0187807_1000501_pt1 | contig 12390 bp, 12 predicted proteins | sample NC_wetland_sal_i_4_FD_132432 | JGI IMG/M metagenome (GOLD analysis project Ga0187807, IMG submission 132432) | Wetland sediment microbial communities from Neuse River Estuary, North Carolina, USA - ASW_2 | ecosystem: Environmental > Aquatic > Freshwater > Wetlands > Sediment | place: USA: North...
CGTAACCGTAATTCACGGCTTCATTCTGCTCTCGTGCGGCCCGTGCGGATAGTGTCGCGCCGATTCCCGCTGCGTTCATTTATCCCGAACGAGCGGTCGCGTCTCTCCAGCCCCAGAATTCACTCATTCCGCCGGCTAGCGCGAACCCCGAGAACCGGCTGACCGCCCCGGACACCGCGATATCCCACCTCCCACGGCCAGTGCCCGCGGTCGTCGGCGTGCACCAACTGCAGCGCTTTTATCCCGGGCCCGTAGAACTCGACCGCGACGGCCAAATGCGCGTTGGGCACAGTGACTTCGACGATCTCGATAACAGGCCCGCCGATCAGCGGCACCACCTCTCCCGGCCGCGGCGCTTCGGCATGCAGCACATGCGAGGCGACGTCGTTCAGCAGTTGCGTGGCGCGGGTCAGCGGCAAGCCGGTGACCACCAGCTCCGGCCTGCCATTCGGGGTCAGTCCCACCGTGTATGCCCAGGGTGGATGACTCCGGTCCCGCTGAACGCCCTGCACGGCCCAGCCATGACAGTCGATCATCTCCTGCACGTGCGCGAGATAGTCCTGCCAGGTCATGTCGGGCCGCTCACATTGCCAGCACAAAGGATCTTCCTCTCGCGTAGTAGCGACATCACCGCCACTCTAGCGAGGGGTACCGACAATATGTTCGATTATGGCTGAGCGCAGTCTCAGCTCGCTCGTTTTACAGCATCGGCTGGAACGGATTGAGCAGCCGGACTCCGGAACGGGCAAGATCGGCAGTGTTCCGGGTGACCAGTGTCCAGTTCCGGACGGATACGGTGGCCGCGAGCAGCCCGTCGATAACTGGCAGCGGATCCGGTACGGACAGGCGCGCCCACGCGTCGGCGATTGCGCGGTCGACGGGCACGATGTGGTCGCCGTAAGACCGGCTGAGCCCGGTCAGCCATCGGTCAAGGGTCACTGCCTGCGCCTCGTCCTTCCTGCGCAACCGCTCGACACCTAGCCGGATCTCGCCAAGCGTTAGCACGCTCAGGAACAGCTCTGCTGACGGCACGTTTTCGTACCATGCGAGCAGGTTGGGATCGGGAGTGCGCTTGCGCAGTTCGGACACCACGTTGGCGTCGAGCAGGTAGCTCATCGCTCCTCCGACCAGTCGATGTCCATGGGCAGCTCGCCGCTCCGGGCCAGGTCGAGATCATCGAATTCTGGGCCGGAGCGGAGGTAGTCCTTGAAATCGGTCGTATCTCCTCGCATCCGGTGGAATTCAGACACATCGATCACGACAGCGATCTCATGCCCGTGCCGGGTCACGATCTGCGGCCCCTCAGAAGCCGCGGCGCGAAGAAGCTCGCTGAACCGCTGCTTCGCCTCCTGCACTTGCCACAGCATCCTCGGCCTCCATTCTGTCTAGACTGTCTAGATAGTATCATCGACTCCTTCCCGTGGCTTACGTTCACGCCGTGCTCTTACGCGTGACGTCGGATCGGGCATATCGGTCGTCAATGGGCATCGACGATATAGGCTTCATATTGTGACGAATGCACTTCGCTCGGTGGCGGCCTGTGGGGATCGAACGTCTCAGTGAAGGCGATTCGTCGGCTGCCTGCTATCGGCCTGAGGCCATCGACAATCCCGACCCCCACACCGTCGGCCCACCAGACGTCCTTCAGGAGGAGTGGGACCGGCAGGCGTACCACGTCTATTACCGGACGCTCGTCGAGGCGGAATACCGGGACGCGCGCCAGTCATGGGATGCAGACCTCCCTGCCCTGCAGCAGGCAGGGCCGGATCATGAGAAGGCTCTGCTGCACCCAGACGCTGATCCCCTGCGTGCGTTCGGTCCTGCGTCTGAGACACACCCGGCTGAGCTTCAGGCCGCGATGGCGAGGCTCGATGCTGCAGGCGCCGAAATCGACCTGCGGCCCGGCTCAATGTCCTACTCTCCCAGTGCGGCGGCCGGTCAGCCTGGTCGCCTTATCCTTGACCCAGAGGCCTCCTACGGCGCTGTGCTGCATGAAATGTCTCATTTCGCAGACGACGAAGCAGCCGGCTTCCCAGGCCTGCGGTACTGGCTGGCAGACCCAGCCGTCACCGCAGCTGGAGAATCGAGGGCCTATCAAACTGAAATTGATTATGCTAATTCTATCGGCGAGGCTGGAATAGCCGACCAGCTCGAGGAACTAAAGGCCCAGCGGATCAGTGAGCTACTAGGTGAGAATGATGGGTAATCTGCTCGATCCGGATCTTGAGTTTCAAGATCTCGACAATGACGAGCTTCGGGTCATTGTGTCTCACAGCAGCGAGTCCGTTCTCCGCCGCGGGCGAGCAATGATGGAGCTGGCCCGCCGAGCGTCTACGGATACAGCGCTGCTCCAAGAGGTCGCTGACATGGTTCGCGCCCCTGAAAACAAGCGACTTATAACCATCGGTACTGCATCCATTTCCCAGCTCGGAGCGGCCGGGCTCGTCGCTGGCGGCGGGGAAAGCGCGCTCGCCCTGGCCAGAGAATTGGTGGAAGAGTGGCAGACTGACGAGCAATCTGACTTCGCGTGGCTAATGAGAAGTTCGGGGACCACCTGGCCTCCAGAGATCTAGCTGCGGTCCATTGCTGAAGGCGCGATCAGGGTCACTAACTGCCATTCATGGTCGCCTGAGGTCTGCACCGAATGGCGAACCGGTCTCATTTATCCCGAACGAGTGGTCGCGTCTCTCCAGCCCCAGAATTCACCGATCCCTCGGTCGGTGCGCACCCAGAGCACCGCCTTGCTAGGCGAATGCACTCACGACATCCGAGGGCAGCCAGCGAAGCGACAGGTGATTAGCTGTCGAGTCGGCGAAGCCTACACGGGACACAGCGACCAGCGATGTGTCGCCGTGTTCGAATCCTGGAACTAGCACGGTGCCCCGCTGGAGCGCGGCCAGATCGCGGCTGTCGAACGGCTGGTCAAGCCACTTGACGGAGCCCGCGTAGTAGAGCTTCCCGGCGATAGGGGCCCGGTCGGCGCCGATCAGGTCGATCTCCGGGTCGAACGCGCGGTTCCACCAGCCCCCCACGGCACTGGCTTCGGGCCAGGGAAGATCGTCTGCTGCGAGCGCCAGGGCTTCTCTGATGACCGGTTCGACCGCGCGTCCCCGCCAGGACGCCCATCGGCGACGGATCAGGGTCGCGGCGGACGCGGCTCGTCCGCGCCTGGTCAGTTCGTGCGCGGACCTGCCCATCGCCAAGTAGAACCGCAGGCTACTGTCGGCCACGCGGTAGAGGGCTGGCTTGCCTGCCTTGACGGACAACGGCTCGTCAATGGCCAGCACACGCTTGTCGCTGACCAAACGGTGCAGCACCGGGGACAGAGTTCCGGACGGGATCGCGCCCGTCCGGCCGCCTGCCTCGGCCGCGATGTTGGCATGCGTGCGGTTGCCGCCGCCCACCGCCTCGATCACCCGGCGCGCAGTGTCGGGGGCTGGAAACTCCGCGAGCAGCGCCGCCTCAGGGACGCCGAACAGCGGGGACGCAGGATCCTCGCACTCTCGCTCGGCGAACTCCAGTGCCGGAACGCCTTCCGGCCAAGCCCGCAGGACTCCCGGCAGCCCGCCGGACAGCAGGCTCGCATCGATCGCGTCCGCTGCGTCGAGGCCGAGCGCGTCGCCAACCTCCGCCGGGTTCAGCGGCCCGAGCAGCAGGTTGTCGGCCCGGCCGAAGAACGGGCGATCATAGGCGGTCAGCCGTTCCATCATGTGCAGATCGCTGCCAAGCAGCAGGAGGAGCACGGCCCGCTGGGACAGCAGTCGGTCCCACGCGGTCTGCAGCGCACCGTCGAAGATCTCATCCTGCTCGGCCAGCCAGGGCAACTCATCGAGCACAATGACTACGGGGCCGTCAGGCAGCACTGCGGCCAGCACGCGAAAGGCGTCCGGCCAGCTCCGCACCGGCTCCGCGGGCACAAGTGCGCGGTCGCGCGGCAGGCCCGATTCGCCCAGTTCTGCCAGGAACGCTGCGACCGCCTCAACTGGTGATGCACCTTTAGTCGCCGTGTAGAACAAGTACGGCACCCCGGCTCTGTTGCAGAACTCCTGAGCCAGCCGGGACTTCCCCACCTGCCTCCGGCCTCTGATGACGAGCGCCGTACCGGTGCCGCTCGCGGTGGACCTGCTCAGTCTCCTGTGAAGAAGAGCGAGCTCCGCCGTCCTTCCTACAAACCCGCCAGCCAAGGTAGCCCCAATCTACATAGATTAGATCTACATAGATTATTCCTACATTAGAATCTTAGTCCAGACTCTCCCCTCAGGTGATTCGCCGGCTGTCCGCTGCCGACGGTCGGCGCGAGGCCACCGACGATCGCGACCTCCGCGCTACAGGTCCGCCAGACATCCTTCAGGCCTGGTCGGCATGGTGGCGCGCACGCCGAGGACCGGTTGCCCACCCTGATGGCGGCCGCGGAATCCGGCATCCCACGGCCACTTCCCGCAGCCGTCGACGTATACCAGTTGCAGCGCCTGTATCCCGGGCCCGTAGAACTCGACAGCGATGTCCAAGTGCGCCGCTGGCTCGGCGACTCTCACGACCTCCGTCAAGGGACCGCCTTCCACAAGGACCTCGTCTCCCGGTCGCGGGACCGTGGTTTCCAATACATAGTGAGCCAGCATGTTCAGCAGCCACGTAGCGCGCGGTCCCGGCAACCCGGTAATCACCAGCTCCGGCTTGCGGTGCGGGGTAAGCCCAAGCGTGTATGCCCAATCCGGGTGGATCCGGTCGCCCTCGACACCCACCACGGCCCAGCCGAAGCGGTCGATGAGGTCCTGCATATGGTCGAGGTAGTCCTGCCGGGTGCTCTCTGGACGGTCACACTGCCAGCACATGGTAATAATTGAGCGCGGAGTGATCAGGCCGACCGTCAGGACCCGGCCTCACCAGGACGCGATGGGGTACCGGCGTTTCCGCGGAAGCGGGTTGTGAATCGCTTCACAACCCTTGGGTTTGTGCTCTGTGATGCTGCGCCACTTGGCGCCTGCCTCGTCGCGGTAAGCCTCGGAACCACGCTCCCTCTTGCCAGCGGAGTGACCCCTCGTCGTTCTCGTCACTCATTGTTCCCACCACCATTCGATATCCCTGGGCTGCTGAGTTAGCAGCGCGCTGGAGGTACCCGCAAGAGGTGAGCGGAACGAAGGAGAAGTCCCTATGAGTATCCTGCCGGACATGGGACTGCCGAACACGATGAGCGAGGCCGAGTACGCCGCGCTTCCGGAAGGGGTTGCCCGCCAGATCGAGGTGGTCCATGGTTACGTGATCGTCTGCGAGTCGCCCACGCCGCAGCACCAGCAGGTGGCTCGCCGACTGGCGACAGCGTTCGAGAGCGCCAGGCCGAAGGAGCCGTGCACCCGGGTCCAGATGGAGACCGACGTCGTCCTCTGGCACGTGCCGAAGTACACGTTCCGCCGACCTGGTGTCGTGGTGTACCGCTGCAAGGAGGACCGGAATGCCAAGCCCGATGCGCTGGACGTCCTGCTGACGGTCGAAGTGTCGTCACCATCGACCGAACGTGAAGACCTCGTGGACAAGATGGCGCAGTATGCCGCCGCTGGGATACCTGGTTACCTTGTCGTGCGGATGTCAGCCGAAGGCGACATCATCGATGCCCGGGAGTTCCACCTGGATGCCGCAACCCTGCAGTACCGCGCGGAATCGCTGATGGAGCACGGCGTCGTTCTGACGTACCCGTTCAAGGTCGCCGTCCCATTCGAGGAACTCATCGATTAGCTTCGTCTTCCGGTGCCCTGCGAATACCTATTCCTCATCCACTCCGCCCCACGTTTGTGCCGTGGAAGTCAGGAAAGCGGGATAGAACTCCAGTAAGTAATGATCAGATTACCGGTAGGCAGCCCTCCAAGGCGCTGACGCTTCTTGGTGAGCTGAGTTCCGGCGTGGTTGAGGGCGGAACCGGTATCGTGTCGTCGCGTGCTGGATGGCGATCTGGTCTTCGTTCCGAACGAGATCCCGCGGCGTGGGGTCTTCGCCTCTTGGGGTAAAGGACCGGGTAATCCCGTTCCGGGAAACGCCAAGGTGGAGCTCGTCTTCCCAGGTGGAACCTATGGCATCCGCAAGCGCCTAGTCTCGGCGGAGCTCATCCCGGTGGCCGAGGCGCTGCCCCTGCTACTGAGCACCGACGACGCGCTGCGGATGCGGCGCAGCGTCCGGGTCTGGGCCGCGGCGGCGGCCGCTGGGGTGGGACTAGTGGCGCGCGGGCGGCTGCTGCCGACCGTGGGGCCTGGCGACACGGACGTCTGGCGGGCCGGGCCGCTGGACCCTTCGGACCTCAGCTGGCTGCGCGAGCTTGCCGCATCGTTCCCGCCGGCCGCGCACGCGCTGGCAATCCCCGGTTCGCGCCCGATGCGGCTGCGCTCCGCCGAGTCCCTGGTGCGCGACCTCTGGGACGCAATCGCGGACACGATAGTCCGGTCGCCAGCGGCGGCGCGGACCACCGCGTCACCCGCGTTCGCGGCCGTCGAGCCGACCGCCGTCAGCGACCTCGCCGATTGGCTTGCCGACACGACAGAGGGACTGTCGGCGGGCGCTCGCCTCGGGCTGCGGATCGAGGCGACGACAGTGCCCGACGAACTCGCGCTCGACGAGCACGCCCCTGATGAGGCGGAGGACCACGAAGGTGACGAGATAGCCGCGCCCGCGTTCCGGCTGGTGCTGCAGTTGCGCAGCACCGCCGACCCGAGCCTGATCGTGGATGCCGCCGCGCTCTGGCAGCAGCCGGAGACGGTGCTCACCAGGTTCGGCCCGCAGGCGGACGCCGATCTGCTGCTCGCGTTGCGGCGCGGGGCGGCGGTGTGGCCGCCGCTGGGACGCGTGCTCGAGCAGGCCAGCCCCTCGGCGATCGACCTCGACGACGAAGCGCTCACCAGCCTGCTTGGCGCGGCGGCCGAGGAACTGGCCGGGGCCGGAATCGAGGTACTCTGGCCATCCAGTCTGGTGGACGACGGCTTGAAGCTGCGGGCGGCCGTCACGCCGGCACCACAGAAGCTGACAGAGGCCGGGTTCGGCCTTGGGGCGCTACTGGAGTTCCGCTGGCAGCTCACGCTCGACGGCGCGCTGCTTGACGCCGACGAGATCGCGGCGCTGGCGGAGGCGAAACGGCCGTTGATCAGGCTGCGCGGTCGCTGGGTGGTCCTCGACCCGGCGCTGCTCGAGCGGCTGAGGCGCCCGCCCCGGACCCGGATGCGCGCGGCCGAGGCGCTCGGCGCCGTGCTCGCGGGCGCCGCGGAGATCGACGGCGAGACGGTCGAAGTCACCGCGGAGGGCCCGCTGGCCGATCTCGCCGCCAGGGTCGCGGCCCTCGGGTCGGCACCGGAACCGGTCGGCGTACCGCCTGGGCTGACCGCGACGCTCCGCCCGTACCAGCAGCGCGGGCTGGCCTGGCTGGCCGGCATGTGCGATTCCGGGCTTGGCGGCTGTCTCGCGGACGACATGGGCCTTGGCAAGACGATCCAGATCATCGCGCTGCACCTGCACCGGCGTGACCTCAAGGCCGGGCCGACCTTGGTCGTCTGCCCGGCGTCGCTCCTTGGTACCTGGGAGCGTGAGATCAGGCGGTTCGCGCCTGACCTGCCAGTCCGCCGATACCACGGCGGCGACCGTCACCTGCAGGACCTTGCCGTGGACGAGGTGGTGCTTGTCACCTACGGCGTGGTGCTGCGCGATTCCGCGCTGCTCGCCGGGATCGGCTGGGGCCTTGTCGTGGCGGACGAGGCCCAGCATGCGAAGAACCCGCTATCCCGCACGGCGCGCGAGTTGCGGTCGCTGCCCGCTCCAGCGCGGATTGCGCTGACCGGTACGCCGGTGGAGAACCGGCTGTCGGAGTTGTGGGCGATCCTCGACTGGTCTACACCGGGGCTGCTCGGGCACCTGGAGGGGTTCACCCGTCGGGTCGCGGCGCCAATCGAGATCTACCGGGATCCCGAAACGACCAGGCGCTTCGCGGCGCTGGTCCGCCCGTTCCTGCTGCGGCGGCGCAAGACCGACCCGGGCATCGCGCCCGAGTTGCCGCGCAAGACGGAGACCGACCAGATCGTCCCGCTGACCGCCGAACAGGTCACGCTGTACGAGGCGATGGTCCGCGAGACGATGCAGGCGATCGCCGTGTCCGAAGGCATCCAGCGCGCCGGGCTGGTGTTCAAGCTGGTGACCGGGCTGAAGCAGATCTGCAACCACCCGGCTCAGTACCTGAAGCAGCCGGGGCCACTGCCCGGCCGTTCAGGGAAGCTCGCGGCGTTCGACGAGCTGACCGACGTCATCCTGGCGAACGGCGAGTCGATGCTCGTCTTCACCCAGTACACCCAGATGGCGACCCTGCTGCAGCAGCATCTGGACGCGCGCGGGATCCGCTCGCTGTTCCTGCACGGCGGCGTCCCGGTGCGGCGGAGGGAGGAGATGGTGGCGGAATTCCAGGCGGGTGGCGCGCCGGTCTTCCTGCTCTCGCTCAAGGCCGGCGGCACCGGGCTGACGCTGACAAGGGCGACGCACGTGCTGCACTACGACCGCTGGTGGAACCCGGCGGTCGAGGACCAGGCGACCGACCGGGCGTACCGGATCGGCCAGGACCGCCCGGTTCAGGTGCACCGGCTGATCGCCGAGGGAACCCTCGAGGATCGCATTGCCGTCCTGCTAGAGAGGAAACGCGACCTGGCCGATGCCGTGGTCGGCTCCGGCGAGCGCTGGATCGCCGAGCTCTCCGACGACGAGCTCAGCGAACTGGTCAGCCTGCGGGCGGCGTCGTGAACCCGGGTGACCGCCTCTCCGCGGCGACCAGCGCATCCGGCGAGGACGAATTCGGCCGCACCTGGTGGGGCCGGGCCTGGGTAGAGGCGCTGGAACAGCGGGCCAGGCTCGACCCGAACCGGCTGCCGCGCGGGCGGGAGTACGCGCGCAGCGGCGCAGTCGGGTCGCTGACCTTGGCGCCTGGCGAGGCGCGAGCGCAGGTTCAGGGGCGCAAGACAGATCCGTACCAGGTCCGGGTCCGGGTCCGCACGTTCACGGACGAGGAGTGGGACCGGGTGCTCACGGCGATCGCCGGGCGCTTGCGGCACGCGGCGGCGCTGCTCGACGGCGAACTTCCGCCGGAGATCGCCCAGGACGCGGCCAGCGCCGGACTCGAACTGCTGCCAGGCGGCGGCGAGATCGGGCCGCGGTGTGACTGCCCGGACGACGCGGACCCGTGCAAGCATTCCGCGGCCGCCTGCTACCTGGTGAGCGACGCCCTCGACGCCGACCCGTTCGTCCTGCTGCTGCTCCGGGGCCGCACCCGGGACCAGGTGCTCGCCGGAGTACGGGCGCGGCGGCGGGGCATGCCAGGGGACGCCGCGCCGCATCCTGGCACGCCTCGGGAGGTGGCGTCCGGGGACGGGACGCCTCGGGAGGCGGCAGCAGGGCGGATCGCCGAAGACGCCGGGGTGGACGCGAGGGCGGCATTCGGCACGCCCGTGCCGCGCACGGAGATCCCGGCCCCGCCGCTGCCGCCCGCCCGGCCCGGTCAGCCGGCGGCGCTCCCGATAGACCCGCCGGCGTGGCGCGCCGGCCTCGGCAGCGACCTGCGGGGGCTGGCGGCGGACGCCGCGTCCCGGGCTTGGGAACTGGCGGTCGGGCTAACCTCCGACGCCGGGCTCGGCCTCAACCCAGAAGCCGACCTCGCCCGCCGGGCGGCACGCGCACTTGGCACGCCGGAGTTCAGGCCGATACCGTCGCGATCCGGCGTCGGCGCCCGTGAACTGGCGCGCGAGGCCCTGGCCTGGCGGCACGGCGGCTTGGCCGGTCTTGAGCTGCTGCACGCCGAGTGGGACCCGGCCGCCGAGGACCCGGACACCATAGACCTGATGAAGGCGGCGCGGGCTGTCCTGCGCACGAAGACCGGCGCGCCGGACAGCGTCCAGCGCAACCGCGTCACCGCTGGTCGCCTTCAGTTGCGGCTCGGGCGTGACCTGCGCTGGTACCCGTACGCGCGTTCGGACGGCGACTGGGAGCCGAGCGGCCCTCCGGAAGCCGATCCGGCCAAGGTGGTCGCGGCGCTGTAGGCGATGCAGATCGTTGACGGCATCCGCCAGAACGCCCGGGCCAGTCCTGAGTGGCACGATTGGACGCATGCGGTACAGACGCGCGGTGGAAAAGCTTCGACTCCTTGCGGACGAATGCGAGAAGATCGGCTTCTATCCGTCCTGGGATGAGCCCTTCCTTGTCTCGTTCTACGCGTTCGGCGACGTTCTCGAGGGCACCGATCCGCTGGACGAGGTGCAGGTCGTCGGCATGGTCCGGCTGCCGCCGGAGGAGGTCCCGTGGGGCTCGTCGCCGCATGGGACCGAGTGGCTGGCGGACCGCTTGCGACTGAGCAAGGGCGGCTACGAGTACTGGTGGCGGTCACACCTGGATCCGGCGTGGAACCACTACATCCGCTCGCCCGTACGGATCTGGTCACAGGACGGCCCCGACACTCAAACTCTCGACGCGTTGGCCGAACGCCGATTCTCCGACCTGCGGCGACTGACGCCCACACCCGTGGACCAGCGCTTGCAAGTGCGCGACGAACTTGACTCCGCGCTGCGCCATCTGCGCCAGGTCCACGACTCTTACTGGGATAACGAGTGGCGCCGTGACCATCGTGGCGACGGCCGGTACCCCGAACACGAGCTGTGGGACGCTGTTTACGGCTACCTGAACTTGCTCAACGCGATAAAGGGCGCGCCTTCAGGCGAGACGACGAAACACTAGTGAGTTACCCGGCCCAACAGAGGGCCGTACGCACTGGGATCGCTCGTACCAGAACGCACCATGCCATTTGGTGTGGGAGTGCACGTCGAACCGGCGGCCGAAGTGGGCGCCACGTCCACCCTCAGCGCAGCCGAAACGACTCGTCGCCCTAACTATCCGGACTGAGGGAGCCTGACGGTGCCGCGGGGCGCCGGGCGCGCCGAGGGAGGCGGGACGACCGGCCCGATGTCGCCGTCTGGGGCCTCGTCCAGATCGACGATGACCGGCGCGTGATCGCTCGGTGCGGTGCCCTTGCGGGCCTTGCGGTCCACCCATGCCGCGCGTACCCGGGCTGCTACCGGGGCGCCGGCCAGGATCAGGTCGATCCGCATCCCGAGATCCTTATGGAACATGCCCGCCCGGTAGTCCCAGTAGGTGAACACCCGGCTGTCCGGCCAGCGGTCCCGTACCACATCCCGCAGGCCGAGCGCCTGCAGTTCGGCGAGCGCGGCCCGCTCAGGAGGCGTGACGTGCGTCTGCCCGACATAGGCGGCGGGGTCGAACACGTCCGCGTCGGTGGGCGCGATGTTCATGTCCCCGCAGACCAGCGCCGCCTCAGGGCCCGCCGCTACCGCGTCCCGGAGGGCGGCGAGCCACGCGAGCTTGTATCGGTAGTGCTCGGACCCCGGCACCCTGCCGTTTGGCACGTAGACGGAATGCACCCGGATGCCGCCGCAGGTCGCGGAGACTGCCCTCGCCTCGGGTCCGGGAAAGCCAGGTTCGTCCGGCAGCCCGGCGCGCACGTCGTCGAGTCCGGCTCTGGACAAGATGGCAACGCCATTCCACTGGGCCTGCGCATGGACGGCGATTGCATAGCCCCGGGCCGCGAGCTCGGTGTCAAGCAGTTCGGTGAAGGCCTCACTGGTGAGCTTGATCTCCTGCAGGCACACCACGTCGGGCTGCCGTTCGTCCAGCCATGGCAGCAACCTCGGCACCCGCTGCTTGACCGAGTTGACATTCCACTGCGCTACCCGCACCGCCCCACAATAGCCGCGCGCCGGCCGCGGGCAGTCCGCGGTCGCCTGGCAGGTTGCGGCACCTACGCGCCCAGCTGGTCAGTGGGTCAGAACCTGGGTAGGCGTCACCGGAAATGGATGGTCTCCGGGTTGACTATCTTTCCCGTTGTCGGGACCGGAACGAAGGCGGTCCCGAGTCGTTCCTGCGCAGCGATCGCGTATGCGGCCGATTTGCCGGTCTTGATCCCGGGCGGCACTGTGACCGAGCACTGGAAGTACCCGGTCGTCGCCTTCCAGGCACAGGCGGCGATAACCCGGGATGTGCCTGGACCGGTGAACACGACCCGCACCAGACCCGCCTTGGCCAGCGCCGCGGCCCAGCTGGCCGGGATGGCACGGCCGCCTGCGTTCTCCAGGCCGAACGTGATCGCGATGGTCCGCGTGGACTTCGGCAGTGTCGATCCCGGCATCGGCGCGGCAAAGCCGCCGAACCGGTAGCCGACGTAGTAGCGCATGGTCACGGGCGCGGCGGCGATTCCGGCGTTGTTCTTCGCCCCGGCGCAGGTCGCGGCGAAGCTGCCGGTGCCGTGTGAGCTGGTCCCGGTCACTGTGACCTTGGCGGGTGTCGCGACGCCTGACACGCTGTCGGTGGTGGTGC
>Ga0187807_1000503_pt1 | contig 12363 bp, 7 predicted proteins | sample NC_wetland_sal_i_4_FD_132432 | JGI IMG/M metagenome (GOLD analysis project Ga0187807, IMG submission 132432) | Wetland sediment microbial communities from Neuse River Estuary, North Carolina, USA - ASW_2 | ecosystem: Environmental > Aquatic > Freshwater > Wetlands > Sediment | place: USA: North...
GCGAGCTTGCCGCGGAGATCGCACGCCTGCGAGACGATCCGGCGGCCCTGGTCGCCATGCGCGCGGCGTCGGCCCGGGTTGGCCGGCCCCGCGCCGCTGCTGACATCGCTGGCCTGCTCGCTGAGGTCGCTGTGGTCGCGATTGGCTGGCGTGAGTCGCCTGCCCTGGCGTACAGCTATGGGCACCAGGCCGCTCTGACCGACCGGGACCTGGCGCCGGTAAGCCTGAGCTGATGACCAATAAAGGACGTGCCATGAGCCGTGTTTTTAGCCAGTGCAGCCCCGACCGACGAACAGAGTGAGCAGATGACAGCCGAGGATGCTCTTCCCCGTGATGCCTCCGCCGCCGCCCCGCCGCTTGTGGTGCGAGCGCAGGGTTCCGGCCGGACGCTGCAGGCGGGACCCGCCTACTGGATTGGCCGCGATCCGGCGGCCGACATCGTGGTCGATGAGCCACTGGTCTCCTGGCGGCACGCGGTCTTGAAGGTAGCGGACGGCCACTGGCTGCTCGAGGACGTCAACAGCACCAACGGCACGTTCGCCGGCGGCCAGCGGGTACGGCGCCTCGACATCACGGATTCCTGCCAGGTCCGGCTCGGCCACCCGGAGGCGGGCCCGGTCGTCTCCTGCTCGATCACGGACACGCCGGATCGCGGCACCTCGGCGCAACCTTCCGCTACGGCAGTCTGGTCTGCCCAGCGGACGGCGGGCGACCGGTTCCCGAGCGCCGTCATGCGGCTGCCTGCCAAGGTGCTGCGTATCGGCCGCGCCGGCGATAACGACATCGTGGTGGCGGATCTGGGCGTCTCGCGCCGTCACGCCGAGCTGCGCAGGTTGCCCGGAGGCGAGTACGAGATCGCCGACCTAGGCAGCCACAACGGCACGTTCCTGAACGGCCAGCGGATCACCAAGGGCACGGTGACCGAAGCCGACGTCATCGGCATCGGCCCTGCTACCTTCCGTCTCGTCGGAGACGAGCTGCAAGAGTTCGTCGACGGCGGTGACATCTCCCTCGACGCCCGCGGACTCACCGTCACGCTGGCCAACGGCAAGGTGCTGCTGGACGACGTCAGCTTCCCGCTTGGCGAGCGGTGCCTGCTGGGTGTGATCGGGCCAAGCGGCGCAGGCAAGTCGACCCTGCTCGGCGCGCTGACCGGCATGCGGCCAGCTACCGCTGGCTCGGTTTTCTATGACGGGCGCGATCTTTATGCCAACTACGCCGAACTGCGGCACCGGATCGGCCTGGTGCCCCAGGAGAACATCCTGCACACGCACCTGTCCGCGCGCCGTGCTCTGGGGTATGCGGCCGAACTCCGCTTCCCGCGCGACACCAGCCCGGCCGAGCGGACGCGAAGGATCGGTGAGGTGCTCGGCGAGCTGTCGCTGACGGCGCACGCCGATACGCGCACGTCGTCTCTTTCCGGCGGCCAGCAAAAGCGCGTCAACGTCGCCCTTGAGCTGCTGACGAAGCCTTCGCTGCTGTTCCTGGACGAGCCCACGTCCGGCCTGGACCCCGGCCTGGACATGTCGGTGATGGAGATGATGTCCGGCCTTGCCCGTGACGGGCGGACGGTTATCGTGGTCACCCACAGCGTCGCGAACCTCAACGTCTGCGATCGGCTACTCGTCCTGGTACCCGGCGGAAAGGTCGCCTATTTCGGGTCTCCCGCCGACGGGTTGCGTCATTTCCGCCAGCCCGGCTGGGCGCAGGTATTCCGGGCGTTCGAGGCCGAACCAGACCGGGACTGGGCCGGGGAGTACCGGCGCTCGGCGTACTTCGCCCGCTATATGACGGTGCCATCGGCGGCCGAACACCCGTCAGCGGCAGCCGTCCGGGCCGCCCCGCCCCCGCCGAAGTCCTCCAATCGGCTGGCGCAGCTGTCCACTCTCATCAGGCGGTATCTGGCGGTCATCGCCTCGGACCGCAACTACGTGGGCGTGATCGCGCTGCTGCCGATCATCCTCGGCGGCCTGATCAGGGCGATTCCCGACCCCGGCGGGCTGACCGGGACAAGCAACGGCAACGCGATACAAGTCCTGCTGATCCTGGTCATGGGTGCATGCCTCATCGGTGTGGCTAACGCCGTCAGGGAACTAGTCAAGGAACGTCCGATCTATAACCGGGAACGAGCAGCCGGGCTATCGCCAGGTGCCTACCTGGCGTCCAAGCTCGCGGTCCTCGGCCTGATCAGCGCGGTGCAGGCGGTGGTGCTCGTGCTGATAGGCCTGGCCGGGCGGCCGCTGCCCAGGCATGGAGCCGTCCTGACGGCCGCTCCGCTCGTGGAGCTCATGCTGGGGATAGCCGTGCTCGCGGTCGCGTCTATGACAGCCGGGCTGCTGATCTCGGCGGTGGTCAATTCTTCGGACAAGACGATGCCGCTGCTGGTGGTGGCGGTCCTGGCCGAGGTCGTCCTGAGTGGCGGAGTCTTCCGTCTCAACGGCATGGCGGGCCTGGGACAGCTCTCCTGGCTCTCGCCCTCTCGGTGGGGCTTCGCTGCCGCCGCGTCCACCGTGAACCTGAACCAGGTCACGCCGCCGCCTCCGGGCAACACGCCGGATCCGCTGTGGCGGCACAGCCCGCACATCTGGCTCCTGGATATGGCGATGCAGCTAGCGCTCACCGCGGTTCTCGCGGGGCTTACCTGGTGGCGCCTGCACCAGGCCAGCCCCGGCCGCCGTCGCTAACGGCCGCCCGGAGAAGGGCGCCCGCTGGGCGCGCTTCACAGATGCACGTACGTGCCCGGGGCTGGCTCTTTCGCCGGGAAGAGGCGGCTGCCGATGGACCGGGGTGCCGCGATCTGCTCACCGGAGCGTTCGGTCAGCCATCCCACCCAGTGGTCCCACCAGGAGCCCTCGTGCCGTTGCGCGCCCGCCATCCACTGCTCGGCGTCGGGTGGCGTCTCCGGGTTGAGGTAGTACCCGAGCCCGCGGTGCTTCGGGTCGGCCACCACGGTCTGGATGTGGCCGCTCGAGCACAAGACGAACTGAGAACGGCCGGAGACCATCTGAGTGGTCCGGTAGCAGGTCTTCCACGGCGTGATGTGGTCGGTCATCCCGGCCGCCACGTACGTATCGCAGGCGATGCGCGAGAGGTCGATCGGCGTACCGAGGACCTTCATGGCACCCGGATGCACCAGCTGGTTGGTGGCCACCATGTCCAGCATCTGGTGATGGAAGCCGCGAGTCAGCCGGGTCGTGTCCGCGTTCCAGGCGAGGATGTCGAAGGCCGGCGGGTCCTGACCGAGCAGGTAGTTGTTCACCCAGTAGTTCCACACCAGGTCGTTGGGGCGCAGCCAGGAAAACATCGACGCCATCTGCCAGCCGTCGATCACTCCGGTGGGGAGCGACACCTTCTTGGCGATCGCGAGGGTCTGCGGTGTCCCGAAGAGGAACATCCGCCCATCAGACTCGCAGTCGAGCAGGGTGACGAACATCGTCGCGGAGTGAACCTTGTTCTCCCCCAGGGCGGCAAGATGCGCCTGCGTGATCGCGGCCGTCATCCCGCCCAGGCAGCCGCCCATGATGTTCACATCCGGCGAACCGGAGACCTCGCGGGCAACGTCGATCGCCTCGATCGTCGCCTGGGCGTAGGTGTCGAAATTCCAGTCGCGCTGCGCCCCCGTCGGGTTGCGCCAGCTTATCCCGAACACACCGATGCCGCGCTTGAGCAGGTATTCGTACAGGCTGCGGCCTGGTGAGAGGTCAAGCGCATAGTACTTGTTCACCTGCGGGGGCACCATGAGGACGGGGCGCTGGTAGACGTTGTCGCTTTGCGGGGTGTACTGGATCAGCTCGAAAACCTCGGTCCTGTAAATGACCGCGCCGGGCGTCGCCGCGATGGTCTCGCCTACCGTGAACGGCCTGCGGTCGACCATCGACGGCATGCCATGGTTGTGGAGCATGTCGCCGGCCATGTTGGCCATCCCGCGGCCGATGCTGACGCCGCCGGTGTCGAAATAGCGCTTGATGGCCGCGGGATTGGTCAGGAAGAAGTTGGTGGGTGCCAGCGCCTCCCGCAGCAAGGTCAGCCCGAAGCGCACCCGCTCGCGGTTCACGCCCTCGATGCCGAGACTGTCGACGAAGGGGTCGACCCTTGACCCGTAGTAGAGATACGTCTGCATCGTCCTGCGGTACAGGGCGTTCTCCCGCCACGCCGGATCGGCAAATCGCTTATCTCCTTTTTCCGGCGCCACCTGCGACTTGCCGAGCGCGATCCGCAGCAGCTCCCGGGCAGTCCCGGGCGTGTCCCGCACCAGCGTCAGCGGCTCCCGCACCGCCTGCTGGCCGAGGAACCGCAGTGCGCCTATGGCCTCGCGCGGGCCCAGGCCAGTGAAGGGGCCAGGTCCGAGGGCCGCCTCTGCGCTGCCTGCCAGCTGAGCCGCGGTGTCCGCGAGGTCCTCATGCTCCTGCGCCGCCTGCGCGCGATGCGCCTCGCGCGCCGGTGCGGCCGGGAGATGCCCATTACTTTCCTTCAGCGGTGCCTTGCCGCGTGGAGTCGTCATGACAGCCTCTCAGCCTGGTCCGCGTACAGGCCGAGCGGCGAGCGGGTGCTCGACTCGACGCCGGCGCATACGAACGTGGAGCTCTCATCCGCCTTGATGGCATGGAAGGCCATCCGGACGGCTTGCAGCGACGACGCGCAGTAGCGGTTGACCGTCGTACCCGGAGCGCCGATCCCGGCCAGGATGCTGATGATCCGGCCCAGGTTGTGCCCCTGCTCGCCGCCGGGCAGGGCGCAGCCGCAGATCACGTCCTCGATCTGTCCGCGGTCCAGCTGCGGGACCTGCTTGAGCACCTCGGCCACGACATAGGCACCGAGGTCGTCGGGCCGTTGCTCGATGAGCGAGCCCTTGACGGCCCGGCCGATCGGTGTCCGGCCGATGGCGGCGACAACGACTTCTGACATGACACCCTCCTGAAGGTGATTCAGCTACGTGGCTGGGTGCGCCTTGGGTGGCTCATCACTGACCACGACGTTCAGGCTGCCTTCGGTGTAGCGCTCTCGCAGCAGCTTCTTGTCGTGCTTGCCCACGCTCGTGCGCGGGACCTCGTCCACGAACGCCCACTGTTCCGGCAGCCACCACTTCACCACCCGGCCGGACAGGTGCGCCCGGAGCTCGTCCGGGCTCACCGACTGGCCCGGCCTGCGGGCGATGCATGCCAGCGGCCGCTCACCCCACCGTTCGTCGGGCGCGGCGATGACCGCGGCCTCGCGGACCGCCGGGTGGGTGAGGATGGCGGATTCCAGTTCCAGCGTGGAGATCCATTCGCCGCCCGACTTGACGACGTCCTTGGCCCGGTCGCTGATCGTGATGTACCCCTTGGCGTCGATCCGGCCGACGTCGCCGGTGCGCAGCCATCCATCGCGGAACTTCTCCGGTGCCGGGTCCCGGTAGTAGGCGGCCGCCACCCACGGCCCGCGCACCTCGATCTCGCCGGTGGCGCGCCCGTCGCGGGGCAGCACCTTGCCCTCGTCGTCCACGACCCGGGCTTCCACGCCGCCAAGGGGACGCCCTGCGGTGGCCCGGTAGTCCATCGCGCGTTCCGCCGGGCCGTGCTTGGGCGGGAAGGACAGGGCCGCGACCGGGCTGGTCTCGGTCAGGCCCCAGCCCTGGACGACACGCACGCCGAACCGCTCCTGGTAGGCCTCGATCAGGCTGCGCGGGACGGCGGCCCCGCCGCACATGATCATGCGCAGCGAGGTCAGGTCGACGCTGCCCGGGTCCAGGGCGAGAACGTCGTACCACACCGTGGGAACGGCCATGGCCAGGGTGGCCCGCTCGGCCGCGATGAACCGGGTCAGCGGGCCTGCCTGCGTGAACCGGTTCGGCAGCAGCAGGTCGGCGCCGACCAGCCAGGCGGCGTACGGCATCCCCCAGGCGTTGCCGTGGAACATGGGCACGACCGGCAGCAGGCGGTCGTACTGGCTGAGCCCGAGGGCCTCGCCGGAACACACGCCCAGTGAGTGCAGGAACGTCGAGCGGTGGCTGTACACGACGCCCTTCGGCCAGCCGGTGGTCCCGCTCGTGTAGCACATCGCGGCGGCCGCGTGCTCGTCGACCTCCGGCCACGGGTACCCGGGCCGCTCCGCGGCGAGCAGCTCCTCGTAGTCGATGTGCCCGGGCAGCGCGGAACGGTCGCCTTCGCCGAACACGACGAGGTGCCGGAGCGTCTTGAGCTCATCGCCGCCGGCCGCCAGCACCGGCCCGAGGACCGGGGCCAGGCTGGCGTCGGCGAGCAGCACGGTGTCCTCGGCGTGGCCGATGATGTAGCGGATCTGCTCCGCCGAGAGCCGGATGTTGATGGTGTGCATCACCGATCCCATGCCGGGGATGGCGAAGTACGCCTCCTGGTGCTCCTGGGTGTTCCAGGCGAAGGTGGCCACCCGGTCGCCGGGCCTGACGCCCAGGCGGCGCAGGCCGGCCGCGAGCTGATCCGCGCGGTCCGCCAGGGCCCCGAACTCGATCCGGCGCGCGCCCTCGGCCTCGCTTGTGACGACTTCGCTGTCGGCATATAGGGTCCGGCCGTGCTCGAAGATGTGCCCGACCGTGAGCGGAAAGTCCATCATCGTGCTGCGCATAGCTAGCCTCCCGAGATTTGCGTGTGCTGACCGGCCCAGTGCGGTTCGCGCAGATCTCGCTTGAGGATCTTGCCTGCTGCCGACTTGGGCAGCGGCTCGGTGCGCAACTCGATGCACCTGGGTACCTTGAATCCGGCGATCCGGTCGCGGCAGTGCGCGGCCAGCTCGTCAGCTGTGACGTCCCGCGGGGAATACACAACCGCGTAAACTGCCTCGCCCCAGCGCGGGTCGGGAACGCCGAAGACGGCGGCCTCTTCGACCGCGGGATGGGCGGCTAGTGCGCCTTCTACTTCGATGGAGTAGATGTTCTCGCCGCCGCTGACGATCATGTCCTTGGCCCGGTCGACCAGGTAGAGGTAGGAGGCTTCGTCGGTGTACCCGAGGTCGCCGGTCAGGTACCAGTCGCCGCGCAGCATGACCTCGGCCGTCGCCTGCGGGTTGTGCCAGTAACCGGCCATGACGCTGGGACTGCGCACGGCGATCTCGCCGACCGTGCCCCGCGGCACGTCAGCCCGGGACGTATCGATGACCCGTATCTCGACGCCGACGGCGGGCTGGCCGCACGAGCGGACGAGCGGGGTGTCGAGAATGCGCTCCTCATGCGGCAGCAGCGTGGTGATCGGAGTGGTTTCCGTGGTGCCGTACACGTGCAGCAGCTCGGCACCGGGGAAGGCCTGGCGGGTCCGCCTGAGCGTCTCGGCGGAAATGGGTGAGGCGCCGTGGCTCAGGTAACGCAGCGAGTTCACGTTCCGCGGCCGGGCGAGCTCCGCGCTGGCGGCCGCGGCGAGCATGGTGGGGACGAGCAGCGTATGCGTGACCGCCTCGCGCTCGATGAGGTCGACCGTCAGATCGGGGTCGAACCTGGGCATGATGACATGGGTCCCGCCGGCCCAGACGGTGGCCAGCGTGGCGAGTATCCCGCCGGTATGGAACATCGGGGAGGCCACCAGCCACCGCGTCTGCCGGTCGAAGGGCCAGGTGGCCATGAAATGCATCGCACTGCAGACCAGGCTCCGGTGCGTGTGCATCGCGCCCTTCGCCGCCCCTGTGGTGCCGGAGGTGTAGAACAGGGCAGCCAGATCGTCCTCGGCCACCCCGTCGCCGAGGGGAACCTCGTCGGCCAAGGCGATCAGGTCCTCGTAGTCATCCGGCATCGTGAGCACCTGGCTGACCGCCGCGGCACCCGGGTAGTCGGCGTCGGCGAACACCATGCTCACCTCGGCGTCCGCCAGGATGGCGCGCATCTCCGCGGGAGCTAGCCGCGAGTTGACCGGGACGAGCACGAAACCCGCAGCCGGGAGCCCCAGGTAGAGCTCGAGGTAACGGTCAGAGTTGAGCGCGATGACCCCGACGCGGTCATGCGGGGCCAGACCGAGCTTGCGCATCGCGCCAGCCAGGCGGCGGCATCGCGAGCCGAGCTCGGCGTAGGTACGGCGAGTGCCCTGACAGACAACCGCAACGGATCCGGCATCGGTGCTGAGGGCTCGACCGAGCGGCTGGGCGAATGTGTACATCGGTTCCGCCTCCAAGACCGGAGCAGGGCCTCTTCTTTCTCGCCTGGTTGCGGCTGGCCAGCGAATTCCGAGACTGTCGACGCGCCGGACGCTACCGATCGTTCAGTTGGGTAACCATGGCCGAAGGTCCTTAGGCCCATGGCCCGAGGTCCGCTGGTTTCGGTGATGCGCATCACGCGCACTCCGTTCGGCCCGATGACTACCGACCGTTCGGTCTGTTTGTTACTGTTCGGTAAGGTGGCCCTATCGGCTGAGCGCCCGCCAGGCGAAGGCGCTCTGACCGCCTCGGCCCTCGGATCTAACCTCCGGGAGGGTTTCCGATGACAGCAGCGACGTCGGCCGTGCCGACCCAGGACGAGCAGCTACGCATCAGGGGGCTGCGGATCCATGCCCAGATCCGCGGGGAAGGCGAGCCGCTGCTGCTCTATTCCGGCATCTGGGGCGAGGTGGGCCTGTGGGAACGACTGCTTCCCCATCTGGATGGGTTCCGCACGATCGCCTTCGACCCGCCCGGCATCGGCCGGTCGCAGATGCCCACGTTCCCGCTCACCATGTGGGCGCTGGCACGCTTCGGCGCCGAGGTGCTCGACGAACTCGGCATACCATCCGCCCACGTGCTGGGCGCCTCGTTCGGCGGCGCGGTCGCCCAGCAGATGGCGTTCTCGTACCCCAGCCGGGTTCGCCGGCTGGTGCTGGCCTCGACATCCTTCGGCGGCTTCGCCATGCCCGGCGACCTCCAAGCTCTCTGGCACTTCATCCACCCGCGCAGCTACCATCCGGAACGGCTGGAACAGGTGGCCGGGGCGATGTTCGGCGGGCGGATGCGCACCGAGCCGGAGCTTGTCCGCTCGATGCATATCCGGCGTCCCACCAACACCCTGGCCGCCCTGTACCGGATGGCCCCGCTGTTCGGCTGGACGAGCCTGCCGTGGCTGTGGGCCATCGGCCAGCCCACCCTGGTCGTCGCCGGCGACGACGACCCCGTCACCCCGCTGGTGAACCACCGGATCATCGCCACGCTGATGCCCCGGGCTACGCTGCACACCGTGCGGGGTGGCGGGCACCTGGTCTTGCTTGACAGCGCTCACCAAGTCGGCCCGGTGATCACCAGCTTCCTCGCCGGCGACCCGCCGCGTCAGCGCAGTTGGCGCAGGTAGACGTCGGCGGGCTCGGCAGCCTGGAGGCGGACCCGGCCGTCGACGGCCAGGGCACCATCGGGGCGGGCGACGACCGGGCTCAGCTCCAGCTCGGCGACCTCGGGGAGGTCGTCGGCCAACTGGGAAACTCGCAGCAGCATGCCCCGGAGTGAAGCACGGTCGGAGGCGGGGCCACCGGAGCGGCCGCGTAGGAGCGGGGCGGCGCGTACCGAGCGGATCAGGTCGTCGGCGTCAGCTTCGGTGAGCGGAGCAAGCCGGGCGGCGCGGTCGGCCAGGACCCCCGCGGTCGCGCCGGCCAGCCCGAACAGTACCAGCGGGCCGAACACCGGCTCTTCGAGCACGCTGATCTTCACCCGTACGCCGCCGGTGGTGACCGCGATACCTTCGGCCAGCGGCATGCCGTAGCAGCCGAGCAGCTCCGCGGTCTGCCCCGGGGGCAGCCAGCCTCCCCCCGGGGCCCCGGCAAGAAAGCTGGCGACCAGCTCCCTCGCCTTGTCCTTGCGCAGGCCTTCCAGGACAGGGGCGCTTCCGGGCGACCTCGCCCGCCACGCGCCGTAGCGCACGGCGTGGCCGAGCGCGCGGGCCGCAGACTCGGGATAGGCATAGGCCGGGACGGCGGGGGAGTCCTCGCCCGGGCCTGGCAGCAGCCGGATCCCTTCGACTTGATCCATCACCGCCGCCGCCATCGGCACCGGCAGCCGCGCGGCGCGCACCTCGGGAACCAGGTCGCTGGTCGCGGTCGTGGCCGTCAGCGCCAGCACCGCGTCCACGCCCGGGTCGGCGCCGACGAGTTCCAGGCAGCGGCGGAACAGGCCGGACGAGACCGCCGCCGTGGTATCGACCGGCCCGGTCACCGCGGCGTCGGCGGGGAGCAGGTCCGCCAGCGCCCGCTGGGTATCGCCGGCCAGGCTGGCGACGTCCAGGCCCACGTCGCCGCACGCATCGGCGGCGAGCATCCCGCCGCCACGGGTATTGGACACCACGCCGACCCTGCCTCCGGTGGGTACCGGCTGGGATGCCAGCAGCGCCGCGGCGTCGAGTAGCTCGCCGAAGTTGGCGGTGGCGATCACGCCGGCCTGCTCGAACAGAGCCTGCCTGGTGAGCTGCGGGACGGCCGCCGCGCGAATCGCGGCCAGGCGCCGGCTTGCGGGGAACCGGCCCACGTTCACCGTCAGGATCGGCATGGTGCGGCCGACGGCACGGGCCGTCCGGGCGAACTTGCGCGGGTTCCCGAACGAGTCCAGGTAGAGCAAGGCCAGCTTGGTCGCCGCATCGGACTTCCACCACAGCAGCATGTCGTTGCCGGACACGTCGTCCTTGTCGCCGAGGGAGACGAAGGAGGAGATCCCGATGCCGAGCCGGGACAGATGCTCGAGCAGGACCACGCCGACGCCGCCGGACTGCAGCGCCAGGCCGGCCATTCCCGGCCGGGGATGGCGGGCCGCGAACGTCGCGTCCAGGGAAATGGCCGTGTTGGCCACGCCGAAGCAGGTCGGCCCGACCAGCCGCATGCCGTGGCGGCGGCAGATGCCCAGCAGTTCGGCCCGGGCCGCGCGATCCAAGCCTGACGTGGTCACGATCAGGCCCTTGACGCCCCGCCGTCCGCAGTCTTCCGCGATACCGAGGACGGCGGCCGTCGGCGCGGCGATGACCGCCAGGTCAACCTGCTCGGGCAGGGCAGCGGCCGACGGCACGCAGGGCACGCCGTCCAGTTCGGCCGCGCTCGGGTTGACCGCATAGACCCGGCCGGGGAAGCCGGCGTCGATGATGTTCTGCAGGATGGCCCGCCCGACCGACCCGGGACGCCGGCTCGCGCCGATGACGGCGACCGAGGCCGGGGTCAGCACGTGCCGCAGGCTCGCCACGTCAGCCGACCGCTCCCGTTCGGCGACCGCATCGCGGTAGGCGCCGAGGCCGTCGTCGCCCTCGCCGGCCGGCAGCGGGAACCTGACCTCGTACACGCCATCTACCAGAGCGCGGTGCGCCCCCAGCCCGGCGTCGGCGAACACCTGCATCATCAGCGCGTTCTCGCCCAGCGTCTCCGCCACGAAGGTGCGGACCCCCTGGCTGCGGGCCAGTGAGACCAGGTGCTCGAGCAGCAGCGTGCCGACACCGCGGCGGTGCATGTCATCGGCGACCGCCATCGCGACCTCCGCCGACCGGGAGCCGTCGCGAGCCACCTCGTAGCTGCCGCAGCCGACCACCTGGCCCGCCAGGAGCGCCAGCAGCGCGCCGTGGTCCGGCCCGGGCTCCCGGCAGACCCGGCGCGCCTCTCCCTCGGCCGCGCTGCGGCTCACGCCGAAGAAGCGCAGATAGAGATTTTCCGGGGACATCGCGGTGTGCATGTCCCGGACCGCATCGAAATCGTCAGGCCGTGCGGGCCGGATCTCGATCGTGGTCCCGTCGGTGAGCAGGGCATAGGCACTCGAACCGGCCTGTGCATTCACGTCGCTCCCCGGTTTGCCGTCGGCTCACGATGCCGCACCTTACCCGCATTATCGGACGGGGCTAGCCTGCCCGGCCGGACATTGCGGCTGAACGCTGGGAACTACTAAGGAAGATGCGCGGCGTCCGATACTTGAAGCTATCCGCGACTGAGGAGCCGACATGACGGCTATGCAAAGGCTCGCCATCGTCGACCGTGGAGAGTCGGCCATGCGCTGCATATCCGCGGTCGCGGAGCTGAACCGGGAGTCCGCCGGCCAGACAACCACGATCGCCCTGTACCTGCGGGACACGGCAGCGGCGATCGTGCGGGAGGCCGACGAGGCCATGCTGCTCAGCCCGGCGGTATTCGCCGGCGCCGGCCGCCAGCACGGCGCCCGCCTCGACCCGGTACGGCTGCTGGCGGCGCTGCACCAGACGCGCGCCGACGCCCTCTGGGCGGGCTGGGATCTCATCGCCGACCCAGCCGAGCTTGCCCTGTTGTGCGAGCGCGAGGGCATCATGTTCGTCGGTCCGCGCAGTGATGTCATACGCCTGCTCGGCGACAAGGGGCGGACCAGGCAGCTTGCCGAGAGTGTCGGTGTTGCGGTCGCCCCGTGGCCCGCCGGCCCTGGCGCGCCGCCCGGCCCGGCAGCACGCCACGTGGAAGTCCAGGTGGTGGCCGATGA
>Ga0187807_1000505_pt1 | contig 12351 bp, 9 predicted proteins | sample NC_wetland_sal_i_4_FD_132432 | JGI IMG/M metagenome (GOLD analysis project Ga0187807, IMG submission 132432) | Wetland sediment microbial communities from Neuse River Estuary, North Carolina, USA - ASW_2 | ecosystem: Environmental > Aquatic > Freshwater > Wetlands > Sediment | place: USA: North...
CCGCTGGCCAGCGCCTCGCCCGGCGGCTTCTTGTCCAGCCACGGGGGAATAAAGCCGGCGATGAAGGCGTCCCCGGCCCCGGTGCCGTCGAGCACGCGGTCCACCGGCGGCGCGGGCACCCGCACTGGCGGCCGCCCGTTGGCGTAGAACAGCGCGCCTTCCGCGCCGAGCTTGACCGCGACGTGCGGATACCAGGCGGTCAGCACGCGGGCCGCCTGTTCGGGGTCATCCCGGCCGGTGAGCACCTTGGCCTGGGCGGCGTTCACGAACAGCAGCACGGCCCCGGAGGACAGCTCGAGGAACGGCTCGGCCCCGGCCCGCTCCAGCGGAGCCGCCGACGCCCCGTCCACCGAGGCGGTCATGTTGGTCCGGCGGGCGTAGTCGATCGCGGCCAGCCCGGCCGCCCGCGCTCCCTCCGACAGCAGCGTGTACCCGGAGACGTGCAGGTGAGCGCCGGGCACGAACAGGTCGTGCGGCAGGTCGTCGGGGGACAGCGCCGCGTTGGCCCCCGGATCGGAGAGCATGGTCCGCTCGCCCTTGTGGGTGACCATCACGACACAGGTGCCGGTGGGCCGCTCGGGGTCCATCACCAGCCTGGCGTCGACGCCGTAGCCCATGAGTTCCATGTCGCGGTTGCGCCCGGCGATGTCCGCCCCCCGCCGTCCCACGAACGCCACGTCGCCGCCGTCGGCGGCCATCCAGGCCGCGATGTTGGCCCCCGAACCCCCGCCGTGCATGGTCACGCTCGCGGGCGTGTCGCTGCCGCGAGCGAGCGGCAACGCAGCGTGAGCGACCGCGTCCGTCATCAGGTCGCCAATGACTACCACGCGCGCCATGTCGTATCACCTCATCGTCGTGCCGACCCCCGGGGGCGACCCCGGGACCCCCGCGGGCGGACCCCGCGGGGACGAACTCCCGGGGAGACGGCGTGCCCGGCCGCAGGTCTTACTACGGTAGCGGCCAGCAGGCTAGGCTGGCCAGCGAGCGCAGCAGACATCGCGGCTTGATGGACGCTTAACACGCAACCCTCGCAAGATTGTCATCTGACTGTTACCCCGTTGCGCCCGCGCCATGCGCGTCACCACGCTCCCAACGGCAGGACTCGCCCGGCGACGACCAGTTCGGCCTCCTCCGATTCGGCGGCCAGCGCCTGGTTCAGCCGCCCGAGCTCGTCCCGGAACAGCCGCCCGGCGGGCGTCGCGGGCACCACGCCCAGTCCGGTCTCGTCACTGACCGCGACGACGTGGGCGCTGGTCTGCCGCCACGCGCCCATCAGCTCCGCGATCCGGCCCGCCAGCTCGTCCCGCGCCGAGCCCCGGTCGTCCCAGCCGCCGCAGTCGTCCAGCACCGCCGCCAGCCAGGTGCCGATCCCGTCGATCAGCAGCGCCCCGCGGGCGGTGGCCAGCAGGCCGGCCAGGTCCGTGGTCTCGGCCGTCCGCCACCAGGCCGGCCGCCGCGCCTGGTGCGCGGCCACCCGCGCCGCCCAGTCCGGGTCACCCGGGGCCTCCGGGCCCGTCGCCACGTACGTCACGTCCGGCTCGCCCGCCAGCCGCAGCTCGGCCCGCTCGGACTTGCCCGACCGCGCTCCGCCGAGCACGAGCACCCGCCGGGTCCCAGTCAGACCTTTAAGATCTTTTCCGGCCGAACGGTCCGGGCTGACCGCATCGCCGTCCCCCATCAGCCTCACCCGCCAGAAGCCGCAGCGCCGCTGGAGTTCCCGCTCCGACGGCACGCGGTGGTCCGCGAACGCCACGACGGTGATCGTGTCCGCCGTGATCAGCCCCCGGGCCCTGAGCCAGCCGAGCTGGGCGGGGTCGCCCAGCACGTCGAGGAACGCGACGTCATAGGGCGCCGCATCCTCCGGTGGCACGGGCACTGCTCCGGGTCCCGCCGGGTAAAGCAGCCGCCCCCCGTCCGCCGCGGTGAGCTCCCACCCCCCCGCGATGGCATCCACCCGATAGCCGTCCCCGCCTCCCGCGTCCGCGCCTCCCGCGTCCGCGCCTCCCGCGTCCCCACCCCCGAGCCTTACCCGTCCGTCTACGACTATGGTCAACTCTTTTCGTATGTTCCCATCCGCTTCCTGGCGCAGGCAGGAGGCGCACCGGCAGCCGGGCTCCGGCCAGCCCGCGCTCCCTCCCGAACCCTCGACCAGGACCCGCATCAGCCGAGGAACGACAGGCGGACCCGGCGGTCCGGGTTGTCCACGTTGAGGTCGACTAGGGCGATGGACTGCCAGGTGCCGAGGGCCAGGCGGCCGCCGATCACCGGGATGGTCGCGTACGGCGACACGAAGGCCGGCATGACGTGCGACCGGCCGTGCCCGCGGGAGCCGTGCGCATGCCGCCAGCGGTCGTCGGCGGGCAGCAGGTCGGCGAGGGTCGTCAGGAGGTCGTCGTCGCTGCGCGCGCCGAGCTCGATCAGCGCGATGCCCGCGGTCGCGTGCGGCACGAAGACGTGCAGCAGGCCGTCGCCGCCCGCGGCGGCGTCGCTGGCGAACGCCGTGCACTCGCCGGTGATGTCCCTGACCGTTTCCCTGCCTCCGGTACGGACTTCGATGATCTGCGTCTTCATGCCCCAGATCATAAGGATTGCGGCGACCAGACCCGGCCTTCAGGCGGGGGAGGAAACGCCGCTCCCCGGTGGACAAGGCAGCGCCGGGCGGGCGACCTCGAGGCGGTGGCGCAGGCTAGCCAGCCGGTGACTGACCTGGTGCTGGCCCGCCTGGCCTTAGGGTAAGGATCAGGTACCCCAGGGAGGGAGGCAGCACATGAGCGAGATCCCCCAGCCGGACGGGGCGCGGCTGCGGCTGGCCCGGCAGGCTCGCGGCCTGTCCCAGCAGCAGCTGGCGGGCGTGGCCGGCGTCACCCGGCAGGCCGTGTCCGCCGTCGAGTCCGGTCACTCGGATCCTTCGCTGCGGGTCGCCCTCGGCCTGGCCCGGGCGCTTGGCATGACGGTCGAGGAGCTGTTCGGCCCGGGTGACCTCGGCGATCCGGTGCTGGCTCAGCCGGTAGCGGCGGTCAGCGGCCCGGGTTCCCGGGTCGCGCTCGCCACCGTCGGCGACACGTTCGTCGCGCTGCCACTGCACGCGGATACGGCCGCTCGGCAAGGCTTCAGCCCGGCCGGCGGGCTGGCGGTGGGCTCACCGCCAGCCCCGCCGGGCGTGTCCCGCGGGGGGCACGAACCGTGGAACCTGGTGCCGGTGCGGCCGATCGGGCCGCCGCGGCCGACCGTCGTGGTGGCCGGCTGCGATCCGGCCCTGCCGCTGCTCGAGACGCCCCTGGCCCTGCTCGACCCGCCCCTGGCGTTCGCCTGGTGGCCGTGCGGCAGCGGCGAGGCCTTGCGCTTGGCCGCCGCCGGGCTGGTGCACGCCGCGGGCGTGCACCGGGTCGGCCCCCCTGAACCCGATGGACCTCCGGCCGATACGAGGAACGCGGCTGATATTCCCGGCGGTGCCGAGGTGGTCGGGTTCGCCTCCTGGCGTGAGGGCCTGGTGGTCCGGCCCGGGACCCATGTCCGCGGGCTGGACGACGTGGCCAGGCAGGGGCTGCGGTTGGTCAACCGCGAGCCAGGAGCGCAGGCGCGTGCCCTGCTCGACCGGGAGCGCCTCCGTTTCCGCCTGGAACCGGCCGAACTCCCCGGCTACGACAGCCGGGCCGCCGGCCACCTGCAGGTGGCGGCGGCCATCGTCGGCGGTCTCGCGGACGCGGGCGTGTCGAGTGAGCCGGCGGCACTGGCCTACGGACTGGACTTCATCCCGCTGGCCGCGGAACGGTTCGACCTGGTGCTGCCGGCCAAGCACGCCGCGTCCCGCGAGGTCCAGGGCCTGCTGAAGGTGCTCACGTCGCCGTGGCTGCTGGCTCAGCTCGCCAGCCTGCCCGGCTACGACGCCGGCCGCTGCGGCGAGCGCCCATCCTGATCAGCCCATCCTGATCAGCACTGTGTGATCAGTGCCCGTACACCGGGACCATGAGGGCCCGCGCGATGGTGTGGAAGCGCAGGTTGAAGCCGGCCACGGCCGCTGAGATCTCGTCGTTGACGTCCAGCGACTCCACGTCAAGGGCGTGCACCGCGAACACGTAGCGGTGCGGCGGGTCCCCGGCCGGCGGGGCCGCACCACCGAAGTCCTTGGCGCCGTAGTCGTTGCGGACGTGGAACGCGCCCTTGGGCAGACCGGAGCCATCGGTGCCGGCTGCGCCCGTCTCCAGTTCGGTCACCGAGGCGGGAATGCCGAGCACGATCCAGTGCCAGAAACCAGAACCGGTCGGCGCGTCCGGGTCGAAGCAGGTGACCGCGAAGCTCTTGGTCTCAGCCGGGAAACCGGACCAGCGCAGCGACGGGGAGATGTTCCCGCCGGTCATGCCGAACCCGTCGAAGACCTGGTTCTCCGGCATCATCTGACCATCGGCGACATCATCGCTGCGCAGGTCGAACGACGGAACGGCAGGCAGGAAATCATAGGGGAGCGGCGCACGGTCAGTCATGGCTTGACCTCCTCGTCGAGGCGGGATGGTTCCTCGTTTGGACTGGTCCAACGTTATCGGTAAGCCCGGCGGCCGGCCCGCCGGGCCGACAACCGCCTGATCACGTTTGGGAAGATAGGCAGCATTCAACCGCCGGAGTTCTCCTACGGTGGTTATTGTGACGCAGCAGCGGGGTCGCACGATCTCCGGGGGGGCGCGCCGCCGGGGCACCCGGCGGTTCCTCGGCCGGATGCGTCGCCGGGCCGAACGCGGCATCCTCGGCCGGATCAGCCTGGGCACGGCGGGTCACTCGCCGCGTTTGCGGCGCTGCGCGCTGGCCGTAGTCCTGCTCGGCGTGGCCCTGCTGCCTTACCCGACTCAGGGTGTGGTCGGCGCACCGCCCGCGGCCGCCTGCCGGGTCGGCTGCCGCGCCGGGTCCCTGCCCAGCATGGTCAGATGGACGACCCCCTTGGCCGGGTCGTGGGACGTGGCCTCCGGGCTGACCGGCACGGTGCCAGCTTCGGGCCTGGCCTATGCGTCGGTCGGCGACGGCGTTGCCGCCGTCGGCGTCGGGCTGACCGTGTACGGGTACTCCTCGAAGACCGGCGTACTCCAGTGGCAGGACACGCTCGCCGGCTTCCCGGCCGGTGCCGCCATCGTGTCCGTGCGCACCTGGCCGGGCGAGGTGACCGCGGGCGTCTCCTACCGGCGGGCGGGCAGCGCCGGCGCTCCTGAGCGCACCGAGGTGGTCATCTCCGATCCGGCGGGCGTCCAGACCGGCCGGTACCCGGCGGCCGCGTTCGGCGGAGCGGTGGCGGGCAGCCCGACATACACCGTCGTGGTCGGCGCCGCCGCGGTGACGAGCTACGACAACGCGACGGGACACATCCGCTGGCAGCGGCCCACCGGCCAGGTCGCGCAGGCGTGGCGTACCGACGGCAATTGGCTCTACGTGGCCGAATCAGCCGGCGGGTTCGTGGGCTCGGCCCCGGTGACCGCGCTGCGCCGGATCGACCTGACGACAGGGGCTGAGCTTGTCGTCCGGCCGCTCGAGGGCCTGGTGTTCGATGGCACGCTCAGCACCGCCTTCGACGGCGTGGTGCTGTTCTCCTCGGCGGCCGGGGTGACCGCGTACAGCGGCACCACAGGAGCCCGGCTGTGGTCTGTTCACGGGGCCGTGCCGGAGAGTACCGACCACCGTCCGGGCCGGATCTACCTCACCGAGGGATCCAACCTGGTCGGCGTCGACCCGCTAACCGGCCGGGTCCAGGCGACCGCCTCAGGTTCCGCGGTCAACGGATCGGCCGGCGTGTACGTGGTCAAGGAGGGCGTGGCCCTCGGACTCGACCAGGGCGCGAACGGAGACGCCTGGGGCTACGACCTCGCGGTGCAGCGCGTCACGCTGGCCGCGGCCGGGTTGCCCTGGCCGCACTACTTCGTCGACCTCAGCGGCGTCGGCGGCAGCGCCGACCCAGCCAGTGACCTGGTGATCATCGCGGCCTGCACGCAGCTGGCGCCGGGCTCGCTGACCCAGCCGAGCGCGTCGGCCCCGTCCGGGTCCGTTCCGTCCACGTCAGCGTCCGCCCCGTCGGGGGCCGCCACCACGCCGTCCGCGTCGCTGTCGGCGAGCCCGTCCGGCTCACCGTCGTCTGGCCTATCCGGGTCGCCGAGCACGCCTAGGTCACCGGGGTCGTCGGGGGCCTCGGGATCTTCGGGGGCGCCGGGATCGGCTGGTTCCACGCCGAGCCCCGGCACAAGCCCTTCGGCCTCAGCCGGGCCTGGCCAGGGCTGCCTGCACCCCGAGCTGGTCGCACTCAATTTGTAGCACCTAGTCGTAGCACATCGCCCATAACCCCATGATGGCCTGGGGCAACGCGGTGCGGCTTCGAGCGGATGGATGCGGCTGGGGCCGGGTAGGTCTTCCTCGCTATGAACATGCTGGAAAAAACCTTCCGGGCCGCGGACAAGCTGCAGCAGCAGCATGGCTGGCTGGCCTTCCCGGTCGCGGTGTGGAAGAAGTTCGGCGACGACCAGGCCGGCAACCTCGCCGCGCTGATCGCGTACTCTGCCCTGGTCGCGATCTTCCCGCTGTTGCTCGTCCTGGTGACCGTGCTGGACAAAGTGCTGAAGAACAATCAAGAGCTGACACAAACGGTGACGAACGCGCTGGCCAAGTACCCGGGGATCGGCCTGGTTGAGGGGAGCATCGGTCGGCTGAACCAGACCGGGATCGCGCTCGCGGTCGGCCTGGTCGGGACGTTCATCGGGACGCTGGGAGTGGCGAACTCGGTACAGAACGCGCTCAACTCAGCCTGGGAGATCCCCTTCGCCCGCCGCCCGGGGTTCCCGTGGTCCTGGCTGCGCAGTGCCGCCCTGATCATCGTGGTCGGCACGGGCTTCATCGCCACCACGATCTTGTCCGGGTTCGCGGCCGCCACCGGACGCCGCCTGGGGGACGCGGTCGGCGCCGGCCGCATCCTGGACGGCGCCGGCGCGTCCGTGCTGGCCTTCGCGGTGTCGCTGGTGCTGAACTTCGGGCTGATCTGGCTGGGTTTCCGGCTCGGCACGGCGAAAGAGATCACCTGGCGGCAGCTTTGGCTCGGCGCGGCCATCAGCGCGGTCATCTGGCAGATACTGCAGGTATTCGGCGGTTACTTCATCTCACATCAGCTCGCCCACGCCACACCGCTGTACGGCACGTTCGCCCTGGTGCTCGGGCTCATCGCCTGGCTCTACCTGCAGGCCCAGCTCACCTTGTACGCGGTCGAGATCAACGTGGTGTGGGCCTACCGGCTGTGGCCGCGAAGCCTGGCACCGCCGCCGTATACGGAACAAGACCGCCATGCGTTGCAGCTATACGTAGAGAAGCGTCGCGACCAAAGGGACATCGTGGTGGGGGCCGGAGGTGAGGACAATGGCGAGAAGACGTCAGGCTGACCCGAACGCTCCGCACGTGGTCATCTGCGGTGCGGGATTCGGCGGCCTGTCCGCCATTTCCAGGCTCACCCGCTCAGGGCTGCGGGTGACCCTGGTGGACGGCCACTTGTACAGCACCTTCCAGCCGCTGCTTTACCAGGTCGCCACCGGAGGGCTGAACCCCGGCGATGTCGCCTACCCGGCGGGCGGCTTCGTGCGCCGGTACGGGGCGGTCTACCGGCGCGGGGAGCTGGCCGCGATCGACTCGGCGTCCCGCCGGATCAAGCTCTCCAACGGCCGCGATCTCGACTATGACTACCTCATCATCGCCACCGGCGTGTCGGCCGCGTTCTACGGCATCAAGGGGGCGGCGGAAAACACGTTCGGCCTGTACACCCGGACCGACGCCATCGTGCTCCGCGACCATCTCATGGCGGGCTTCGAGCGGCTGAGCGTGGACAGCCACGATCTCTCCGTCACCGTGGTCGGCGGCGGGGCCACGGGCGTGGAGCTGGCCGGCACGCTGGCCGAACTGCGCGGCACCGTGCTCGGCGCCACCTTCCCCGACGTCGACGCGTCCCGGGTGCACGTCCGGCTGGTCGAGATGGCGCCGTCGCTGCTCGGGCCGTTCCACGAGAAACTGCGCGACTACGCCAAGGCCCAGCTGCTGGCGCGCGGTGTCGACGTGCGGCTGAACACCAAGATCAGCGAGGTCACCGCGAATCAGGTACGGCTGGCCGACGGTGAGGACCTGCCGAGCGACATCACCGTCTGGGCGGCCGGCGTGGCGGCTGCCCCGGCCGTGGCGGGCTGGGGGCTGCCCCAGGGGAAGAACGGCCGCATCGTGGTCGGGCCCGACCTGCGGGTGCGGGGCCAGGACAGGATCTTCGCTGTGGGGGACGTCGCGGTGAACCCGGACGATCCCACCCCGCAGCTCGCCCAGCCCGCCCTGCAGATGGGGCGGCACGCCGCCGCGCAGATCGTCAAGCTGGAGAGCAAGACGGCCACCGAACCGTTCAAGTACCACGACAAGGGCACCATGGCCACGATCGGGCGCAGATCCGCCGTGGTCCAGCTGGCCGGAGGGCCGCGGCTGCGCGGGACGCTCGCCTGGCTCGCGTGGTTCGCCCTGCATCTGGTCTACCTGCTCGGCGGGCGCAACCGCGCGTCCACGCTGGTCAACCTGACATATCGGTACGTAATGTGGGGCCACGGCGGTGCCGTGATCGTCGGAGATGAACCCGCCAGCCCCGAGCCCGGCCCCCCCGAGCCCGCCAGCCCGGAACTCACCAGTCCCGAGCCCGCCAGTCCCGAGCCCGCCAGCCCGGAACTCGGAACTCACCAGCCCGGAGCCCGGTAGCCCGAATTAGGTGATCTTCGCCCCGCAGTAGGCTGTTCCGCGATGAACTCCTTCCGCGTGCGCGGCGCGCTGTCAGCCGCGGCCTTGCTCGGTGCCCTCGGCGGGCTCGCGGGCATTTTGGGGCTGGCCGGATGCAGTACCGGTACGCCGGCGGGCTCACCGCCGGCGAGCTCGCAGTCCGCGGGCCCGGGCTCCGCCGCGATGGATAACCCCAACCTGGACCTCGGCAGTTCGCTCGGCGGCACGGCGGCGCCGGATTTCCGGCTGCAGAACCAGTTCGGCCAGCCGATGTCGCTGAGCCAGTTCCGCGGCAAGGTCGTCATGCTGGCGTTCGAGGATTCCCAGTGCACCACGGTCTGCCCGCTGACCACGCAGAGCATGCTGGAGGCGAAGCAGCTGCTCGGGGCCGCCGGGGACAAGGTGCAGCTGCTCGGCATTGACGCGAACCCCGATGCCACCAGCGTCGCGGACGTGCTCTCCTACTCGCGGGCGCACGGCCTGGTCAACCAGTGGGATTTCCTGACCGGGTCGGTAGCTCAGCTGAAGGCGACCTGGGGCCTTTACCACATCGCCGTCCAGATCCAGCAGGGGCAGATCGATCACACCCCCGCTCTGTTCGTGATCGACCAGCAGGGCCGGGAGCGCAAGCTCTACCTGACGCAGATGGCGTACTCCAGCGTCGGGCAATCCGCGCAGGTACTCGCCAATGAGCTCTCGAGCCTGCTGCCCAGTCACCCCAAGGTCGCCGACCAGCAGTCGCTCGCGTCCATCGCCGTGCAGGCCCCCGCCGACCGCGTGACGCTGCCCTCCGCCGGGACCCCCGGCGGTACCGTCGCCCTGGGGCCGGGCCAGCCGCGCCTGGTCATGTTCTTCGCCACCTGGCTGTCCGAGGTCTCGGACCTGAAGTCCGAACTCCTCAGCGGTAACGCCTACGTGGCGGCGGCCCGCCGGGAGGGCCTGCCGCAACTGGTGGCGGTGGACGAGACAGTGGTCGAGCCCTCGGCCCAGACGGTTCGCTCCTACCTGCGGAACCTCGGCACCTCGCTGGACTACCCGGTTGCACTGGACACCACCGGGCGCGTGGCCGACGGCTACGGGGTTCAGGACCAGCCCTGGTTCGTCCTGGTCTCCGCCTCAGGCAAGATCATCTGGTCGCACGACGGCTGGCTCCCGCTGTCGGCCCTCGAATCAGCCGCCAAGCGCGCGGCAAGCTCCAGGGGATAGAACTCCAGGGGATAGAGCTCCAGCTCGCCATACACCATCAGATCGGATACCGAGTGGCTTCGGTGACGTACTGGCGTCCGGACGGGGTAGTCCATCGGAACGTGCCGCCGGCGAGTTGTTCGGCCTTCCAGCCGGGGTGTTGTTTGAGTCTGTGGTCGTGGCGACACTTCGGTCCGCCATTACACAGACACGTTCTGCCACCGGCTTCGTAGGGGATATTGTGCTCGAAGTCGGCCTGGGTGGAGGGCCGCCGGCAGCCCGGCCCGGTGCACGTGGCGTGCCGGATCTGGGAGAGGTGGCGGAGCTTGACTCCGGGGTCGTGACCCTTGGCCTGGTATCGGTGGTCGCAGTCGCCGACGGGGATCGAGTCGAGGGCGACGATCAGGTCCCGTTGTCCGGGTGTCCCGGTGGACAGCCGCCAGGCGCCGTATCCGCCGGGCGGCCCCTGCTCGTCTATGGCCGTGGAGGCGAACCCGGTCCCGCGGGGTGGGTCGCGTTCGTCCGGCGGTCCGTGTTTCCCGCGTTTCGCCTGTTCCCTGCTGTGTCCCTTGGGTTGAGGTTTGGCGCATCCGTGGCCGATGGCCTGCCCGTCCTGGTCGGTGACGGTGACGCACCACGTGGTCTTCGGGTTCTGCGCGGCCGCCCGGGCGAGGTCGCGGGCCAGGTCGGGATCGATGGGGCCCAAACCGGGGATCTCTCCGGGCCGCTCGGCCAGGCCGAGCAGGGTGGCAAGCGGGATCGTCAGGCTGACCTTCCCGGCGAACCCGGCCGGCAGCGCGCCCTCGTGGCCGTCCGCGGTGTCCTGGCCAGGCCGGGAGTCGGTGCCCAGCAGCAAGTCCAGAAAAGCCCGCGCCCGCAGCTCGTCGACACTGCCGGCCAGCCCGGCTTTCTTCAGCTGCCGCGCCCGCCACGCGATCCGCTGATCCGCGGCCATCACCGCGGCCGGCGGCAGCTCCCGCCCCACCAGCGCCGCGTTTCCGGACTCCTCCACCCACTGTTCCACCCGCGCATCCCGCTCCGCCTTCTTCCGCCGCTCCCGGGCCTTGTCCGGGGCGACCTCGATGACCGCGCGGGCGATCGCCGACCGCAGCCCGGCCGGGGTCAGCCGCCCCGCCCGCCCAAGGACGAGCTCCTCGGCGCCCCGGGCCTCGGCGGGGTCTAGGACCGCGACGGCACGGGCGATGATCCCGGCCTTCTCCCGGTCCACGATCCCGTCCAGGAACGCCGCTTTCGTGCCGGGGAGCTTGACCTCCAGGTCATGAGCCAGGCCGAGCATGTGGTCCGCGGCCCAGCGGGACTGCGCCAGTACCGTGCACAGCTCGCTGGCGGTGAACTCGTCCCACACCGCGGGCATCCGAGCCGGCCCCTCGGGGGCGTAACCGGGCGCCGGGCGGCGCCGGATCAACTCCGCCACGGCGGCGTACTTGCGGGCCGCGGCGTGCGCCTCCACCCGGTCCCACGCGCACAGCACCCCGAGGACCTCATCGTCGGAGACGTCGTCAAACCGGTCATCTGCTCCTGCAGCCTCATCAGCGAACCCGGCCAGCTCCGGGCGGCCGGGCATGGTGTCCATCAGCATCCCGGTGGCGAACTGGGCAGCCCGGCCGGGGTACTCTCCCGGGAACACCCGCGCCGACCCCGGCTGCCCCGGGCCGCGGCGCGCCGCAGCGATCGCGGCCAGCGCCCCTGTCGTCCCCAGCCGCGCCGCCGTGGCCGCCGCGCGGGCCTGATCCTCAGCCATCTGCCGACACTCCGCGATGACCTGCTCCAGGTCGTACTCCTCCGGCGGCGGGTCGTCCTCCGGGTCGGGGTCTCCCTCCTCCAGCCACCACGGCGCGTCCTGATCGGTCACCGCGTCCAGCAGAGCGCGCTGCTCCTCCTCGGTCATCGGGTCCGGGCGGGTCACCACCGGCTCCCAGGCCACCGGCTCATACCCGGCCGGCTCAGGAGAGCTCGCGGCAGGGTCCTCGCCCCCTCCGGTAGGCCCGCGGGCCGGCGGTGCTGCCATCCATCCTCCCGGACCTTGATCCACGACATGAGCTATTAGTCGAAATTATACTCGAGTAATTTTCGCCACTCAAGCTAATTCCCAGGAAAACCGAACAATCTATCGAGAAGGCTGATGCGTAAAGCGACGAGGCCAAGAGAAGCCGAACCAGCCCCCTAGCCCGCCACACTCAACGCCGGGCATCGCTGACCAGGGCGTCGCGCCTCAATCCCACCTGTGCGTGACATCCGTCATGGGCAATTCCCGCTGGGAAGTCACCGGGCGTTCTGGATGTTCGGCACTCCAGGCGCGCGCGCAGCGGATCGCGGACCCGAGCCTGCAGCGTACCGGCGCCCCCACCGCATCCCGGTAACCGGCCAGCCAATAGCGAGTCCGCGGGTCCC
>Ga0187807_1000506_pt1 | contig 12349 bp, 9 predicted proteins | sample NC_wetland_sal_i_4_FD_132432 | JGI IMG/M metagenome (GOLD analysis project Ga0187807, IMG submission 132432) | Wetland sediment microbial communities from Neuse River Estuary, North Carolina, USA - ASW_2 | ecosystem: Environmental > Aquatic > Freshwater > Wetlands > Sediment | place: USA: North...
CAGCACCCGGTCGGTCCGCCCGTTGTGCTCCAGGTCCAGCCAGCCCTCCTCGATGTCGATGTTCGGCGTGCCGTACTCGCCCATCGTGCCCAGCTTGACCAGGTGGATATCGGGGTTGGTCTCGGCGATCGCGAACAGGATGTTCAGGTTCCCGACCACGTTGTTCTGCTGGGTGTACACCGCGTGCGCCCGGTCGATCATCGAGTACGGCGCGGCCCGCTGCTCGGCGAAGTGGACCACGGCCTCGGGCTCGAAATCCCGGACGATGTGGTACGTGAACAGCGCGTCCGTCAGGTCACCGACGTAGAGCCCGATTTTCTTGCCGGTCAGCTCCTGCCACACCGCGATACGCGTCTGCAGCGGCTCGATCGGCACCAGGGACTCGACCCCGAGCTCGTTGTCGTAGTGCCTGCGGACGAAGTTGTCGGCGACTGCAACCTCATGGCCGGCCTCCGACAGGTGCAGTGCTGTGGGCCAGCCCAGATACCCGTCCCCGCCCAACACCAAGATTTTCATGCTCCGGTCCTACCCTCTCCGTTGTCCGTCTGTCGATTGGCTTGACTTTTGCTGCCGTTGTGCGGAGTGCCGCACGGGGGCGGTAACGTGCTCTGAGTGCGGTTACTGAACACTCTCCTCGCAAGTCGCATCGGGCGGCTTCGCCGGGGTAGACCCACCGGCCTGCGGCTTCCGTACTGTATACCTGCTCCTCGCTTCATGGTCGGCTAGCTAACCTAGGACATTAATGGCTCTGGTATCCAATCGGCTCAGCGACACGTTGGCCGCTAAGGCACGCAGCAAGCTCGGCATCCGCTTCGGCCGCTTCGCGGTCGCGGCCATCTCCGCGTTCGCGACCAGCGAGATCACGTACACGATCTGCGCCGGGCCGCTCGCGCTGTCCTCCACCAAGGCGACCCTGGTGGGCTGGTTCTCCGGTGTCGTGGTCAGCTACCTGCTCAGCAGGTGGGCGTGGGAGCGGAAGGGCCGGCCGAACCTGCTCAAGGAGACCGTGCCGTTCTGCGTGGTCTCGGCGATCGTCATCGTCGTCCTGGAGCTGGCGGACAAGTACCTCGGCTACCACCCGGCGACCTGGATGCACCTGCACGGAGCGGAGCGCGCGCTGTACCTCGCCGCGGTGTACGGCGTGGCCAACCTTTTCACGTTCCTGGTGCGGTTCCTGTTCTTCCACTACGTCCTCTTCGCCCGCTCGCCCGAGCCGCCCGCCCCGGTCGAGGAGGCGGTCGCCTCGACCGACTCTGGGCCCGAGCCGTTCGTCGCGGCCGCGGAATCCACCGGCCCGATGCGGGCCGTCTCCGACGACGAAGACCCGCCGGAGTCCGTCCGCCGGGCGCGCTGACGCTCGCGCCACCAGGTACCGTAGGCCACCCGCGCGAAGCGCAGCCCGTAGAACAGGTTGTTCACGCCCGGAAGGTGCAGCCGGTAGAGCGGGTTCTGGCCCTTCTTGCTCTCACCCACCCGCCGCCGGTGGATGGTAGCGGGTACCTCGGCCACCTTGTAGCCGTGCGTGATGACCCCGATCAGCAACTCGGAGGCCTGGTACTGGGGCTGGGAGAGTTCGACCACGCCGGTGACCTCGGCCCGCATGGCCCGCAGCCCGAACGTCGTGTCGCTGATCTTCTGCCCGGTCAGCACGCTGATCGTGCTGGCGAAGAACCGCACGCCGGTGCGGCGGATCATGTCCTTGGTCTCCTGGCTGCCGAGCCGCCGGGAGCCGGTGACGAAGTCCGCCTCGCCGGCCACCACCGGCGCCAGCACGGTGACCATCTCCGCCGGGTTGTACTGGCCGTCCGCGTCGGTCGTCACGATGTAGCTGGCGCCGCCCTCGCGGGCCAGTCGGTAGCCGAGCCGCAGCGCGGCGCCCTGGCCGCGGTTGACCGGCACGTCGCAGACCATGGCGCCGGCCGCGGCGGCCTCGGCCGCGGTGTCGTCGGCGCAGCCGTCGGCGACCACGACGGTCGCCGCGGCCAGCCCGCAGATCTCGGCGGGCAGCGCCTGGATGACCGGGCCGATGGCGCCTGCCTCGTTGTAGGCGGCGATCACGATCGCGACCAGGGGAAGGCTGGTGGCGCGCTCGCCGTAGGCGTCGGCGAACACCTTGATGGCGTCGTCGTCCACCACCTGGTCCGCGGGGTTGGAATAGATCACGCTTGCGTCCCTTCCGGCGTCTTCGGGACGAACTCCGGCCAGACCGTGGCCATGCCGGCTTCCAGGTCGTACGCGGGCCGGTAGCCGAGCGCCGTCGCCGCCGAGATGTCGAGCACCACGGCTGGCATCTCGCCGTTGCCGACCGGGACGTGCTCGGCCGGAATGGGAGCGCCGGTGACCCTGCGGGCCGTCGCCACCATGTCGCTGACCGAGACCGACGTCCCGGCGCCGAGGATCAGCGGGCCGTTGTGCCCGGCCCGCCAGGCCACCATGATGCCCTGGACGACGTCGTCCACGTGCACCACGTCGCGTAGCATGCTGCCGTCGCCGCGGACCTGGACGCCCTCGCCGTCGCGGGCGGCACGCATCAGCCGGGGGATGAAGCTATCCTTCTCGGCCATTCCCGGGCCGTAGACGTTGGAGAACCGCAGCGCCGCGCCGGTCATGCCGTAGCAGTTGGCGTAGCTGCCGAGCAGCATCTCGGCCGCCGCCTTGGTCGCGCCGTACGGGGTGAGCGGGCGGAGTACGGTCCGCTCGGTGATGACCTCGCCCGCGGCGCTGCCGCTGCCGACGACCGCGTTCGTCGACGCGAGCAGGAAGGTCCCCACCTCGTTCTCGCGAGCCAGTTCGAGCAGCCGGGCGGTGGCGTCCACGTTGAGCCGGTGGGTACTGACCGGGTCCTGCACCGATGCCAGCACCGAGGTGATGGCGGCCAGGTGGATGATCACGTCGGTCCCCGGGCGGACGGCCCGCGCGGGCACGTCCTCCTCGCACAAGTCGCCGATGACCGAACGAACCGCCGTGTCGGGAAATGCCCGCAGGTCGGCGACGGTAACCTCGTGCCCTTCGGCCAGCAAAGCGCGGACCACTCTGCGGCCGATGAAGCCGGCGCCGCCGGTCACCAGGACGCGTGAACGATTCGCCATGCGTGCTCCGTTCAGCATCTAGATGTGCATCAACATGTCGTTACATGCCAGTTCGCCAGGCCGTTGGCACGATGTGTCCGCCCTGCTCGCAGACGGCTCGATTCGCGATCCGGTTCTACCGGTTTCCGTTCGCACACGCTACCCGGACGCGCTGAGAGTTTCCTGGTGAATGACTGTCAACGTACGAGCCAGGCAAACCCGGGCCAGTGTACCCGCCGGGTAAGGGGACACTGTCCTTCCTGCGTATCAGCTCTGCCTGCGCATCGGCCCGGCTGCCACCCTGGCCCCCATCAGGTCGGCTGGTATGCCATGCTGTGCTGAGGCGGCAACGCGGAGGAACTCCGGTGCGAATCCGGGGCTGTCCCGCAACTGTGACCGGGGGTGACCTGCGAGGTCACCGTCTTAGCCCGGGAGCCAGAGACTCCGGCTGCCCTGTGTTCCGGACTTCGGGCGAGGAAACCCGGGAAGGACTGGCTCTATGGCGATGACGGACAATGCCTATCCGTTCGCCGGCATCGTCGGGATGGCGGACCTGAAGCTGGCGCTGCTGCTCAACGCGGTGTCGCCGGCCATCGGGGGCGTCCTGGTCCGCGGCGAGAAGGGCACCGCGAAGTCGACCATGGTCCGCGGGCTGGCCGCGCTGCTGCCGCCGGTGCCCGTGGTCCCCGGCTGTCCTTATTCCTGCGATCCCGCCGCGCCCGACCCGGGCTGCCCGGCGGGTCCGCACGGTGCCGTGGCGCCCGAGCTCCGCCCGGTCACGCTGGCCGAACTGCCGGTGGGGGCGACCGAGGACCGCCTGACCGGTTCGCTCGACATCGAGCGCGTGCTGACCGCGGGCACGACCGCCTTCCAGCCTGGCCTGCTCGCCGCCGCCCACCGCGGCGTGCTCTACGTCGACGAGGTCAACCTGCTCCACGACCACCTGGTAGACCTGCTGCTCGACGCGGCCGCCCTGGGCGTGAACTACGTGGAGCGCGAGGGCGTCTCGGTCCGGCATGCCTCGCGTTTCCTGCTGGTCGGCACCATGAACCCGGAAGAAGGCGAGCTGCGCCCGCAGCTTCTCGACAGGTTCGGGCTGACCGTCCAGGTGACGGCGAGCACCGATCCGGCCGAACGAGCCGAGGTGGTCCGCCGCAGGCTCGCGTTCGAGGCGGATCCCGCCGCGTTCGGTCGGCGCTTCGCCGCCGACACCGCGGCGCTGGCCGGGCAGGTGGTCGCGGCCCGGGCCCGGCTCCCGCGGGTGGAGCTGCCCGACGCCGTGCTGCGCCAGATCTGCGCCGTCTGCGGCGCGTTCGGCGTGGACGGCATGCGCGCCGACCTGGTTACCGCCCGGACCGCGATCGCCCTGGCCGCCTGGGGCGGCCGGGACGTGGTGACGGAGGAGGATGTCCGCATCGCGGCCCGGCTGGCCCTGCCGCACCGGCGCCGCCGCGACCCCTTCGACGCTCCCGGGCTCGACGAGCAAGCCCTCGACGATGCCCTGCGGGATGCAGCCCACCAAGGCTCGGACGGCCCCGGCGATCCCGAAGACGATCCCGACGGCCCCGGTCCCGACGGCCCCGGTCCCGACGGCCCCGGTCCCGACAGCCCCGGTCCCGACAGCCCCGGTCCCGACGGCCCCGGCGGGCAGCCGGACAGCCAGGCAAATCCGTCATCCCAGCCGTCCAGCCAGGTCACAGAAACCCCGCCGAGCCCACCGGTATCACCGGCGGCCCCGTTCCGCGCCCGGCTGCTGACCGTGCCCGGCGTCGGCGAGGGCGCTCCAGGCCGCCGCTCCGCCGCCTGCGGCCCGTTCGGCCGCACCGTGGGTGCCCGCGTGCCGCAGAGCCGCCCCTTCGCCCTGCACCTGCCCGCCACCGTCCGCGCGGCCGCGGCCCGCAAGCCGCAGCACGCCCCTTCGCCCGGCCCAGGACCCGCCTCCGCCTCGCCCGCACAGGCCCCTCGTAGCATGATCGTGGCCAGTTCGGGGCAGATAGCGCCCAAAACTGGCCAGGATCATGAAATCGCCCGGCGGGGGTCGCACGCTGCCGCCCCCGCCCGGCCGGCGCCCGCCCGGCGGGTGACCCTGGCCCCGGCCGACCTGCGCGAGGCGGTGCGGGAGGGCCGGGAGGGGAACCTTGTGCTTTTCGCCGTGGACGCCAGCGGGTCGATGGCGGCCCGGCAGCGGATGCGTGCGGTCAAGGGCGCGGTCCTGTCTCTTCTGCTGGATGCCTACCAGCGCCGCGACAAGGTGGGGCTGGTCACGTTCCGTGGCGCCGGAGCCGAGCTCGCCCTGCCGCCCACGTCCTCGGTCGAGGCCGCCGCCCGCCGCCTGACCAGCCTGGCCACCGGCGGCCGGACCCCGCTCGCGGCGGGGCTGGCCAAGGCGGCGCGCGTACTGGCGGCCGAACGTCTGCGGGATCCTCGCCGCCGCGCCCTGCTCGTCGTGGTTACCGACGGCCGGGCGACCAGCGGCAGCGACGCCGACCTGACCAGGGCGGCGGCCATGCTGGCCAGGGTGGCCAGCGTGGTGGTGGACTGCGAGACGTCGATCCTGCGGCTGGGCCTGGCCGAACGGCTCGCGGTCCAGCTGGGAGCGACGCTGTTCGGTCTCGACGAACTCGAGGCCGGGCCGGGTCTGGCCGCCGTGGCCCGGCAGATGACCCGCGGGCCGGAAAGAAATAGGGTCGCCTGATGCCCCAGGGAACTCCCGAGCACGTCCCGGACGACGGCCTGACCACCCGGCAGCGGCGGAACCGCCCGCTGGTCATCGTGCACACCGGGCCGGGCAAGGGGAAGTCCACCGCCGCCTTCGGCCTGGCGCTGCGCGCCTGGAACCAGGGGTGGCCGGTCGGGGTCTTCCAGTTCGTCAAGTCGGCGAAGTGGCGGGTCGGCGAGGAGCGGGCGCTCCGGCTGCTCGGCGAGACCGGCCAGGGCGGCGCGGTCAGCTGGAACAAGATGGGCGAGGGCTGGTCCTGGATCCAGCGGGACGTCGGCAACCAGGCCGAGCAGGCCGCCGAGGGCTGGGCGCAGATAACCAGGGACCTGTCCGCGCAGACCTACCGCCTGTACGTGCTCGACGAGTTCACCTACCCGATGAAGTGGGGCTGGGTGGACGTCGATGAGGTGGTCAGCGTGCTCGCCGCCCGGCCCGGCCAGCAGCACGTGGTGATCACCGGCCGGGACGCGGACCCCAGGCTGATCGAGGCCGCCGACCTGGTGACGGAGATGACGAAGGTCAAGCACCCCATGGACGCCGGCCAGAAGGGCCAGAAGGGCATCGAATGGTAGCCATCCCGCGCCTGGTCATCGCCGCCCCGGCGTCCGGCTGCGGCAAGACCACCGTGGCCTGCGGGCTGATGGCGGCGCTGCGCGCGCGGGGGCTGGCGGTCTCCGGGCATAAGGTCGGCCCCGATTACATCGACCCCGGCTACCACGCGCTGGCCACGGGCAGGCCGCCGCGGAACCTGGACCCGTTCTTGTGTGGTGAGGACCTGATCGCGCCGCTGTTCCTGCACGGCGCGGCCGGCGCGCAGGTCGCCGTCGTCGAAGGCGTGATGGGCCTGTTCGACGGCGCGGACCCAGCGGTCGTCCCAGATCCAGACTTCGGTTCCACCGCGCACGTGGCCCGGCTGCTCGGCGCTCCGGTGGTGCTCGTGGTGGACGCGGCGCGGGCCGGGCGTTCGGTGGCCGCGATGGCGGCCGGCTTCGCCGGCTTCGACCCGCGGAGCCACCTCGACGGCGTGATCTTGAACCGGGTCGCGTCCGACCGGCACGAACGGCTGCTCCGGGAGGCGCTCGCCTCGTCCGGCATGCCGGTCTACGGCGCGATCAGGCGGACCGAACCGATTGCCACCCCGTCCCGGCACCTCGGCCTGATTCCGGCCGCGGAGCGCGAGGCGGCGGCGGGCCAGGCCATCGACCAGATGGGCGTCCTGATCGCCGGCTCGTGCGACCTGGACGCCCTGCTCGCCTTGGCCAGGCGTGCCCCCGCCGTCACGGGTCGGCGCTGGGAACCCCCGGCGGCCCCAGATGTCACGCGCCCCGCACCGGTCGTCGCGGTGGCCGGCGGGCCGGCCTTCACGTTCGGCTACACCGAGCAGACCGAACTGCTCGAGGCGGCCGGGTCGCGGGTGGCCCGGTTCGACCCGCTGCGGGACGAGGATCTGCCCGCGGGAGCCGCCGGGCTGATCCTCGGCGGCGGCTTCCCCGAGATGCACGCGGCCGCGCTGTCCGCCAACGAGCGGCTGCGCGGGCGGGTGGCCGCGCTGGCCCGCCGCGGCGCGCCAGTCGCCGCCGAATGCGCGGGGTTGCTCTACCTGGCGCGGACCCTGGACGAACGGCCCATGTGCGGCGTCCTCGACGTGCGGGCCACGATGACTCAGAAGCTGACCCTCGGCTACCGGCACGCCGTGGCCGTGACGGATTCGGTGCTGGCCCGGGCCGGCGACGTGGTGCGCGGCCACGAATTCCACCGCACGGTGACCGTCCCGGCCCGCGGGGACAGGCCCGCCTGGCGGTTCGGCTCGGGCGAGCTCGAAGGCCATGTCACCGGCACCGGGTCCGGCGTCGCCTCCTACCTGCACACGCACTGGGCCGGTCATCCGGCCGCGGCGGCCAGGTTCACCGCCGCCTGCGGTATCACCGCGGAGGTGACGTCATGACGAAGCGGCTGATCGGGGTGGGCGTCGGGCCCGGAGACCCGGAACTGGTCACGGTCAAGGCCGTCCGCGTGCTCCGCGAGGCCGACGTGGTGCTGGTCCCGGTGCTGGCCAGCCAGGACCCCGGGACCGCGGAACCCGCAGGCCCCAGCACCGCGGAACCCGCAGAACCCGGCCGGGCCGAGACGATCATCCGCGCCTACGTCGGCGCGGACCGGGTCAAGCGCCTGGAGTTCGCGCTGAACGACACCGGCGGCGTCACGCCGCGGCGGGCCGCGGCCTGGCAGGCCGCGGCGGCCGCCGTGGCACGTGAGTTCGCCGCGGGCGCCGCCACGATCGCGTTCGGCACCCTCGGCGACCCTAACCTGTACTCCACGTTCAGCTACCTGGCCCAGACCGTCCGCGACCTGGTCCCCGAGGTGACGGTGGAAACCGTGGCCGGCATCACCGCCATGCAGGACCTGGCCTCCCGGGCCGGCATCTCGCTGGCCGAGGGCACCGAACCGGTCACGCTCGTCCCGCTCAACGGCGGCGCCGACGCCCTGGACCAGGCGCTGGCCTGCGGCGGAACCGTCGTCGGCTATAAGGTAGGCGCCGCCGCCAGCCCCGCCCGCGCCGTCCTGCGGGACCGCCTGCACGCGGCCGGCCGCCTAGACGGCGCCGTCATCGGCGCCCGCCTCGGCCTCGAAGGCGAACTCATCGCCCCCGCCGCAGAAATCCTGGCTCCCGCCGCGCCCGCCACCGAAGCCCCCGCCCAGCCGGCTAACGCCCCCGCCCCGCCCGTCGGGGACATTCCGGACATTCCGTATTTGTCTACCCTGATCGCCCCCGCCCGCCGTCCATCCACCACCGGTGCCGCCCTCCGCCCTGCCGCGCCAGAGCATGCAAACAGCAACGATGGAGCATTGATGTCGCGGGAGCGACATCAATGGAACATCGATGTCGTTACGTCCGCGGCCGGAGCGAGGCGAGGGGCCACGGCCGGCGAGACCAGCGCCGATGCAGCCAAGAGCGGCCTGGTCGTGTTCGTGGGAGCCGGTCCTGGGGCCCCGGACCTGCTGACGCTGCGCGGCGCGCAGGCCATAGCCAAGGCCGACGTGGTGATCTGGGCGTCGAGCCTGGTCGACCAGCGAGTGCTAGCGCACGCCAAGCAAAGCGCGGAAATCGTGGACTCGGCCAAGCTCCCGATGGAGGGGGTGCTGCCCTACTACGAGCGTGCGGCGCAGCAGAAACTAAGAGTCGCCCGCGTCCACTCCGGTGATCCCTCGCTGTGGGGCGCCATCCAGGAGCAGCTCGAGCAGTGTCAGACCCTCGGCCTGGACACCGAGATCGTGCCGGGGGTGTCCAGCTTCACCGCGGTGGCGGCGCGGATCGGGCGCGAGCTGACCATCCCGGAGGTCGCCCAGTCGGTGATCTTGACCAGGCTCGGCGGCGGCAAGACCCCGATGCCGCCGGGCGAGCAGGTGGCCGAGTTCGCGCGCCACCAGACAACGATGGCGCTGTTCCTGTCGGCCGCGCGGTCCGGCCAGCTGCAGGACGAACTGCTGGCCGGCGGCTACCCGCCGGACACCCCGTGCGTGGTCGCCTACCAGGTGACCTGGCCGGACGAGCTGATCGTGCCGACCGCGCTCAAAGACCTGGCCGCGACCATCAAGGAACGCAAGCTCTGGAAGCACACGCTGGTGCTTGTCGGCCCCGGCCTGGCCGCCGACGGCACCCGGTCCCACCTGTACCATCCAGGCCATTTCCACGGTTTCCGCAAGGCGGACCGGCAAGCCAGGAAGCAGCTTCGCGAACGACGGCCCGTAGATCCGTGACCCAGCACGACGACCCCGAACTGCGAGAACCCGACCTGCCCCGGACGGCGAAGGTCAGGAAGCAGGCGCTGCGCACCGGCTGGACCACCGGGACCTGCGCGGCGGCCGCCGCGAAGGCAGCCGCCACCGCGCTGCAAACCGGCGAGATCCAACGCACCGTGCAGATCGGCCTGCCGTCCGGCCAGCGGGTCCGGTTCGGAGTCGATACCTGCACCCTGTCACGCACAGAAGCCGAGGCGGTCGTGGTCAAGGACGCGGGCGACGATCCCGACGTCACGCACGGCGCGCGGCTGACCGCGACGGTGCGCTGGCGCAGCGAGCCGGGAATCGAACTGGACGGCGGCGTGGGCGTGGGGGTGGTCACCAAGCCGGGCCTCGGCCTGGAGCTGGGCGGCCCGGCCATCAACCCGGTCCCGCGCACGATGATCACCCAAGCCGTCGGCGAGATCATCGACCTGGCCCAGCGCGGAATCCAGATAATCATCTCGGTCCCGGACGGTGAGAAGATGGCCCGCAAGACCACCAACGCCAGGCTCGGCATCATCGGCGGCATCTCGATCCTCGGCACCACCGGCATCGTCCGGCCGTTTTCCACCGCGTCCTGGCGGGCCAGCGTGGAGCAGGCGATCTCGGTGCTGGCCGCCCAGGGCGAGGACACGGTCGTGCTGTGCACCGGCGGGCGCACCGAGAAGGGCGCCATGAAGCTCCTGCCGCACCTGCCCGAGGTGTGCTTCGTAGAGGTGGGCGACTTCACCGGCGCCGCGCTGCGCCGCGCCGTGGAGCACGGGCTGACCCGCGTCATCTTCGCCGGAATGGCCGGCAAGCTCACCAAGCTGGCGGCCGGCGTGCTGATGACCCACTACACCAGATCCAAGGTGTCCCTGGAACTGCTCGAAGACATCACCCTGGCGGCCGGCGGCGACCAGGACCTAGCCGAGCAAGTGGGAAACGCGAACACGGCCCGGCACGCGGCCGAACTGTGGGACGAGGCCGGCCTGCTGCCCGCGGCGGGCCGCGAACTGTGCGCCCGCGCCGCCCGCGTTCTGCGCCGGTTCTGCGCCGAACAAGCCACCCGCGAACACAAGACCACGCCGGAGATCGGTGTCATCATGGTCGATTTCACCGGCCAGACTAGGATCGCCGAGGCGGCGGCATGAGCCCCGAGGTCACCGTAATCGGCTGCGACGGCCGGCCTCTCGGTCCTGAGGCGGCGCAGGCCCTGGCCGCGGCCAGCCTCCTCATCGGTGCCCCCCGGCACCTCGACGCCGTCCCAAAATCCCAGATCCCCCCCGGCGCAGAACGCCAAGAGCTCAAGCACCTCGACGATGCTCTCGCCGCCGTAGCAGCGCGCTCCGGCCCCGCGGTCGTGCTGGCCTCAGGCGACCCGGGATTCTTCGGCATCGTCCGCGCGCTGCGCGCCCGGAAGATCGAGCCAAGAGTCATCCCCGCCACCTCCTCGGTGACGCTCGCCTTCGCCCGGCTGGGCCTGGACTGGGACGACGCCCTGGTGGTCTCCGCCCATGGCCGGGAACCCGGGCAGGCGCTCGCCGCCGCCCTCGCGCACCCCAAGGCCGCCATCCTGACCGCGCCCCGGACGGCCACGGCCCGCGACCTCGGCGCCGTACTGCTGGCCGCGGGCAAGCGGGTGTACGTCGCCGAGTGCCTCGGCACCGCCCACGAGCGGGTCACCGACCTCGCCGCGGAACCCGCGGAGCCGACGAGGGACTTCGCCGAGCCCAACATCGTCATCGCCATCAGCCCGGAGGCAGAAAGCACGCCACGCTGGCTGGCCGGCCACCAGGGCGCTCCGGCCGGCTGGGCGCTGCCCGAGGACGCGTTCACCCATCGCGACTCGATGATCACCAAGGCGGAGGTCCGTGCGCTGGTCCTGGCCCGGCTCGGGCCGGCTCCCGGCCGCGTCATCTGGGACGTGGGCGCGGGCTCGGGCTCGGTGGCGGTGGAATGCGCCCGGTTCGGCGCCCACGTGATCGCCGTCGAGGCGGACCAGGCGCAGTGCGACCGGATCCGCGAGAACGCCGCCCACCACGGCGTCCGCCTGCAGGTACGCCAGGGCCACGCGCCAGACGCGCTGAAAAACCTCCCGCCCGCGGACGCGGTCTTCGTCGGCGGCGGCGACCGAGCCGTGCTGGCCGCCGCTGTCAAGACCGCCAACCCCGGCCGGGTCGTGGTCACGCTGGCCGCCGTCCAGCGGGTGGGGGAGACCAGCGACCTGCTCACCGGCCTGGGCTACCGTCCCGAGGGCGTCCAGCTCCAGGCGTCCCGCCTCGCTCCCCTCCCCAGCGGCCAGCTCCGCCTCGCCGCCCAGAACCCGGTCTTCGTCCTGTGGGCGCAGCGATGATCGGCCTGGTCGGCGTCACCACCGCGGGCCGGGCCGCCGCGGACCGCCTGGTCAGAGCCTGGCCCGACGCACGCCGCTACGACGGCCCCGCCGCCGCCGCCCTGCCTCAGGCGTTCAAAGAATGCGACGCGGTCGTCTGCTTCCTCGCCGTCGGCGCGACCGTCCGGCTGCTCGCGCCGCTGCTGAACGGCAAGCACGAAGACCCCGGGGTGGTCTGCGTCGACGAGGCGCTGCGGTTCGCGGTTCCGGTGCTCGGCGCTCATCAAGGCGGCGGCAACACGCTGGCCCGCCGGGTCGCGGCAACCCTGGGCGCCGAACCCGTCATCACCACGGCCAGCGACGCCGCCGGGTCCGTCGGGCTCGACGAGTTCGGCGCGGACCTGGGCTTCCGCATCGAGCCGGGCAGCGACCTGGCCGCCGTGGGCGCCGCGATCCTGTCCGGCG
>Ga0187807_1000507_pt1 | contig 12328 bp, 10 predicted proteins | sample NC_wetland_sal_i_4_FD_132432 | JGI IMG/M metagenome (GOLD analysis project Ga0187807, IMG submission 132432) | Wetland sediment microbial communities from Neuse River Estuary, North Carolina, USA - ASW_2 | ecosystem: Environmental > Aquatic > Freshwater > Wetlands > Sediment | place: USA: North...
GAGCGGCAAGATGGCCTGAAACTGCGGGTCCCGGCCGCCCTTGGCCGAGCCGCCGGCCGAGTCGCCCTCGACCACGTAGATCTCGGACTTCGCCGGGTCGGTGGACTGGCAGTCGGCCAGCTTGCCCGGCAGTGACGTCGAATCGAGCAGCGACTTACGGCGGGTCAGGTCGCGCGCCTGGCGCGCGGCGATCCGGGCCCGGGCGGCCTGGCTGGCCTTGTTGATGATCTCCTTGGCCTCGCCCGGGTTCCGGTCGAACCAGTCCCGCAAGTGATCGTTGCAGGCCTTCTGCACGAACGACTTGGCCTCGGTGTTGCCCAGCTTGGTCTTGGTCTGGCCCTCGAACTGCGGCTCGGCGAGCTTGACCGAGACGATCGCGGTCAGGCCCTCGCGCACGTCGTCCCCGGTCAGGTTGTCTTCCTTCTCGCGGAGCAGCTTCTGGTCCCGCGCGTACCGGTTGACGATCGTGGTGAGCGCGGCCCGGAACCCTTCCTCGTGGGTGCCGCCCTCGGCCGTGTTGATCGTGTTCGCGAAGGTATGCACCGACTCGGTGTACGCCGAGCTCCACTGCATCGCGATCTCGACCGAGATCCCCTCGGCTTCTTCCCCGAAGTCGATGACCGACCCGTGGACCGGCTCCTTCGAGCCATTAATGTACCTAACGAAGTCGGCGATTCCCCCGGCGTACTGGTATCGCGCTTCCCGCGGCTCGTCCTGGCGCTGATCCGTGATCGAGATGGCCAGGTTCTTATTCAGGAAGGCCATCTCCTGCATCCGCCTGGACAGCGTCTCGAAGGACCACTCGGTGGTCTCGAAGATCACGTTGTCCGGCCAGAACGTGATCGTGGTGCCCCGGTCCTCGGTCGCGGCCCCGCGCTCGAGCGGGCCCATCGGGTCGCCGCGCTCGTAGACCTGCGTCCAGACGTAGCCGTCCCGGCGGACCTCGACCTCAAGCAGCATCGACAGGGCGTTCACCACGGACACGCCGACGCCGTGCAGCCCGCCGGACACGGCGTAGGACTTGCCGTCGAACTTGCCGCCCGCGTGCAGCGTGGTCATCACGACCTCGACCGCCGGGCGGTGTTCCACCGGGTGCTCGTCCACCGGAATGCCGCGGCCGTTGTCCTGCACCCGGACTCCGCCGTCGGCCAGCAGCGTCACGACGATGGTGTCGCAGTACCCGGCCAGGGCCTCGTCCACGGCGTTGTCCACGACCTCGTAGACGAGGTGATGCAATCCGCGCTCGCCAGTAGAACCGATGTACATTCCCGGGCGCTTGCGGACGGCCTCAAGGCCCTCGAGTACCGTGATCGAGCGTGCATCGTAGGACAAGCTGAACTCCATCCTGCATAAGAAGCGCGCAGCCCAGCCCCCCGGGATGTGGCTATCGTTGCGCTTATTCATTTTACCTGCAGGCACCGACAGCCAGGGTCGTCTTGCCCCACGTGTCGGTTCCTGCTGCTTAGCCGTAGGTGTCGCCAGGACCCTTGCTGCCGGGTACCCGCCAGCCGCCGCGCTGCCGCGGCGGTGTCGGGCCGCGGACCTTCACCCGGCGGACCGATCCGTCGCCGAGTTCGGTGTTAAGCCGCCGGACGAGCATCGGGGCGAGCAGCCGGACCTGGGTCGCCCAGGCGGTCGAGTCAGCCGTCACCGTGAGCTCGCCGTCGGCGAAGCTGTCGGGGCGGGTGTGCGCCGCCAGGTCGTGGCCGACGATTTCCGCCCAGCGGCCGAACACCGAGCCCATCGCCGCCCGCTGCTGCCAGCCCCGCGTGTCGAGCAGCCCGCCAATCGCGCTGACCAGCGGCTGCGGGTCTTCCCGGCGGGGGCGTCCGCGAGCGGGCCCGGTTCCGCCGGCTCCCGCCCCGCTCACCGAGCCAGGGCGCGATCCCGTCCCGGGCGAGTCATCCTGGCCGGTCGCAGGCACGCCGGACCGTTCGGGATCATCGGTCTTACCGGACCCCGGCTGGCGCGCCACGGCGGCCGGCAGATCGCCCCTGGCCCGCGCGTCCGCCTTCGCCACGGCGAGCGCCTCGACCGCCAACCGCGCCCGATCCGGCGCGGCCGGCCCTCGGGCCGGATCCCTAGCCGGCACCGGCGACCACGCCCGCGCGGACGGTGAGCCGCGCGCCCGCGAGCACCTCGGGGACGTCAGCGGGCACCGCGGCGGTGATCAGGACCTGCTCGGCGTCGGCGACCAGGGCGGCCAGCCGGTCCCTGCGGCCCGCGTCGAGCTCGGCGAACACGTCGTCGAGGATCAGCACCGGATCCTCGCGCCCCTGCTTGAGCAGCGCGAAGCTGGCCAGGCGCAGCGCGAGCGCGAGCGACCAGGACTCGCCGTGGCTGGCGTAACCGCGGGCCGGCAGCCCGCCGACGAACAGCTCGAGCTCATCCCGGTGCGGGCCGACCAGGCAGACGCCGCGGTCGAGCTCACTGGCCCGCACCCCGGCTAGCGCCTTGAGCATCGCCGTCTGCAGCCCGGGCACGTCAGTGTCCGCGCTCCCGGCGGTATCAATCCCATCAGTATTCAACACCGAGGCACGGTAGGACATTCCGGACGATTCGCCCGGCCGACCGGAGACCGGGCCGCCGGAGACCGCCTCGTACGCGGCGGTCACGTGCGGCCGCAGCGCGGCTACCAGGCGCATCCGGCCGGCCAGCAGCGGCGCACCCGCCTGAGCTAGCTGCGCATCCCACGCGTCGAGTGTCGCGGTCATCGACTCGCGGGCCGCGCCGCGCAGGTGCCCCTTGGACCCCGCCGATTTGAGCAGCGCCGTGCGCTGCCGCAGCACCCGTTCGTAATCCGCGCGCAGGCCGGCGTACCGCGGCGCGGTGGCGACCAGCAGTTCGTCGAGGAACCGCCGCCGCTCGCCGGGATCACCCTTGACCAGGGCCAGGTCCTCGGGCGCGAACAGCACCGTGCGCAGCGCGCCGAGGATGTCCCGCGGCCGCGGCATCGGCGCCCGGTTCAGCCTGACCCGGTTGGCCCGGCCGGGGTTGATCTCGATTTCCACGAGTGTGCTGCCCTGGACACCGGTCACCGCCGCCCTCAGCACGGCAGCGTCAGCGCCGCGCCTGACCAGCGGCGCGTCGGTGGCGACCCGGTGGCTGCCCAGCGTGGCCAGGTAGCCGATCGCCTCGACCAGGTTAGTCTTGCCTTCCCCGTTCAGGCCGCTGAACGTGCTCACGCCCGGCCCAAGCTCCAGGCTGAGCTCGGCATAGGACCTGAAGTCGGTCAGCGCGAGCCGGGTGAGGTGCACAACTCCGAGCGTACGGTCTCAACGCGGGGCGCGGAGCGCACCGGGGGGTTCCGGGGGGTCGTCCCCCCAGGCCAGCACCCCTTCCCCCCGGGCCAGCACACCTACCCCGCGGAACGGATCGGCATGAGCACGTACCGGTAGTCCGGCTCGCCCTCGCTCTTGCCGGTGATGACCGCGGGCTTGGTGGGCGAGGTGAACGAGATCCTGGCCGTGTCGGAGTCGATCGCCCCGATGCCGTCGAGCAGGTACTGCGGGTTGAAGGCGATCTGCAGGTCCTCGCCGTCGAACGCCGCCTCGAGGACCTCCACCGCCTGCGCCTCCTCCGAGGCTCCGGCCTCGAGCACCAGCTGCCCGGAACTGAAGGCCAGCCGCACCGGGGTGTTGCGCTCGGCGACGAGCGCCACCCGCTTCACCGCCTCGGCGAACGAGCCGGCCGCGAGTTCGGCGACCGCGCCAAATTCGCTCGGCAGCAGCGCCTGGTACTTGGGGTACTCGCCGGACAGCAGCCTGGTGGTGGTCTGCCGGCCGGCGCCGGCGAAGCCGATCAGGCTGTCGCCGCCCAGCGATATCGACACCTCCGCGCCGGAGGTGAGCGCGCGCGCCGTGTCGCCGAGCACGCGGGCCGGGACGAGCACGGCCGTGCTCAGGTCCGGCCGCGCCGGGTTCCAGCGCAGCTCCCGGACGGCCAGCCGGTACCTGTCGGTGGCGACCAGGGTCAGCGTGTCGCCGCTAATCTCGATCCTGATGCCAGTCAGCGCAGGAAGGGTATCGTCGCGGCCGGCCGCGATCGCCACCTGACCGATGGCGGAGGCCAGTGCGTCGCTGCCCACCGACCCGGCCAGCGGAGGCATCTCGGGCAGCGTCGGGTATTCCTCCTCGGGCAGCAGGACCAGGGTGAAGGTGGCGCTGCCGCACTTGAGCGTCGCGCGGGTCCCGTCGGTGGACAGGTCAACCGGCTTGGCGGGCAGCGACCGCACGATCTCGGCCAGCAGGCGGCCCGAGACGAGCACCGCGCCTTCTTCGTCGGTGATCACCGGCACGGTGGCCTGGGCCGAGACCTCGTAGTCGAACGTCGAGAGCGTGAGTTCTGTCCCCCCGTGCAGGCGCATCCCGGCCAGCACGGGAGCGGTCGGGCGGGCCGGCAGGGCACGGGCGGTCCAGGCCACGGCATCCGCCAGATGATCACGCTCAACCTGGAGCTTCACGGGACTGCCTCCTACTACGTGTGAGTGCGCGCGTCGCCGGGTACGACAAATGCTGTCCGGCCGGTCCCCGCACACAGGGCCTACTTGGTTTGTTCTTTTCTTATTGAGAGAACCGTCATAGTCATAGGTGCGGTGGATTCTGGGGAGAATCCCTGATCCCGCAGGTCAGCAGGCATTTTCTGCCCACAGGGGATGTGTGCCGTAGGGGGACGGCGGGACCCGTGCTGTGGCCGGCGGCTGGCGGTGCCCGGGCTTGCCACTGGTTGTCCCCCGGTTATCCGAATGTCTTCCACAATGTTGTCCACAAACTGTGTGCATAGCCGTGCGCCGCTGGGTCAGCCCGTTCGGGCCTGCTGCTTGATGCGGTTGGTTAGCTCGGTGACCTGCGTGTAGATCGACCGGCGTTCGGCCATCAGGGAGCGGATCTTCCTGTCGGCATTGATGACCGTGGTGTGGTCGCGGCCGCCGAACTGCTGGCCGATCTTGGGCAGCGACAGGTCGGTGAGCTCGCGGCACAGGTACATGGCGATGTGCCTGGCCGTGACGAGCACCCGTGACCGGGAGGTCCCGCACAAGTCCTCGATGGACAGCCCGAAGTAGGAGGCCGTCTGGCCCATGATCGTCGCGGCCGTGATCTGCGGCCCCTGGGCCTCGGGGATGAGGTCCTTGAGGACGATCTCGGCCAACTGCAGGTCGACCGACTGGCGGTTCAGGCTGGCGAACGCCGTCACCCGGATCAGCGCGCCCTCGAGTTCCCTGATGTTGGTGGAGATCCGGCTGGCGATGTACTCGAGCACTTCCGGGGGAACGTTCAGGGTGTCCTGGATCGCCTTGCGGCGCAGGATGGCGATGCGGGTCTCGAGCTCGGGCGGCTGGACGTCGGTCAGCAGGCCCCACTCGAACCGGCTGCGGAGCCGGTCTTCCAGCGTGACCAGCCGTTTCGGGGCCCGGTCGCTGGAGATGACGATCTGCTTGCTCGCGTTGTGCAAGGTATTGAAGGTATGGAAGAACTCTTCCTGCGTGCCCTCTTTGTTCTCCAGGAACTGGATGTCGTCGACCAGGAGGACGTCGACATCGCGGTACCGGCGCCGGAAGCCGTCCTGCTTGCCGTCCCTGATCATGTTGATGAAGTCGTTGGTGAACTCCTCCGAGCTGACGTACCTGACCTTCAGGCCGGAGTAGAGGGTCTGCGCGTAGTGTCCGATCGCGTGCAGCAGGTGGGTCTTGCCCAGGCCCGAGTCGCCGTAGATGAACAGCGGGTTGTACGCCTTGGCCGGGGCCTCGGCGACCGCGACCGCGGCCGCGTGCGCGAACCGGTTGCTCGAGCCGATGACGAACGTCTCGAAGGTGTACTTGGAGTTGAGCCGCGTGCCGCCGAGCCGGGGGCCCTGGGGCATCGCGCCGGGTCCGCCCGGGCGGCCCGGATCGGCGTGGTCCCGAAGACCCCCAGGAGCGGCCTCGCCGGACGCGTCACCAGACGGGTGAGCGTGCGGCCCGGACACCGGGGGACCGAGCTGCGAGCCGAGGTCAGGCTCGGGGACCTGCAGGCCCGCCAGCCCCGGCGGATCCGCCACCAGGTCCGCGGCGGACGCGGGCATCGTGGCCTGGGGTGCCGGATCGACCGTGACGGCGAGCTGGATGTCGCGGCCGAGCTGCTGGGACAGCGCCTGGGTGATCAGCGCGCGCAGCCTGGTCTCCAGCTGTTCCTTGACGAACTCGTTCGGCGTCGCGATGAGGGCGGTGTTTTCCACCAGCCCGAGCGGCCGAGTGAGCTTCAGCCAGGCCCGCTGATGCGGCTGGATCTGCAAGTCGGCCAGCCCGTCGAGGGATCGTGCCCATACCTCTGCCAGGTCTGAATTTGCCACCTGTGCGCTCCCCTCGCATCCCCACGTCGCGAGCCGCGCTCACGATCCACAGAACTATCCACATGTTGTGCACGTGGCATCCCCGCTGCATAGCGTGACTGCAGCCTCTTGGGGAGAATAGCTTTCCACAGCCTAAGTCGCGGCAGCGGGGCACGCCTGGCAAACGGCGGTGTTCCGGATGGTAGCCTGTGGTGAATCCGAGAACCGCATGGCTGTAGTTGAGCCCTGCCTGTACGTCCCCAAGATCCCTTACCTGGAGCCCCAGTGAGTAAGCGCACGTTCCAGCCGAATAATCGGCGCCGCGCGAGGACGCATGGTTTCCGGCTGCGCATGCGCACCCGGGCCGGACGCGCTGTCCTCGCCGCCCGCAGGCGCAAGGGCCGCGACCGGCTGAGTGCCTGATCCTGCCGTCTGAGTCCCGGATGCGCCGCGGCGCGGAGTTCGCGCTGACCGTGCGCACCGGGATCCGCGCGGGCAGGCCCCGCGTGGTGGGCCATCTGCTGGTCCGCCAAGACCCTCTTCACCAGCGGGAACCGGCCAGGGTAGGATTCGTGGTAAGCCGGGCGGTTGGCCCGGCGGTAACCAGAAACCGTGTTAAGCGGCGGCTTCGCGAGCTCATGCGCGGGTATCTTCAGTCGCTTCCTGGCGGTAGCCTTCTTGTGGTGCGCGCAAATGCCGCAGCCGCGCACGCAAGCCAGACGGATCTCGCCGCAGATCTGGACTCGGTGATCAGCAGGTTGCTGCGGCGGCAGGTTGGGGCGCGCGTCGGTAATGCCAGATAGAGGTACTGCTCACGGTCCGGCCCGCACCGCGCCTGATAGAGGTACGGTGCCGGCACGGCTGCTGATGTTTCCCATCGTCGGCTACCGGCGATTCATCAGCCCGCTGCTCGGGCCGCGCTGCCGGTTCGCGCCCTCGTGCAGTGAATACGCGCTGGCCGCCCTGGCCGAGCACGGCGCGGCCCGGGGGCTCTGGCTCGCGGTGGCCCGCATCGCCCGATGCCATCCGTTTAATCCCGGCGGTTACGATCCGGTGCCGACCAGGAAACCCGCCAAGGTCGCGAGGAGCTAGCTGGTGCAAGCGCTCGATCCACTGAACAACTTGGTGGCGTGGGTCATCATGCGGATACACGCCGTGCTTGGCTCGCTCTTCGGCCCGGCCAGCGGACTGGCCTGGGGCCTGTCCATCGTGATCCTGGTCATGTTTATCAGGCTGCTGCTGGTGCCGCTGTTCATTAAGCAGGTGCACGCCCAGCGGAAGATGGCCCAGCATGCGCCGCAGCTGCAGGAACTGCGGAAGAAGTACAAGGGCGACAAGCAGCGTCTCAACGAAGAGACGATGAAGTTTTACAAGGAAAACGGGGTCAACCCGCTGGCGGGCTGCCTGCCGATGATCCCGCAGATGATCGTGTTCTTCGCGCTGTTCAACGTGCTGCGTGCCATCACCACATGGACGCGGGGCACCACGCCGAGGTACGGGCTGACGGTGCCGGTGGTGGTGAGCGCGCAGAAGGCGACCATCTTCGGCGTCCACCTGGGCGACAAGCTGCTGTTCTCGCACCAGTCGGTGCCACTCCACGTGAGCATCGTGATCGCGCTGACCGTGGTGGTCAGCGCCACGACCACGTTCATGACCGTCCGGCAGAGCTCCAAGCGTGGTCTCATGCAGACCGGCAGCGTGGACCCGGACAACCCGATGGCCCAGTCGCAGAAGTACATGCAGTACATCATCCCGTTCTTCTCTCTGACCGGGTTGTACTGGCAGTACGGCCTGGTGCTCTACTGGGTGACGACCAACCTGTGGACGCTCGGCCAGCAGTTCTTCATGTTCAGGAACTGGGAGCCGGTGGGGGCCGTGGCCGGCGCCACCCCGGGCGGCCCGGCGGGCCCGGTGCGGGCCACGCAGAGCTCGCAGCGCCCGGGCTCGGCGCGTCCGGGATCTTCGGGTTCCTCGGGATCCGGTGCCGCCAAGGCGGCCGCCGGCGGCGCACGGACTGGCGGCCCGCGGACCGGGTCGGCCACCGGCGACGCCAAGGCCGGGACGGCCAGCGGGCGACCGGCATCGGCGGGTTCGGGCTCGGCGGGTTCGGGCTCGGCCCGGGCCAAGGGCAACACCGCGGCTAGCTCCGGCCGGACCGGCAACGGGGCTGGCGGCGCGCGGACCGGGACCGCGTCCCGCCCGGCCACCGCGGCACCCCGCCCGGCCACCGGGCAAAACGGCGCGGAAAAGCGCGGGCTGCTCAGACTCGGGCGGGCGAAACCAGAACCCGAGCCCCAGGACGACGTGCCCGCCGCTAAGGTGGTGCGGCAGCAGCCGGTGCGGCAGGCGAGAAGCAAGCGGTCGGGCAAACGGTGACGGCTACGCAAATCACAGTGGGAGGTCCGGTCGTGAGCCAGCAGGACGTGGAGGTCACCGACGCGGAGGAGGCCCTCGAAGACTCCGAGGACGCCGAAGACGCCGGGGTACCCGCGGACGCTGCCCAGCAGCTGAGCGATCTCGAGCTCGAGGGCGATATCGCCGCGGACTACGTGGAAGGCCTGCTGGACATCGCCGACCTGGACGGCGACATCGACATGGATGTCGAGGGTGACCGGGCGATCGTGTCGGTCGTCGGCGCCACGCTGGACGAACTGGTCGGCGACGACGGCACGGTCCTGGAGGCGCTGCAGGAACTGACCAGGCTCGCCGTGCACCGGCAGACCGGCACCCGGGCCCGGCTGATGCTCGACATCGGCGGCTACCGGGCCCGGCGCCGCGCCGAGCTTGCCGACTACGGGCGGACCGTGGCCGAGGAGGTCGCGCGCACGGGTGAGCCGAAGAGCCTGGCCGCCATGTCGCCGTTCGAGCGGAAGGTCGTCCACGACGCGGTGGCTGCGGCAGGCCAGCGGAGCGAGTCGGAGGGTGAGGAGCCCAACCGGCGAGTGGTGATCTACCCGGCGCAGTGACAACCCGGCATTCCCCGACCGGAGAGAGCCCCACGGCCGTCGAGGCGCCAGCGTCCGAGGCGACAGCGCCAGAGGTTGATACTTATGTCGTGCCGCCGCCGGGCGCGGCGGCGGCGTTCGGGCCCGCACTGGGCAGCGCCGAGGCGTTCGCCCGGATCCTCGCCACCCGCGGGGTCGAGCAAGGCCTGATCGGACCGCATGAAGTACCGCGGCTATGGGACCGGCACCTGCTGAACTGCGCCGTGGTGGCCGAGCTTGTCGGCGACCGGTGCGAGACGCTGGTGGACATCGGGTCAGGTGCGGGACTCCCCGGCATCGTGCTGGCCATGGTACGGCCGGAACTCGCCGTCACCCTGCTCGAGCCGATGGAGCGACGCTGCCGGTTCCTGTCCGAGTGCGTGGCGGAGCTTGGGCTCACCAACGCGGACGTGCTGCGCGGGCGGGCCGAGGACGTTGTCCTGCGAGCCGATGTCGCCACGGCCCGGGCGGTGGCACCACTGGACCGACTGGCGGAACTGGCGATCGGCGTGGTGCGCCCGGGCGGAATGGTGCTCGCGATCAAGGGCAGAACTGCTACTGACGAATTGAAAAAGGCGCGCCCGGTACTCCGGCGAATTGGTGCCCGCAGCGCCGAGGTTGTGCACGCAGGGCAAGGTAAGGTCGTTCCTGCGACTACTGTCGTGCGGTTCTTCGCAAGATGAGGCAGGGCATAGGTGGGGCTCAGCTATTACCGGCAGGGCACAGCGAGTCTGAGCGCGGCGGGTCTGGGCTGGCCGGAAAATTCGCTAGCAGACGGGACGCACGGTGTCGCGATGGCCGGCCCGGCGGCAGGCTCGCGTGCCGGGATCGCAGGGTTGGGCTGGCCCGGGAGTTCCAGCTGGCCAGGAAGTTCAGGCTGGCCCCGGGGTCCTGAGCCCGTGAGTTCAGGACAGAGTGTCGGCCGAGGATCGAGAGGCGTTCAGGTGGACGAGGGTGGGCCTGCAGTCGGCGGTATCAAGATTCCCGGGGCTCGTGTGGCCCATGGGGACGAAGCCCACACCCCTGACCCCGTGCTGACACATGGGACCAGGCCGGTAGTCGTCCCGGAGATTTCATCGGACGCGGCGGACACTCCGATAGCTCGGGCCGCAGAGGCTGCGGTCAGCGTGCGAGGCAAGGGCGACCGTCAGCCATGGCCGCGGCCGCCGCGCTGCCGGATCATGACGATCGCGAACCAGAAAGGCGGGGTCGGTAAGACGACCACGGCAGTGAACCTGGCCGCCAGCTTGGCGCAGCACGGCTCACGTGTCCTGGTGGTGGACCTGGACCCGCAGGGGAACGCATCGACGGCGCTGGATGTGCCGCATCACTCGGGCGTCCCCTCCGTCTACGACGTGCTGATCGACGACCGTCCGCTGGCCGAGGTCATCAGGCCGGCCGGAGAGATGCCGGGCCTGTACTGCGCGCCTGCCACCATCGACCTCGCCGGGGCGGAGATCGAACTGGTCCCGGTGGTGGCGAGGGAGTTGCGGCTGGCTCGGGCGCTGCGCGCGTTTGACATGTCGAACCTTGACTACGTGCTGGTCGACTGTCCCCCGTCGCTGGGGCTGCTGACGCTGAACGCGCTGGTGGCTGCCGAGGAGGTCCTGCTCCCGATCCAGTGCGAGTACTACGCGCTCGAGGGTGTCCAGCAGTTGCTGAACACGGCGGAGCTCGTGCGGGTCAACTTCAACCCGGGACTGCACGTCTCTACCGTGCTGCTGACGATGTACGACGGCCGTACTCGCCTCGCCTCCGACGTGGCCGACGATGTGCGTGCACACTTCGGCACTTCGGTGCTGAGCACTATCATCCCGAGGAGTGTCCGGGTGTCCGAGGCGCCGAGCCGGGGGCAGTCGGTGATTACCTACGACCCGGGATCGAGTGGCGCCATCGCGTACACCGAAGCGGCACACGAGCTGGCGATGCAGTCGGCGGGCGCGCGCCAGCACGGCTAGTAGAGCACGTCGAGATCGGGAGAGGCAGTGGCTCAGCAAAGGCGTGGACTAGGCCGGGGACTCGGCGCGCTCATCCCGGACTCCCCGCTGCTGGCTGACGGTGACGCCGCCCGGGGCCCGGACCCGACGCTGGCGGCGACGGCCGGTGAGGCCCATCCGGCGGCCCCGGGTGACCCGGTGGAGGTCTTCGGAGCTCACTATAAGGAGGTCGCGACCTCGGCGATCGCGCCGAACCCCCGCCAGCCGAGGCGGGCGTTCGACGAGGAGGCCCTCGACGAGCTCGCCGAGTCCATCCGGCAGGTCGGCCTCCTGCAGCCGGTGGTGGTTCGCGCGGCCGGGCCCGGCCGGTACGAGCTCATCATGGGCGAACGCAGGTGGCGTGCCGCCCAGCGGGCCGGGCTGACCGAGATCGGCGCCATCGTCAAGCAGACTCAGGACAACGACCTGCTTCGCGATGCCCTGATCGAGAACATGCACCGTCAGCAACTCGATCCGCTGGAAGAGGCCGCCGCCTACCAGCAGCTCCTCGACGATTTCGGTGCTACCCACGAGGAACTCGCGCGCAAGATAGGCCGCTCTCGCCCCCATATCAGCAACACCCTCCGCCTGCTCAATCTCCCTCCCGCCGTGCAGAAGCGCGTGGCGGCAGGTGTGCTCAGCGCCGGCCACGCCCGGGCCCTGCTCAGCGTGGAGAATCCCGAAGCTCAGGAGCGCCTGGCGACCCGGATCGTGGCCGAAGGCCTGTCGGTCCGCGCTGTCGAGGAGATCGTCGCGGTCGGCACCGACGACTCGCCCCCGCGCCGTCCGGCGCGCACCGGAGCCAAGCCGCCAACCGCTCCCGGTCTCCGCCACCTGGCCGACCGCCTCTCCGACCTGTTCGAGACGCGAGTCAAGGTGGAACTAGGGCAGCGGAAGGGGAAGATCGTCGTTGAGTTCGCGACGATCGATGACCTGGAGCGGATCGTGAAGGCGATGAGTCCCGACGTATCCGCGCAGGAGCCTTCGGATTGACTTCCTCTCTCGCCTGAGGCGGGAGATTCCCGCCGCGCCGTGTCATGCGGCACCCGGGAGGGTTCCTGC
>Ga0187807_1000508_pt1 | contig 12322 bp, 13 predicted proteins | sample NC_wetland_sal_i_4_FD_132432 | JGI IMG/M metagenome (GOLD analysis project Ga0187807, IMG submission 132432) | Wetland sediment microbial communities from Neuse River Estuary, North Carolina, USA - ASW_2 | ecosystem: Environmental > Aquatic > Freshwater > Wetlands > Sediment | place: USA: North...
CGCGGCGCACGGGGTCAGGACGCTTGCCCACGCGGACGGCGGCGGGGTGCTTTACCTCCATTCTTCGGCCGAACCGTCGGCGGCGGCTGACCTGATCACGGCGAGCCTTGACCGGCTCGGCGTATGCAACAGGCTCAACCTGCTGCTGCTTGACCGGCAGTTGTGGGACGCGTGGCTGCCAAGGATCACGGCCCAGCTCGACGGTCTCGGCATAGCGGCGTCGCTGCCGCCGCACGACCACCCGCTTGGCTACGAATGGGCGCTCGACTCCGAGCGGGAGGCGACCGTCACGATCGCGCCTGCCGCCAGCCCGGCGGAGGCAGCGGCGATCGCCAACGACGAGACGTCCGGCCTCGCGGCGGGGATAGCGGCCGCCGACCCGGACGCGGCGGCGGAGTTCCTCGCCGCCTACGCGGGCACGGGCGCGTTCTGGAACGCCACCACCAGGCTGCTCGACGGCTTCAAGCTGCTCGAGGTGCCGGAGACCGGGATCAACATCGACGCGGTGCCCGGCCCGCGCGGCCCGGTGACCTTCCGCGACCTGGTGCTGCGCCAGTTCGTGGTGACGCCAGCCTGACCGGCGCGGCGCAAACTGCGAATCGCGGGCTTGCCTGCACGGGGCGTTATGCGGTAATGCTGCCGATTCCGGCGTGCCGGAGCTTGTTGCGAGGCGTGACACGTTCCGATCTTGATGGCGATTTTGCTGCGCGAAGGTGCTTTCTGTGCCGATACTCTGCATGTGGTGGGCGAGGAGTTCGCGGCCCTGTTGGCGGCCGCCCAGGGCGGCAGCCACGACGCGTTCGCGGTCCTCTGGCGTGACGCGAACCCCGCCTTGCTCCGCTACCTCCGGGTAGTCGCCTCCGAACACGCCGAGGACATCGCCGCGGAGACCTGGGTCCAGGTGGTCAGGGGACTGCCCAGGTTCACCGGCGACGAAGCCTCCTGGCGGGCGTGGCTGTTCACCACCGCGCGCAGGCGCCTGCTCGACCAGGCCAGGCTCCGTAAGCGGCATCCCACCGAACCGCTCGACGACATCAGCGTGTCGGACGTGCCGCGGACGGCGGGCGCGGAGCAGACCGCGATGGACAACATCGCCACCGAAGCGGCGATGGCCCTGCTGTCCCGGCTGCCGGAGCAGCAGGCGGAAGTGATCCTGCTCCGGGTCGTCGCCGGGCTGGACACCGACGTCGTCGCGGACATGCTCGGACGGTCCCCGGGCGCGGTCCGGGTGGCGGCGCACCGGGGCCTGCGGAAGCTGGCGACCCTGCTATCCGGGGCGAGTGTAACGCTTTGACCGGATACGGCGTTCCAGACGATGACATGCCCGACAGCTATCAGCCTCTCGGCTGGGGTCCCGCGCCGTTCGACGAGCGAGACCTCGATGCCCTGCTGTCCGGGGAAACAGCCGACGTCCCGATGGGGCTTCGTCAGGTCGCGGACGCCCTCGCGGCGCTGCGCGCGGCGCCGACCCTGGCGGAGCTAAGCGGCGAGTCGACGATCATCGCCGAGTTCAGCGCGCTCGCCGAGTTCAGCGCGCTCGGGCTGAGCCAGGCGACGCGGGACGGCGGCCAGGCTCACACGCTCGTACTGCCCGTGCCGCCATCGGACGTCGATCGCAGGCGCGGGGCCAGGCACCGTAGCCGCAGGCCCCCCCACCGGGTAAGCCGGCGGACCGGGGCGCTCATGGCGGCCGCGGCCGCGGCCTTGATCGTCGCGGCCGTCGCCGTCACCGGCAACCTGCCAGGCCCCATCCAGCGTCTCGCGCACCTGTCGACCGCGCCGCGAGCGGCGGCGAGCCCCAGCGCGCGTGACTCCGCGTCGCCGAACCTGCAGGGGAAGGGGGCGGCGCCCGAGAGGTCGCCGAGCCGCGACACGCGGGCTCCCTCGCCGCAGGTGACGCAGCAAACGCCGCCGGTGTCACCGGGGGCCGCGCTGTGCCGCTCCTTCTACGGATACCTCGGGCACCCTGGCTCCGACTGGGGGTCCACTCTGAAAGCGGAGCTTTCCGTTCTCATGCAGCTCAACAAGCTGGCTGGCGGCCCGATGCGGGTGGCCTCGTACTGCAGCCCCTACGTGCACGATCTGCTCGCGAACGGAATCCCTCTACCGGACGGCCCCGGCACGCATCTGTGGCCGCTGCTGCCGGATCCCGGCCAGGGTAACCAGGGTCAGCAGGCCGACCCCGGTCAGCCAAGCGCGTCCGCCGGCAATGCATCCCCAGCCAACGGCACCGCCAAGGGGAACATTCGATAGCGTGGAGGATCCGGATAGTGGTGACTCGCCGGATCCTCCACGCTAATTCGATCTTGGTGCGTTGTCGCTTAGGCTTCCGGCTCGGTGAGGGCTTCGATGATTGCGGAGCAGGCCAGCTCGAATGCGGCGCGCTGGTCGTCGCTGAGCCGCTCGAACATCAGGTGGCGGACGGCCGCCACATGCCCGGGAGCGGCCGACTCGATCGAGGCGGCGCCGGCCGGCGTCAGGACGACGAAGGCCCCTCTCCCGTCGGACTCGCATTCCTGCCTGCCGATCAGGCCGCGGCGCTGCATGCGGCTGAGCTGGTGGGACAGGCGGCTCTGCTCCCAGTTCAGCGCCTCGCATATCTGGAAGGGGCGCAGCAGCTGGCCCGGCGCCTCGCTCAGCTGCACCAGCACCTCGTACTCCGGCAGGGTCAGTCCGGAGTCACGCATCAGCTGCCGGTTCAGCTGGGCAGGCAGCAGCGAGCTCATCCGCAGGTAGGTGCGCCACGCCCGCTGCTCGTCCGCGGTGAGCCAGGTGCCGCTCATAGGTCCAGCATAGCGCGCAATTAATGACGAGTCATGTATGGGGCCCCAGGCGGTCGTGAGCATGATCAGGGCGTCCCTTTGGGGCGTCCGGTCGGCGGCCGGAGCGGGGGAATCGGCGGCGTCGGGCGGGGGCGGGGTCCGGACCACAGAGCGGGCACCGCGTCCACCGCCGCCGCGATCGCATAGGCCGCGAGCTCGTAGTTGACCCGCCAGCCCCTGAAGTCGGGCCAGGCGTCAGCCGGGTCACGCGTGATCCGGAAGCCGACCTGGAGCATCCGGCCGATCGCGTCGAGGAACTCCTCGTAAGTGAGCGCTATCCCGCCGTCCGGGTCCGCCTCGACGGGCACGTCAAAGCCGAGCGCCCGGGCGATGCGGCCGAGGCACTGAGACCCGCCGCGCAAGCAGAGCCTGGCGGGCACGGTAGGCGCCTGATCGGGGGCGAGCGTGAGGATGAGCGCCGCGGAGTCAAGCACGGCTAGCAGCGAGGTCACCCAGGAGGAGAACCCAAGCGGCGAGCGGAACCGGACGAGCGGCAGATAGGTGGTGTGGCTCTCCGCGACGTCGGCGGCCCAGCGCTCCCACCGGCTGTACAGCTCGGGCAGTGTGTCGATCGTCGACACGCCCGAGCCGAGGGCGTAGTGCGTGCGTGCGAGCAGTTCGGGACCCCAGGCTGGGACGCCTGCCCGCGCGTTCAGCAGCGCGACCTCGGTCTCGCGCCGGTTGAAGGCGGCATAGAGGGTCGGCAGGTACCCGACCTGCAGCGCGACCACCACCAGACCGGTGGCCGCGGCGGTGAACACGAACGCGGCCGGCGCCGCGCCGTGCGGCTCGGAGAAGCCGAGGGTGAACAGCGACGAGCCCGCGTCGGTGAAGGCTTCGCCTATGCCACTGCGCGCGAACGGCCAGAGGATGAGTGAGAAGCCGGCGAAGATGATCACCAGCCAGGCGGCCAGTTGCGTCACCAGGATGGCCGCCGCCTGGGTGGCGAGGATCCGGTCCCGCCTGCGGTACTCGCCGACGCCCCTGGTCACCAGGCCATACGTGGTGATGATGACGCGGTCCACCCAGCGGGTCAGCCAGGAGCCGACCGGCCTTGGCACTATCAGCGTGCCGATCACGCTGCTCCACGCCGTGATCACGAGCAGCGCTCCGCACACCGCCGCGACCCACCGGGCGGCGAGCGGTACCACCATGGGGCCTCCTGGCCCGAACGCTAGCAGGCCTGGTAGGAGGCGTGATACCCGGACGGCGCGGGGCTGTCCAGATAGCCGGTGCCGTTCGGCTCCAGGTACAGGGTGATCGTCCAGCTCGTGCACGAGGAGTTGGTGGCGCTGTCCGCGGGGCTCTGGTGGCTGGTGAACGACACGGTCGCCGCTTCGCCGCCGCCGCCGGTGCCCGTGATGCCGGTGAGCGTCTCCGCCGAGTCCTTAGTGGTGGCGTACCCGCTGTCGAAGGTCGACTGCGAGTCGTTCTGCTGCAGTTGCGGGTCGAGCAGGGCGTTGTAGGCGGCGTAGTTATGGGCGTTGATCGCGGTGAAGTAGCTGTTCAGGAACGCCACCACGGCTGGCTCGGCAGAGTTGCCGGTCACGCCGGGCCCGGCGGCGACCCCGGTTGGTGTCGGGGACGCCGTCGGGCTGGCTGTCGGTGAGGTCGTTGGCGACGACGAGATGGTCGGCGAAGACGTCGCCGTCGCGGATTGCGCCGGCGACGTGGGGGCGCTCGGCGAGGATTTGCGGACGGTCGGCGTGCTAGAGGGCTGGCTGACTGTGTGGTTGTGCTTGCCGGTGAGCAGCGTGACCGCCGCGAACGCGCCGCCGCCGGCGACCAGCACCGCCACGACGATGGCGATCACGAGCGCCCCCCTGCCCCTGCCCCTGCGGCCAGACCCGGGAGGCTCCTCATACGACGGGGGCGTCGGCGACCACGGCCCGGGAATGGGCGCTGACTGGCTTGGCGGGCCGTACGTGGCGGCTGGCTGGCTCGGCGTCACGCCGTACGTCGGCTGGCTCGGCGTCATGCCGTACGTCGGCTGGCTCGGGGTTACGCCATACGAAGGCTGGCCCTGCGTCGCACCGTAGGCGGGCTGGCTCGGCGTGATGCCGTAGGTAGGGGGTGGCAGGCTCGGCGTCGGCGGCGCAGGTTCCACCGGTGGCGGCGTGGCCGGGAACGGCGAATACGGCTGGTCAGCCTCCGTGGCCGGGCCTCGATGGAAGGCGGTGTCCCAGCGGGTCTCCGGCTGTGCCTGTGATTGCGGCGGTTCGCTGCCCACCGCGGTCCAGAAGCCCTCCGCCCGTGTCTCGCTGGACGTCGGCGCGGGCGCCCAGCCGGGTGGTGGTTCCACGGCCGCCGGCGGCTCGGCCGTTGTCACCTCGACGGGCGGCGTCTCGACAGGCGGCGTCTCGACAGGCGGCATCGTGCCGGGCTGCAGGGACAGTGACGTCACACCGTCCTCGTCCGCCGGGAATGATGCGCCGCAACCGGTGCAGAAGCGAGCGTCGCCTCTGGCGCGCCCGCATCGTGTGCAGAAACTCATGGCATCCCGTCCCGCTTGAGCTGACCCGTTACCGCGGTTGGCGGCACCCCCCGATGACCACGGCGGAGCTAGCTCCGCCTGCTCATGGGTTACTAATTCTTCACTACTGTCGACCACCCTGGAGCAATCTTCCCTGGCCGCATCTAATCCGTACAGATACGATCAATGGCAGATACATGACACCGTCGAGGAGTTGAGGTGGCCGGCTAACCAGGCACGCTCTGACGTCAGGTTTTGTCATTGCGTGCTGCTCGCGATCGCAGCACCCTTCCATCGAAGGGTTTCTGGCCGTGCCGCCGTTCCTTCTTTCCTGTCTTACGTACCTGGGCGTCGCGCTGCCCGGGTCCACCCTGGGCATGTTGTGGCCGTCGATGCGGGTCAGCATCCACGAGCCGGTCGGCGCGCTCGGGGTCGTGCTCGTTGCCGGGGTCGCTGCCCAGGTCGTCTCGAGCGCCGCCACCGGGCGGATTATGGCGCGTGCCGCCGAAGGGCCGCTGCTCGCCCTCGGGACCGCGCTGATGGCCGGGGCGCTCGCGATGGAGTCCGGGGCACCCGCGCTGTGGCTGCTCGCGGTCGGCAGCGCAATCTTCAGCGTGGGCTTCGGGGTCATCAACGCCGCGCTCAATGTCTACGCCGCCGCGCACTTCGGGCCGCGGAACATCACCTGGATGCACGCCAGCTATGGGCTGGGCGCGACGCTCGGGCCGCTGCTCGTCACGGCGCTGCTGGCCGTCGGGGCAGGCTGGCGCGGGGCGCTGGTGTCGATGTCCGCCGTGCTCACCGTGATTGCGCTGGTCCTGGCTGCGACCCGGCGCCGCTGGGCGGCGCCGGCCGGCGCCGCCCAAGCGACCGCGAGCGCGGGCGAGGCGGCTGGCCGGCCGCGCGGATCGCCCAGGCCGCCCGGACAGCGGCGGCGCGTGCTCGCCGCGGTGACGTTTACCGCGGTGGAAACCGGGATCGAGGTGGCCGCGGGGATCTGGGGCTACGTGTTCCTCACGTCCGGGCGGGGACTGCCGGCCGCGGCCGGCGGTGTGGCGGTGTCGGGCTACTGGGCGATGATGTTCGCCGGGCGCGCGCTGCTCGGGCCGGTGGCCGAACGCGCCGGGGCCTCCCGCGTGCTCGCCGTGGCCGTGGCCGGGGTTCCGGCAGGCGCGGTGCTGATGGCCGTGCCGGGACCGGCTGCCGTCGCGGTCGCCGGGATGATGCTCCTCGGGCTCGCGGCGGCGCCGGTGTTCCCGCTGCTCACCCTGACCACGGCGGACCGCGTCGGGGAGGGTGATGCCGCCGCGGCGGTGGGCCTGCAAACGGCCGCGTCCGCCGTCGGCAGCGCCGCCCTCCCGTCCGGGATCGGGCTGGTCATCGGGGCGGCTGGCGCGCGAGCGGTCGGCCCGGCGCTGCTCGTCCTTGGCCTGGCGATGGTCGCCGTCTACTGGCTGGCGCTGCGACGGGTCACCCGGTGATCTTGGTCCCCTGGGCAATCTTCACGGGCTTCATGTCAATTCCGGCGTGCGGCCGGTTCACATCAAATTTCCAGGTTTCTCTCACACGTCGTTCACCGCGCGGTGCTGCGATTATGCGATGGCCGACGACGGTGCCAACCTGCTCGTGGTGGACGACGAGCTCTTCCTGCGGGACGCCGTCGCGGCGTCGCTGCGCTTCCTCGGCTTCGGCGTGACGGCGGCGGACAGCGGGACAGAAGCGCTCCGCCTCGCCCGTGACCGTCTGTTCGACCTGGTGATCCTGGACGTGATGCTGCCCGACATCGACGGGTTCGAGATCGTCCGCAGGCTGCGCCGGGACGGCAACACGGTCCCCGTGATCTTCCTGACCGCGAGGGACGCCAGGGAAGACAAGGTCAACGGGCTCACCATCGGCGGCGACGACTACATGACCAAGCCGTTCGGCCTGGAGGAGCTCGCCGCCCGGGTCCGCACCGTGCTGCGCCGGACCAGACCGGCGCCCGCCGACCCGGTCCTGACGTTCGCGGACCTGACGCTTGACCAGGACAGCTACGAGGTCAGGCGGGCCGGCCGCAATATCGACCTGTCGCCCACCGAGTTCCGGCTGCTGCGCTACTTCATGCTCAACCCGGGCCGGGTGCTCACCCGCAGCCAGCTTCTCGACCACGTGTGGGACTACGACTTCGGCGGGTCGAGCACGGTCGTGTCCACCTACGTGGCCTACCTGCGGCGCAAGCTGGCGAGCGCCGGACCAGACCTCATCCACACCCAGCGCGCCGTCGGCTACGTCCTGCGGCTGCCACGCCCGGACGACGCGGGGGCGACCGATGATGAGACGGCTTAAGGCACTCCTCAAGCGGCTGCTGCGCGCCCAGTTGCGGCTGAAGGTGATGGCCGGGGTGGGGCGGTCGTCACGCTGGTCGCCCTGGTCGCGTTCGACGTGGCCACGGTCGCCACCATGCGCCGCTACCTGCTCGGCCAGACCGACGACAACCTGCGGGTGGCGCTGACGCTGACCATGCCGCGGCTGGCCGGCATCCTGGCGCCGCCACCAGGCACCCGGGTGGTGCAGCGCGCCGTGGGCGGCGGCACTCTGCTGGGACCCGGCCCGCCGGTCAAGCCGCCCAGGGTCCTTGCGGCCCTCGGCGCGTTCGACATCGCCTTCCTGCCGGTTCGCGGCGGGCAGGTGACGCTGCAGGTGGCCGCCACCGGGAACGGGGGCGGCTATGGCTGGAAGATCTCGCCAACAGCCCGGGTCGTCGCCCACCCGGGCCCGCATACGCTGGCCGGCTCGGCGGCGCCGCGCTCAACGGGATGCTGGCCCGCATCGAGGCCGGCGTGCACGAGCTCGAGGCGGGCCAGGAACAGATGCGCCGGTTCTTCGCCGACGCGAGCCACGAGCTGCGCACGCCGCTCGCGTTGCTGCGCGCCAACGCGGAGCTCTGCCAGCAGGGTGCCCTGACCAGCCCGGCCGAGGTGGACGAGGTAATGCGCCGCGCGGTGGACAACCTGCTCACCAACGTGCTCGTGCACACGCCGGAGGACGCGGCCGGGACGATCGCCGGACAGGCTGCCGCACATCTTCGAGCGCTTCTACCGCGCCGGACCGCGGCAGCGCCCCGGTTCCGGTCTCGGGCTGGCGATCGCGGCCGAGATCGCCGCCTCGCACGCTCGTTCCGGATAAAAAAGAGATCAGCCTGCGCGGGACCGGAGGATGTCGTCCAGGACCGGACCAGGTGCGGCGCCCGGCTCGGCGTACCATTCCCGGCCGGCGAGCAGCGCGAAGACGGGGACGGGGAGCGCGATCGCGAGCCGGAACAGCCGTGCCGCACGGCCCTTGCCGTAGACGGGCGACCGGTGCGCGGCCAGCGCGGCCTGCTTTCGCGCGGCGTAGCGGCGCACGTCCACCCGGTGCGTGATCGCGGCGCGGGGGGTGCCCGCCGACCTCGCCTCCTGTGCCGTGTACCGGGTGATGAGGCCATTGAGGCGGCTGAGCACGCTGAACACCTGGACGGCAAGTTCACGGGGGACCGTTGCCTCGAGCACCCGGACGCCGGCCAGGTCCGCGGCCGCGGCGCCGACCTGGTGCACCTTGATGTGGTCGCGGTGGCCGTAGCCGCCCCGCGCGTCGTAGCTGAGCAGCAGGTCGGCGTGCTCCTCGCGGAGCAGCGCGGCGAGCTTGCCCGCCGCTTCCGCCAGGTCGGCGCGGGCGAACCGGACCCGTCCGGGCGGGTCGGGGTAGAGCACGGGCCCGTGGCCGCTGTCGGCGTAGCCGAGGTGCTCGGCCCGCGCGGCGCCCAGGATCGCGGCGCTGGCGCGGAACTCGTCCAGCCTGCTGTTCGGCTCCCGCATGGCGCCGTCGCACGCGACCACGATCACCACCCGGTGCCCCTGGTCGGCCAGCTTCGCCAGCGTCCCGCCGGTAAGCAGTGCCTCGTCATCGGGGTGAGCGTGAAACGCCACGACCGTCGCCACGATAACCAGACTGGCACGCGACGACACGACACAGGCTCCGGGGCTGTCTTCCCGGGAGCCCGTGTCGCTGGCGGTTTAGCGGTCGTGGCGGCCGCGCGCGGAGCGGCTGGTGAACACGATGAGCGCGACGATGACAGCGACCCAGAACCATGGGATGTAGATGGCGGCGAAGGTGTGGCCCACCGCCACCATGAGGGCGATGACGAGCACGACCAGGAGAAACGGGCGGGCGGATGTCCGGCGGCGCATCCGGTAGGGGGTCGCCGCGACGCCGCCTGGGTGGCTCGCTCCTGAGGCGGCCCCCGCCTGCTCGGGGTCGGGGAGGTCGTCGAACAGGCCGTCAAGGTCGCCGCGGGTCTTGGCGGCCATCGCCTTGCTGACCCGCTCGTCGAACTCGGCCTGGTCGAGGCGGCCGGCGCTGTAGTGCTCCGCGAGGCGTTCCGCGACCGCGTTGCGCTCCGCGTCGGAGACGCGGAGGTGCTCGTCGGAGTAGCGGATGCGGCGTGCCCACTGCTGGCTTGACGTGGTTGACATGGCGCAGGTGCTCCTAGCGGGATCCGTGCTGCAGGGAGTCGAGCAGCGAGCCGGCGATGGACTCGTCGGTGCCCTCTTCGGGGATGAGCAGCAGGCAGGCCAGGTAGGCCGGGATGCCCGCGCCGCCCAGCAGGGCGAATATGACGAAGGCGACCCGGATGATCGTGACGTCCACGCCGAGGTAGTCGGCGAGGCCGGCGGCGACCCCGGCGAGCATGCGCCCGTGGTAGGCGCGGCGGAGTGGGGGCCGGCTAGCCGGTGTCTCCGGCGTCGGCCGCGTGTGCGTGGTGTCCGTGAAGGTGTCCATGCCTTAAGCGTGCGTCGGCCAGGCGCGATGCGGTATGGGGAACTGCCCTGGTATGACCCTGACCCGGGTGCCCCGCACCCTGAGGGCAGTCAGGCATTGATCAGGGAAAGCCCGGATGGCCGGGATAGGGTGCGGCGGGCGATGATGGTTGTGTGCAGGAACCCAGCGAACCGACCTGGCCGCCGTTCCAGCTCCTGTGGGCTGAACGGGACGCCCGGCCCGACCGTCATGAGTGGCGAGGCCAGCACGGCTGGCGCGCGGATCATGACTGGGACGGGCCGCCGGTCTGGGCCGGCCGGGCGATGCGGCGGCGGAACCGCTGGCACGGCGGACCGCTGCGGCGCGACCCCGAAGACCGCCTGCTCGGCGGCGTCGCGGCCGGGATTGCCGCCTGGTTCGGAATGCGCGCTTCGGTGGTTCGCATCGTGCTCGCGCTCGTGGCGCTCATCCCGCAGAGCCCGCTGGTCCCGCTGTATTGCATTGCCTGGCTGCTGATCCCGGCCAAGGACGCCGACACGAGCATCGGCAGCAGGGCACGGCACGACTCGGTGGGCATCGCGCTCGCCGGCGGACTGGCCTCGCTGCTCTGCGTGCTACTGCTCATCGTCGGCGTGCCGAACAACGTGCTGGCCGCCGTCTGGGGGTTCCCGCAGGTCATCACCGTGGCATGCATGGCGCTGATCTGGCGGAACGCACCGGACAGCGAGCGGGCGGCGATGCGGGCGCAGCTGGAGAGCCTGGGCGGCACCGGCAGCTCGGTACGGCGCAGGACCGTGATCCGGGTGGCCGCCGCCGTCGTGCTGCTTGGCGGCGGTTTCGGGTTGATCGCGCATTCACATCAGAACTTCGCGCTGTTCAGGCCGCTGGTAGGCGGTTTCCTGCTGATGGTCAGCGGGGTGCTGCTGCTGCTCGGGCCGTGGTGGCTGCGGATCGCCAGGGACCTGATGCTCGAACGGCAGGCCAGGGCCAGGGCGGAGGTGCGGGCCGACATGGCCGCCCAGCTACACGACTCGGTGCTGCAGACCCTGGCGCTCATCCAGCGCCGCGCCGGCGACCCGCAGCAGGTCGTCCAGCTTGCCCGGGCTCAGGAGCGGGAGCTGCGATCCTGGCTATTCGAGGGCCGCGCGCCCGGTGAGGCCGTCGCCGCGTCGTTCGCCGAGGGGGTCCGCCAGATCCAGCGCGACGTCGAGGCCAGGCACGGGGTGCCGGTCGAGATCGTCACGGTCGGGGACTGCCCGCTGGACGACGACCTGGCCGCGCTGCTCGCGGCGGCCCGCGAGGCTACCGTCAACGCCGCGAAATGGTCGGGCGCGAGCGTGATCTCGCTGTACGCCGAGGTCGAACCGGAGCAGGTGGCAGTGGCGGTCAGGGACCGCGGCAAGGGCTTCGATCCAGGCTCCGTCCCCGGCGACCGCAAGGGACTGGCGGAGTCGATCCACGGCCGGATGAGCCGCCACGGCGGCTCCGCGGCCGTCAACTCCGCGCCGGGCGAGGGCACGAAGGTGACCTTGACCATGCCACGGAGCGCTGCGTCCGCCGAGCCCGCCGGAGGGAGTCACCGATGAGTGCCGGAACCCGGACGCCGCCGCGCGTGGTGCTCGTCGACGACCACGGCCTGTTCCGGGCCGGCGTGCGCGCCGAGATCGGCCGCCAGGTCGACGTGGTCGGCGAGGCGGACGATGTCGCGCCCGCCATCGAGATCATCGAACGGCTGCGCCCCGAGGTGGTGCTGCTCGACGTGCACCTGCCGGGCGGCGGCGGCCAGGCGGTCATCACCGCGGTCAAGGCCGGGTGCCCCGACGTCCGGTTCCTCGCGCTGTCCGCCTCCGACGCGCCCGAGGACGTGATCGCGGTGATCAGGGCGGGCGCCCGCGGCTACGTCACCAAGACGATCAGCACGGACGAGCTGGCGGACGCGATCTTGCGCGTTGCCGACGGCGACGCGGTGTTCTCGCACCGGCTGGCCGGGTTCGTGCTCGACGCGTTCGCCGCCGCGCCGTCCCCGCAGGACGTCAAGCCATCCTTCGACCCCGAACTCGACCAGCTGACCAGCCGCGAGCGGGAGGTGCTGCGGCTGATCGCCCAGGGCTACACGTACAAGGAAATCGCCCGTGAGCTGTACATCTCGGTGAAGACCGTGGAAACCCATGTGTCGTCGGTGCTGCGGAAGCTGCAGCTGTCCACCAGGCACCAGCTCACCCGGTGGGCCGCCGAGCGCAGGCTGACCTGA
>Ga0187807_1000509_pt1 | contig 12313 bp, 10 predicted proteins | sample NC_wetland_sal_i_4_FD_132432 | JGI IMG/M metagenome (GOLD analysis project Ga0187807, IMG submission 132432) | Wetland sediment microbial communities from Neuse River Estuary, North Carolina, USA - ASW_2 | ecosystem: Environmental > Aquatic > Freshwater > Wetlands > Sediment | place: USA: North...
AGGTTAAAATGATTAATGTAGTAGAATTAATTAAATACAATATAAAGCCTATAAATATGCTTTTAATTTAAATTTTAAATAGAATAAAGGACTCTTTTGGAATTCAAAGCCCGTATATCAATTAACATTTTTTCAATATATTTTTTTAAAGTACAATACTTTCTCATAAATTACGGTTTCGTAACAATCATATCAAGTAGATCAATATTGGAAGAGTTATCATGCTAAGTACGGTGCTCATGAATATGCAGGCAGCAGCTGCCTTAACATCTAGATCGTAACTGGCTGCCAACACAAGACTCAACATAGCTGAGGGCATACCAGCTTCAACAACAGTAACAGTTCCATTAATATAATTGAAACCCAGCAATGTAACAAGCACGAATGCTATGGCTGGAGATATGATCAATCTCACAGTTGAAACAAAGGTTGCAGCATCTAAATAATCCTTCAATCCTCCAACTTCGAGGGACAAACCCAGAGAAATCATAATTATGGGTATGGCAGCCCCACTCAGATATTTCAAAACATCCAATGGTAGTGAACCCAAATTAAGATGTAAGAGATTCATGGTTATTCCAAGGATTATCCCCCATAATGGTGGAAATAACACAGTTCTTTTTATGATGGAGCTATACTTCCCTCCAAAAATTACAATGAAAAGAATTCCCAGACAAAGAAAAAGGATTGTAGAACCCATGTCATAGAAAACTGCTCTAACCATTCCTGTACTTCCATAAACTCCTAAAACAACAGGATATCCTAAAAAACCAGAATTAAAAAGGGTGGAAGTGCCTACCACTGTCCATTTTTTCTTTTGAGAGTATCCTCTGGACCTTGCAAATAGGTAAACAACGATTCCTGACAGTACTCCTGTAATCAAACAGATTATGGTAATGGGAAGCAGGGTATTTATATTTGAAAGATCTGCGCCATACATTGCAAGAAATATTAAGGAAGGTATGGCGATATTGACCACTATTTTGTTGAGTGTGGTTGAATCCTCTGGTTTGAGAAGACCAATCTTTTTGGAAAAGTATCCAATAATGATCATTAATATGATGGCCAGTATTGTTTCGGTAGAACTCATTTTATCTCAATAATCTCAGAAATTTGTTAAAGAATTTTAAAAACGTATATTAATTAATTAAATCATTTCGATTATTAAATTATTGGACTAATTTTAAAAATAAAAAAAATGGTGGGAATAATTAATCCGAAATTCCCTCTGTTATAACTTTAAATACAGCTTCTCCTTCTGGTAAGTGAGGGCTGTCAACGAGTCTAGCGATTCTTTTACCTGCAAGACCCTTTTTAAGCCATATCCTGTAGGTTGCAGCGTGACCCAGCACATGTCCTCCAATAGCCTTTGTTGGGCTACCGAAAAATGCGTCAGGTTTAGATTGCACCTGGTTTGTTACAAAAACTGCAACGTTGTAGGTGTTGGCTATGTTTGATAACGTGTGTAAGTGTTGGTTTAGTTTCTGCTGCCTTGTTGCTAAAGATTCCCTTCCAACATATTCTGCACGGAAGTGTGCTGTTAATGAATCAACAATAACCAGTTTAACATCTGCACCGCTTTGGATCAATTCATTAACTTTATCAGCCATTAAAATTTGATGACTTGAGTTGAATGCCCTTGCAATATGAATGTTGGTCAACACTTCATCCACATCAAGTTCAAAACCTTCTGCTATCTGTTTTATTCTTTCTGGTCTGAAAGTGTTTTCTGTATCGATAAATACGCACTGTCCTCCTAAACCTCCTTTTTCAGGTGGTAGTTGAACAGTTACGGCCAGTTCATGGGAAATTTGACTTTTACCAGAACCAAATTCACCAAAAACTTCGGTTATTGATTGGGTTTCGATTCCGCCTCCTATGAGTTCATCGAGTCCTGTACTACCTGTTGTTACTCTTCCAACATCTTTCCTTCTTTCCATAACATCCATAGCAGTTTCAAAGTCTATTTGTTCAGACTTCCTGGCAGCTTCAATAACTTTTTCAGCTACTCCTTCTCCTATTTCGGCTTTAACACTCAATTCTTTAGCAGTTGCTGTTGCAAGCCTCATCATATCTGCAAACCCAGCATCTCTTAATTTTTGAGCAGTTTTTTCCCCTACATTTGGTAATTCTTCAAGTTCTACCATTTCAATCTCCTTTAAACATTTATTATATTTATTTTCAGTTATTTAAATGAATTAAACAAATATTCAACAATTATTCATTAAACTACATTTTTTTTAATCTTAAATTCGCTCTGATGGTCAGTTGACTGGTTTCAGATGGGAATATTAACATGTTTGTATAGGTGGATTTAATTATTATAATTTTATATCCACAAGTTTTTTGGCATTGAGTCTAATTTCTTCGTTGTATTCATCGAAACTAGCGTCTGCAATCACAGTTATTTCATGCCCAACAAGCTCTGAAACTTTATCTTCGAGTGATCCTTCATCACCAGTCTTTTGGATTACATCGATGACTTCATTTATTTTCATTCCTACCAATTCCTCTGCAGCTGCACTGAAAAAGGTCACCCTCATTGTTCCAGTACTATCTTCAATAACGCATGGAACTATCATCAAATACTTTGGTTCTTCGATTACTTCACCACAGATTTCACATTCATAGGAATTGTCTATCAAGGTTAACCTTTTGTTACAGTTAGGGCACATTTCATACAGTATTCTGTTTCCATAAGCCTCAACAATCTCTCCAGTAACCTTTATGTTCCGGTCTTCTTCTTCAATATCATCGATCTTCTTGGTTTTATAGATCATTTCCTTTATATCATCAAAGGAGGGGAGTTTTTCAGATTCATCGGAGGTGGCTTTGGTTATTAAAGTGTTTCTACCGACACTAATTTCTAAATGATCATCGCGCATGCTGATACGTGGGTTTTCAATTTTTATTGCATCCCCGGTGTTCATGGACATCTCTGCTTTGTCATCCCAAAAGGAGGATCTTAAAACTCCAGTTCCATCTGCTATTTCTACTGTTCTAACTAGTCCTTTACTACCGTCTCCCCTTTGGAATTCATTTGGATCGTAAAGATTAACCACTCTACCAACAATTCTTACGTTTCTTTCACCTTCGTTCAGTTGGCTTATGGTTTTGGTTGAGTAGAGTGAATCTTCTATCTCGTTCATGCTCGGAAGACTTTCAACCTCTTCTGGGGAAGGTTCCACTATTCGTGCTGTTCTGCCTATGCTGAGATCCATATTATAGTTTCCAAGCCTTGTCCTGGCATTTTCAAGTTTTATTGCTTTCCCTTCATTGAAAGCAAAATCTGCTTTGTCATCCCAGAACGAAGATCTTATTACACCAGTTCCATCTCCGATCTCAACAGTTCTCACTTTGCCTGTGGTTCCATCGTCCCTGTTAAATTCACTTGGATCGTAGGCTTTAATGATTCTACCAACAACGTCAATCTCTTCTCCTTCTTCATCCATTTCATGGATTGCAGATATTTTGAGTGGTTTGAGATATTTTCCACATTCTTGAAGCAATTTACTTAATGCAGGGTCAATATCTGGATTTACCACGATTTTAGTATTCCAGTTGGTGTTTATTCTGTAATCGGTACCAGAATATTCGTCAAATTCAATGTTTCCACCGATTAATTTGATTATGTCTCCCTTTTTTATGTCCATGTTTGCGTCATCGTTCCACAAGGTTATCCTTATGGAACCTGTATCGTCTTCCATCTCCAAGGATCTTACTTGACCTGTGCTTTGGTCGTCCCTCATGAAGGTTATAGCATCATACACTTTGCAAATAATTCCAATCACTGTAATGTCTCGCATTTCGTGAGCATCACCAATTTTTAGAATTTTTTCAGTGTATTCTGGGAGATCAAACTCTCCCTTGATTATTCTTCCAATCCATGAGTGTGTTAATGAAACTTCACCGTTCCTGGTTCTTCCAAGAGCACCAAGTACTTTGATTGAATCTCCTTCCTTGAGATCTAAATCATTAACAAGGTTTGTGTCATTGTTCCAGAGAGTGAATTGTATTTTACCTGTTTTATCCTGAATTTCCATGGAGAGAACCTTTCCTTCTTTTCCATTTTTATCAAAGGTTCTGATTCGTGGAATTCTCACTATTCTGGCAATGATGTTTACCTGACTTTCTCCCTGAATATCTTTGATGTCTGTTATTTTATCATCATATTTTGGGAAGGATTCATACTCTTCGCTGTCCAATTTTTGGATGTTTGAATCCAGTTTCATGTGTAATTCATCTTCTCGGAAGCCTTGTTTGACTTCAGCATTGTTTATTTTAATTATATCTCCTTCATTCACCTTCTTCAAGAATTTGATATTTTCGGTCCATAACACAACTCGAATTTCACCTGTGTCATCGGATATTATCATGTTGGCAAGCTTCCCTTCCCTTCCTTTCTTGCTGGTAAATTTTTTCACATTGGAAATATGCATAATTCTACCGGTAACGCTGATGTTATCGCTACCTGTTTCGAGTTCTGTTATTTTATGTGCCTCATTTGCCTCAGATAAAGGCTTATTCTCCTCATTAATATATTCTCCAATGATTGTACGGGCTATATCAAGCTCGCTCATGAAGCTCACATCTTCATAATCATGCTTTCTTTCTTCCATTTTTTTTAAGAAATCATCGTATGAGATTTTATCCTTAATCTTTTCATATTCGCTCTTAATTTCCTGGCTAATCTCGTGGCTCATTTGGGTTCCCTCACTCAAATATTTCTTATCCATATATATCAATATGTCTTCATTATATTTTTGTATTAATTGTATGAAGTAATTTATTACATTGGAGAACTATACATTTTTATAATAGTTAGTTAGATAAAACTATATATTGCATGGGGGATTAAGCAAAATGAATCAGGAGCTCGAAATTGTAGAATCAATGGATAAACTTGGGAACATTATGCAAAAGTTTCAAACTGAGCTATTATCTGGTGAATTGAAAAAATACACTCTAAGACAACTGTATTATATTGAATTGATTGATAAGAACGAGAATATAAGTGTTTCAGAAATATCCAGAATGCTTGATCTAAAGAAATCAACGGTTTCTATAGCAGTAAATCAATTGATTGAACAGGATATAGTCCTTAAAATTCAATCTTCTGATGATAAGCGGTTTTATTTCCTGAAACTTACTGATAAAGGAAATAAGATCATGCAGATGCATAAACAAGTTCACAAAAACACCATAAAAAAGATATTAACCATACTGGACCAGAATGAAGTTGAAAAATTCATTGAAATTGTAAATAAAATAGATCAAATAAGCTGATCCTTAAATAAATTGAGCAAGGAGGAATTTGAAATGGGAATGACTATGGCGGAAAAGATACTGGCAAAAGCGTCAGACAAAAACTTTGTTAAAGCAGGTGATATTGTTATGGCTAATATCGATGTAGCCATGACTCATGATTTAACTGGACCATTATCAGTTGAATCATTTGAAAAGATAGGTGTGGATAATGTATGGGACCCAGAAAAAATTGTGGTAATATTTGATCATCAGGTTCCTGCAGATTCCCTAGATGCTGTCAACAACCATATGATCATGCGAAAATTTGTTGAAGAACAGAATATTAACAATTTCTACGATGTTAGAGAGGGGGTCTGTCATCAGGTACTCCCAGAAAAGGGGCATGTTGTTCCAGGTGAAGTTATTGTAGGAACTGATTCACACACATGTACTCATGGTGCTTTAGGTGCATTCTCAACAGGTATTGGATCGACAGATATGGCCATGGTGTTTGCTACAGGAAAATTGTGGTTCAAAATACCTGAAACAATTAAATTTGATATAACTGGTAAACTTCAGGAGAATGTATTTGCCAAAGACGTTGTACTCAACATAATCGGTAAAGTAGGTGCTGATGGAGCAACTTACAAAGCATGTGAATTCGGCGGTGAAACCACAAGTGCCATGACAATATCTGATAGGATGGTTATGTGTAACATGGCCATTGAAATGGGTGGTAAAACAGGGCTAGTTGAACCGGATCAAAAAACCATCAACTACCTCGGTGGTAGGACAACCAAGAATTACGAAATAATGAAGACAGATAAAGATGCAGAATCTTTGGAAACAATACATATTGATATTAATCAACTTGAACCGCAAATTGCCTGTCCACATAATGTTGATAATGTAAAGCCTGTTTCGGAAGTTGAAGGAACACATATCGATCAGATTTTCCTGGGATCATGTACCAACGGAAGAATCAGTGACCTTAGGACAGCAGCCAAGATCATGAAGGGAAAGGATGTTGCCAAGGGTGTTAGGATGCTTGTAATTCCAGCTTCCAGAGAAGTTTATACAAAGGCCCTTGATGAAGGACTCTTAAGAACATTTGTTGATGCTGGGGCTCTTGTGTGTAACCCTTGTTGTGGTCCATGCTTAGGAGGACATGTTGGACTTGTTGGACCAGGAGAGGTTAGCCTTTCAACTTCCAACAGAAACTTCAAGGGAAGACAGGGAAGTCCAGAAGCTGAAGTTTACCTGAGTTCTGCAGCAGTTGCTGCAGCATCAGCTGTCACAGGAAGAATAACAGATCCAAGATAGAAAATTAATAAAAAAATTAAAGATAGGTGTTTGAATGAAAGGAAAAGTCTGGAAATTTGGAGATGATGTAGATACAGATATTATAATACCTGGAAGGTATCTGGTTCTAAGGGATGAAAAGGAATTAGCAGCATGTGTTATGGAGGGATGTGATCCGGATTTCTCCAAAAAGGTATCAGAAGGAGATATAATCGTTGCTGGAAAGAATTTCGGATGTGGATCATCAAGGGAACATGCACCCATAGCCATCAAAGGCGCGGGAGTAGCAGCAGTTGTGGCAGAATCATTTGCCAGGATTTTCTACAGAAACTCCATAAATATAGGTCTACCATTAATTGAAGCAAAGGATGTATCCAAACATGTTTCAGAGGGGGATATCATTGAAATAGATGTAGATGGTGGAGTTTTAAAGGATTTGGATACAGAGGAAGAATTTGAGATTAAACCACTACCAGAATTCATGCTTGGAATAATGAACGAGGGTGGTTTGATAAATTATCTTAAGAATCATATTGGAGACATTAAGGGGTAATATCCCTTTTCTCTTAGTAAATTTAGAATGTAAATATTATTGTGAATGTCATTAATTGATTGAAGGTGTGTTTTATGTATAAAATAGCGGTAATACCAGGGGACGGAATAGGAAAAGAGGTTATGGGGGCGGCATTACACGTTCTTGAAGCTTCTAAACTTGATTTTGAATACAGTTTTGCAGATGCCGGAGATGAATACGCAGAAAAAACCGGAATACCTCTGTCTGAAGACACTATAAATCTGGTCAAACAGTCTCAGGCCTGTTTGTTTGGAGCTGCAGGAGAAACAGCAGCGGATGTAATAGTAAAATTAAGAAAAGAACTGGATTTATACGTGAATTTAAGACCAGTGAAATCGTATCCTGGAACCAAATATTTGTTTGAGGATCTTGACTTTGTAATAGTCAGGGAAAATACAGAGGGGCTGTACTCTGGACTTGAAGAGTACACAGAAGATGGTGCAACAGCTACAAGGGTAATCACAAGGGCGGCTTCTGAGAGAATATGCAAATTTGCATTTGAATATGCAGAAAAAACGTCTAGAACTAAGGTTACAGCTGTTCACAAGGCTAATGTATTGAAAAAAACCGATGGAATCTTTAGAGATAGTTTTTACAAGGTTGCTGAAAATTTCAGTGATATTGAAACTGATGATAAATACGTCGATGCAACTGCTATGTTCTTTATAACTCAACCTCAGATGTTTGATGTGGTTGTTACCACCAATATTTATGGTGATATTTTATCTGACGAAGGAGCTGGACTAGTTGGAGGATTAGGCCTAATACCCTCTGCAAATATAGGTGAAACTAATGGTCTATTTGAACCTGTGCATGGTTCTGCACCGGATTTAGCTGGTAAAGGATTAGCAAACCCCTCTGCAATGATTCTTTCTGCAGTTTTAATGTTGGAATATCTTGATGAGTATGATGAAGCAAGAAGACTTGAAAATGCTCTTTTAAAGGTTTTAAGTGAAGGTAAAATAGTGACCAAAGACCTTGGTGGTGAATCTTCTACCATGGAAATGGCTGCAGAGGTTCGTTCTAAATTTGAAGTGATTTAACAAATTTATGAGTGAATAAACTTTATTTTTTTATTTTTTTTTGGATTTGATAATTTTCAGTTAAAATTTTAACAAGTATTTATAACAACATATAACAATAGTTAACATTCTGTTAGAATATTCTATATTTGCCAGAGATCATAAAATTATGATAAGGTTTTACATTTATTAAAGCTAATAATTGGAGCATAAACATGGAAAATGGTGTAGATATTAATATACGGGCAGATATTCCTTTGCTCGAAGATGTAATTTATCTGGATGCTGCGAGCACGACTCCCACCCCTAAACCAGTAGTGGAATCGATGTGTGATTACTTTTACAAATACAATACAAATACGGGTAGAGGGGCTTATAACCTTGCTGTTAAAGCTACTAAAGAATTCGAAAGCTCAAGAAATAGAATTTCGAAATTCATTGGAAGCAAACCAAATGAGATAATATTCACCAAAAACACCACTGAAGCAATAAACTTGGTTGCAAATGGTTTGAATTTTGAGAGGGGTGATAATGTGGTGGTGCCCAACATAGAACATCACTCCAACTTCGTTCCATGGTTGAATTTAAAGAAAAGAGGAGTAAATCTAAAGCTGGTTGAGGCTGATGAGTATGGTATAATCGATCCTTCTGATGTTTTGGATGCAGTTGATGCCCACACTAAATTAATTACAACCACCCATGTGTCCAACGCAATAGGATCAGTACAACCAGTCATGGAGATAGGAGAAATTGCAGATGAAAAAGACGTTCTATATCTTGTAGATGCTGCACAATCAGCAGGCCACATGCCATTAGATGTCAAAGACATTAAAGCAGATTTTGTTTCAGTTCCAGGCCATAAAGGATTGCTTGGGCCTATAGGAACTGGATTTCTTTACTGCAACCAGGAAATATCTGAAGAGCTGGAACCAACGAATTACGGTGGAGGCACAGTTCTGGATGTAACAGAATCTAATTTTACTTTGGAAGCAGTTCCAGCAAGATTTGAAGGGGGAACACAGAATATTGCCGGTGTAATTGGACTTGGAACTGCTGTAGATTATCTTGAAAGGATCGGAATGGAGAAGATCCAGAAACACAGTGAAAAATTAACAGCAAAACTGTTCAAAGAGATAAATGATATAGAAAATACTATAGTCTATGGAAGTCCAGAAAATATTTATGGGATAGTGGCCTTCAATATAGATGGTGTGAATGCACACGATGTTGCAAAAATACTTGATGAAGTAAAGAGTATTTGTGTTCGAAGCGGACATCATTGTGCAATTCCAGCTATCCGCCATATGGGTGCTTATGAACTGGGAGGAACAGTAAGGGCATCTGTACACTACTACAACACCGTAGAAGAAATTGAGGTATTCGGGGAAACATTAAGAGAGATTTCTAAATTTTTTGGAGATTAAAATATGGAAAGAGCACAGTACTATGCGATTTTCATAATCCTTATAATGGTTGTAAGTTCAGTAGCAATTGCTATTGCTTACATTTAACTCATGATTTACCCATTAAAGGTTTATGAACTTTGGGAAACAATTAAATTAGTAATATTTATTTAGCATTATGGAGAGTGGAATGAATGGTAAAAATAAGAATAGGAGCAGTTGTATCTGAATTCAACTATGATATAACTCAAATGATGTTGGAACTGGCTAAGGAACATGCTAAATTTTTGGGAGCAGAAATCACAGAAGTTATCGCAGTACCAGGTGTGTTTGACATGCCTCTCGCCATTAAAAAACTACTCAAGAATGATGAAATTGACGCTGTAGTAACCATAGGCGCTGTAATTGAAGGTGCAACATCTCATGATGAAATAGTTGTTCAACATGCATCGAGAAAAATTGCAGATCTTGCCCTTGAGTATGATAAACCAGTTGCTTTAGGTATATCTGGCCCTGGAATGACAAGACTAGAGGCACATCAGCGCGTAGAGTACGGTAAACGTGCAGTTGAAGCTGCAGTAAAAATGTGTAAGATCCTAGAATAAATTTTTTTTTAAATTTCATTTTTATTTTTAGACTGCCACCAATTTAAAAGTGTAACTACGATGCCAATGAGGTATAATGCGCATAGGATCTTGAAAATTAGATTTAAACTGATTAAAAAACTTTCACTATGTAACTGGCTGATTTCAATATTTCCTAGAAGAATGGTGAGTATCACAAGAACAATGCTCATTCCTAAACTACCTCCAAAGCCTCGCATTGTTGTGATTGATGCAGAAGCCACTCCATAATATTTTTTTTCCACAGAATTCATAATTAAATGGGAGTTAGGGGATGAGAATAAAGAAGTACCTATTCCTGACAGTGTGAGCCCTAAAATGATCACAAAAATTGGCGTAGATAATTGTAATGTTAGAAACACCAAAACCGACATCAAACTTATTGTCATGGCAATTGTTACCATGGTTTGGGCTGCTATCAATTTATTAAGCTTTTCAGCAAATATGGAAACAATCAACATTGTTAGTGGTTGCAAAACGAGTATAAAACCCACAAGAATTGGGGAAAATCCCCTCACATTCTGTAGATAAATGCTCAGAATGAATACAAGTGGTGCTATTGGAGCAAATTGTATGAGGGTTCCTGCATTGTTCAAGATGAAATCTCTGTTATGCAATAATTCCAAGTTGAATAGAGGGTTTTCGACCCGATTTTCATATATAATAAATGATATTAATCCTAAAAATCCCAGAACTAAAAATATCCAGTTTAATCCCTGATTGATTTTTGAAAGGCCTTGGATTATCATAAAAGATGAGATCCCGAACATTAATGATCCACAAAGATCGAATTTTTCTCCTTTTAGCCCAAAACATTCAAAATCCAATCTTGATAGAAGTAAAATTCCAACCAACCCAATCAGACTGCATAACACAAAGATAAATCTCCAATTATAAAATGAAGACAATAAACCGCCAATAATTGGCCCTAAAAAAGATCCTAAGAAAATACAACCGAATATTATGCTTAATGCCTGTATTCTATCTTGGTGAATGTAAATTGAAGCGATCATAGCATATAAATTTCCAAATATCATGGCCGATCCTATGCCCTGAAAAATTCGAGAAATGATGATGCAATGATAATTGCATGAAAAAACAGTGACTATGGAACCAACTGTAAAAAGGATCAATCCCCAATTAAATAGTTTTTTCCGCCCAGAAATGTCTCCTAACTTTGCAGCTGGAATTAAAAAAATAGTGAGTGTAATGAGATAAGATGTAGGGATCCATCCTAGAGGCACGGCTGTGATGTTCAAGTCCAAAGCCATGGTGGGAAGAGCTATGTTAAGTGCAGTTATAACAAAGTTGGACAAAAAGGGTGCTAGTGCTAAGGAAATTAATATGTAACTCCGTTTAGTATAATCATGTTCAAAATCCATATAACCAATTCGAGTTTAATGTTAAAGTTTAAAGTTAATATATATAAGCGTTGCTAGTTAAATAACATGAGTAATGCTATGAATTATAAAACTATTTTATAATGTTCAATTAAATAGAGAACTAGAAATGACTCTCAATTAGATATAGGAGGATTAAATATGGAAATATTAACCCCTGAAAACCTTAAAGACAAATTTAAAGATCCCTGGATAGCACCTTACAAAAAGGTGATTACCATGGTTGATAAGGATCGAGTGGAACTGGTGGAGTATCACCCCTGTGTAGCAGGGTCTGAATGGATGGTTTACCAGTACAAGAGGACAAGTGATCTTGTGACTGAATCTAAAAGAGATGGTGACAGGCATATCTTCCAGCTTAAAGTTGGAAAAACAGATATGGAACTCAAACCAAGCTATTCCGCTGCTGGAATTGAAGAAGTTGTTGTGGAAGGTGATGAAGTCAAAGTAGTTCATGCGGGTCTTGCAGGTGCAGGCGTTGGTGCAGCCATGTGCAGGGGAATGGCTAAAGGAGTTAAAAGAGTGGAACTCTATGATATTGGTGGAGGTTCCAAGGTAGGAAGAGCTGCAGTAGTAACACCAAAACTACAAAAGGTCATTGTAGGAATTGATGATACTGATACCAAGGAAGAAGGCGCCACATGGACATTAGCCAATAACATAGGAATTGAACTTTCTAAAAGGGGTTTTGAATATTTAGATCATGTTACATGTCAACTTTATCCACACAACCCAAATAAAA
>Ga0187807_1000512_pt1 | contig 12291 bp, 10 predicted proteins | sample NC_wetland_sal_i_4_FD_132432 | JGI IMG/M metagenome (GOLD analysis project Ga0187807, IMG submission 132432) | Wetland sediment microbial communities from Neuse River Estuary, North Carolina, USA - ASW_2 | ecosystem: Environmental > Aquatic > Freshwater > Wetlands > Sediment | place: USA: North...
ATGATCACGCCGTTGAAGCCGAGGTTCTTGCCGCGCTCAATCTCGGCCGCGGAGTAGTCCGGGTCCTGCGGGGCGATCGCGGTCAGCCCGGAGAAGCGGTCGGGGTGGGCGTCGACCGCGTCGGCGAGGCGGTCGTTGGCGAGCGTCGCCTGGGCCCTGGCGATGTCGGTGGGGAGCGGCTGCGCGCCGGGTGAGGTGAGCGACAGGATCGCCCGGTCGACGCCGGCGTCGTCCATGGCTTTGATGCGCCGTTCGCCCAGGTCCTGGAGGGACTCGAGGACGAAGCGCGGGCGCTCGGCGGTCGCGCTTCCGTAGAAGGACCAGAGGCTCTTGAAGCCGGGGTCGTCGAAGTTCGGGTCATCGACCAGGTGGAGCCACAGCTTGATGATCTCGGGGGTGGCGAACGCCTCCTCGGTGGCGATGCGCAGGTAGCCCTGCGCACCGCCGGTGCGCGGGGCCGGGGTGTCCGTGGGCGGGAAGGTGGGCTCTGGCATCGGGGTCACCGGCCCTTCTCCGTCGTGTGCCGGTCGGTGAACCGGGCGAGCGCGGTGCCGAGCGCCGATTCGTCGACCGTGAGGCTCCCGATCGTGGACATGTGGTTGTGGCCCTCGACCCAGACCAGGTCCGGCACGGTGCCGTGGCGCTCGAGCCAGGCGCTGACCACGCGGGCCGCGGCGGCCTGGAAGCCGTACGGGTCCCGTTCGGCGACGGTGAACAGCAGCGGGACCGGGGTCTCGAGCAGGCCGGGGAGCGACGACACCGTGGCCGGGTCCGGGTTCGGGCCGTAGTAGGCGTGCTCGGGCTCACCCGGGACCGGCTCGCGTATCTCGTAGATCCCGGACAGCAGCGCCGCTCCCTTGATGGAGCTTGGGTCGCTGCCCGGGGCCTGGCCGGCGGCGAACGAGGCGACGTGCACCGCGCCCGCCGAGTTGCCGGCGACCACGATCTTGTCCGGGTCGCCGCCGTAGTCGGCGATGTTGTGTCTGAGCCACCGGACCGCTCCGGCGACATCCTCCGCGCCGGACGGCCACATGTGCTCGGGGGCGAGCCGGTAGGTCATCGTGACGCCGACGTACCCGTGCCGGACCGCCCAGGCGCCGACCAGGTCGTACTGCGGGCTCCCCGGGATTCGCTTGTCGCCGCGGACGAAGCCGCCGCCGTGCACGAACACGAAGACCGGCCGGTTGCCGGCGCCGTCGTCGGCGCCGGCGGTGTGCACGTCGAGCCGGTGCCGCGGGTCATCGCCGTAGCGCAGGTCCCTGTCGACATTCGGCGCCGTGTAGCCGGCCTTCTCGTGGAACGGCGTCAGCAGCGCCCACGACGACTGCGCCAGCTCCGGGGTGATCGCCGGATCCAGCGCCTTCAGCTGCGCGATCACGTCTGGCGGCAGTTGCTCCGTCTGCTCCGTCACAGTCCAAGCACCTTTCGCTGTTCTTCTAGTTCGGAATCAGGAATCCAGTTGCCGTGAAAGCCGATCGGCACCCGGTGCGGGATGTGGATCGTCGCGACCGGGCCCGCCTTGAGGTCCTGGGCGTGCAGGATGACCACCTCGGCGGTACGCGTGGTCATGTCGGTCACGAACGTCATCAGCCAGCCGTCGTCCTCGGCGGAGTCCGGGGCCCGCGGGACGAACACCGCCTCCATCCCGAACCGGCCGTTGCCGTAGGCGTAGTACTCCTTGGTCTTCGCGTCGAGGTCCTGCTTGATCAGCGTGGACACGCCCTGGTCCCGGCTGCTGAAGTAGCCGTAGCGGAACCTGGCGCCGGTCAGCCGGTCGTCGAGCCGCGGCATCTCCTGCGGCTGCTCGTCGAGGATCTTGACCTCGGTCTTTCCCGTGGCGGGGTCGATCAGGTAGAGGTTCAGCGAGCCCGGCACCTCGCCGGGACCGGTCCGGTCGGTGACGAACATCCGCGAGTTGCTCGGGCCGATCAGCGCGACCCGCCCGTCCGGCATGTCGTAGGCGCCGAGGATGTGGAAGACCGCCCAGCGCTCGACCTCGGCGGAGACGACGTCGCCCGCGACGCCGTCCCTGGGGATGAGGACCCAGCGGGTGGGGTACTCGAATCCCCACATGAACGGGAAGTCGTAGCCCTGCTTGAGGAGTTCGTCGGAGTACGCGACCGGCCCGTCGAGGAAGATCGCGTACCGCTCGGTGAGCGCGCAGTCGTGCACCACCGGGCGCCCGGCGACCGGGACGTCGACCGTTCTTCGTACCTGGCCTCCCGCGTCGAGCACCTGGTAGCTCACGTGCTGCCAGTCGTGGTAGTAGCTCATCCCGTGCAGTTCGCCGGTGCCCGGGTCGCGGTGCGGGTGGCCCGTCCAGGAGCCGTTGAGCGTTCCGCCGAAGTCGGACTTGGCCAGGCACTCGAGCTCGTAGGACAGCTCGACTGGCAGCACGCCCGCCTCGGCGAACGCCCAGGTCTTCCCGGCGTGCGGGAAGATGTGCGTGTTGACGATGTTGTCGGCCACGTACTGGGCGCCGCCGCCGAGTTGTTTGGGGCCGGGCAGCGGGTCGATCCCCTTGCTCCGCGCGACCTCGTCGTCGCGGACGAAGCGGTTCCGGTACCACTCGGCCCTGCCGTCGCGGATGCGGACCCCGTGCACCATCCCGTTGCCGGTGAACCAGTTGTAGGTCACCGGGTTCTCCGGGTCGATCGGGTTCGGCCCCACGCGCAGCAGGCGGCCGTCGAGGTCCTTCGGTATGGCGCCGGTCACCTTCAGGTCGTAAACGGTGACTTCCTGGTCAACGGGCGCGAACGGGCCCTCGAGCCAGGTATTGCGGAAGCCGGCGGGCGCATCGGGCCTGGCATGGGTCTCGGTCATGGGTCTCTCCTTCGCCATGTGTTCGCCATGGGGGCCGTCGGGGTCAGTAGAAGAACGCGACCGTGCGCAGTTCGACGCTCTCGCGGGGATGGGCGCCGGCCGCGCTCGCGTCATGGAACGCGGTGTGCGGGGCCCGCCAGGCGACCGACTGGTCGGTGTCGTGCAGCTTGAAGAGCAGCGCCTCGCCGGCGTGCATGTCCGGGAAGTACCACCAGCGGTGTTCCGGGCGCCAGGTGAAGATGGACCCGGCCGGGGAGGCATCGGGATCGGGGATGTCCGGCACGTCGTCAGGATCGGGCAGCGAGTCGACGAACAGCAGCAGGTTCGGCACGCCCTCGCTGTCGTCGACGCTGCGGTAGTCGAGGATCGCCAGCGGCCAGTCCTGCGGCGGCGGGCTGAACGCGCGCCACAGGCTGGTCATGATCGCCCGCCGGAACGGCCTGCCCCCCGGCGCGGCCGCGGTCAGCCGGCCGTCGGCCCGGCCGGGGTGGACATCAACGTGCACGTCGGGGGCAGGGGGCTGCGCGCCGCGCAAGTCCTTCCCGGCCCGCCGGATCACCCAGCCGAGCGAGACGACCTCGTCGGCGCCGGTTGCCTGGCGGACCAGATCGGTGGCTTCTTCGACGTAGACCCCGTCGAGTTCGGCGGCGTCGCCGAAGTCGGCGACCTTGCTGTGGTGGTCGAGCAGCGTGAACCCGCTGCGGTCAAGGCCGAAGTCGTCGCGGTGCGGCCGCCCGTTCTCGATCGGCACGGTCTTGGGCGCGTACCGCGTGGTGGTCATGTGCCCGCCGGGCGCGACGTACAGCCGGTTGCGCGCCGACCAGGGCGCGACGTAGTTGAGCGTCGCCTCGACACCGCCCGCGCCGGCGTCGACGTTGACACCATCCATACTGTTCACTATGCGCCCGAACGCGCCGCATTGCACTGTGCCGGGAAACAACCCCTCAGTGGTTGAATACAGCCATGGCAGAACCGGGACATAGCTGGCCTGATGACTGGGCCGAACGGATGGCTGGCAAGGGGTGTCCGCTGTGCGCCGCGACCGGCCAGGGCGACAACGATTTCTCGGTCGAGGTGTTCACCGGCGACGTCGCCGACGTGTACCTGGAGCGGCGCACCCGGCTGCCCGGATACTGCGTCGTGATCTGGAAGCTCGGGCACGTCGCCGAGCCGGACGACCTGGCGCCTGAGCAGGCGAGCCGGTACTGGGCGGAAGTCGTGGCGACCGGACGGGCGGTGCGGGCACGGTTCAGCCCGGTCAAGATCAACTACATGACCCTGGGCAATACCGTCCCCCACCTGCACACGCACGTCGTGCCCCGGTACCTCGACGATCCCGCACCGGCAGGACCGATCGCATGGCAGGACATCTTCTCGGCTGAGCCCGTGCCCGACGCGGACTTGCACGCCCAGGCGGCGGCGCTCCGCGCGCTGCTCGCTGACCGTTAGTCTGAGACCGGCCGGATCCCCTCACAACTGCGCCTCCTATTGTTCTATAATATTTAGTACAAGAGGAGGTGGCGATGTTCGAGCGCTTCGACTGCCCGGTGCGCTGTTCGGCCGGGCACCTGTACACGACCATCTGGGTGCCGATGGCATCGATCAAGTCAGTGCGCCTCGGTTGGGAACGGTGGCAGTACTGCCCCGTGGGTCACCACTGGGCGACGGTCACTCCGCTGGATAGAGAGGCCGCGACTCCCGACGAGCTCGCGGAGGCCGCGCGGGTGCACGATGTCCGGGTCCCGTGATGTGATGCCTGCTCCCCCGCCATGCTGATCAGGATCGACGCGAGCGACGCGCGGCCGCTGTATGAGCAGATCGTGCTCCAGGTGCGCGCGGCGATCGGCGACGGCTCGCTCGCCGCTGGCGACCGACTGCCATCGGCCAGGGAACTTGCCGAGGCGATCGGCGTCAACCTGCACACGGTGCTGCACGCGTATGGCGAGCTGCGCGACGCGGGCCTGATCGAGCTGCGGCCGCGCCGGGGAGCGGTCGTGGTCTCGGCGGCACCGCCACGGCAGCAGCTCGCCAGGCTGGCGCGGGGATTCATCGAGCAGGCGCAGGACCACGGGCTCAGCCCGGCGGAGATCATCGACCTCGTCGCGGAGCAGCTATGAACGGGCGACAGCGCCTGGTCCGGGCGGTCGTCTACGGCGTGCTGCCCGCGGCGCTGCTCGCCGCCCTGGTCGCGGTGCCCGCGGCCGCGTGGTCGCGGCTGCCGGACCGGATCGCCGACCACTGGAACTTCGCGGGCATGGCCAACGGGGCCGCGGCCCGGCCGGTTCCGTTCCTGATCCTCGGCGGCCTCGGGCTCGCCGGCGCCGCGATCCTCTGGGGCGGCGCCGCGGCCCTGCGCCACGCCCCGGGCGGACCCGGGCCGGGGCTCAGGCGCCCGCCTGGCGGCTCCCTCGGAACAGCCACGCCCGTCACGGCCGGCCTGTTCATGATCGCCGTCGCTACGGCGTCGTGCCTGATGGTGGCCGTCGCCAACGCCGGCGTCTCCGACTGGCGGCAGGCCTCCGTTGGCGCGGGCGGCATTATCGGCGTTGTCGGCGGGTCGGCCGTCCTTACGGCGGCGGCAAGTTACCTGCTGCGCCGGTTCGGCGGGCTTGGCGCGACCGACGACGGAAGCGCTCGGCCGAGTCTGGGACTGCGGAAGAGCGAGCGGGCCATCTGGACCGGGCGCGCCCGCGCCGGATGGGCGGCGCTGGCGGGTATCGCCTTGCTGGCCGGGGGCGCCTTGCTGGCCTGGCTGGCCGCGCAGTGGGGGCCGGCGGTGGCGCTGTTCGCTGCCGGGGTCGCGACGTTCGGGTTCACCTCGGTGCGGGTAACCGTGGCGGCGCGCGGCGTGACGGTCGGCTACGGGCCACTCGGGCTGCGGCTCACCAGGATCCCGCTGCGGCGGATCACGCGGGCGGAGGTGGTGGACTTGCGGGCGTTCAGCTTTGGATACCGGGGCAGCCTGACGGTGTTCGGCAGCGCGGCGGTGATCTTGCGCCGCGGGCCCGCGCTCTCGCTGACGCTGCGCGACGGAAAGGCGTTCACCGTCACGGTCGACGACGCGGCTACCGGCGCCGCGCTGCTCAACGACCTGATCGCGGCCAGCCAGGAACCGGTCGGCGGGTAATTGGGGGCGTCGCGTGGCTAGTGGCCGTGGGCGGAGTGCCTTAAGTATTTCGCTTGCGACAAGTTCCGGCTGCTGCCGGACCAGCCATGCCGGGAAGCGGAGCGCCCGGTACCCCGCGATTTGCAAATCGTTGTCACGCTCCATGTCGTCCCAGCGTTGCAGCGGATCGTCAGTGTGCTGCGCGCCGTCGATCTCGACAACAAGCTTGTCCTCGTCCCACAAGACGTCGATCCAGCGCCGGCGGCCGCGCGAATCGCGGCGGGGCACCTGGCGGCTCGGCTCGGGAAGCCGGTAGGCGCGGACCACCTGCCGGGTGAAGTCCAATTCCGACAGCGCCTCGGCCTTGCCAGCTATATCGCCGGGAGTGCTGGTGATGAGAGCACGGCGTTTTAGCGTCTCTACCCGCTCGGCTATCCGGCGCAGATCGTCCACGCGCACGAGCCGCTGCTGGACTCCCGCCGCCAGTATCGCCATCGCGCCGCGATCGGTCGGCATCCAGGAGGCGGCGTCTATGAGAGACCGTGCGATCCCGGTTCGTCTCGGCTGCCGCAACGGGTGCACGTCGAGGTCGGTCAGGGTCCGCGAATAGTGGATCACCGCATTCACCGTCGGTGGTCTTACTCTCGGCTTGAAACCAGCGGGGACGATCAGGTGCACCGGTCTGACGGAAACCGGCGCTTGATCGCCGAAGCCCTTGAAACCGTCGAGCCAGGCGGCGGTCAGGCCGCCAAGCGCCGCCTGCCGACCGGCGGCCAGCAACGCGACGCGCGGGATCTGGCTCTGCTCGAGCGGCCCGGAATGGGCGACGAACACTCCCCGGCACGGGCGCTGCCAGCGCCCGGACGCGACACGTGATCGAAGCTGCTTCTTTGTCAGGAAATTGAGAGCGGTGGCCGTATCTGTCACTCCGTCCGCGGCTCCCAGAAATTCGTCAAGCGACACGTGCTCAGCGTGGCAAGCGGGTATGCGGACGCGAGAAAGGAACTCGCGGCCTGTGGATAACGCGCCCGGTTTGCCCCTGGCCTGTGGAGAGCGGTTTGCGCGCCGACAGCTCATGCGCTATATAGGCGCCGATCATGATCGTTTAGGGTAAATGTCCGTAGTTAGGCGCCCTATGGGGGCTCTAACTACGGACATTTCTCCGTGCGCCGCCCCTTGCGACGCGTTATATCTTGATGTAACCTGCTGCTAGTTGGCAGCGCACCACCTGCCCGCTTCCGAGCTTCCAGATCGGCCCGCGCCGTGGGGGCAACGAGGACAAGGGTCTGCGACTCGGGTGCCTTCATGTAGTCATGGCCGTTCACCGTGGCGAGCAGACGCGGGCAGACTCGCCGGGAAGAAGCGATCATGACTCAGGACAAAGCCAGGAAGACCGCCACGCGGGAGCGCATGGCGGAGACCGGCGAGCCGTACAGCGTGGCCAGGCGCGCGGTGCAGGATGCCCGCGACGAGGCTGAGGAACCGGGCGGCGAGCCGCCGCGCGGCGACGCGGACCCCGGCACGGGCGGGGAACCGGGCACTGGCGCGGGGGACGCGCAGGGGGAAGCGCGCACCGGCGAGCGGGGCGCGGAGGAGACTGAAGCGCACGAACACGCCGCCCGTGAGCACGCCGCGGATGAGTACCCCGCCCGCGAGCGAGCCTCGGATGAGCACGCCGCGCGGGAGCACGCCGAGCGGGCCCGTCGGCTCGCGGCGCGACTGCGCGAGGCGGCCGAGGAGGCCGAGATCCGGGCCGAACGCGCGGATGAGGCCGCGACGGCGGCGGAAAGCGCCGCCGACATGACCCAGGAAGCGGCCGACCTGACCAGGGAATGGGGAACCGCGGAGGAGGTCGCGCAGGCACAGCGCCGGGCCGATGAGGCCCGCGCCGCCGCCGAGCAGGCCCGCCGTCGTGCCGAGCGCGCCGTGGACCTGGCCGGCGAGGCGGCGATCGCTGCCGAGCACGCGGAGGAAGCCGCCGACCGGGCCGAGGAACTGGATGCGGACTCCGACGAGGAGGCGGACTACAACGCCGACGCGGACGCGGACGCGGATGCGGACTACGACGTCGACGAGGAGGCGGACCGCGACGCGGACGCGGACGCGGACCGCGACGTCGACGAGGAGGCGGACTCGGCCGGGCGGTTCGGCGAACGGCGGGCCAGGTGGAGTTACGGGCCGCCGGTGCCGCCGGTGCCGCCAAGGCCGCCAAGGCCGCCGCGTCCCCCTTGGCCGCCCCGTCCTCGCCACCACGGACCGGACGGGCCGGAACGGCAGCGGGATCCCGCTGAGCGGTTGCAGGACCGGGTCGAGGAGGTCACCCGGCGCTTCGAGGTCATGCGAGACCGGGCCGACCGGCTGATCAGCGCGGCCGAGCGCATCTTCCCGTTCCCGCCGGCCCGCACGGAGACGTCTCGCGACGAACAGGAACCCGCGGCGGGGGCCTCGACCGACTCCGACTGACGCGGCCGGGCGTCGTCAGTGACCGCGGAAGGCTTCGGCTAGCCACCAGGACGGCTCGGTGCGGGTCACCTTCGCGTCCACGACCATGGGGCGGTCGCGCGGGCCGGCCAGCCAGCCGGCGACCGCCTCGAGGTCGGCCGGGCCGCGGACGGTGACGCCCGCAAAGCCGAAGCCGCGGCCGATCTCGGCGATGTCCGCGGGCGGGAACGTGACATGGTCCAGCGGATGGCCGCCCGGGCCGAAGTGGTGCACCTCGGCGCCATAGGCCTCGTCGTCGTACACCACGACGAGCAGGTCGAGGCCGAGGCGGACCGCGGTCTCGAGTTCGGCGGCCCCCATCAGCGCGCCGCCGTCGCCGAGCGCGGCCACGGTCAGCCGGTCCGGGCGGGCGACGGCGGCGCCGATCGCCGTCGCCAGTCCCAGGCCCACCGACTGGAAAGCCTGGGTGAAGACGAAACCGTCGGCGTCGGGGACGTCGAGGTACACGGCCGGGTAGCCCATGAAGTTGCCGGAATCGACCGCGACCGTCCGCTGCACGGGAAGCAGGACGTCGAGGGCGACGGACAGCGTGCGGGGGTCGATCCTGTGGTCTTCCGACGTCTCTTTGTAGGGCACGTCCCGCCAGCGGCCCTCCCGGGCGAGACGCCGGGCGACCGCGGCGGAGCGGTACCCCTGGGGCCGCTCCCCCGCGGGCGGCGGTCCGCCGGCGCGCCGGTCCAGCTCGTCGTGAACCGCCCTGGCCGTCGCCGCCGCGTCCCCGGCGATCCCGAGGTCGATGCGGTGGTGGGCGCCGAGCGCGTCCGGGTCGATGTCCACCTGGACCACGCTCGTCCCGTCGCCGACGAGCGTGCCGTGCCGCAGCGTCCACATGTTCAGCGCGCATCCCCAGCCGACGAGCAGGTCCGCGTTCCTGATCAGCTCGGCCGCTACCGGGGTGGCGAAGCCGCCGCTGACGTCGAGGTCGAACGCCTCGCCGCGGAACAACCCGCGAGAGACGGCCGACGTGGCCAGAAGAGCACCCGTACGTTCGGACAAATGCTTTATTTCTTTTCCTGCTTCGCGAGCACCACGGCCGGCGAGAAAGACGGGCCTGTGCGCGACCGCAAGGGCGTCGGCCAGCGCGGCGATCGACTCGGCGGTCGGCGCCCGGGCCGACGCGGGCGGCACGGCGGGCAGGGTGAACGCCGGGGACGGCGCGGCCTGCACGTCGAGCGGCAGGGTGAGCAGGACGGTGCGGCGCTCACCGGCGGCGGTGCGGTAGGCGCGGGCGAGGTCGGCGGCGGCGCTGGCCGCCGAGTCCAGCCGCACCAGCGTCGCGCCCACGGCAGCGGCCAGCGCGGCCTCGTCGAGGTAGAAGTTCGACCGGGGGTTTGTCGCCGTGGGGGTGAGGATCAGCAGCGGGGTCCGGCTCTTGGCGGCCTCGGTGATCCCGGTCAGCGCGTTCGTCAGGCCCGGGCCCTGGTGCACCGACAGCACGCCGAGTTCGCCGCTGACCCGCGCGTAGGCGTCGGCCATCACCGCGGCGCCGCCCTCGTGGCGCGCGGGGACGAAGCGGGCGCCACCCGCGGTCAGCGCGTTCGTGACGTGGAAGTTGCCGCTGCCGACCACGCCGAACACCGTCGTGACGCCCGCCCGGGCCAGGGCGGCACCGACGGCGTCGGCGACGGTGGTCACGTCTTGTTCACCAGCGCGAGCACGCGGGCGGGCGAGCCGGATCCGGTGACGATCGGCAGCGGCGCGGCGATGACGACCGCGCCCGTCACCGGGAGCCTGTCGAGGTTGCGGAGCTGGGTGAGACCGTACTTGCCGGCGCCGAGCACCGCCTCATGGCACGGGAAGGCGGGCTCGAAGCCGAAAGCCTGGCCCGCGTCGGTGCCGACCGTCTCGACTCCCACCCCCAGCAGGTCGGTCGCGGCGAGGTACTTGGCCGCGGCCGGGGTCATGCCCGGCGTGTGCGAGCCCTTGTCGTCCGCGTTGGCGTACCTCTCCGGGTCGTCGCCGCGGGCGGACCAGCCGGTGCGGAAGAGGAGCCAGCCGTTTTCCGGCAGCGCGCCATGCTGCTGCTGCCAGTCGTCGAGGTCCTTCACGTCGAGCAGGTAGTCGGGGTTCGCGGTGGCCTCGCGGACCCGGTCGATGACGACCGCGGGGCCGATCAGCCGGCTCGGCGGGATCTGGGAGACGTCCCCGAGGTCCTTGCCGGTGACCCAGTGATTCGGCGCGTCCAGGTGCGTGCCCGTGTGCTCGCCGGTGCGGATGTTGTTCCAGTACCAGGCGGGACCCCGGTCGTCGTAGCGGCTGATCTCCTCGAGCTGGAAGGGCTGCGTCTGGCCCCATTCGGGCGGCAGCTGGAGGATCGGGGTCCGCGCGTGCAACGGCGACGTGAGGTCGACGACCTCGATCGAGCCGTCGATGATCCGTGCTGCGACTGAGGCGAGGTCGGTCATTGTGCGACCGTAACGAGGGGGGCGGGTTCCGGTCAACGGGTTGACCTAGCTGATTTCACGAATCTATCATAATGATATCACATTTTAGCGAGGTGAGCCGGATGACCGCACGCCCGTATCGACACAATCGAATCGCTGCTACAGGACTGCTGGTCGCGGCGGCCCTGCTCGCCGCGGGGTGCGGCTCCGGCCAGCCGGCCCCGTCCGCCAGCGCGTTTGCCGGGGCCACCCCGCCGTCCGGGTCGTCGCCGTACCCGAACGGCGACCTGGCCAACACCAGGGACGCCGCCGCGTCCGTGATCTCGTCGGCTAACGTGTCCCGGGTCAAGGAGGCGTGGACGTTCCAGCTCACCGGCCAGGCGGCGACGAGCCTCGAGTACGCCGGCTCGCTGGCCGCCGCGCCCGTCGTGGCCGGCGGCGTCGTCTACATGCAGGACCTGTACTGCAACGTCTACGCGCTGTCTTTGGCCACCGGCAAGCTGGAGTGGGAGTACCAGGTGAACACTCCCGAGAAGACGGGGCCCGGGCCCGATGGCGTGGCTGTGGCGGACGGCGTGGTCTACGGGGACACGCCGGCCACGGTCTTCGCGCTCAGCGCCGCCACCGGCACGAAAATCTGGACAGATAGCGACCTGCTGAGCCAGGGCCAGGGGACGTTCGAGATCCAGCCGCAGGTGGCGGACGGGCGGGTCTACCTGGCGAGTGCCTACGGGTCCGGGCCTGGCGGCGGAGTGCTGATGGCGCTTCGCGCGTCCGACGGCAAGCTGCTGTGGAAGTTCAGCACGGTCGTTGGCGGGGAGCCGGGGGCGGCCGCGCTCGGCCTCGGCTCGGGCGGCGCCTGGGAGACGCCGCTCGTGGGGAGCGACGGATCGGTGACGTTCGGCATCGGGAACCCGTATCAGTCGATCGGCTCGGCCATCGCACATCCGGCCCGGCAGCTCTACACCGACAGCGAGGTGAACCTGGACGCGGCGACCGGGAAGCTGCGGTGGTACTACCAGGCCGTGCCGAACGACTTCATGGACTGGGACATGCAGGCCTCGCCGATCGCGGCTTCCGCGGGCGGGGAACCCGTCATCATCGGCGGCGGCAAGATGGGCTACGTCTACGCGATGAACGCGTCGACCGGCGCGCTGCTGTGGAAGACGCCGGTCGGCGAGCACAACGGTCACGACGACGACTCGCTGCTGCTGCTCGAGCACAAAATCACCCTGAAGCTGCCCTACACGATCGCGCCGGGGTCGCTGGGCGGCGTGCTGACCAACATGGCCGTGGCGGACGGCAGCGTCTACGTGGCCACCATCGATCTTCCGATCGCCTTCAAGTCCCTGAGCAGCGTCGACGGCGATGCTTCGGCCGGCGTTCCGCCTACCGGGGAGGTGGAGGCGCTCAGCCTGGCCACCGGGAAGGTCGAATGGGACACCAAGGTTGCGTCGATGCCGCTCGGCGCGGCCA
>Ga0187807_1000513_pt1 | contig 12288 bp, 13 predicted proteins | sample NC_wetland_sal_i_4_FD_132432 | JGI IMG/M metagenome (GOLD analysis project Ga0187807, IMG submission 132432) | Wetland sediment microbial communities from Neuse River Estuary, North Carolina, USA - ASW_2 | ecosystem: Environmental > Aquatic > Freshwater > Wetlands > Sediment | place: USA: North...
CAGGGTGGCCATCGAAGGCCCCTACGGCACGTTCACCGATCACGCGCGCCTTCGCGAAGGGGTCGCGCTGTTCGCAGCCGGGGTCGGGATCACCCCGGTGCGCGCGCTGCTCGAGGATCTCCCGGCCGGCGTCGACGTGGTAGTCGTGGTCCGCGCGTCGACCGCCGCGGACCTGGTTCACCGGGACGAGGTTGCGGCACTGGTCCGGCAACGCCAGGGCAGGCTCCATGAGATCGTCGGCTCGCGGCACAAGGTCCGGGTTAACGCCTGGTCCCTCCGGTCGATGGTGCCCGACATCGCGTACCGCGACCTGTACATCTGCGGGCCAGACGGGTTCAGCGCGGGCATCGCCGCCGCCGCGCAGCAACTCGGGGCAGGGCCGGAGCAGATCCACACAGAAACGTTCGGATTCTGATGTCCGGGAGGGGCGGAAAGAAGATGCGCACCAGCGAAGGCCTGGCTCCGTGAGGCGGGCGCCGATCGTGATCACGGCGACCGTGGTGGGCCTCATCGGTGTGCTGGAGTTCCATACCAGGCCATCGGCCGTCAGCGTCGGGACGATACCCGCGGCGGGAGCGACGGCTGCCGCTAGCGCGGCCGGGACCGCCTCACCCGGGGGCAGCGCCGGATCGGCTACTCCCTCCCAAGGCAGCTCTGGCTCCGCCGCCCCGCCCCGGCCAGGTGCGACCAGCCAGCCAGGCGGTACCCGGACGGCCGTCGGCCCCGCGGTCAACTACAGCTGGGGCGTGCTGTCAGTTTCCGTCACCGTATCCGGGACCAAGATCACCAAGGTGGGCATAGCGTCGCTCGACGACGGCGGGAATCCGCGCTCACAGCTCATCGATCAGCAATCCATCCCGATCCTTGAACAGCAGGCCCTGCAGGCGCAAAGCGCGAACATCCAGGGCGTGTCGGGGGCGAGCTACACCAGCGCCGGGTTCCAGCAGTCGCTCCAGGGGGCGCTGCAGAAGCTGGGCGTGCGTTGACGCCCGGTCCGGGTGCCGTGGCCAGATCCCCGTCCCCGTCGCCTGTTCACGTCGTCCACCATCTGGAAGACGTGATGGGAACGATCGTGGTCATCGACGTCTATGCCGCCGCGGGCTCGGTCGCCGCGGGACGGCCGGGCGGGGAGATCAGCGCACAGCTCGCCGAGGCGGTGGCCATCTTGCACCGGGCCGACGCGATCTTCAGCACCTGGCGGCCCGATAGCCCGGTTAGCCGGCTGCGGCGGGGAGAGATCACCAGCGCGCAGGCCCCCGCGGAGGTAGCGGAGATCCTCGATCGCTGCGCGGTCGCCCGCGACCTGTCCGGCGGGTGGTTCGACCCGTGGGCCGTCCCCGGCGGGTTTGACCCCTCTGGGTACGTCAAGGGCTGGGCGGCGCAGAACGCGCTCGCCGCGTTCCGCGCTAGCGGCGCCTGCGGCGTACTGGTCAACGCCGCGGGGGATATCGCCAGTACCGGTGGCCTGGGAGACGGCAGGCCCTTCAGGATCGGCATCGCCGACCCCCGGTCGCCGCTCGGTCTCGCTGAGATCGTCGAGCTCGACGGGGCGATCGCCACCTCGGGAACCTATGAGCGGGGCGAGCACCTCATCGATCCGCACTCGGGGCGGCCAGCCGCGCGTGCCGCCTCGGCCAGCGTGACGGGCCCTGACCTTGGCCTCGCGGACGCGCTGGCCACCGCCGTAGCGGTGGCCGGAGAGGCTGGCCTGGAGCTGATCGAGAGGCTCGACGGCTATGAGGCACTCGTCATCAACCCCGACGGCAGCAGGCGGCGAACGAAACGGTTTCCGATCGCCGCCGACAGCGAGGGTGACGGCACGCTCGGGTAACGAAAAGTGGTGATCCGGATATGATCAGTGATCACTGAGTTACCCGGGGGGGCCGCGCGTGTGGGGAATCGTGTTCGCGCTGCTCGCCGCGCTGTCCAACGCGATCAGCGTGATCACGCGGCACATCGCCAGCACGGCCGACCCGCACCATCCGACCGGGCGCCGGCTCATCGGCTACCTGCTCCACAACTCCCGGTGGCTCGCGGGGTGGGCGGTGCAGGCGGCGGCGTTCGTCTTCCAGGCGGTCGCCCTGCATCTCAGCCCGGTCTCGGTGGTCCAGCCGCTGCTCGTCACCGAACTCGTCCTGGCACTCGTGCTACGGCGGCTGTGGATCCACCAGGCGATCGCCGGGGCCGCGTGGACCGCGGCGGCGGCGACCTGCGCGGGACTGGCCGTCTTTATCGTCGCGGCGGAGCCGCGCGGCGGCCATTCGGGGCCGGCAACGGCGCACTGGACGGTGGCCATCGTGGCCTGCGGCGCCGTCGCCGCGGTGCTGACCGTGCTGGCCAGAGGTGGCTCGCCCGCCCGCCAGGCGGCCTTGCTCGGCACGGCCGCGGGAGTCACGTGGGCTCTTGAGGCGGCGTTCATCAAGACCATGACCGACAACCTCACCCAGGTCGGCGTGGCCGGCACGTTCGCCCGCTGGCCGGTGTACGCGGTGGCCGTGGGAGGCCTGGCGGGCGTGTTCCTCGAACAGGCTGCCCTCCAGGACAAGCCGCTGCGCGTTTCGCAGCCGCTGCTGGTGATCATCGACCCGGTCGTGAGCATCGCGCTGAGCGTGTGGCTGTTCGACGAGTACTTCGTGGTGAACGCCGGGGTGCTGGCCGCGGCGGCCGCCGGATTCTTCGTCATGTGTGCCGGGGTTGTGGTGCTCTCGCAGACGGCGCCGCCCACGCTCCAGGCGGACGCGAACCTAGCCAAGTCACCCCGCGTACGTTCGGGATAAAGGATGATTCCCATCTCGTTCAACAGCGTGCTGATCATCGCGATGATCGCGGTGCTCGTCCCGGTCGTGCTCGGGCTGCTGCCGCGGCTGCCGGTGCCGGGCGTGGTGCTCCAGGTCATCGCCGGCATCGTGGTGGGGCCGTCCGTCCTTAACTGGGCGCGCATTGACGCGCCGGTGCAGGTCCTGAGCGACCTTGGCCTCGGCATGCTGCTGTTCCTCGCCGGGCTTGAAATCGATGTCGGCCGGCTGCGCAGCCCCTTGTCGCGGCTGGCGGGCGTCGCGTTCGGCGTGGCCGCGGGGCTCGGGGTGCTGTGCGGCTTCCTGTTCTGGCTGGGCGGGGCGGGAACCCGGCCGATCCTGCTGGCCATCATCTTCATGTCCACATCGGCGGGGCTGCTGCTGCCGCTGCTCAAGGACGCGGGGGAGGCGGCTACCGAATTCGGCCAGCTGATCATGACGGCGGCCGCGCTCGCCGAGATCGTCCCCATCCTGCTCCTGTCCCTGCTGTTCTCGGCCGCGTCGAAGACAACGGGCGACAAGCTCGTGTCGCTCGCGATCTTCCTGGCGCTGCTGGTCCTGATCGGCTTCGCCGTGGCTGAAGTCCGCCGCCTGCGCTGGCTGGACCGGATGCTCGACCACCTGGAGAAGCGGAGCGGCCAGCTGCGCGTGCGGGCCACGCTTACCCTCGCGCTGGCATGCGGGGTGCTGGCCTACCGGTTCGGCTTCGCGTCGATTCTCGGCGCTTTCGCCGCCGGCCTGCTTGTGCGAATAATCGAGATCTCCGGCCGCGAGCCGAACCGGGACTTCCTGATCAAGCTCGAAGGCATCGGGTTCGGCTTCCTGATCCCGATCTTCTTCATCAGCACCGGCGTGGCCTTTCAGCTCAAGGACCTGGAGACACATCCGTCAGCACTCGCGGAGGTGCCGCTTTTTCTCCTCGCGCTGCTGGTCGTGCGCGGAGTGCCCGCTGTGCTTTACGTGCGCGCGGTTGGCCGCCGCCGCGCGGCGGCCGGGGGACTGTTGCAGGCCACCACGCTGACGTTCGTCATCGTGGCGACGGAGATCGGGGAGCAGACCGGGAAGATCACGCCGACCACATCCGACGCCCTGGTGGCCGCGGGCCTGCTGTCCGCGGCCATGTTCCCGGCAGGGGCGGCGCGGCTCCTTGCCCGTGGCAAACGAGGTAAGCAACCGGACGCCGGCGGCACTCATTCACCACGTTCATCACGGGTACGCCGCCAGGGACTCGATCCTGAACCCGCGGATTAAGAGTCCGCTGCTTTGTTCGTTTATTCTCCTTGAACTGCTGTCAGACAGTAGCCGAGTTGCGTGACTTCTACTCGGCCTGGCGATCGGAGCTGAGCCGGTAAGCCGGATTGGCGACCGCCCAGATGCGGCGCCGCGAGGTCCTGCACGCCGCAGGCACCGGTCCGGCGCCCCGGCGGGCCGGACCGTCCTGGCGGGAGTTCCTGGCCGCCCAGGCCCACGCGATCATCGCCTGTGACTTTCTGGTGGTGGAAACCGTGCTGCTGAAGCGGCTGTACGTGCTGGTGTTCATCGAGCACGGCAGCTGCAGGCTGCACCTGGCCCGGGTGACCGCGCGACCAACCGGGGCATGGGCGGCGCAGCAGGCCCGCAACCTCGCCATGGACCTGGATGACCGCCTCGGCACGCTGGGGTTCCTGATTCATGTTTTCGAGCGCTGCTGTCGGCAGCGGCTCCGCGGTGGGCGGCCCCGAGACAGTCGGGCGGCTGCTCGGCGATCTGATTCGCCGCTTCGCGCCTGACGAGCTGATCCTCGTTCCCATCCTGGGCACGGTGGCCGGCCGGCCGCGGTGCATAGAGCTAGTCAGCGGCCAGGTAATGCGCCAGCCGGAGGCTCACGCGGAGTCGAGCATTCTTCCCCCTAAGGAAGTCGCGTGGTGCGGGCGTTGCCCGTTCGCCGCTGCCAGCCGCTGGGGGACTGCCCCGCTAGACGCTAAAGGCAATGGCGGGGAGGTGGTCCTTGCCCGCGGCGCGGGCGTCGTTGTCGGTCTTCTGCTGGACGAGGCTCGGTCCCTATCGGTGGTTGCGGATCCTGGCCGGGGAAGTCAACCGAGCACGGGAACGCGAGGCCCGCCGCCGCGGGGCCGGCAGGCGCTCCGGCCGACCCTCCCGCCTCATCGAGGGCAAGCGCGTCATGGGCCGGCGCGAAGCACTCAGCGAGCTTGGCTCGACACCGCCTACCCCGGTCGCCTCCGCCAGTAGCAGATAGACAAGATAATTCAAATGAACAAGATATCTCAAAGATCTTTACGCAATTGAGGTTACAAGCCTGCGGCCGTGCACCGGAGCCGGGGCCGGCCTGGTGGATGGGTCGGCCCCGGCTCCCCGGGGTGCTATGGTCACGCAGGAGTGGTGGGCGTCTTGTTGTCCAGGCCAAAGACGCGGTCGGCAAGCAGAGTGTCCGTGTAGTTACGGACCGAGGCGATCAGCCCGTCACGGGTCTTGAAGACCCACACGTAGTCGTTGGCGTAGTGCTCGCCATGGTGCGTGGTGGCGGTCTTGGATTCCAGCGCGACCGCGGAATCGCCATCGACGAAGATCGCGGTAACGCTGCGCTTGATGGTGGAGACCTCGAGCCAGTTGTCCGCCGCACCGCCGGCGAGAGCGGCGGCAGTCCGCTCCGCCCCGGTGAACGGGCCGACGCCGGCCGAGGGCGGCAGCTGCCAGGTGGCGTCGTCGGTTAGTAGCTCCTGGATCGCCCGGGCATCCTCGCGCTCGTGAGCCTTCACGAAGCGCATGACGAGGTCCCGGGTCTCCTCTGTGGTGCTCATGGCTGTTTTCTCCTTGTGAGTCGAGCCTGACGAGCTCATGACTTGAGCCTCCTGTCTCCCCTAACGGGAGAGTCAAGACCCGCGGTCCGTTGTCGCAAGCTTTCTTGCTCTGGCGGTAGCCGCAGGTCAGGGAGAAGTGCCAGCTAGCCAAGCACCTGCACCGTGAACCGGTAGACGCGAATGGGCACGAGCGGCGAGCGTAGAACAGCAGGTGTCTTGACTCTCCCGTTGGGGGAGGTCCGAGAGTCGAGTCCAATCGGCCAGGGTGGCCGCTCAAGCCAACCGGAGGATTTCCGCCATGAACACCGAACTTCCCGCCATCGTCGCCGAGCACATCGCGGCCGTGAATGACTTCGACATCGACCGGGTCGTCGCGACCTTCGCGCCCGATGCCTACGTCAACGACAAAAGGCACGAGATCTGGGGGACCAGCGCCCTCCGGGCATGGGTGGCCGATGAGTTCATCAAGGACCACGTTACGATGGAGGTCCGCGAGGTCATCGACCACTACGGCGATGTCATCGTCCGTGCCCGGTATGACGGCAGCTACGACAAGACCAACCTCCCCGCTGAGCTGATCATGACCAGCTACTTCGGCGTCAGGGACGGCAAGATCATCAGCCTGGCGGTGATCCACAACCAGCCCCACCCGTACTGACCGGCCCAGCCTCGCGAACACACCGCATTATCAGGGGCGTCCAGAAACCCCTGCCGAGGGTGCCAGGCAACGAGTGTTCCGGAATGCCGGCGCTGGTACGCACGACATTCCGGAAATCTCGGCAAGACCCCGCGGTGGAGCAACACCACGGTCAGGAGAAGGTGGCAAGTTTAGGGCCACACGGGTTCACCTACTCTGTCACCGCGTCCATGAGTCCCCGTCGTTGACAGGACATTTACTCGACGTTGATGGTTGTGACCGAGTCTCGGATCACGAAGTCGTAGCTGAGACCACGGCTTCGCCGGCTTTCCTCTTCCGGCTGGTTCTCGGCGGCCGGGTCGGCATCGTCTTGGCAGAAGCCCGGCTGTTCTCCTCGCCCCGGCGGACGCTGAAGAGACGCCGCCGCGGCCGAGCGGTACCTCCGCTCCGGGGGTCACTGAGATGGCCGCGTCCCGGGCGACGCCGGTCCGCGAGGCATCCCCCGATCGCCATGCTGCGGCCAGGACGCGCGGTGCGGTGGCGGAGGAAGCCGCGCCCGTTCGGATGTTGCCTTAGATTTACCCGAACGGACGCCGGTGACTGCCTCAGCGCCCGGCTGAACCCGCAGGGCGGCGGACGACGCCGAGATCCTGATCCCGCGGCACCAGGTCGCCGTCCTCCAGCGGCAGGTCAAGGCCCGCGGCTGTCGTGGGCCGACCGGGCTGGCAAACACGGAGCGAACATCGGTGGGCTGCGCTACTTCTTCTTTTTCTCTGGGCGGCCAGTCAGGCGACATCGCTGCCGCCTGCGACGGCGATGTTCTGCCCGGTGACGTAGCTGGCGCCGTCGGAGGCCAGGAACGCCACTACTTCAGCGACCTCCCTAGCGGTGCCGAACCTGCCGAACGGGATCCGGGCGGTCACCGCTTCCATCCTTTTCGCGAGCGTCTCGGGGGACGCCACGGACCTCGACCAGATCGGGGTGTCGATGGCTCCAGGGCTCACTGCGTTGACCCGGATCCCGCGGGGTGCCAGCTCGGCCGCCAGTGAGGGCACCATCGCCAGGAGAGCGCCCCGGCTGCCTGCGGTGACGCTGCCGCCAGGGATCCCCCGGGTCACGCCAGTGCCCACGGTGAAGACGACCGACGCGCCGTCGGCCAGCAGGGGAAGGGTCTTCTGCAGGGTGAAGAACTGGCCCTTGGTGTTGATGGCGAACAGCTCGTCGTAGGTCGGCTCATCGACCGCTGCCACCGGCACTGGCCGGGTGACGCCGGCGTTGAGGAACAGGGCGGTGAGCTGACCGAACCGGGTCTTCGCCTCCTCGGCGACACGGTCGGTGTCGGCCAGGGAGGCGGAGTCGGCCCGAAGGACGGCGATGTCCCCCGGGAGGTCCTTGCCGGCCGCGGCGACCGAGTCCGGGCTCCGGCCGGTGACCATCACCTGAAACCCGCGCTCGTGCAGCAGCCGGGCCGTGGCGAGGCCGATGCCGCTCGTTCCGCCGGTGATCAGGGCTGCTGGTGCAGGCACTGGAGAGCTCCTTCGTGGACGCGCGCCGCCGTGGGCCGGGCGGGCCCCCGGATCGCGCGAAACTGGGTGGATTTCAGTCGGAGGAACCTCCGATTGAAATCCACTGTAGCGATCCGGCTCTAGAGTGGGCAAGCGATGACCAGCATTGAAGGGGAGCGGCCCCGCGCCCGGATTGCCGAGGCCCGCCGCAACCGGCAGAAGCTGATCGCCGCCGCGACGCGGGCGTTCGCGTCGGGCGGCGAGCACGTGCCCCTGGAGGCGATCGCGAAGGACGCGGGGGTGGGCATCGGTACCCTTTACCGGCACTTCCCGAGACGCGAGGCGCTAGTCGAGGCTGTCTACGAGGATCAGGTGGAGCGGCTCGCCGCGGGCGCGCGCGAGCTGCTCGCAGACCATCCCCCGGCGGAGGCCTTCCGGTCGTGGATGACGCTGTTCACCGACTGGGCGGCCACCAAGCACGGGATGACCGACACGCTCCGCGCGCTGATGTCATCCGGACGGGTCGAACATGGCCAGATGCGGGCCCAACTGGTGGAGATCGTCTCGCTGTTCCTCAGCGCCGGCGCCGTCGCGGGAGACCTCCGCGCCGACGTCGCCGCCGCCGATGTCGCCGCAACGCTCGCCGGCGTCCTGGCCGTCGCCGACGCTCCCGACCAGCGGGCCCAGGCGAGCCGCATGCTCAACCTTGTCCTGGACGGCCTCAGGCCAGGTCCGGCGGGGTGACGAGCGCAGCCCGGCCGTCAGGAATGCCGCTATCCGCCGTACCACCACGGGATTGAGGACGTGCTCGAAGCTCATGTAGCGGTAAATGGTCAGCGGCGCGTTCATGGGCATTGGCGCGGGGCGCGGGTCGAGCCACCCCGCGGTGACCAGGGTGCCGCCGGGCCTGGCCGCGGCCGCGAGCTCAGCCAGGCCGGGTCCCATGACGGAATCCGGTCAGCATGGCGGCGGCGATGACTCCGTAGAAGTACCGGCCGTCAGCTCATTCACGTTTTCCCTCCCGCTCGTCCACAAGGCGAACGGACGGCGTCCGTACGTTTTGGAGGCCCAGGAGCGTAATGACTCGCCAGGCCCGTGGCGACGGACGGACCACCCGCATCTCTCCGCCCTCGAGCCATGCCCTGCGCGCCGTCGCGAGGAGGACGTTGACACCCGAGCAGTCCAGGAACGTCACTCCCCGAAGATCCACCCGGATCGCGGGTCCGTGACGGCGGATGGCCAGCAGCAGGACCTCCCGCAGCCATGGAGCCGACGCGATGTCGATCTCACCGCCGATCTCGGCAACCACGGGGACACCAGGGTGGATTTCCACCCGCAGATCAAGTGCGTCGCCGGCTGGTGGCGGGGACGGCGAGCGGGTCAGCAGCATAATCACTCCTCGTGTGCCGGTGCTGGTCGGCTCGGGATTCGACGAGCTGATGCCTACGCTGGCCACTGTCACCGTTCTGGATGGGTCACTACGCAGCGTCCCTCGCCCTGAGGGCGACTCGCGCCAGTCGAAGTCCCCGGTGTGGTCCCTGGCCGGGGCTCACGATCCCGGCGATGTCTTCAGGAGGTGCGCCGTTTGACTTACGCCAGGCGATTGCTGGGTGAGTCCGTCACGGAGTCCGGGAGGTTCAGGATTATGGGCACTCATCTACTGGGCCAGGCGGTCTTCAGGCCGGTCCTGCCCGAGGACATCGACTGGGAGCCGTTCCCGGCGTTCCCGCCGTCGGCTCGTCTCGCCGTCGTCGTTGGCGATCCATCACAGCCCGCTGCGTACGTGGTCCGGGTCAAGCTGCCGTCCGGTGTCAGGCTGATGCCCCACAGGCACCACGAGGACCGCGTCTACACGGTCATGTCGGGTGTGTTCTACATCGGCGTGGGTGAACAGTTCGACGACGGAAAGCTGCAGGCGTACCCGCCGGGTGCCGTCATCGTCCTGCCCGGCGGCACCCCTCACTTCCACTGGGCCAAATCCGGTGAGTACATCACCCAGGTGACGGCGATCGGGCCGATCAGTCTCGAATACCTGAACCCGGAAGACGACCCGCGGAACAAGTAAGCCATTACCGGGTGACACGCGAAACCCGCTGGCCTCGTTAAGCGCATGGCCCTCGTGGCGTCAGGCAGCGCGTCTCGGAGCTGCCGGCGGGAGGTGATGCCGAGTTTCCTGCAAATCTTGTGCAGGTGCCATTCCACGGTGCGAGCACTGAGGAACAGCTCAGCGCCGATCTCTCTGTTGGTCTTCCCGTCCCGGGCGTGCATGGCGATCTGCATCTCCTGCGGGGTCAGGTCCCGGTCAGTCCCAGCTGCTCGCCTGCGCACGGTCTCGCCAGTGGCCAGCAACTCATGGCGGGCACGCTCGGCGAACCCAGCTGCCCCCATTGCGCCTAGCATCTCGTCGGCGCGATGAAGCTGCTTGCGGGCGTCGGCCCGGCGGTTCTCGCGGCGGAGCCACTCTCCATAGAGCAGGTGCGCGCGAGCCAGGTCGACACGGGCACGCGACCGGCCAAGGTAGTCGATAGCCGCCTGGTAGAGGTCCTCTTGATCGCTCAGCAGTGCCTGCGAGCGAGCCTGGACGCCGAGCGCCCAGTCAGTGCCCGCGGCCATGGCGATGCGCGACAGGGAGCGCATGACCGCTTCGGCGCGCTCGGGCTGCCCTGACCGGGCCGCCGCCTCGACCAGTTCGGCCATCGGCCATCCGGCTACCACGGGCGGCCCGGCGTGCTCGATGGCATCCTCGGCCGCGGATAGCGCCTGCGCGTACCGGCCCAGGCCGTTGTAAAGCATGGCTGCTGCCCATTTCGCTGCGGCAACCCCGAGTCCTTCGCCGCGCAGGGCGGCGTCCTGCCCGGTGCTGTCGATCAGGGCCAGCGCCGGGCCTTCATGACCGCGCAGCGCCGCCAGGCCCAGGGCGCCGTACGGGGCGGCCCTGATGCCAATGGCTTCGGCCATCGTCTGCGCTTCCTGTGCGAGCGAATCTGCCGCGGCTAGATCACCGGCCAGCAAACGCATGCAGCTGAGCGCATTGAGGGCTGACGGCAGGTCACTGAGCGCTCCCTCGGTGCGGGCCAGCCTGACGTACCGGCTGGCGAGCGCATCCCCTGCGTGGTCATCCCACAGTTGCAGCGCCCCGGCGTAGGCCAGTGGCAGCAGGCTAAGCTCTGCCGCAGTGGTCATCCCGCCGCTGAAGCCGCGTATAGCGCGGCGCAAGAGTGGCGCTCCTACCGTAAGATCGCCGCTGAAGCTAGCTGCCAGCCCGGCAACAAGCGCGTCGGGCGACCCCGGGAAGTCCGTACGCGACGACCCTTCTCGCGCAGCGCGCGCCACGTCTGCCACCGTTGCGCCTGGAGCCGCCCGGCCGCCGGCGGACAGCGCGGCGCGGATGGCGTCCAGGTAAGCCGTACGCGACTGCGCGCCATCGAATCGGCTCAGCTGTCGTGCGGCGTCAAAGAGCAGCTGCGGCGCGTCGCCGCCTCGGTTCACGGTGAACGCGAGCCTGGCGCGCACCAGGTCGGCGCGCGCTTGCCCGTGATCGTCCAGAATGTCGGCCTCCGTCAGGTCGAGCAGCTTCGCCGCGGCGCAGGGCTCGCCCGCCTGAAGCATGACCGACGCGGCGGTGAGGCTTCTTTCCGCCCGCCGCGCCGCATCTGGTGTCGCAGTGGCAGCGCGTTCAAGGAACGCGGCCGCGGCGGCGAGGCCGCCGCGTGCCATCGCCCGGCCTGCCGTGCGCTCCAGTTCGGCGGCGGCGTCTTCGTCCAGTCCGGTCAGCGCCTTGGCCTGGTGCCATGCACGGCGATCAGGATCAGCACACGGATCAGTGGCCTGCGCTAGTGCGCGATGCGCCGATTGGCGCTCCCGCAGGCGCGCGACCCGGTAGGCCGTTGACCGGGCCGCGTGATCCCGGAAGACGACCCGGCCGTCGAACGTGATCAAGCCGGCCTCTGCCGCGGGGACTGCGGCCTCACTGGTGATCCCGAGCTGCGCGGCCGCCTGCCACAGCAGTGCCGGATCGCCAGTGGGGTCAGCCGCTGCGAGGAGGAGCAACCGGCGGGTCTCGGGAGGAAGCTCACTCAGCTCTTCGAACAGGGTCCCCGTCGTGCTGGCAAACAGCACATCAGGGAGCCCGAGGCCCCCGGCCAGCTGAGCCGGGGACACCTCGTGCAGCAGGCCAAGCAACGCCCCCGGAATCCCGCCTGCCTCGGCGAGTACCTGATCCCGTACCCGGTCATCAATCGGGCACCGCACGACGGAGGCTAGGAGGTCGCGGGCGTCCGCATCGCGCAGCCGGCCAAGCGCCATCGTGGGCAGGCCGTCCAGGTCCTTGATCGGCTCTGGCGCGGCGAAGAGCAGCAGAAGGGGTTCGGTGGTCAGCCGCCGCGCAGCGAACCCAAGAGCATGCCTTGACGCCTGATCCAGCCAGTGCGCTTCATCGATCACGCACATAAGCGGATGGTCGGCGGCTGACTCTCCCAGCAGGCCGAGTACTGCCAGGCCCACAAGGAAGCGATCCGGCCGGGTACCTGCCCGCATGCCGAACGCGATCTCAA
>Ga0187807_1000514_pt1 | contig 12269 bp, 11 predicted proteins | sample NC_wetland_sal_i_4_FD_132432 | JGI IMG/M metagenome (GOLD analysis project Ga0187807, IMG submission 132432) | Wetland sediment microbial communities from Neuse River Estuary, North Carolina, USA - ASW_2 | ecosystem: Environmental > Aquatic > Freshwater > Wetlands > Sediment | place: USA: North...
CCAAACAGGCACCCGACTGGAAGCTGGAACAGCCCCAGCCAGGCATATTCCGCTGGACATTCCCCTCCGGGCGCACCCACACCACCGGCCCCACCGCCTACACGTAAAACCAGGCGACAAGCAAGGTACGGGGCGGCAGGATCGCCGTCGTGGCACACGAATTCGTCCCCGGTCTTCAGCTTGCCCAGGTCAGTATCGGAAGCTATCGACTTCGACAGCCAGTGTTCCCGGCTGATCAGCTGACTGACCCTAGGACATGGTGAGGACAACCTTGCCAATCACCTGCCCGGATTCGAGGGCTCGGTTTGCCGCTCGCGCTGCTCCGGCCATCCGGATACCGACGGCGCGGGCATCCAGGTGAAGGACACGCGCAGGTTGCGCTGCTGCATGAGGGTGACGGCCTCGTCTTCCCGGGGGACTCTCGAGGTTCGATACCAGATCCCCGTACGGGCGCACCAGCGAGAAGCAGGCGGTAAAGGTCTTGCCGCCGACGGTGTCATGAACGACGTCGGCGCCAGCCGTTCCGGTCGAACAGCAGCAGCGCCTCCCCGCCGACGGCGGCGCGCTCCGCGAATGCGCTGATCCGCGCTAGTTCGCGGCCGCGGCCGACTAGGACATCCGCCATGCCACCCGCCGCTTGTCTAGGCCATCAAGGCGAGGCCAGCGTAGCGAACAGGCCCCTGCCAGCCACGATACTCCGGCCATGCCGGGCCGGCCGGCTGAGAGCTGTTAGCGCGCGCGCCTGGCGGGGGTAAAACACAGTCACTTGACAGATCCGGTGGGCCGCCTTCCAGCGCATGATCAGATCGCCCAGTCTTCCGTCTTAAGGAGGGGCCAGCCATGCCTGACCAGACTGACCAGAATCGCTTCCTCCAGGGCCCGTTCGCCCCGGTTGAGGAGGAGATCACCGCGTTCGACCTCCCGGTCACCGGCCTGGTGCCGGCCGGGCTGAACGGCCGGTACCTGCGCAACGGGCCCAACCCGCTGGGGCTGGAGGACCCCGCATACCATTTCAGCGAGGGCCACTGGTTCCTCGGCCCGGGGATGGTGCACGGGGTGCGGCTGCGCGACGGCAAGGCCGAGTGGTACCGCAACCGCTGGGTCCGTTCCCGGGCGCTCGTCGAGGCGATGGACGAGAAATGGCCCGCCGGGCCGGTCCACAACGACATGGACTTCGCCGCCAACACCCACATCATCGCCCACGCCGGCCGGTACCTGGCCACGGTCGAGGCCGGCCCGCTGCCCTATGAGCTGTCCGGCGAGCTGGACACCCTGGGCCCTTGCGACTTCTCCGGCACGCTGCCCGGCGGCTTCGCGGCCCATACCAAGCTCGACCACGCCACGGGCGACCTGCATGCCATCGCCTACTTCTGGGCCTGGGATCACGTGCAGCACGTGATCGTCGGCCCCGGCGGCACGGTGCGCAGCACCACCGGCATTCCCGTGACCGACGGCCCGATGATGCACGACTTCGCGCTGACCTCCCGCTACTTGGTCCTGCTCGACCTGCCGGTCACGTTCAGCATGGACGCGGTGTCGGCCGGGCTCAAGCTGCCCTACACCTGGAATCCCGCGCACCCGGCCCGGGTCGGCCTGCTGCCGCGCAACGACCCCTCAGCCGTCGTCCGCTGGTTCGAGGTCGCCCCGTGCTGGGTCTTCCACACTCTTAACGCCTATGACGACGGCGGCCGAGTGGTCGTCGACCTGATCCGGTACGACCGTATGTACGATGTTGCCACGCTCACCGGGCCCGGCCCGCTGACTTTGGATCGGTGGATCATCGACCCCGCGGCCGGGAACGTCGCCCAGCAGCGCCTGGACGACCGTCCGCAGGAATTTCCCCGTGCCGACGACCGGCTGACCGGGCAGCCGCACCGCTATGGGTACAGCGCCGTCATCGCCGCGGTCGGACACGCCACGCTCTCGCCCGGCGGTGACTTCGCCGACGAGGCGTTCAGCAACGCGCTGCTCAAGCACGATCTCACCGCCGGGACCGTTCAGGCCCACGAATTCGGCAAGGACGCCACCGCGGGCGAGGCGGTCTTCGCGCCAGCCGCGCCCGGTGCCGCCGAGGACGACGGCTACGTCATGGCCTTCATTCACAACCCCGACCGCGGTGCCGCCGATCTGGTCATCCTCGCCGCCCAGGACTTCACCGCCGAGCCCGTCGCCCGTGTCCACCTGCCGGCCCGGATCCCGCTTGGCTTCCACGGCAGTTGGGTCCCCGACCAGTAGTCCAGAATCCCGAAGGGGGAGCACCATGAGCGTCAGCGCTACCACCGGCGGCCGGTCGCGGCCTCTCATCCTGACGGCGATGATCTTCGCGGTCGCGATGACCTTCATCGACCAGACCATCGTCTCGATCGCGGCGCCCACCATCCAGCACAACCTGGGCCTGTCGAGCAGCGGCATGCAGTGGGGGATCAACGCCTACCTGCTGGCACTGGCGGCCCTGTTCGCGTTCGGTGGCCGGCTGGCGGATATCGCCGGGCACCGCAGGATGGTGGTTCTCGGGGTGATCATCTTCGCGGGCGCGTCGGCGTTGTGCGGCCTGACGCCGGCGGGCAGCGCCGCCGAGGCGTGGCTGGTGGCGTTCCGCGCGGTGCAGGGCGCGGGCGGGGCCATCATGTTCCCCGCGGCGATCGCCATCGTGGTGGTGACGTTCGACCTGCGCTCGCGCGGCCGGGCCCTGGCGCTGTTCTTCGGCATCGCCGGTGCGCTGACCGCGATCGGCCCGATCGCTGGCGGGTACCTGATCGAATGGACCTGGCGGGCGATCTTCTGGATCAACGTGCCGGTCGCCCTGATCGCGCTGGTGCTTATCGCCATCTCCAAGCCGCCCAGCGAAAGCCGCCCGGCTCCGATGGACTACCGCGGCCTGGCCCTGATCGTCGCCGGCGTGGGGCTGAGCGTGTTCGGTTTCCAGCAGTCCTCGCTGTGGGGCTGGGGCAACCCGGCCATCGAGGCGTCCATCGCCGCCGGCGTGCTGCTGCTGATCGTGTTCTTCGCCGTCGAGCGCCGCACCGCGTCACCGTTGATGAACGTGCGCATCTTCGGCAATCAGGCGTTCCTGGTGCAGAACATCATCCTGTTCATCGCCATGATGGTGTTCATCCCGGTGTTCTTCTTCGCCAGCATCTACGGGCAGATCGCCCTGGGGGAGAAGGCCACCACCTCCAGCCTGCTCATCTTGTACTTCTTCATCGGCTTCGTGGTCTGCGCCCAGATCGGCGGGCGGATGCTGGACCGGGCCGGGGCCAAGCGGCCGGTCGTGCTCGGCTGCGTGCTGGCGGCGGTCGGGTTCGGCCTGTGGGCGGGCAAGGTCACGGACCTGAACGCCGGGGCCCAGGTGATCTACATCATCCTGGCCGGGGCCGGCATGGGGCTCATGCTCGGGCAGGCCAACACCGACGCGATCAACCGGGCATCCAGGTACTCCTACGGGGAGGCCACCGGCATCACCCAGACCGTCCGCAACTACGGCGCGAGCCTCGGCTTCGCCATCCTGGGCACGATCTTGATCACCCGGTTCCGGTCCGCGATCACCTCATCGCTCACCAGCAGGGGCCTGCCCGGTCCCGCGGCGTCGGCGGAGGCAGCCAAGATCGCCCAGCTACAGGGCGGGAACGGGAACGTGACCGCCATCCCGCAGTTCATCCGCGCCGACTTCGCCAGCGCGATCCACGACGTGCTCTACACGATGACGGGGATCATGGCGGTCGCGGCGGTCGTGGCCCTGCTCGGGCTCCGGCGGGGAATCCAGCAAGACACAGAAGCAGGCGCCCCCGAACTCAGCGAGCAGCTGTCCGGCGAGGATCCCGGCACGGGTCCCCGGCACGCCCGGCGCTAGGCCCGGAGCCGCCGTTAAAGCAGTCGCCCCGCCTCCGTTCGGAATTCCTTTCATCTTTTCTTCTTTACTTCCGAACGGATGGTGGCGGCTGCCCAGCGTCCGCGTCGTGCGATTAAGGAGGGACCCGTTGAACCCGGTAACTGCCCTTGAGCTGGCCGACTGGCGGCGCGCGACCGGGGCCTTGTACGCCCGGGTCAGGGACCAGGCGGATCCCGCGGCCGCGCACGCGCTGTGGCGGAACGGCCGGGACCAGATGATGCGGTCGCACCCGCAAAGCCCGCTGCCTCCGGCCGACCCGATGCGGGCGTCCGGGGTGCCCTACTGGCCGTACGACGCGGCCCTGCGCTGGACGGTGCCCGTCGAGCCGGTCTCGCGTCCGCAGCGGCTGGAGATCGACACCGGCCCGGATGGCGTAACCCGCCTCGAACAGGCCGGCTGGGTCACCCTCCCGGACCCCGTCGGCCGCCGGCTGGCGCTGTGGTGGCTCGACCAGTATGGCGGCGGCCTGTTCCTGCCGTTCAGGGACGCGACGGCCGGGAGCGGCAGCTACGGCGGTGGCCGCTACCTGCTCGACACGGCCAAGGGCGCCGACCTCGGGTCGGCGGGCCAGGCCCTGGTCATCGACCTGAACTTCCTGTACCACCCGTCCTGCCGTTACGACGACCGCTGGGTCTGCCCGCTCGCGCCGGCCGGCAACACCATCGACATACCGGTGCGTGCGGGGGAGCGGCTGCCCGCGGCCTGAGCCTGGCGGCCCTCGCCCATCTTCTGACCAAGCCGCCAGCGCTTGTCAGAGCCTCCGGGAGATTGCCTTCGAAGCGGCCGTGAGGGCGGTGACGATGCCGCCGACCCGCTCGGGCTCGTAGCGGACCGTGGGCATCGAGAGCGAAACGGCGGCCACCGTGTCGCCGGCGGGGTCGCGGACGGGCACGCCCACCGCGGCCAGGCCGCGCTCGGACCGCTCGAGGTTGACGGCAACGCCGGTACGGCGGACCGCGTTCAGGTCCTCGAACAGTCGCGCCATGTCCGGCCGCCCGTCCGGGCGGCCGGCGTACCGCTCCTGGGCATAGAGGGACCCGACCTGGTCGTCGCTGAGCGCGGCCAAGGCGATCAGCCCGCCGGTGACCTGGTGAGCGGGGAAGACCATGCCCTCGCGGTTGCTCACGCGCAGCGCCTGGGATCCCTCGACCGACAGCAAGAAGCGGCAGGTAGTGCCGGTGCGCACGCTGAGGTTGGCGGTCTCGTCAACGGTGTCGACCAGCTGGCGCAGCGGGCCGAGCGAGGCCGCACGGAGTGCGCCGAGGCCGGAGTTCGCGTGCGTAGCCAGCTCCAGCACCAGTCCGGCGCGGTAGCTGCGGTCCTCGTCCTGCACAGCGAAGTCGCGGTAGACCAGCATCGAGAGCAGCCGGTGTGCGGTGGACCTGGCGACGCCGAGCCGCTCCGCCGCCACAGAGACCGTCATCGGCCCCTCGAGCTGCAGCATTACGGCGAGCCGGAGCGCGTGGTCGACGCTGGTGACGGCGTACGCCGGCGGCTCCTTCAGGGACCGGGCCACGAAGCACCTCGTTCTGGCATGCAGAATCTCGTGTTCTTGAGGGTAGACGCGGTGTGACAGTGTGTCCATGACCGGAAATCCGCCACCGCCGGTGACCCCCGAACTGGCCGGGCTCTACGAAGGCTTCGAGAAGGCGCTGCTCATCCCCCTGTGGACCCAGATCGGCGACCTGATGCCGCTGAGCCCGCAAACCAGGGCGCAGCCGCACCGGTGGGAGTGGAAGACACTGCTGGAGCTGGCCGGCCGGGCCGGCGAGCTGGTGCCGGTCGGCCGGGGCGGGGAGCGGCGCGCGATCGCGCTGGCCAATCCGGGCCTGGGCGGCAAGCCCTACGCCAGCCCGACGCTGTGGGCGGCGATCCAGTACCTGATGCCGGGCGAGGACGCCCCTGAGCACCGGCACACCCAGAACGCCTTCCGCTTCGTCGTCGAGGGCGAGGGCGTGTGGACGGTGGTGGAGCGCGACCCGGTGCCGATGCGGCGCGGCGACTTCCTTCCCCAGGCCGGCTGGAGGTGGCACGCCCATCACAACGGCGCCGGCGAGCCGATGGCCTGGATCGACGGCCTGGACATCCCGTTCCAGTACGAGGTCGAGGGACAGTTCTTCACCGCCGGCCGCGACGAGCTCACCGAAGAGGAGCACGGCACGCCGGAGCGCTCCCGGTCGCAGCGGTTGTGGGGCCACCCGGCCCTCGCCCCCGTCTCCCAGCTCGGCGAGACCGAGGGTTCGCCCTTGCTGTGCTACCGGTGGGAGGACACCGACGCGGCCCTGGCCGATCAGCTCGCGCTGGAGAAGGAGGGGTACCCCGGCGTCATCGAACCCGGCCACGCCCTGGTGCGGTACACCAACCCGGCCAACGGCAAGGACGTGCTGCCCACCATCCGCACCCAGTTCCACCGCGTCGCCCCTGGCACCGAGACCGCGCCGCTGCGTGAGACCGGCTCGTCGGTTTACCAGGTGTTCGACGGCTCCGGCCGGATCACGGCCGGTGACTACTCCTGGTCGGTCACGCGAGGCGACATGTTCGTCGTGCCGTCGTGGGTGCCGTTCTCGGCGAGGTCCGAGGCGTCGGCGTCCGACTCGGACTCCGGCGGGCTGGACCTCTTCCAGTTCAGCGACGCGCCGATCTTCACCAAGCTGAACTTGTTCCGCAGCGAGGCCGCGGAAGGCGCCCGGTGAGCAGGTCGCTGGAGCGGTCGCTGGCCTGGGCCGGCGCGGATGCGCAGCCGTGAAGTGATGGTGCACGCCATCGACCTGGGCACCGGCTTGGCCTTCGCCGACCTGCCCGGCGACTCCGGCGCCCGAGCTTCCCCCCTGGCTCTGAGGAGATCACCGTGAGCGAGCACAGGAACCTGTCCGGCGCGCCCGGCGCGATCGTCATCGGCGGCGGCATCGGCGGCCTTTCCTGCGCCGTCGGCCTGTCCCGCAAGGGCGTCCGCGTCCGGCTGTTCGAGAAGTCCGCGGAGTTCGGCGAGGTCGGCGCCGGCCTGCAGCTCGCGCCGAACTGCACCCGGATCCTCAGCGACTACGGGCTGCTTGAGGAGGCGATCGGGCTCGGTGTCGTGCCCGCGCACATCCGGATGCTCGATGCGCTCGAGGGCGGCGAGCTGACCAGGCTGGATCTCGGCGATGTGGAGAAGCGCTACGGCTTCCCCTACCTCGTGATGCACCGCAGCGACCTGCACGGGCTGCTGCTGCGCGAGGCGCGGCGGCTCGGCGTCGAGCTCATCACCAGCGCCGGCTGCGCCGGCTACGAGGACGTCCGCAGCGGTGCCCGGGTGAGGTTCGCCGACGGCAGCACCGACCAGGCCGAGGTCGTCATCGCCGCCGACGGCCTGCACTCGGTCGCCCGGCGACTGCTGGCCGGCGACGAGCCGGTGAACTCCGCCTACGTCGCCTACCGCGGCGCGGTGCCGTTCGAGGCCGTCGCGGAGAACGAGATCTTCGAGCGGGACGTCGTCGTCTACATCGGGCCGCGCTGCCACTTCGTGCAGTACCCCTTGCGCGGCGGCGAGATGTTCAACCAGGTCGCCGTCTTCGAATCACCCAAGGCGCGGGCCGGCGCCGGGGACTGGGGGACGCCGGACGAGCTGGATGCCGCCTTCGCCGGCAAGTGCTCGCCGATCCAGAAGGGCCTGCCGCTGATGTGGCGCGACCGCTGGTGGCGGATGTTCGACCGCGAACCTGTCATGACCTGGGTCAAGGGAAGGATCGCCCTCCTCGGAGACGCCGCCCATCCCCCGCTGCAGTACCTGGCACAGGGCGCGATCATGGCGATCGAGGACGGCTGGGTGCTCGCCGAGCACGCCGGCCGGCAAACTGCCCGTCGCACCGGCCATTCCCCGGGCACCGACTCCCCGGGCATCGACTGGGACGCCGCCCTCGCCGCCTACGAGGCCGTCCGCCCCGAACACTGCCGGCGGGTCGTCGAGACCGCCCGCGACTGGGGCGGCCTGTGGCACCTCGACGGCGAGAAGCGCGAGCAGCGCAACGCCATCCTGCGGGCGCGGGACACCTACGACTACTCCTTCGTGGACTGGATCTTCGGCCCGACGGCGCTGACCCCCGACCAGGAGCCCGAGCCCTACCAGGCCATCCCGCTGGACCCGGCGGAGGTCCCTCGGGTGTAAGGCACTGCCAAGTCGCTGGTTACGCCGCCTATGGCTTGCGTCCCATGGCCGAGTACATGGGGATGACCTCGGCGGGGCCGGAGCCGGGGTCCGGGCGCCACTGCGGCATCGGCACCAGGCCGGGTTCGACGAGGGACAGGCCGTCGAAGAAGCGGGCGTATTCGGTGCCGGTGCGCGGCGTGAAGGTGGTCGGCCCGAGCTTGGCGTTGTACCGCGCGGCGCCGGTCGTCATCGTCTGCGTGTCGATGTCCGTGGTCGTGTCGGACATCGTCAGGAAGCTTCCGGACGGGACCGCGTTCACCAGGCGGGCGATGATGGCGTGCGGATCGTCGGCGTCCGGCACGTATTGCATCGTGCACAGCACCATGACGGCCACGGGCTTGCTGAAGTCGAGCGTCCCGGCGGCCTGGTCCAGCACCTTGTCGGTGTTACGCAGGTCGGCGTCGATGTAGGCGCACGCGCCCTCGGGGGTGCTGGTCAGCAGGGCCCGCGCGTGGGCCAGCACGATCGGGTCGTTGTCGACGTAGACGATTTTGCTTTCCGGCGCGATCTCCTGGGCGACCTGATGGGTGTTCTCGGCGGTGGGCAGGCCGGTGCCGATGTCGAGGAACTGGCGGATCCCCTCCTCGCGGGCCAGGTACTGCACCGCGCGCCGCAAGAACGCCCGGTTGGCGCGCACGCACGCGAAGACGACCGGGCTGACCTCGATGATCGCCTCGGCGGCTGCCCGGTCGGCGGCGAAGTTGTCCTTGCCGCCAAGCAGGTAGTCGTACACCCGCGCCGGGTGCGCCGTGGTGATGTCGAACGGCGGCAGATCTTCCGCTCCGTCTGGAGCGGCGCCGTTCCCCCCGGTGACCGGTGCTTCGTGAGCGCTCAATGCCAGCTGCCTTTCCGCGAATCGCGGTGCCGCTAACCGGGCCGGGATGGCCGGCAACGACGGCCCTCGTCACCCAAGAACCTATCTCATGCCGGATCACGGACTTCCCCGGACTAACCCCCGCGGCCCAAGGATCCGCTCATGGGCCTCGCGACGGTCGCGGGTCACTGTGTGACACGGTTATTCACCTTTCAGTAGTTTTTTCGGTTTTCCCGGCGGTGGTGCAGCGAAGATGTTACGTTTCGGCAACGGTCGGAGCAAGGGAGAACAATGGGGCGTCACGCCAAACCCAACCCGGTAGCCAAAGCCATCCGCACAACGGGAACAATGAGCGCGGTTACCGGAGGCGTCGTCCTCGCGACCATGAACCACACGCCACCGCATGGGATACCGACAGTATTCAGGGCAACCGGATATGTAGTGCGTGATAATCATCACGCCGACGCGCAAGCCGAACAGTTCTACACAGTGGTCCCCGGAGACTGGCTCGCGAAGATCGCACAGAACTATTGCGGCAGCTACCGTGACTGGCCGGCGCTTTACGACGCTAACAGGCAGACAGTAGGCCCGGACCCGAACCTCATCCGGTCAGGACAGCGTCTCCGGATCGACTGCGGCGACGCGGCGCAGGCACCTGCCACCCCGCAGACAACCAGCGCTTCTCCTCCGCAAACGGCCAGCGGCCCCACGCTCGCAGCCACGACACAGGGCTTCTACGTCAACCCGTTTTCCGAAGTGGCGAACCTAGCGGCGGAGCGCATCGATCAGGGCGCTGATTTCGGCGGCTCCGGGCCGGTTCTCGCCATCGGAAATGCCGTCATCACCGAGACCAACGGCGGCGGCTGGCCAGGCGGTCCGTTCATGAGCTACCGGCTTACCTCCGGCCCGTTCGCCGGGCGCTACGTCTACCTCGCGGAGAACATCACCCCCACCGTGAGCGTCGGGCAGACGGTGCAGGCCGGACAGCAGATAGCCACCATGTTCGACGGCGGGACCGGCATCGAAACCGGCTGGGCCGCGCCTGCAGGCTTCCAGCCGCTGTCCCAGACCCCAGCCGCCGGGTCGATCAGCGGGGCCAACCTGCCTCCGGGTGGCGGCACCGCGATCGCGAAGGACTTCGACGCGTTCCTGCACTCGCTGGGCGTGCCGCTCGCCCCGAACTACAGCCTGCCGTCCGGCGGCTTCCTCCCGGCTGGCTGGCAACCCGCCACCGCGGCACCCGCCACCACGGCACCGGCTGCCTCTTCTCCCGGCGGCGCCTCTTCTGACCCAGTTCCCGGCGCACAGGCCGTCGTCGCGGGAGCACCGTCGCAGAATTACGTCACGATCGCCCGGTTCCTCATGGCCCACGGGTACACCAGGGCCGCCGCTGCGGGGATCGTCGGATGCATAGCCGGGGAATCCGCCGGAAACCCGGAGAGCGTGGGGTCGGGGGGCGGCGGGCTCATCGGGTGGACACCGCTCCGCCCGGGACTGGTCACCGGGAATCCCACCGTGGACCTGATGACCCAGCTGAACGCGATCCTCACCTACAACGACGCATACTCGCAGTTCGTGCCCCTGCTGAACAGCGTATCCTCGCCTGTCGACGCAGCTGATATTTACTCGATGGATTTCGAACGCCCAGCAGTCCAGTATTCCGATGTGCGGGCAAATATGGCGCAGCAAGTTTACAACAGCATTTAAGATGAATGCATAAGAAAAGGCTAAGGTACTTCGCCGAAATAGCGGCACGGATATATAAGCCGGTTCCCGTCGTTAAATCCATGAACGTCCGCCGGCGTCCCGCCGAGCGGTCGCTGCTGTCTGGCACCGCCGGCGAAGCCGGAGGCGGCCTGTGGCGGGGTCAGCTCTTCCTGTTCCGCTGTACCACGCGGTAGTGGCTGATAATGCCGGCAACGGTACCAATGGCGGCTGCCGCGTAGAAGATGAGCACCCACCCCTGGCGGTAGCCGTGTAGGAGGACTAGGGCGCCCAAGACCAAGACAGCCAGGATGAGCGCTGCGTACGCATTCATGATGATGGTTCCGGTGGTCTTCACGATGACTCCTTCCGGAATGTGACGCTCATGACGCATAGGTTGCGACTCGGAGCCGATGAAGCCGCCGTACAACTGCGTGTCGCTCCATAACAAGACCAGCGCGGGACGGAGTGCCTGGGCCCATCGGGTGATCGGTCACGACATCGCCGAGCGCGTGATCCATGCCGCGCGTCTCGTACACCAGTCGCCCAACCGGACCCGTCAGTCCGAGCAGGTTATGCTGGAGCAACTTGCGGCCTTTAGCCTGTTGGCTCGATGGATCGACGGGTCGGCGCGTGGTCTCTTTCCCAGATCTCTTCACGCGGCCGCGGCAGTTATACGCCGATAACCTCAATCTTTCGTGACCCTGGCCGGGGGTCTGAGGCATCGGCTACTGGAAAGGGGGATCCGGTGAGAAGCAGCTATGTACGCATTACCGAGCTTGCCTGCCTGTTCGCCCTGGCTAGGGAGCTCTCAGTCAGGACGATGATTTTCGACGTGGAACCGCTGGTAGCGCCCTGGCATGGCAGTCAGGAATCACTTGATCGGGGCATAGCACACATCCTCGGTGACGTCAGAACGGTCCCGTCGGTGCGCGTGGTCGTCTTCGCCACCAACTCGGCTCGCCGCCCGTCCGCCGTCCCTGCGTGCGACGGCCTTCAGGTCAGGTACCTGGCATCCGCCGGCAAGCCGTTGCGGACCGCGCCGTACCGTGACCTTCCCCGGCCGGGCGCCGTGGCAGGTGATCAGCTCCCGACCGACGGGATACTTGCCTATCGGCTGGGGTTTACGTTCCTGCACTACGCGCCGAAACTAGTCGGTGTTCCGCTCGGGCCCGGGCTCATGCATCGCTGGGGCGAGCTGGTGCGCCCGGTGCTGTTCCGGCGGTCGGCCGGCCACTAGAAGGGCCTGCGCGTCGGCTGAGTACAGCGTCATTACGCCCGGGCGTAGCCGGTGCGCCTCCACGATGCCAAGCCCGCCCGGGGTAACCGGGATGGCGGCGGAGGTGTGGATCTAACCCGCATCAGGTATGTTCAATATTGATGTAACTCATCAGAGTTGATATTAGGCTCACTGAGACAGGTGCCGAGAGATCGGCACGCGGCCGCCGCAGGCCGGCTTGCGGCGGCGTCCGCTAGCGTTCCATGCAGAACGGCAGGAGGAGCAGTGATGGCGGAGCCTGCATCGGCGGCTGAATCGGCAGCCGGCGCGCCGCGCGCGCCGGGGGTGTCGCGGTTGGACCGGCGTAAGGCGCGGACCCGGCGGGCGCTTATCGACGCGGCGGTGCGGCTGATCGGCGAGGGCCGCGGGGACCGGGCGAGCATCCAGGAGATCACCG
>Ga0187807_1000515_pt1 | contig 12265 bp, 12 predicted proteins | sample NC_wetland_sal_i_4_FD_132432 | JGI IMG/M metagenome (GOLD analysis project Ga0187807, IMG submission 132432) | Wetland sediment microbial communities from Neuse River Estuary, North Carolina, USA - ASW_2 | ecosystem: Environmental > Aquatic > Freshwater > Wetlands > Sediment | place: USA: North...
GAACTGGCGCGCCAGGCTCAGGTACGCGCCGGTGCCGGTCTCCCGGTACAGCTCGGCAAGAGCGGTCTCGATGATGGGATGACCGTCCAGGCCTTTCTCCTGGCCGGCGAACTCGCTGACCAGGTGGTCGGCCAGGCGCACGGCCACGGCGAGCAGCCGGCCGTCCCCGGCGCCGCGGTGGAGGGCGACGGCGGCCTGAATCAGGTGCCCGGCGCAGTACATCTCGTGGCTCCAGGCCAGCCGGGTGTACCGCGGCTCGCCGCTCACCTGGAAGTAGGAGTTCAGGTAGCCGTCGGGGCGCTGGGCCTCCTCGAGCAGGGCGGTGACCTGGGCGGTGAACGAGCCGAGCTCCGGGCGGGCGCCGTGCGCCAGTTCCCAGCCGATGGCCTCGAGCGTCTTGTAGATGTCCGAGTCCATGAACACCGGCCCGCGGTATCCGGTCCCGGGCAGCGGGTCCACGGGCCCGACCCCGACCGGGCGGTGCCCGTCGGCCGCGCCGTAGCCGTCGGCCCCGGTGATGCGGTCGCCTTCGGCGTCGGCCGTCTTGCGCTCGGCCGCGCCGTGCCTGGTCTCTCGGGCCGCCTGGATCGCCAGGCGCACATTGTCCAGGTTGCCCGCATCCTCGAGCTGGCGCAGGGCGAGCGGCAGGCTGGCGTCCAGGTTCCGCCGCTGCCACTGGTGTAGCAGCCCGCCGGCCAGCCGGGCCTGGGCGAGCGGCCGGTGCGACCCGGACGCCGCGGCGGTGGGGGCGACGGGTCCGGTTACGCTACCGGGAGGACCCGCAGAAGCGGCCGGGTCCCGGGGCGGTGCGGCGGTTTGGGCGCGGTCAGCCCCGTCGGCGCGGCGAGCGGGTTCGGCGCGGTCGGCGGGCGGGGCGGCAGGCGGCATGTCGGCACTGTTCACGTACGCAGCTCCACGGTCCAAGGAATAGGTTTTCCCCGATTCCCACGGAAACGTAGGCTAGAGGCTGGCCCGCGAGGCGTCAACCGGGCGGGCCTGACCTTGAGGAGTGCAGATGAGGCGGGTGACCATCCGTGACGTAGCGGCGGAGGCCGGCGTGTCCATCGGCACCGCGTCCAAAGCGCTCAACGGGCAGGGCAAGCTGCGCGCTGAGACCAGGGAGCGCGTCGCCGAGGCGGCGCAGCGGCTTGGCTTCGCGCCGAACACGCTGGCGCAGGCCCTGCTCGCGGGCCGCTCGTTCACGGTGGGCCTGATCACCACGGACAGTTTCGGCCGGTTCAGCATCCCGGTCATGCTCGGCGCCGAGGACGCGCTCGGCACCGGCCAGGTCTCGGTGTTCATGTGCGACACGCGGGACGACCCGGACCGTGAGAAGCGCTACGTCGAGATGCTGGCCGCCCGCCGGGTGGACGGCCTGATCGTAACCGGCCGCCGGATCGAGCCGAGGCCGCCGGTGTCGGCCGGCCCGGGCATCCCCGTGGTGTACGCGATGACCCAGCCGCTCGGCGAGGACGGGCCCGCGGTGCTGCCCGACGACGTGGGCGGCGGAGGGGCCGCCGCCGGGCACCTGCTCGCCGGCGGGCGGCGGCGGATCGGGCATATCGCCGGACCCGAGCGATTCCTCTGCGCGCGCAAGCGCGCGACCGGCTTCGGCGACGCGCTCGCCACAGCCGGCCTGAAGCCGCACGGCGGCGTGCGATTCGGCGAGTGGAGCGAGCACTGGGGCCGGGAGGCGGCTCGCCAGCTGCTCGACGACCAGCCGGACACCGACGCGATCTTCTGCGGCAGCGACCAGATCGCCCGCGGCGTGGCCGAGACGCTCCGCGAGGCCGGGCGCACCATACCCGACGACGTGGCGCTGGTCGGCTTCGACAACTGGGAGCCCATGGCACTCGGCGCCCAGCCCCCGCTGACCAGCGTCGACATGTGCCTGGAGGAGGTCGGCCGGGTGGCCGCCGAACTGCTGCTCGCGGCCATAGCGGACGAGCCGGCGCACGGTACCCGCACCGTTCCCACCCGCCTGGTGGAGCGTCACTCGAGCCGCTGACCCCAGCCGAGCCGGGCCAGCGACCCGAACCACGCGCCACGGTGTCTGGGAGCCACGCGGCATGCCGTCACAGAACCGCGCGCCACGCCGCGATTGGGGGTTGACGAGCGCCCTTCCGCCTCCCTAACTTGGGAAGGCAAAGGATTTCCTTGAGGCAAAAGTCGTCAGAAAGCTACAGAGAAAATACCCTCCGCTAACTCAGAACGAGCTCGGGCCGCAGGCGCCGCGGCCCGCGCCCCACGCAGTACCGCCATGGCCTGCGGCCTGCGCGGCACCGCCGTCGCGCGGCACCGCGCTGGCCGGCTGGCACGCGCTGCGCCTTCGCGCCGAAGACGTCTTGAAGGAACCAGCACATGAAGAGAAGAACATTCGCGCTATTTTCCGCCACGGCTCTGGTCGCAGCCGCCGCCGCGGGCTGCTCATCCTCGAGTTCCACGCCGGCGGCGTCCTCAGCCACCGGCCCGGGATCGGCGAGCTTCGGCGTCAACGCCACGGGAACCGTCCAGTTCTGGGCCCGTACCGTGTCCAAGACCTTGGCCCAGAAGCTCGTCAGCGAGTTCAACGCCTCGCACAGCAACCTCAAGGTCAAGCTCACCCTCACCTCCATCAACGACGACACCACCTCGCTGGCCACCTCGATCAGGGCCGGCGACCCACCGGACGTCGACGGGCTCAACGACATCGACATGCCCACGTTCACCCGCAACGGCTCGTTCCTCGACCTGACCAAGGCGATCGCCAAGCTGCCGTACGCGAGCGCGCTCAGTCCCGGTCACGTGGGCCTCGGCACCTACCAGGGCAAGGAGTACGGGGTGCCGTACTGGGCCGACCTCTCTGTTCTCTGGTACAACAAGAACCTGTTCAAGCAGGCGGGACTGAACCCGGACGACCCGCCGACCACCTACGCGCAGATCCTGTCCGACGCGCAGAAGATCAACAAACTGGGGCACGGCATCAACGGCTTCACGTTCGCTGGCGACTGCCAGGGCTGCCTCGGCTTCACTGTGCAGCCGGGCATCTGGGCCGCCCACAGCTACCTGACCACGGGCGCCATCGGCAGCCAGACCGCGACCATCACGGGCAACACGGCATTGATGCAGGCGCTGACGCTGTACCAGGAGATGTGGTCCCAGCACCTGGTGCCGGACAACGTCCGCACCGACGACGGGCCGACCTGGGGCCAGGACTTCGTGGCGGGCAAGATCGGGATCATGCCAGGTGGTTACGGGCAGGTCGAGAACCTCGCCACGTCGGCCCAACTCGGCAGCGAATTCGCCGACGCGCCGCTGCCCGGCGCGACCGGCGACTACAGCACGTTCGACGGTGGCGACGACTTCGCCATTCCCGCGGCGGCCAAGAACCCATCGGGCGCGTGGGAGTTCATCACCTGGGTGATGCAGGAGCAACAGCAGGAGCAGTACCCGGGCCTGGGCGCCACGCCCATCCGCACCGACCTGCTCACCCCGGCGTTCTCGGCCGCGCACCCGCTCGACGCGGTGCCGCTGAAGGCCCTGGGCCACGGCTATGCGCCGGTCACGCTGATCTACAACCAGGCGTTCAACGAGGCGTCAGGGCCGTGGTTCCAGATGTTCACCACGGCCGTTTACGACGGCAACATGAACCTGGCCCTGCAACAAGGCCAGAGCGGGTTTACCCAGCTACTGCAGCAGGCGGCGGCTTAAGCAATGATCACGGACGAATCCGGCCCGCGGGACAGCACTGTCCCGCGGGCCCGGCCCGTCAAGCCCAGCCCAAGCTGGCCGGCCGCTCTCCTGCGGGGGGGCAGCCTGGGGGCCAGACGCGCGCGGACCGGGATGATCCTGGTGTCGCCTGCGTTCGCGCTCGTGGCCGTGTTCGTCCTGTTCCCGCTCGGCTTCGCGGTCTACATCTCGCTGACCGACTGGCCGCTGATCGGCCCCTACCACTTCACCGGCGGCCGCAACTACACCGAACTGATCCACGACCCGGTGTTCATCCACTCGGTGGTGTTCACCCTGCTGTATACGGCCATCGTGACCGGCCCCATCCTGGTCCTCGGCTACGCGATGGCGGCCTTCGTCCGCGCGAACCGGCCGGGTTCCGTGGTGTTCCGGACCGCGTTCTTCCTCCCGTTCATCGTCGGGCTGGCTACCGAGAGCTTCATGCTCCTGCTCGAACTGCAGCCGGACTCGGGCGTGGTGGATGCCGTGCTCGGCAAGCTCGGCCTGGCCAGCGTATCCACCGCGTGGACCGTCCACTACGACCTCGCGCTGGGCGTGATCTGCGTGTTCGTGGTCTGGTTCGCGTCCGGGCTGACGATGATGATCTTGATGGGCGGGATGCAGGGCATTCCCGGTGACCTCTACGAGGCCGCGAACGTGGACGGCGCCACCTGGTGGCAGAAGGAACGGCGGATCACCATCCCGATGCTGCGCCGCAACATCGCGCTCAGCCTGATCATCTCGGTGATCGGCTCGTTCCTGGCCTTCAACCAGTTCTACATCCTGACCCAGGGCGGCCCGGGCACGAGCACCGAGCCCATCGTGATGTGGATCTACCAGGAGGCGTTCATCGCCTACCACCTCGGCTACGCGACGGCAGGCGCGATCGCCCTGGTCGTCGTGGTCGCCATCATCAGCGCCGCCCAGTTCTTCCTGCTCCGAGACGACGACACCCCCCGGCCCAGGAGGCGCGGATGACTTCGGCAGGCAAGGCGCTCCCCGCAGTCCGGGCCGGCCGGGCACTTCGGGCCCAGCCGGCGGGCGGCCGTCGTCCCGCCGGGCTCGCCGTCTTCCTGGTCGTCGGCACGGTGGCGAGCCTGCTGTTCGTGCTGCCGCTGGCCTGGGCCGTCTTCCGGTCCCTGCTTCCCAGCACCATGGTGGTCAGCGCCCCGTCACGCTCGGACTTCAGCCACCTGACGTTCGGCAACTACAGCGGGCTCATCCGTGGCGGCGACATCCTGCACTACACGCTGAACAGTCTGCTGGTGGCGGTCATGACCGCCGCTGCGACGGCGGTGGTCGCCACCATGGCCGGCTACGGCTTCGCCAGGTTCTGGTTCCGCGGCTCGGGCATCGTGTTCGCGCTCGTCCTGGCCACCTTGATGGTGCCGTTCCAGGCGCTGCTGACCCCGTTGTTCCTCGAGATGCACTCGCTCGGCCTGACGAACAACCTGGTCGGCCTGGCGCTGTTTTACACCACGTTCAACCTGCCGTTCGGCGTGTTCGTGATGCGCAACACGTTCCTGCAGATCCCGTGGGAACTCAGCGAGCAGGCCGCGGTGGACGGCGCATCGGCCGCGCGCACCCTTTTCCGCGTCTTGCGCCCGCTGGTCGTGCCGGGCATCGCCACTACGGTCCTGTATGCCTTCCTGTTCTCCTGGACCGAGTTCGTCGGCGCCCTAACGTTCCTGACCAGCAACAACTTGTACACGCTGCCGCTGGCGCTGCTCAACATGGAATACGGCAGCGTCGGCCAGGTCAACTTCGGCTACCTGGAGGCGGGCGCGGTGATCGCGATGATCCCATGCCTGGTGCTGTACATCGCCCTGCAGCGCTACTACATCCGCGGTCTCACCTCCGGGGTGGTCAAGGGCTAGGCCCCCCGGGGAAGTTAACTGCTGGCAAGCGGAGCGCGCCGAGGACGGCTTGGTCCAGCGGGGACGGGGGTGCGGCCGCGGAGTTGGCGAGCGCGGCGACGCCCACGGTCCGCGCCGGGTCGAAGGCGATCATCGCGCTGAAGCCGCCGGTCATGCCGTTGTGCCAGACAACCCTGCGGTCGCCGTCGCGGGCGTGGTGCCAGGCCAGGCCGATCTCGCCGCCCGGGATGGGCCGTCGCGGCGTCAGCGTGGCGCGGATCGCGGGTTCCAGCGGGGTGGCGGGCGTCAGGCAGGCCTGCAGGAACCTGGCCAGGTCGGCGGCGGTCGAGTAGAGGGCGCCGGCGCCGGCCAGGGCGCCCAGGTGCCAGTCGGGGACCGTGCGGCCGCGCCGGTAACCCTGGGCCATCCGGTCCTGAGACGGGCCGGGCACCGTGAAGGTCGTGTCGAGCAGGCCGAGCGGACCGCAGATCCTCGTCGTCACCAGGGCCTGGTAGGCCGTCCCCGCAGCCTGGCCGAGCAGGTAGCCGAGCAGGCCGTAGCCGAAATTGGAGTACACGTAAGGGCTCCCGGCCGACCCCGCGCGCAGCGCCCGGCGCGCGGCGCGCACGAACCGCGCGGCCGGGTAGCGGGCGTAGGGATCCCGCGGGTTCAGCAGCGCGGACCAGAGCAGGCTACGCGGCAGGCGAGGCAGGCCGGAGGTGTGCGTGGCCAGGTCGGCCAGGGTCACCGAGCCGGTCGGGCCCCGCCAGCCCGGCAGGTAGCGGGCCGCCGGGTCGGACAGGCGCACCTCGCCGCGTTCGGCCATGTCGGCCAGGAGGAGCGCGGTGAAGACCTTCGTCACCGACCCGATCTGGAAAATGGTCCGCGAGCCCGCGCCCGCGAACCCGCCCGCGGCAATGTCCTGGCCCCGGACCACGGCCCACGCCAGCGAGGGGACGGCACCCACCAACGGAGCCAGGTGAACGCTGGCCAGATCCTCCGGATCAGGCGGCAGGCGTACCGCCCCCGCTCTCGCCGACGCCCGGCCGGCTCGCGCGGGCCGCGGCGGCGACGCGCATCATGTGGCGCTGGGAGCGGACCTGGGCGACGACGATCACGGCGACCAGCGCGAGCGAGATCCACAACCCGTAATGGGAGACGGTCTGCGCCACCACCACCGCGTGGTGGCCGAGTTCGTAGCCGAGGCCGACCAGCATGCCCGCCCACAGCAGCGAGCCGATGATGTCCAGAATGATGAACGTGACCAGCCGCATCCCGGCCCAGCCGGCGATGACGTAGATGATCGCGTTGGGGATCGGCAGGAACGGGGAGATGACCACGGCCGGCCAGGTGAACTTGCGACCCCAGCGCTGCACGCGGCCCATGTACTTGGTCCCGCGGTTGCGCCGGCCGGACAGCAGCGCGATGATTCGCTCGCCCCACAGGCGGCCCGCCCACCAGTAGAGCGGGTCGAACTTCATCAGCCCGGGGATGGCGGCCAGCAGCACCACGACCAGCGACCCGTGCCCGACACGGGCGAACGCCGCGGCGGCGATGATCGCCTCGGTGCTCCCGTTCAGCAGTTCGAGCAGCACCGGATGGGTGCCGACCAGGGAGGCGCGGAACGGCAGCATCGCGTAGTGGAAGATCCCGCTGAGCGTGATGCCGGCCCAGCACAAGATGTCGGCCCGCCGCGGCTTGCCGGCCCACGGTATCCGCGGGTCATCCCACGTCGCCCGCTGGGGTCCCCCGTCGGCGGCCACCGGGACGGCTTCCGCCACAGCCTCATCATCCACCCCGCCACGGTATCCCGGATCACGGGTAAAACCATCTTCGGCCGAACGGGCACATGGGTCAGCCCAGGCACCGGCGATGCGCCATGATGACCTTCGTGACCGACGACCCCTTCGCCGCCGCAGCGGCCAGCGCCGACCGTCTCACCGCCCTGACCGGCCCGCACGATGCCGCCGTGGTCCTCGGCTCGGGCTGGGCGCCGGCCGCCGACGCGATCGGCGCCGCGGAGACCGAGATCCCGCTGACCGAACTGGGCGGGTTTCCCGCCTCGACCGTGCCGGGGCACACGCCGACCATCCGCAGCGTAGCCGCGGGGCCGGTGCGGGTCCTGGTGTTCCTCGGCCGGGTGCACCTGTACGAGGGGCTGTCCCCCGCCGCCGTGGTGCACGGCGTGCGGACGGCGGTCTCCGCCGGGTGCCGCACGGTCGTGCTGACCAACGCGGCGGGTGGCATCCGGCCCGGGCTCAGCGTGGGCGAACCGGTGCTGATCCGCGACCACCTCAACCTGACCGGCAAATCCCCGCTGGCGGGACCGCCCCCGCCAGGCCAGCGGTTCGTGGACCTGACCGACCTGTACTCGCCCCGGCTGCGGGCGCTAGCCCGCGAGGCCGACCCGAGCCTGACCGACGGGGTCTACGCGATGATGCCCGGCCCGCACTACGAGACTCCGGCAGAGATCACCATGCTGGGCAGGCTCGGCGCCGACCTGGTCGGGATGTCGACCGGCCTGGAGGCGATCGCGGCCCGCCATCTGGGCGCGGAGGTGCTCGGCATCTCGCTGGTCACCAACCTGGCGGCGGGCCTGGCCGGCCACGGCCTCAGCCACGCCGAGGTGGTCGAGGCGGGCCAGGCCTCCGCCAGCCGGATGGGCACCCTGCTCGCCGCGATTCTCCCCCGGGTCTAAGATCCGGTCAGCTGGCCGCCGCGGTGGCATTGTTCTGCTACCTGGCCGCGATCTTCGCCCTCGGCGCCCGACCGGCGGATAATCGGGATCGTGGATGACGCAGACCTAGTAGTCGTGCCAGAGACGGCCAAACGGATGGCGGGTGCGGCGTCCGCGTTCCTGGCGGCGCTGACCGCGGCGCAGCGGGAGCGGGCGTGTTTCGCCTTCGGCTTCGGTTCCGGGGACGTGCGGCGCGACTGGTCGTTCCTGCCCGCGCCGGAGCGGGACGGGCTGGCGATCGGCGCGCTGGACGACGGGCAGCGGCGGCTCGCGCACGAGCTGATCGTGACCGGCACGAGCCTGCCGGGGTACACCAAGGTCGTGTCGGTGATGGCCATGGAGCACGTACTCCGGACGCTGGCGCCGGACCTGGCTGATCTATTTGATCCCGAACGGTACTGCTTCAAGGTATTCGGTTCGCCCGGCGAGCAGGCCTGGGGATGGCAGTTCGCCGGGCACCACGTGTCGCTCAACTTCACCGTGGTCGACGGCCGGTACATTTCCCCCACCCCGTGCATGCTGGGCGCCGAGCCCGCTTCTTACGGGATGCTCGCGCCGCTGGCCGACGACGAGGAGCTTGGCTTCCGGCTGGTGAACTCGCTCGACGCCGGCCAGCGCCATGCCGCCATCATCCACCACCGGCCGCCGCCTGACCTGGCCGCCCGGATGGTGCCTCGTCTTGACGAGACCGAGCGGCCCGACCCGGTGTTCGCGCCCGAGCCGGACTACGTGATCAGCGAGGAGGAACGCGACATCCTCAGCTACGTTCGGTCCAGCCCCAAGGGCATCCCGGCTTCCGGGCTGGAGCAGCGGCAGTTCGATGTGCTCGCGGCCCTGGTCGGGGCGTTCGCGCGGCGGCTGCCCGACGAGGTGGCCGGAGCCCAGCTGCACAACCTGGAACGCGCGGGCATGGACAACCTCACCTTCGCCTGGGCGGGCGGCACGTCACCCGGGGAGCGGCACTACTACCGCGTCCAGGGACCGACGCTGCTCATCGAACACGACAACACGCAGGCAAACGGTAACCACATCCATTCGGCGTGGCGGAACCCGGCGGACGATTTCGGCGACGATGCGCTGGCCGCGCACTACCGGCTGCATCATGGGGGCTGACCTCGACGGGTTAGCCGTGGCCGAAGAAGTCGGCGTCCTGCACGTACCGCATCGCCTCGGTGAAGACGGGATCGCTCAGACGGCGCTCCATTTCCTGCGGGCTGACCTCCTCGACCCTGGCCTGGAGCCACCAGACGTTGCCCAGTGGATCGCGCACCCGCCCCACGCGGTCACCGAAGAACAGGTGCGTCACCTCGGTCACCGAAGTGCCGCCGACCGCGACCGCCTTGTGGTGCACCTCGTCCGCGTCCTCGACGTAAAGGCGCAGGAAGCTGGGGGTGGGCGGCCAGCCCGGGGCGGCGTCGAACATCATCACGATCGCGTCGCCGATGCGGGCCTCGGCGTGCTCGACGCGGCCGTCGGGACTGGTGAGGCGGCTGATCTCGGTTGCCCCGAACGCTTCGGTGAGGTAGTCGATGAGCCGGGCCGTGTCGACCGGATCACCGAGCCGGTCCCGACCGGCCAGCGGTTCACGGCGCGGCTGCCCGCTGGCGTGGACCCGGCCCAGTTCGCGATGAACAAGCTGTACTCGACGGCCCCGGTGTTCCGTGCCGAGGTGACGGTGCACAGGCCGGATGCGCGGGCGCGGGAGTTGCTACGTGGCTGGGCCGTCGATAAGCAGGGTGGCCGGCTGACCTCTCCGCCCGACACCGTGGAATGGCTGGCCGCCCGGCTGATCAGGCTGGGCTGCGAGTTTGAGGTGCATTCTCCGCCCGAGCTGATCGACCACCTCGCGCAGCTGGCCGGCCGGGTGATGCGGGCTATCCGCTGAGTCAGCGGGTGTGGCCGGCGGTACCTGCTGGTTCTGGCATGGGGTGCTCGGCCGGCGCTTCGCTGTGATGGGCTGGCGCTGCTCCGTTCTCGGCGTCAGCCTGGACTGCGGCGGCGGCCTGGGCATCGGCGGCGGCCTGGGCGGCGGCGAGCCGTTCGCCCGTGCGCCTGGCCCGCCGGCCATAGGCGAACATCCAGCCGGCGAGGACGGCGCCGACGGCATACGGCATCACCTTGGAAACGGTCAGCGCGGTCGCCGTCGAAGTCGTCTCGACAATGATGACCCTGGCTGCCGCTTCGGCCAGGTACGCCACTCCCCAGACCACGGTAAAGAGCCGGAAGGCATGGCGGAATCCGGGGTAGCGCCACAGGCTCTCGAAGTCCCGGCCCCGCGGAGTATCGGCGCCCATGAACTCGAGGGCGAAACGGTAGATCAGCGGCCGGGGCGACCATAGCGAGCCCAGGCACAGCAGCCCGAACACCGCCGTGGGCACCGAGCCCTCGACCAGCACGAGGCGGGCGTTGCCGCTGACTAGCCCCAGGACCGTGCCGACGGCGATGCCGGCCAGCACGAGGACTCCGATGGCGTCCACGCGCCGGTGACGAGCCAGGCCGGCAAGTATGCCCAAAGCCGGGAACGCGCCGCTCAGGACGAGCGCCAACACCGAACTCAGGCCAGCTGAGCGCAGCAGCGAGTAAGCCACCAGCGGGCCGGCGATGTCAAACACCACGATTTTCGCCGCGGATTGCAGCCGGTTTCGGTTGCGGACCGGGACAATTTGCTGATCGCTTGTCGTCATATCCGCAACGCTAGGCGGGCAGCGGCTTCTGCCCCAGTGCGGCAGATCCTGATCTCGGCATGACGGATGTCACGGGCCCTGGCTTTTCAGCGTGGAGCTTTCTGGCTTGCCCGGTAGGGTCCAGGACGAGGTGACCCTCATGGCAGATTTCACCGCCCAGACGCTCCGCCGGCCGTCGGCACCCGTGCACGGAACCCTCTTCGTCCCTGCTAAGCCCTGCGCGGCCGTCTTGCTTATAGGCGGATCGGGCGGCAGCGAGCCCTCCTACGTGGGCTCAGCACTCGCCTCCGAGGGGGTCGCTGCCCTGTCGGTGGCGTACTTCGCGCGGCCGGGTCTGCCGGACCAGCTTCGCGCTATCTCCCTCGAGTACTTCTTTTCTGCCCTGGAGATCTTGCAGGGCGCGCTGCCCGGTGTAGCGCTTGCCGTGCTCGGCATGTCTCGGGGAAGCGAAGCGGCGATGCTGACCGCGATCCATTCGGTCATTCGCGTCCGTGGGGTGGTGGCGATGGTTCCCGGGAACGTCGTGGCGGGCAGCTGGCCATCCGATGGACCAGCGTGGCTCCTCGACGGCCGGCCGCTGCCCTACGTGGATCACTCCGGCCCGGATTGCCAGGATGCAGACGCCCTCATACCCGTCGAGTTGGTGCCCGGGCCGATGCTCCTGGTAGCCGCGGGCGCGGACCAGGTGTGGCCTTCGGCCGACATGGCCCGGGCCTTGTCGAGGCGCCTGCACGAGCACGGCGACTCCCACGGCCACACGATCCTGGAGTACCCCGAGGCCGGTCACTCCGTCGGATATCTGCTTCCGCAGCTACCGCCCGGTCTCTTGCCCCAGGAGATCACGGACAAAGCCGCGGACAAGGCGGCGCGCGCTGACGCGTGGCCCAGAGCGGTCGAGTTCATACGGAAACTGGGGAGCACTGGAGTGAGCGGATAAGGTCCCAGCGGGCGTTCATCCGGTGCTGCCTTACGAGGCTTGGCCGGATTCGCCATGCGACGGCTTACACGGGCCGCCGGGAACTGGCGGCCTCCGCCGTGTTTCGTCGTCCCCGGTGTAGCCGGGGGTGTTACCCGGTGTCTGCCGGGGGGCTGTGGCTGTGGAGGACCTTGGTTTTGTCCTTGTTCCACGCGGTGGTGGTGCCATCGGGGTTCAGGACCAGGGTCCAGCCCCACCGGTGGATGACAACCTGGTGATGGAACCAGCACAGTAGAACACAGTCTCGAGTACTGGTCTTGCCGCCGTTCTTCTTGTGCCGGACGTGATGGACCTCGCAGGCCGA
>Ga0187807_1000516_pt1 | contig 12256 bp, 14 predicted proteins | sample NC_wetland_sal_i_4_FD_132432 | JGI IMG/M metagenome (GOLD analysis project Ga0187807, IMG submission 132432) | Wetland sediment microbial communities from Neuse River Estuary, North Carolina, USA - ASW_2 | ecosystem: Environmental > Aquatic > Freshwater > Wetlands > Sediment | place: USA: North...
GCTGGTGACCAGCCGGCAGCCGGGCGACATCCCGGCCTTCAACCGCGAGATGCTCAAACTGTTCGCGACGGCCCGATCCGGCAGGCTGGCGCCAGGAACCTGATCGAGGAGGACGCTTGTCATGGGCATCGAAATACTCGCCGCCGTGGCCGGACTCTTGATCGCCGCCGCGGCCATCACCATCCCCCGGGTGATATCCCACCGGAACGACCCGGAGAACGTCGCTGACTCGCGGGCCTACCTGAAGGAGACCGGCCGGTCGGCGCGGGACATCGCGCAGGGCAACGCTGAGGAGGTGTCCGAGCAGGAGAACGACGCCGGATCACAGCAGGTGCATGGCTCGGACGGTCCTTCGCCCAGGCGCTTACGGATGGGCCGCCGTTCGTTCGGTCAAATATTTTTTAATTTACCTAACGAACGGTGGTTTCACTCCAGCCTCAACTATCTCCGGCCCCGTGGCGGGCCGGCAGCGGCGCTGAGGCGACGGACGGGTGACGGACGCGATACATCCTGGGTAGCTATGCCGAGTGGTCCGACCCGCACGGCGGTGTGCCTCCTGCGGGTGGAAGTGGAGTCGTGGGGCCTGGTCATCACGATGACCGTCAAACGCGACATCGCCAACGCGAACGCGGAGCGGGTGACCCGTTTCTCCAGCACCGCGGAGGCCGCGGCGGCCGTCACCGCGTTCCTGGAATCATGTGACCGCGCCGAATAAAGGCCCAGATGTATCTGCTCCGGGCCTTCGCGTCTCCGTGCTGGTGACAGGCGAGTGACGCTGCGGTAGTTACTTCGCAACGAAAGCCGCCGCTTGGGGAGAAGCGATGGACAGACACCAGGCCGAACTGCCGGTCCGTGACCCCGGACACCTCGACGGCGCAATCGTGCACCTGTTCGCCGGGCCCTACGTGACGGTCGGACCACAGCGCCGTGAGGTGCCCGAGGGGAGCAAGCAACTGCTCGCCTTCGTGGCCTTGCGCCGGCGACGCGTTGAACGGCGCCAGGCGGCGGGAACGCTGTGGCCGTTCGGTGATGACGAGCGGGCCTCGGGCAACCTGCGCTCCGCGCTGTGGCGGCTTCGCCGGGCCGGCATCAACGTCCTGGTCGCGGACAAGTCGTCGCTCGCGGTCAGCGCCGATGTCCTGGTGGACGTCCACCTCGTCGAGCACTGGGCCGCGCGGCTGATCGAAGGGCGGGCCGTGCCGGGCGACCTGGCCGTCCCGGCGTGGGTGGCCGATGCGCTGGACCTGCTGCCCGGGTTTTACGACGACTGGGCGCTCATGGAGCGCGAACGGATCCGGCAGCGGATCCTGCACGCGCTGGAGGCACTCAGCCAGACGCTGGCCGCGGCCGGGCGCTTTGCCGACGCCGTCGAGGCGGCCATGCTGGCGACCAGCGCGGAACCGCTGCGGGAAAGCGCCCAGCGGGCCCTCATCATGGCGCACATCGCCGAAGGCAACGTGACCGAGGCCCGCCGCAGCTTCCGCGCCTACCGCGAGCTGATGCGCCGGGAACTCGGCGTGGCGCTGTCCGATGATTTCGCCGCGGCCCTGGGCATCCCGCCGGCCCGGCCGGCCGCGGCGGCCCGGAGCAAGATACCGCAGTCCCGCCTGGCCGCCTCGATCTGCTGACCCGCGGCCGTCCGGTAACGCAGCGGTGACACTTCCCGGGCCAGACTCGGAGTCTGTCGACTCAGAAGGGGGCTGCTACCGTGACGACCCCAACGTACCCCGGCGTCTACGTAATCGAGCTGCCGAGCAGCCAGCATCCCATTACGGGGGTGTCCACCTCGGTGACGGCCTTCGTCGGGTCGGCCAGCCAGGGACCGGTGAACAACCCGCAGACCCTGTTCAGCTGGTCTGATTTCGTACGTACGTTCGGCGGCCTGTGGGCCAGCAGCACGATGTCCTACGCCGTCTACCAGTTCTTCCAGAACGGCGGCGCCACCGCGGTGGTCGTCCGGGTTACGGCCGACGACGCGAAACCCGCGCAGCTCGACCTGGGCAGCGGGGTCACGCTCCAGGCCGCCAACCCGGGCAGCTGGGGGAACAGCCTGCTGGCCACGGTGACCAACGATCCGAACAACAACAAGCTGTGGGGCCTGACCATCCAGAACACGGCCACCGGGGCGGCCGAACAGTACTACAACATCTCGACCGATACGACGTCCGCGAGCAGCCTGGCCAATTCGCTGCAGCCGTCCCTCCTGGTCCAGGTCGCGGCCGGATCCGCGCTCGACCAGCGGCCGGCGCCCGCGGCGAATATCGGGCCCGTGTCGGGATCGGCATCTAACGGCGCCGCGATCCAGGATGCCCAGATCGACCCGCAATCCCAGACCGGGGGCATCTTCGCGCTGCTCGCCACCGACATCTTCAACATCCTCTGCCTTCCGCCGCCAGCCATGGGCGGCGACCTCGTCCAGAAAACGCTCGATGACGCCGCGCAGCTGTGCGTCCAGCGCCGGGCCATGCTCATCGTCGACCCGCCGTCGGACTGGACCTCGGTCGAGGCGGCGGCCGCCGGCATGGCCACCCCGCTGATCTCGGGGAACACCACGGTGAACGGCAGCAGCATTGCCAATGCCGCCAACGCCGCGATGTACTTCCCCCGCATCACGGCCACCGATCCGCTGACCGGGAACCCGGCGTCGTTCGTGTCCTGCGGTGCGGTGGCCGGGATCTGGGCCAGCACCGACAGCTCGCGCGGCGTCTGGAAGGCGCCGGCCGGGACCAACGCCACGCTGGCCGGCGGCACGTCGCTGCCGGTGCTGATGACCGACGACCAGAACGGCCAGCTCAATCCGCTGGGGCTCAACTGCCTGCGGAATTTCCCGATCATCGGCCCGGTGGTGTGGGGCGCGCGGACGCTGCGCGGCGCCGACGCCCTCGAGGACCAGTGGAAGTACATCCCGATCCGCCGCACCGCGCTGTACATCGAGGAGAGCCTGCGGCGCGGCACCCAGTGGGTGGTGTTCGAGCCCAACGCCGAGCCCTTGTGGTCGAGCATCCGCCTGAACGTGGGCGCGTTCATGGCGGGCCTGTACCGGCAGGGCGCCTTCGCCGGCTCCACGCCCGACCAGGCCTACCTGGTCAAGTGCGACAGCGAGAACAACCCGCCGTCGCAGGTCCAGCTGGGGATCGTCAACATCCTGGTCGGCTTCGCGCCGCTGTACCCGGCCGAGTTCGTGTTCATCAGCATCGAGCAGCTGGCCGGCCAGAGCTAAGGAGGCACCGATGGTTCAGTTCCCGGTCAACCCCACCCGCCTCGACCCGTACAAGAACTTCAAGTTCCGCGTCAAGTGGGATGGGCAGTACGTGGCGGGCATCAGCAAGGTCAGCGGCCTGAAGCGCACCACCGAGGTGGTCAAGTTCCGCGAGGGCGGAGACGAGAGCAGCAGCCGGAAATCGCCCGGGCGCACCGAATACGACCCCATCACCCTGGAGCGCGGCGTCACCCAGGACGTCACGTTCGAGCAGTGGGCCAACAAGGTATGGGATTACAAGAACGCGCAGGCCGCGCCCGATCAGCGGACGATGGAGGTGTCCCTGTCGGATTTCCGCAAGGAAATCATCATCGATGTCTTCAACGAGGCCGGCCAGAAGGTCCTGTCCTACCAGGTGTATCGCTGCTGGGTTTCGGAGTACCAGGCGCTGCCGGACCTGGACGCCAACGCCAACGCCGTGGCCATCCAGCACATCAAGCTCGAGAACGAAGGCTGGATCAGGGACACGTCAGTGACCGAACAGCCCGAGCCTTCGTTCCAGGACCCCGCGTCCTGAGCCGATGCGCCCGCTCACCTCGGCGGAGCTGGTCCAGCTCTGGGAAGCAGGCCAGGGGATGCCACCCGCCCACCGCGCCGTCACGCTGGCCGAGGCGGTCGGCGACGGGACCGGGCCGTCGGCCGTCGACCTCTCCCTCGGGGAACGGGATCACCGGCTGATGGTGCTGCGCGGCCAGCTGTTCGGCCCGCAGATCAGCGGCCTGGACACGTGCGGGCGGTGCGGTGCCGACCTCGACGTGACCTTCGACCTCGGCCCGCTGGTGACCGGCCCCCCCGCGCCGAACGCTCCGGTCATCGTGCGCTGGCAAGAGACCGAGCTGCACTGCCGGGCGGTGACCACGGCGGACGTGATCGCCGCCGCCGAGGCCGGCCGCCCCGATTTCGGCGACGTCCTGCTCCGCCGGTGCGTGACCGTCGCCGCCGGCGACCGCGACGTGCCGGCGCCGGCGACCGGCCTCCCCGGCCCCGCGGCCGACGCGGTCATGACGGCGCTGGCCGAGGCCGACCCGCTGGCCGATGTGCGGCTGGCCGTGACCTGCGGTGAGTGCGGCCACCAATGGGACGTGACCTTCGACATCGCCTCGTTCCTGTGGACCGAGATCTGCGCGGCCGTCGAGCGGATCCTCGGCGAGGTGCACGTGCTGGCCACGGCCTACGGCTGGAGCGAGGCCGAGGTCCTCGCGGTCGGGCCGCGCCGACGGCAGTACTACCTGGAGGCGGTCGGCGGATGACGAATTTCTTCGCCCAGCTGGCGGCCCGCTACCGGGGCGAGGCCGACGTGCTCCGGCCGCGGGTGCCGTTCCGGTTCGAGCCGGCCGGCCCGGCCCGGACCGTGGCGGAGTTCATCCCGGACGCTGACCCGCCGTCCCGCTGGCCGGTGCCCGAGCCGCCCTCGGAGCTGCCCCGCCCGCCGGCCGTCGCGGACCGGCGCCAGCCGCCGGCCGGGCCGGCCGTCCCGGGCGAGCCCGGGACCGAAGACCGATCCTCTGGTCGCCCGGCCGATGCAGGCCCGCGAACCGTGCTGGCCGGGACGACCGAGCCGGTCCCCGCTGGCCAGCCCGGACGCTTCTTCCCGGCGCCCCGTCCGCCGCAGGCCGCTCCGCCGCGCCTTCCGTCCCCGGCCGAACGGCCCGGACCCGCCGAACGCGCCGCCATCGAGCCTCCTGGCTCGCCCGCGGCCTTGGCCGGCCGGGCGGTCCGCTGGCCCGCCGACGTGGCGGCGCCGGCGGCCGCCGCCCCGGTGCTCCAGGCCCGCCCGGCCCCTGCCGCCTCGCGCCGCGACGTGGCGGGAGAGGAGCGCAGACCACGGCCTGCCGCCCACCCGGATGACCTGCCCTCGGCGGCGGAGCCCCCCGCCATCGGCATGCGGCCGGACCGGCCCGTGTCCCTGTCGCCGGCCACGCCCGGTAGCGTCATCGCTCCGGCCGCGCCGATGCCGCGCCGCCGCGGGCTGGCCGAGCACCACGCCAGGCCGGGTGCCGCCGCCGCGCCAGGCCCCGGCCGTGACGAGAGCATCACCGTGCAGGTGACGATCGGGCGCGTGGAGGTACGAGCGGCCCGGCCGGCCCCCGCGGACCGGTCCGCGGGCCGTCCGTCCTCCGGGCCCAGCCTGGATGACTACCTGCGGCGCAGGCAGGGCTCGGCGGGCGGACCGCGATGAGCAATTCCCTGGCCATCGCCGCGGTCACCGCCACCCTGCGGAACCTGCTCCAAGGCGCCATCCAGCCGTTGTCGCCAGGGGCGCAGGTCACCGTGCGGCCCCTGGACCGCGCCCGGGAGAACATGACCGTCGACAGCGTCAACCTGTTCCTGTACAACACCGGTCCCGACGCGGCCTGGCGCAACGCGGACCTGCCGGGCACCAACCCGGGCGAACTGGCCAGCTCCCCGCTGGCGCTGACCCTGTCCTACCTGGTGACCTCCTACAGCCAGGCCGACGACGACACGGTCAGTCATCGCCTCCTGGGCGGCGCCATGAGCGCGCTGAACCAGGCGCTGATCCTGGATCCGGCGGCCATCCAGGCCGCGCTGCCCGGCAACGATCTCTACCTGCAACCCGAGCGGGTCAAGGTGACCCTAGATTCGCTCGACATCGAGGAGATCTCCAAGCTATGGACGGCGTTCCAGACCAACTACCGGATCTCCGCCGCCTACTGCGTCTCGGCCGTCCTCATCTCCGAGCCCCAGGGCGCCGCCGCTCCGCTGCCGGTGCTCACCCGGGGACCAGGCGATCAGGGCCCGACCGCGCAGCCCACGGTGGCCCAGGGCGTGCTGCGCTCGGTCGCGGCCGCCGACGGCCAGCTCTCCGCCCAGCTCGGTGGCGTCATCGTGCTGACCGGCGACGGGCTCGGCGGTACGTCGGTGTGGGTGCAGCTGGCCAATCAGCTGCGAGCGGTGAGCGTGACGGTACAGGCCACCAGCGTCACGAACAGCTCGGTCCAGGTCACGCTGCCCGCCGACCAGGCGGCCTTCCCGGCCGGCGTGTGGACCGCGCAGGCCCTGATCTCCATGGCCGGGCAGCCGGGCTGGACCACCAATGAGCTGCCGTTCGCGGTGGCGCCCACCCTGACCAACGTGCCCCTGACCGTGACCCGGGATCAGTCCGGCACCGCGACCATCGTCCTGGACTGCGAGCCCGAGGTCGGGCCCGATCAGGATTGCGCGCTGCTGCTCGGCTCGCAACCGATCGTGCTACCTGCGCCGCGCAACGGCACCCTGTCCACGGTGACCTTTGCCGTGGCCGGCGCGACCCCCGGCACCTACCCGGTGCGCCTGCGGGTGGACGGGGTCGACAGCCTGCTCATCGACGCCACGCAATCACCGCCCGTGTACGACCCCGGCCAGGTGGTGGTGATCGAGTGAGCCTGGACTGGCACGACGCCAACAACAGCTACCTGGCCGCGGCCCTGGAATGGCTGCGCCTGACGTTGCGCCGCCATGCCGCGTCAGGATCTGCCCCGGCCGCCGGGCGCCCCGACCTGGGCCTGCCCGTGACCGACGACCAGGTCGCGGCGGCCGAACGGGCCTGTGCCGCCGCCGCGGCCGGCGAGCCGTTGCCGGCCCTGGTCGAGCTGAGCGTCCGCCTCGGCCTGGCGCCCTTCGAGCAGAAGATCCTGCTGCTGTGCGCGGCCATGGAGCTCGCGCCGGCCACCGGCGACCTGTGCGCGCTGGCTCAGCGCGACGAGTGCGCGCCCTGGCCCACCTTCGCGCTGGCCCTCGAGCTGTTCGCCGACGCGAGCTGGGAGGCGCTCGCGCCGCGCAGCCCGCTGCGGTACTGGCACCTCATCGAGATCACCCAGCTGCCCGGCCAGCCGCTGACCGCGAGCGCCCTGCGCGCCGACGAACGGATCGTCAGCTATCTCAAGGGACTGAACTACCTCGACGATCGTCTCGAGCCGCTGCTGGCCGCCATCCCCGTGCCCGCCGACGACCTGCCCGCCTCGCAGCAGGCTACCGTTCTGGACATCGTCCAGGGCTGGGCCAGGCTGTCGGCCCTGAGCCGGGCGCCCCTGGTCCAGCTGCCCGGGCCGGACCGCGCGACCAAGCTGTCCGTCGCGGCCCACGCCGCGGGCCGGCTCGGCCGCAAGCTCTACTGCCTTCCTGTCGGCCTGCTCCCGCCGCAGTCGGCCGACCTGGAGCTGGTGGCCCGGCTCTGGTCGCGCGAGAGCCTGCTGCTGCCGCTCGCGCTCTACCTCGACGCCGACGCGGCCGACGCGGCCGAGCCGCAGGCCGGGGCGACGCAGAACCGCCCGGCCGGGCGCTTCCTGACCATGAGCAGCGGCCTGTTCCTGCTCGGGACCAGGGAAGCCTGGCCCGAGGTGGGACCGGCCGCCGCCGTGGTCGACGTGGCCCGGCCGTTGCCCGCCGAGCAGCGCGCCGCCTGGCTGGCCGCGCTCGGCTCCGGGGCCGAGCAGACCGCCGACCGGCTGACCGGCCAGTTCGATTTCGACGCCGCCACCATCGCCGCCATCGCCAGCCTGGCCGCCGGTTCCGGCGACATAGACGGAACGGCATCCCCCGGCCAGCTGCCGGTCCTCTGGGATGCCTGCGCGGCCGTGTGCCGGCCCCGCATGGACGCGCTGGCGCAGCGGATCGAGAGCCACTTCACCTGGGACGACCTGGTTCTTCCCGACAGCGAGCTGGACCTGCTGCGTCAGCTCGCCGACCAGGTGCGCCAGCGCGCCACCGTGTACCACGACTGGGGGTTCGCCGAGCGGTTCAGCCGGAGCCTGGGGATCACGGCCCTGTTCGCCGGCCCGAGCGGGACTGGCAAGACCATGGCCGCCGAGGTCCTGGCCAACGACCTGCGCCTCAGCCTGTACCGCATCGACCTGTCCGCCGTGGTGAGCAAGTACATCGGCGAGACCGAGAAGAACCTGCGCCGCTTGTTCGAGGCCGCCGAGCAGGGCGCGGCGGTGCTGTTCTTCGACGAGGCGGACGCGCTGTTCGGCAAGCGCTCCGAAGTCAAGGACAGCCATGACCGCTACGCCAACATCGAGATCAACTACCTGCTCCAGCGGATGGAGTCCTACCGCGGGATCGCCGTCCTCGCGACCAACATGCGCTCCGCGCTTGACCCGGCCTTCCTGCGCCGGCTGCGCTTCGTGCTCACGTTCCCGTTCCCCGCGGCCGCCGAACGCCGGGCCATCTGGTCCAAGGCGTTCCCGCCCCGGACGCGCACCGCGGACCTGGACCTGGACCGGCTCGCCGGGTTCACCGCCACCGGCGGGATGATCTCCAACATCGCGCTCAACGCCGCCTTCCTGGCGGCCCGCGCCGGCGAACCGGTCAGCATGCCGCTGGTACTGGAAGCGGCCCGCACCGAGTTCCGCAAGCTCGAACTGCCCGTCGCGGAGAGCGACTTCGCCTGGCATCAGGAGGTGGCCACGCCGGCATGAACGTTGAACTGCACATCGAGCGACTGGTCCTGCACGACGCCGATCTCGCCCCCGCCGGGCGGGCGGCGCTGGCCGGGACCCTCGGCCGGGAACTCACGCTGCTCATCCAGGACGGCGGCGTCGCGCCGTCGCTGCTGACCGAAACCAGCGTGCCGCGGCTGACCGTCCCGCTGGCCGGCCCGGCCGCGGGCTCCGGAGCCACGCTCGGCCGGGACATCGCCCGGTCGGTCTACTCGTGCCTGGGACCCAGGTGATCCGGCCATGAGCATGATGACCACCGGCTCGTCGGCCTTCCCCAACTCACCCCGGCTGGCCCGCGGCGGGCTCGTCCTGCTCGACCCGGGCTCGGGACAGCTGCTGAAGGTCATCTCATTCCAGTACAACCCGGACACGCTGACCCGGACGCTGGTCCCCCAGGGGATCGGCCCCGAGCCCGGTGACCGGCTGGAGGCGCTGCGGCTGAAGGCGCCGCCGCAGGAAACCATCAAGCTGGAAGCCGAGATCGACGCGACCGACGCCCTGGAGACCCCGCAGGCGACCAGCGCCGATCAGACGGTGGCCACCGTCGGCCTGCTCGCCTACCTGTCCGCCCTCGAGCTCATCATCACGCCGCCGACCAGCCAGCTGATCGCCGATGACGTGCTGGCCCAGATCGGCATGATCGAGATCGCACCGGTCGAAGCGCCGCTGACCGTGTTCGCCTGGGGACGCAACCGCGTCGCGCCGGTCCGGCTGACCGAGTTCAGCGTGACCGAGCACGCGTTCGACACATCGCTGAACCCGACCCGGGCCACGGTCAGCCTGTCGATGCGCGTGCTCACCGTGTACGACCTCGGCTTCCAGGTCCCGGGCGGCCTGCTGTACCTGCTCCACCAGCAGGCCAAGGAGCGTCTGGCCGCGGCGCTCCCCGCGGCGACCATCGGCGACCTCGGCCTGGCCGCCTTCCCCGGAGCCTGAGATGCTGCCCCCGACCAGCCGTTACGCGTCCGTGGGCACCACCACGGTCACCACCGCCGCCGGGACCACGATCGTGTACCTGGAACGGCGGTTCGTGCCGCAGCCCGGCAGCCTGACCCAGATCGGCACGTACACGGTGGTGGCCGGTGACCGCCTCGACCTGATCGCCAACGCCCAGATCGGGGATCCGTCGCAGTGGTGGCAGGTCGCCGACGCCAACCGCGCCATGTGGCCCGAGGACCTCACCGCCACGGTCGGCACGGTGCTGCGCATCACGCTCCCGCAGGGAGTACCGGGGGTGCCCGGTGCCTAGCTTCACGATGATGCTGCTCATCGGGCCGGTCCTGGCCGTGCCCGCCCCACAGCCGGTCATGGACGCCCTGACCGGCGCGCAGGTCACCACCACGGCGGGCCGGGCCGACGGCTTCCAGCTGACCTTCGCGCTGAGCGACAAGTCGCTGCTCACCCAGGTGCTGCTGCCGGTCGGCTACTTCGACCCGGGCATCCGCGTCATCCTGCTCGTGATCCTGGGCGGGCTGCCCACCGTGCTCATCGACGGCATCATCACCCGGCAGGACGTGGCCCCCGCCAATACCCCGGGGGCCTCGACCCTGACCATCACCGGCGAGGACCTCACCGTGCTGATGAGCATGGACGACAAGCAGGTGTGCTACCCGGGGCTGCCGTCCGACGGGGTGGTGGAGGCCATCTGCGCGCAGTACGCGCTGTACGGCATCGTGGCCGCGCCGGTCCCGCCCGTCCTGCTCGACGTGCCGGACCCGATCCAGCAGATCCCGGTCCAGAGCGGGACCGACCTGGAGCACCTGCGCGCGCTGGCCCGCGCGGCCGGCTACGTGTTCTTCCTCCAGCCCGGCCCGTTGCCGGGCACGAGCATCGCGTACTGGGGTCCGGAGGTGCGGGTCGGCGTGCCGCAGCCGGCCCTCAACGTGAACATGGACGCCGAGACCAACGTGGAGTCACTCACCTTCTCCTACGACGGGCTCGCGCGCGCCCAGCTCACCGTCACCATCCAGGATCCCATCACCGGGCTGAGCATCCCGATCCCGGTCCCCAACATCGGCCTGCTGCGCCCGCCGCTGGCCGCCCGGCCCGCGGTGACGCTCAAGCACCTCCCGCTGGCCAACGCGGCCAAGCTCACTCCCGTGCAGGCCGCGCTGATGGGGCTCGGCCAGCAGGTCGCGGACGCCGACGCGGTGACCGGCCAGGGCACCCTGGACGTCCTGCGCTACGGCCACATCCTGCAGGCCAGGCAGCTGGTCTCGGTCCGCGGCGCCGGCCTCAGCTACGACGGCTTCTACTACGTGACCAGCGTCACCCACACCATCAAGCGCGGCGAGTACAAGCAGAGCTTCCAGCTGGCCCGCGACGGCGTCGTCTCGCTCTCTCCGGTGGTCCCGGCATGACCGCCGCCACACAGCAGCCGACGCGGCTCCTGGGCAAGTACCGGGGGACCGTGGCCAGCAACATCGACCCGCTGGGCCAGGGGCGGCTCCTGGTCCAGGTGCCCGACGTGCTGGCCGGCGACCCGTGCTTCTGGGCCACGCCGGCCCTGCCCGGAGCCAGCCCGCAGGCGGGCGTGTTCACGCTGCCCCCGGTCAACGCCAAGGTCTGGGTCGAATTCGAGCAGGGTGACCCCGACTACGCCATCTGGGTCGGGTGCTTTCCCGGGTCGTCCGCCGACCTGCCCGCCCTGGCGGCCGGCACGCCCGCCGCGGCCAGCCCGATCGTGCTGCAGACCACCGGCCAGCACACGGTCGCGCTGTCCGACCTGCCGGGGGCGGCGGGCGGCGTGCTGCTGAAGAGCACCTCGGGCGCGTTCGTCAGCGTGAGCAACGCCGGCGTCGTGCTCAGCAACGGCCAGGGTGCCGTCATCACCCTGATCGGCGCGGCGGTCACCGTCAACTCCGGAGCGCTGATCGTCAAATGACCCCCGCCAGCGCGCCAGGTAAGGAGGACTGATGCCGGACAAGAGGTACTACGGTAAGTACCGGGCCACGGTGTTCGACAACGAAGACCCCCTGGTGCAGGCCCGGCTGATGCTCCAGGTGCCCGACGTCCTCGGCGACCTGCCCACCAGCTGGGCCCTGCCCTGCCTGCCGGCCGTGGGCCTGCAGATGGGCGTGTTCGCCCTGCCCGCCGTGGGCAGCACGGTCTGGGCCGAATTCGAGCAGGGCAACCCGGACTACCCGATCTGGGCCGGCGGGTACTGGGGCTCGGCGGCGGAGGTGCCGCCGCTGGCCGTCGCCGCCCCGCCGGGCCTGCAGAACATCCTGCTGCAGACCACCGGGCAGAACGTCCTGTGGATCACCGATACGCCCGGGCCGCAGGGCGGGATCGTGCTGAAGAGCTCGGGCGGCTCGATGCTGATCGTGAACGACACCGGCATCTTCCTCACCAACGGCACGGCCTCGATCACGCTTGTCGGGCCGACCGTCGCGGTGAACCAGACGGCGCTGACGGTGACGTGACCATGCCCGGCTACCTGCTGCACATCGGCGCGGTCGTCCAGTGCACCCACGGCTTCCCGTCCGTCGCCACTCCGTCGGCGCCGCGGGTTCTCGTCAGCGGGCAACCGGTGGCCACGGCCGCCACGGCCTGGACC
>Ga0187807_1000517_pt1 | contig 12222 bp, 10 predicted proteins | sample NC_wetland_sal_i_4_FD_132432 | JGI IMG/M metagenome (GOLD analysis project Ga0187807, IMG submission 132432) | Wetland sediment microbial communities from Neuse River Estuary, North Carolina, USA - ASW_2 | ecosystem: Environmental > Aquatic > Freshwater > Wetlands > Sediment | place: USA: North...
AGGAACACGTCGGTGGCGGCGAAGACGCCGATCATCATCGTCTCGAGGACGAGCATCAGCGCGAAGTACGTCTTGGGCGACCGCCTGGCGGTGTCGGCGTCGTGCCAGGAGGCGAGGATCACGACCGGCATGAGTACGACGGTCATGCCGATGAGCACGAGCGCGATCCCGTCCACGCCCACCGCGTAGTGCACCCCGAACTGCGGGATCCACGAGTACTGCTCGGTGAGCTGGAAGTCGGGGCCGCTGGTGTTGAACCTGGTCGCCATCACGATCACCCAGACCAGCGTGACCAGCGAGACCACCAGGGCCAGCATCTTGACCAGGCGAGACCGCGCCTCGACGTCGCCCGGCGCGCTGTCCGGAGGCATCGACGGGACGAGCGCGACCGCGATCGCCCCCGCCAGCGGGATGGCTCCCGCCACCGTCAGCCAGGGAAAGCCGTTCATTTACAGCCTCACCACCAGAAGGCCGGCTACCAGCAGCACGGCGCCAAGGAGCATGGACAGCGCGTAGGAGCGCACGAAACCGGTCTGTATTCGCCGCAGCCGCCCGGACGACCCGCCGATCGTGGCGGCCGTCGTGTTCACGAGCCCGTCCACGCCCCGGCTGTCGAAGTAGACCGAGAGCCTGGTCAGCCACTGCCCGGGCCGCATCAGCACGGATTCGTTGAGCGCGTCGCCGTACAGGTCCTTGCGCGCGGCGACGGTGACGAACGAACCGCGCGGCGCGGTCTCGGGCACCGGCACCCGGCCGTACACGGCCCACGCGCCCGCGGCGGCGAGGAGCACAAGGGCCAGCGCGATCAGGCCCGGCCCGGTGAAGATGCCGTGCGAGACCGGCGGCTTCCCGACCACGGGGGCCAGGAAGTTCACGAGCCGGTCGTTGACGATGAGGAACGCGCCCGCGCCCACCGACCCGATGGCCAGGATGATCATGGGCCACGTCATCACGGCCGGCGACTCGTGCGGGTGCGCGCGCTCCTCCCAGCGCTTGGCGCCGGAGAACGTCATGAGCACCATCCGCGTCATGTAGAACGCCGTGATGCCTGCGCCGATGACCGCGGCGCCGCCGAGCAGCCAGCCCGATGTCCCGCCCGATTCCCAGGCCGCGTCGATGATGGGGTCCTTGGTGAAGAACCCCGAGAACGGCGGGATGCCGATGATTGCCAGGTAGGCCAGGCCGAACGTGACGGAGGTGATGGGCATGACGCGCGCGAGCGCGCCGTAACGCCGCATGTTCACCTCGTCGTCCATGCCGTGCATCACCGAGCCCGCGCCGAGGAACAGGCCGGCCTTGAAGAACCCGTGCGCGAGCAGCTGCGCGATCGCGAACGCGTAGCCGGCCGGGCCGAGGCCCGCGCCGAGCATCATGTAGCCGATCTGCGACATGGTGGACCCGGCCAGGGACTTCTTGATGTCGTCCTTGGCGCACGCGATGATCCCGCCGAACAGCAGCGTGGCCGCGCCGACGATCGCCACAGCCATCCGCGCGTCCGCGGCCTGCGCGAGGATCGGGTTGGACCGCACCATGAGGTAGACCCCGGCGGTGACCATGGTGGCCGCGTGGATCAGCGCCGACACCGGCGTCGGGCCCTCCATGGCGTCGAGCAGCCAGGACTGCAGCGGCAGCTGGGCGGACTTGCCGCACGCGCCGAGCAGCAGCAGCAGCCCGAGGGCAAGCGCGACGCCGCTGCCCGCCGACTTGGAGCCCTGGAAGACCCCGGTGAACGTGAACGTGCCGAACTCGGCGAACATCAGCATGATCGCCAGCGACAGGCCGGCGTCGCCGACCCGGTTGGCGATGAACGCCTTCTTCGCCGCGACCGCCGCCGAGGGCTTGAACTGCCAGAACCCGATCAGCAGGTAGGAGGCGAGACCGACGCCCTCCCACCCGGCGTACAGGGCGAGGTAGTTGTCGGCAAGCACCAGCAGCAGCATCGCCGCGATGAACAGGTTCATGTAGCCGAAGAACCGTCGCCGGTCCGTGTCGTGCGACATGTACCCGATCGAGTAGATGTGGATCAGCGAGCCGACTCCGGTGATCAGCAGCACGAAGCAGATCGACAGCGGGTCGATCAGCAGGCCGATGTTCGCCTGGAACCCGGCCACCGGGATCCACGAGTACATGTGCAGGTCAATTTCGCGATCGCCGGAGTAACCGAGCAAGGTGAAGAAGGCGATCAGGCCGTAGACGAAGGCCGCCAGGGGCATCGCCACGCCGAGCAGGTGCCCCCACTTGTCCGTGCGCCGGCCCCCGAGCAGCAGGACGGCCGCGCCGAAGACGGGGAACGCGAGCAGCAGCCATGAGGCACGGAGCGCGCCGGTGGCGGCCAGAGTCGTCACGTGTCCAATCCCCTCAGTACTTGAGCAGGTTCGCGTCGTCTACCGACGCGGACTTGCGGGCGCGGTAGATGGCCATCAGGATCGCGAGCCCGACGACGACCTCCGCCGCCGCCACGACCATCACGAAGAAGGCCACGACCTGCCCGTCCAGGTTTCCGTGCATCCGCGCGAACGCGACGAACGCCAGATTGCACGCGTTCAGCATGAGCTCGACGCACATGAAGATCACGATCGCGTTGCGGCGCACGAGCACGCCGACTCCGCCGATGATGAACAGGATGACGGACAGGAACACATAGGCAGCCGGGCTCACTGTTCCTCCCTCCCCCGCGCCGCGGCCTCGATCTGCCGCTCGGCTTCGATGCGGTCCTCGGCGGCAAGATCTGAGACAACGTTCCGCTGCGGGTCCCGGCCAAGGTCGAGGTCCCGCTGGGACACCGCCCTCGATACGGAACGGTCGGTGGTGCTTCCGTCAGGCAAGAGTGCTGGCATGTCGACGGCGTTGTGCAGGGCGTAGACCCCGGGCGGCGGCTCGGGGGCCACCTGGCCGCTGGCGACCTTGCGCCTGGCGATGTCCCGCTGGGTCAGCTTAGGCGCGGTCCGCTCACGGTGCGCGAGCACCATCGCGCCCAGCGCGGCGGTGATCAGCAGCGCGCTGGTCGCCTCGAACGGGAACACGTACGTGGTGAAGATAAGCGTGGCCAGGCCCGTGAGGTTGCCATAGTTATTCGCCAGCGTCGGCACGTGCGCGGTGCCGAGGGCCGCGTGCCCGATGCCGACGATCAGCAGCACCAGGAACGCGGCGCCGCCGATGCCCGCCCACAGCCGCTGGCCGCGGATCGTCTCCACCAGGGAGTCTGCCGAGCTGACCCCGATCAGCATCATCACGAAGAGGAAGAGCATCAGCACGGCGCCGGTGTAGACGATGACCTGCACGGCGGCGAGGAACGGCGCACCCTGCATCGCGTACATGAGCGCGAGCGAGAGCATCACGACCGCGAGCAGCAGCGCGCAGTGCACGGCCTGCCTGACGCAGATCATCGCGACCGCGGCGCAGACCGCCAGCACGGCGAGGATCCAGAAGGCCACCTGCCCGTAGATCGGGTCCAGGTTGGTGCCGCCTCCGCCGGCGGCCAGAACGTGAGTCACTCGGTCACCTCACTGCCACCTGCGACCTGCTCCGCGCCCGGCTTGACCTCGTCTTGGCCGGCCACCGCCGTACTGGTGGCCGTGGCGGGCACGGCCGGACCGGTCACCCCGCCCGGACCCGACATGCCGGGCGCGCGGCCGGTGGCCGAGATGCCGGCACCGCCGAGCCGGTAGTAATCCTTCTCGTCCTTGCCGAGCCGCATCGGGTGCGGCGGAGGCTCCATGCCCTGCAGCAGCGGCACTAGCAGCTGCTCCTTGGTCCAGATGAGGCTTTCCCTGTTGTCGTCGGCGAGCTCGTACTCGTTGGTCATCGTCAGCGCCCGGGTGGGGCACGCCTCGATGCACAGCCCGCACAGGATGCAGCGCAGGTAGTTGATCTGGTACACGTGCCCGTACCGCTCGCCTGGCGAGTAGCGCTCCTCGGGCGTGTTGTCCCTGCCCTCGACGTAGATCGCGTCCGCGGGACACGCCCAGGCGCACAGCTCGCAGCCGATGCATTTCTCTAGCCCGTCCGGCCACCGGTTGAGCTGATGATGACCGTGGAACCGGGGCGCGGTGGGCCGCTTTACCTCCGGGTACATCACGGTGTCCACCTTCCGGAACATCTCGCGGAAGGTGACCCCGAACCCCTTGACGGGGTTGAGGAAGTCAAGCACCGGTGACCTCCTTATCGGATCCGGCCGTTGTCACGGCGCCTGCCCGGCTGACGGGCACCGCTGCCGTGTCGCCAAGCTCGAGACCGTGGTAATGCGGCAGGTCGAGCGGCGGCACCGGGTAGCCCCGCACCGCGCCGGCCTCCTCTACGTCAGGCGCTTCCGGCTCGTCAGGCGCCAGTTCGGCGGCACGGCGCTGGGCCGCGTTGTCCCAGAACGTGACGAGCGCGAGGATCAGCACGAGCACCAGGCCGCCGACAGCGTATACCTCGGGCGAATGGCTGTCGTTGCGCCATGCCTTGATGGTCGCGATGAGCAGGATCCAGACGATGGACACCGGGATGAGGATCTTCCAGCCGAGAGCCATCAGCTGGTCGTACCGGGTCCTCGGCAGCGTGCCGCGCAGCCACACATAGCAGAACAGCAGGATGAATACCTTGATCAAGAACCACAGCACGGGCCACCAGCCGCTGTTGGCGCCGGCCCACAGCGACAGCGGCCAGGGGGCGCGCCAGCCGCCGAGGAACAAAGTGACGGCCACCGCGGAGACCGTGGTCATGTTGATGTACTCGGCCAGGAAGAACATGGCGAACTTCATCGACGAGTACTCGGTCATGTGACCGGCCACGATCTCGCCCTCGCCCTCGGGGAGGTCGAACGGTATCCGGTTCGTCTCGCCCACCATCGTGACCAGGTAGATGAGGAACGACACCGGCAGCAGCCAGGCGTACCAGGAGTGCTGCTGGGCCGTGACGATGTCGGTGGTGGTCAGCGACCCCGCGTACAGGAAGACCGCCACGAACGCGAGGCCCATCGCGATCTCGTAGCTGATCACCTGCGCGGTGGAGCGCAGCGCGCCCAGCATCGAATACGGTCCGCGCGACGCCCAGCCGGCCAGCACGATGCCGTAGACGCCGATCGAGCTCATGGCGAGCACGAGCAGCACCCCGATCGGCAGGTCGGCGACCTGCAGCGGCGTCTGGTGGTGGAAGATCGACACCACCGGACCCCACGGGATGATGGCGAAGCCGACGAACGCGGTCGAGGCCGCGATGACCGGCGCGACGAAGAACACCATCTTGTCCACCCCGGTGGGGACGATGTCCTCCTTGAGCGGCAGCTTGAGCGCGTCGGCGATGGGCTGAAGCAGTCCCCACGGCCCGGCCCTGTTGGGTCCGGGCCTGTTCTGCATCCGGCCGATGACGCGGCGCTCGAACCAGATCATGAAGATGGTGGTGAGCAGCAGGAACGCGAAGACGATGGCGACCTTCAGCAGCACCATCCACCAGATGAGCTGGTTGAAGTCGCTCACCGTCGGGTCCGCGGCGAGCACCCCTCTCATTGGGCCCTCCTCAGGGTCACCCTGCTGCCGTGCATCGCGCCGAGGTCGGCGCGGACCGCGCAGCCGGGTGAATTGACGGGAAGCCATACCGTGCCGTCCGCCATCGGCACCACTTCCAGCGGGACGGTCACCGATCCGGCGCCGGTCGCCACGGTCACCTTGTCGCCGTCCGCGATACCGGCCGCGGTCGCGGTCGCCGCGGATACCCGCGCCACGACGTCGCGCGCGGTGCCGGCCAGGTACGGCTCGCCGTCCTGCATCCGGCCGGCGTCGAGCAGCTGGTGCCAGGTGGCGAGACGTATGTCGGCGTCGCTCGAGGTGCTCGAGGCGGTCTGCGACGGGACCGCCGGCGCGGCCTGGCGCTCGCCGCGCCAGGAACCGAGCGCGGCGAGTTCGGCGCGGGCCGCCGCGGCGTCCGGCAGCCCCAGGTGCACGTCCATCTCGTCGGCGATCGCGCCGAGCATGTATAGGTCGGTCCGCACTCCGGGAACGCTGAGCGCGGCGCCGAACGACCCGCCACGGCCTTCCCAGTTCACGAACGTGCCCGATTTCTCCGCCACGGCGGCCACAGGGAAGACCACGTCGGCCCGGTCGGTGACCGTGCTGGCGCGCAGCTCGAGGCTGACGATGAAGGGGGTCTTGTCAAGGGCGCGCAGCGCGGCTGCCGGATCCGGCAGGTCTGCCGGGTCGACGCCGGCGATGACCAGCGCGCCGAGTTCGCCGCGCCCGGCGGCGGCGAGCATGGCGCCGGTGTCACGGCCGGGCAGCGGGGGCAGCGTGCTCTTCCGCCACACCCGTGCCACCTCGGCACGTGCTTGCGGGTCGGCGACCGGCCTGCCGACGGGCAGCAGGCCGGGCAGTGCGCCCGCTTCCACCGCGCCGCGCTCCCCGGCCCGGCGCGGGATCCAGGCCAGCCTGGCGCCAGTGGCGTCGGCGAGCCGCACCGCGGCGGCGAGCGCCCCGGGCACCTGCGCGAGCCGTTCCCCGGCCAGGATCACCGCGCCTGGCTTGGCCAGCGCGTCGGCGGCCCGCTTGACGTCAGGGTCGCTCGTGGCGCCGGCGGCGAGCGCCGTCAGCGCGGCCGGCTCGGCGCCGGGCACGGTGGGCAGCAGCGTGCCGGACATCTTGGCGAGGCCAGGGGAGGCCAGCGCCGCGACAGAGAACACCGCGAGCTTGCCCTTGCGGGCCGCCTTGCGCAGCCGCAGGAACACGATCGGCGACTCGTCCTCTGGCTCGAACCCGGCGAGCAGCACCGCGGGCGCCGACTCCAGGTCGGCGTAGCTGACCTCGATATCGTGGCCGGCCACCTTGGCGGCGAGGAACTGCTCCTCTTCCGCTGAGTGCGGCCGCGCGCGCATGTCGATGTCGTTGGTGTTCAGCGCGAGCCTGGTGAACTTCGCGTACGCGTAAGCGTCTTCCAGTGTCAGCCGGCCGCCGGTCAGCACGCCGGCGCCGCGCGGGCCATCGGCGGCCGCGTCGCGCGCCGCGGTGAGACCGCGGGCAGCGGCCGCGAAGGCGGCCGCCCACGACGCCGGCCGCAGGACCCCATCGGCCTCGCGGACCAGCGGGGTGGTCAGCCGGTCCGACTGGGTCGCGTAGGCGAAGGCCCACCGGCCCTTGTCACAGTTCCACTCCTCGTTGACCTGCGGCTCATCGCCGGCCAGCCGCCGCTGCACGCGGCCGCGCCGGTGGTCGGTGCGCTGCCGGCAGCCGGACGCGCAGTGCTCGCACACGCTCGGCGTGGACACCAGGTCGAACGGGCGCGACTTGAACCGGTAGGCGGCGCCGGTGAGCGCGCCCACCGGGCACACCTGCACCGTGTTGCCCGAGAAGTAGGAGTTGAACGGCTGACCGGCGGCGGTGCCGATGTACTGATTGGGGCCGCGCTCGATGAACTCGATGAAGTCGTCGCCGGCGATCTCCTCCGACGTCCGCACGCACCGGGTGCAGGAGATGCAGCGCTCCCTGTCGAGCAGCACCTCGGTGGAGATCGGCACCGGCTTTTCGAACTCGCGCTTTTCCTCGGTGAACCGGCTCTCGCCCTGGCCGTTTGACATGGCCTGGTTCTGCAGCGGGCATTCGCCGCCCTTGTCGCACATCGGGCAGTCGAGCGGGTGGTTGATCAGCAGCAATTCCATCACGCCGCGCTGCGCCTTTTCGGCGACTGCCGAGGTGAGCTGCGTCTTTACCACCATGCCGTCGGTGCACACGGTGGTGCACGAGGCCAGCGGCTTGCGCTGGCCCTCGATTTCCACCAGGCACTGCCGGCAGGCGCCGATCGGGTCGAGCAGCGGGTGGTCGCAGAACCTGGGGATCTGGATGCCGATCAGCTCGGCGGCCCGGATCACCAGGGTTCCCTTGGGCACGGCGATCTCGAACCCGTCAATGGTGACGTTGACGGTGTCGGCAGTCGTCTGCACGGTCATTTGAGTCCCGCCCACAGTGTCGACGCGGCCGGGTCGAACGGGCAGCCGCCTTCCTTCTGGTGCTGCATGATCTCGTCCCGGAAGTACTTGATGGCGGAGGTGATCGGCGCGGGCGCGGCGTCACCGAGCGCGCAGAACGCGCGGCCCACGATGTTGTCGCCGAGGTCGAGCAGCTTTTCGAGATCTTCCTCGGAGCCCTTGCCGTTTTCCAGCCGCTCGATCGTCCGCACCATCCAGTAGGTGCCCTCCCGGCACGGCGTGCACTTGCCGCAGGACTCGTGCTGATAGAACTCGGTCCAGCGGAGCGCGGCGCGCACCACGCACGTGCTGTCGTCGAATATCTGCAGCGCCCTGGTGCCGAGCATCGACCCGGCGGCGGCCACGGACTCGAAGTCCAGCGGCACGTCCAGGTGGGCGTCGGTCAGGATCGGGGTGGACGACCCACCCGGCGTCCAGAACTTGAGCCGGTGCCCGGCGCGGATGCCGCCCGCCAGGTCAAGCAACTCGCGCAGGGTGATGCCGAGCGGCGCCTCGTACTGGCCTGGCCGGGTGACGTGCCCGGACAGCGAGAAGATGCCGTAGCCCTTCGACTTCTCGGTGCCCATCCCGGCGAACCAGTCAGCTCCGTCGTCGATGATCGACGGCACGCTGGAGATGGACTCGACGTTGTTGATGACCGTCGGGCAGGCGTAGAGCCCCTCTACGGCCGGGAACGGCGGCCGGTTCCGCGGCAGGCCGCGGTACCCCTCGAGCGATGTGAGCAGCGCGGACTCCTCGCCGCAGATGTAGGCCCCGGCCCCGGCGTGGACCACGATGTCGAGGTCGAATCCTGAACCGAGGATGTTCTTGCCGAGGTAGCCCGCCTCGTATGCCTCGGCGACGGCGTGCTGCAGTCGCCGGATCACGTGCAGCACCTCGCCGCGCACGTAGATGAACGCGTGCTTGGCGCGGATGGCGTAGCAGGTGATGATGGCGCCCTCGATCAGCGTGTGCGGGGTGGCCATCATCAGCGGCACGTCCTTGCAGGTACCCGGCTCGGACTCGTCCGCGTTGACGGTGAGGTAGTGCGGTTTGCTGTCGCCCTGCGGGATGAACGACCACTTCACCCCGGTGGGGAACCCGGCACCGCCCCGCCCGCGCAGCACGGAGTTCTTGACCGTGGCGATCACGTCGTCCGGGCTCATCGCGAGCGCCTTCCGCAGCCCGCGGTAGCCCCCGGTCCGCTCGTAGCCGGCCAGCGTAAAGGAGTCCGGCTCGTCCCAGTGCGCGGTCAGCACGGGAGTGAGCATCGCGGTCACTTCTTACCTCCAGTGCTGGGCTCCGGCGCCGTCCAGCCATGCTCCTTGGCGAGCTCAAGACCGACCAGGCTGGCGGGGCCTGCGGACGGCCCGTCGGTGGCCTGCCCGTCGCCGAATCCGGCGAGGATTCTGGAGGCTTCCTTCCAGGTGCACAGCCGCCCGGGACCCCGGGTCGGCGTGACCTTGTTGCCCGCACGCAGGTCATCGACAAGCTGCCTGGCCGAATCCGGTGTCATGTTGTCGAAGAACTCCCAGTTGACCATGACCACCGGGGCGTAGTCGCAGGCCGCGTTGCACTCGACGCGCTCGAGGCCGACCTTGCCGTCCGCGGACACGATGGCGTGGTGCTCATCGCCGTCGCCGTGCGGGTCGACGCCCAGGTGCTGCGCGAGCTCGGCGTAGATCTGGTCGCCGCCCATGATGGCGCACAGCGTGTTGGTGCAGACGCCGACCTGGTACTCGCCCGCCGGGCTGTCCTTGTACATCGTGTAGAAGCTAGCCACGCCGGTCACCTCGGTCTGCGTGCACCCCAGCATCTCGGCGCAGAACTTGATGCCGTCGCCGGAGACGTACCCCTCCTCTGACTGCACCAGGTGCAGCAACGGCAGCAGCGCGGACCTCGCCCGCGGGTACCGGCCGATGATGTCGGCGGCATCCGCCCGCAGCCGGGCCAGTGCCTCGTCACTGAACGGCATTACCTGTCCACGCCTCCAATCACCGGGTCGATGGACGCGATCGCCGGGATCACGTCCGCGAGCATCCCGCCCTCGCACATCACCGCGACCGCCTGCATGTGGTGGAACGAGGGGTCGCGCAGGTGGGCACGGTACGGCCTGGTGCCGCCGTCGCTGACCACATGGCAGCCAAGCTCGCCCTTGGGCGACTCGACCGGCACGTACACCTGCCCGGCCGGCACCCGGAACCCCTCGGTCACCAGCTTGAAGTGGTGGATGAGGGCCTCCATGGACTGGCCCATGATGTGCGCGATGTGCTCGGGTGACGGGCCCATGCCGTCCGGCCCGAGCGACAGCCGGGCCGGCCAGCCGATCTTGGCGTCGGCGATCATCACCGGGTCGTTCGGCACGTTGCGGTCCGCGAGCCTGTCCACGCACTGCCTGACGATCTTGAGCGATTCCTCGATCTCGTTGATCCTGATCAGGTACCGGCCGTAGGCGTCGCACGTGTCGGCGGTCTGGACGGCGAAGTCGTAGGTCTCGTAGCCGAGGTACGGCTGGGACTTGCGCAGGTCCCAAGGCAGCCCCGTGGCGCGCAGGATGGGGCCCGTCACGCCGAGCGCCATGCAGCCCTGCAGGTCCAGGTAGGCGATGCCGCGCGTGCGCGCGACGAACACCGGGTTCGCGTCGATCAGCGAGCGCAGGTCGCGGACCATTCGCGGCGCCTTGCGCAGGAAGTCGCGGATCGCTTCGAGGCCGCCCGGCGGCAGGTCCTGAACCACGCCGCCGGGACGGATGAACGCGTGGTTCATCCGCAGGCCGGTGATCAGCTCGAACAGGTCGAGGACGTTCTCCCGCAGCCGCACGCCCTGCAGGAAGATCGTGGTCGCCCCGAGCTCAAGGCCGAACGGGCCGAGCCCGCCGAGGTGCGAGGAGATCCGGTTCAGCTCGAGCATCAGCACCCGGATGATCTGGGCCCGTTCGGGGATCCTGTCCTCGATGCCGAGCAGCCGTTCCACCGACAGGCAGTACACCGCCTCGTTGTACAGCGGCATCAGGTAGTCGGCCCTGGTGATGAACGTGGTGCCCTGCGTCCAGGTGCGGTACTCCATGTTCTTTTCGATGCCAGTGTGCAGGTAGCCGACGGACGCCCTGGCATCGGTGACGGTCTCGCCTTCCAGGGTCAGGATCAGCCGCAGCACGCCGTGCGTGGACGGGTGCTGCGGGCCCATGTTGACGACGATCTGCTCGTTCTCCGAGCGGTCGGTGTCGCCGGCGGCGACGACCTGGTCCCAGTCCTGGCCGGCCACGTTGTAGACCCGGCCCTGCGCAGCCTCCTCGTCGGCGTCGGTAGCGCCGCCGGTCACGTGAGTGGTCACGCGTACGACCTCCTCTCGTCCGGCGGTGGCACCTTCGTGCCGCGGTATTCCACTGGAATCCCGCCGAGCGGGTAGTCCTTGCGCTGCGGGTGACCCAGCCAGTCGTCGGGCATCTCGATCCTGGTCAGCGCCGGGTGCCCGTCGAAGATGATCCCGAAGAAGTCCCAGGTCTCGCGCTCGTGCCAGTTGTTCGCCGGGTACACGCCGGTCACCGACGGGATGTGCGGATCCGCGTCGGGCGCGCTCACCTCGAGCCGGATCCGCCGATTGTGCGTGATCGACAGCATGTGGTACACCGCGTGCAACTCGCGGCCGGTGTCGTCCGGGTAGTGCACGCCGGACACGCCGGTGCAGATCTCGAACTGCAGCGCCGGGTCGTGCAACAGCTTGTCCGCCACATCCACGAGCTTCTCGCGGCGCACGTGGAAGGTGATCTCGCCGTGGTCCACGACCACCCGCTCGATCGCGTCGGAAAAGCCGATCCCGGCCGCCTGCAGCGCGCCGCCGAGGGCCTGCGCGACCGTGTCGAAGTATCCGCCGTACGGCGGCTCGGACGACAGCGGCGGCGGCTTGTGCACTTGGAGCCGCCCGTAGCCGGAGGTGTCTCCGGTGGTGCCGGCGCCGAACATGCCGGTACGTACGACCGACGCGGTGAGCCGTTCCTCACCACGCCGGGCGGGCAGCCCGCCGTTCTCCTCGGCGGGCGGTTCGCCGCCGGGGGTCTGCGTCACAGCTCACTCCCCACGTTGTCGATCCCGGCGGTGACGCGCAGCGGAAGCATGTCCAGCCGGGCCTGCTCGAGTTCGGTGATCTCGCGATCGCGGTCCGGGCCAAGCTTCATGTTCATGATCTTGTCGTGCAGCTTGAAGATCGCGTCCATCAGCATCTCCGGGCGCGGCGGGCAGCCGGGCAGGTAGATGTCCACCGGAACGATGTGGTCGACGCCCTGCACGATC
>Ga0187807_1000518_pt1 | contig 12220 bp, 13 predicted proteins | sample NC_wetland_sal_i_4_FD_132432 | JGI IMG/M metagenome (GOLD analysis project Ga0187807, IMG submission 132432) | Wetland sediment microbial communities from Neuse River Estuary, North Carolina, USA - ASW_2 | ecosystem: Environmental > Aquatic > Freshwater > Wetlands > Sediment | place: USA: North...
CTTGAAAACCGTTAGGGCGCGCGAGTGTTCTCGTGGGTTCGAATCCCACACCCTCCGCTGATCCGCAAGGCAGCCACCCGCTCATCTCCGCCCCGGTTTGTGCCTGGGCCGCGCCGCCGGCAGACTAGGCAGCATGAGCGAGCAGATGACCGGAGACGTCCGCGACAGTCCGCGCATCGTCGTAGTGGGGCCAGACGGCGTGGCGACGGAATCCGACATGGCCGAAACCTCCCGCGAGCGACCGGTCACCGAGATGATCGAGCAGCCGGCCAAGGTCATGCGCGTCGGCAACATGATCCGTCAGCTGCTCGAGGAGGTCAGGGTCGCGCCGCTGGACGAGAAGAGCCGGGCCCGGCTCAAGGAGATCCATGCCAGCTCGATCAAGGAGCTCGAAGATGGCCTCGCGCCGGAGCTTGTCGATGAGCTCGAGCGGTTGTCGCTGCCCTTCGCCGACGACGAAGTGCCCAGCGAGGCAGAGCTGCGGATCGCCCAGGCCCAGCTCGTCGGCTGGCTAGAGGGCCTGTTCCACGGCATCCAGACGACACTGTTCGCGCAGCAGATGGCGGCCAGGGCGCAACTGGAGCAGATGCGCCGGGCGCTGCCGGCCGGGATGGGGCAGCCTCAGCAGCCCGAGGGCGACGAAGCGCAGCGACTGCGCAGCGCCGGCCCGTACCTGTGAGGCCGGTCCTGGCCATTCTGGTGGCTGCTAGGACTGGCCCGATCTGATCCGGGCCAGCCAGTCGGCCGCGTCTATGAACTCTGCGTCCGATTTATCCGCCCAGGTTGTCGCCGCCGGGCTAGCAGCGTTGTCACGGCCCGCCAGCCTGGCCTGCGGGTAGCTGCCGAGGAAGCGCACGGCGCTGCACACCCGGCGCAGCCCCATCAGCGCCTCGCCAACCCGCGCTTGGGCGACGTGTCCCGCGCAGTCGATGAAGAAGCAGTACCGGCCGATGCCGTCACCGGTCGGCCGGGACTCGATCCGGCTCAGGTTGACCCCGCGGAAGGCGAACTGGCCCAGGATGTCCATGAGCGCGCCTGGGTGGTCATCGGCCAGGAACGCTACGACCGACGTCTTATCGGCCCCGGTTGGCGCGGGCGGCGGACCGGGCAGCCGCACCGCGACGAACCTGGTCACAGCCTCGTCGCGGTCGTGCACTCCGGTCGCCAGCGCCGCCAGGCCATACAGCTCGGCCGCGAACACCCCAGCCAGCGCGGCGTCGAGGTGACCCTCGGCCACCTGCAGGGCGGCGTCGGAGTTTGAGGCGGCAGGCCGCCAGCTGGCGTCCGGCAGGTTGGCCGCCAGCCAGTGGCGGCACTGCGGCTGGGCCACCGGGTGGCCGCCCACGACGCGGACGGCTGCCAGCGTTGTCCCTGGCCGGGCTAGCAGCGCGAACTCGACCGGAACGAGGACTTCGGCACAGATCACCAGCTCCGTGCCGACGGCCAGCTCATCCAGGGTTGCGGTAACGGCGCCCTCGACGGAACTCTCGATCGGCACGACGCCGAGCAAGGCCTCGCCGGATCGCACCGCGTCCAGGGCCGCCTGGATAGACGGGCAGGACAGCGCGTCGGGCTGCCGGCCGCCGTCCAGCGCACGGACCGCCGCCTCCGTGAACGTGCCGCGCGGGCCCAGGTAGGAATACCGATAGCTCACCGCATCATGCTCCCATCCCGGATGGCCCTGGCCAGCGGCGCCAGGATCGGCAGACACTCCGCTGGCCCGCCGACAGCCAGGCTAGTGCCTGGGCGCGGTCGCCTGACGGTGGCTCACGGCCCGGGACCTGCGGGGCACCAGCCGGCGCAGCGCGGGCTCCCTGACGGCGAGCGCCCAGGTCACATCTACGAGCTGATCCAGCCGATGCAGCTGGGATCGCCAGTCGGTGCCGGTCGCCCGGTGGGACAGGGGCACCTCCACCTCGACGATCCGCATGCCCTGGCGAGCCAGGTCGATCGTCATGCCGGTCTCCACCCCCCAGCCGCGGGCCAGCGGCAGCGCAGCCATGAAGGCCTGCCTGGTCAGGCATCGCATGCCGTTGAGTGGCTGGACCGGACGCCAGCCGATGGCGCGCTCGATCCCGGCGCCCGACGTAGCGACGACGATCCCGAAGCCACCCCTGCGAACGCGAGTGCTAAAGACCGCGATGGTCATGTCGGCAGCCCCGGCCCGGACCGGCTCGGCTAGCGGCCCGGCGTCGGCAGCGCTCTCGGCTAGGTCGGCATCGAGGAAGAGCAGGTGCCGGGCAGCAGCGCCGGTGGCAGCCAGGCTGCCTGCGCCCTGGCCGGCCGGGCCGGCCTCGATCAGCCGCACCGCCTCGGCGCCAGTCTCCATCGCCGCCGCCTTGCCGCGGTTACGCGCATGCCGGACGACGCGTGCGCCGGCCGCTGCCGCGATCTTGGCCGTATCGTCCACTGACCCGTCGTCCACCACGACCACGAGGTCCATCCCGGCCAGCGTGCTGGCACCGCTGACGGTAGCTGCGATCCGCGCGGCCTCGTTCCTGGCAGGAATGATCACTGCCACATCGCCCTGAGGCATGGCACAGAATCCTAGGGCGGCGGGCGCGGGACGGCCGCGACGCCGAAGAGCTACTGCCCGGTCAGCTGAGCAGGGTCGTCGAGCACCGTGAACACCGACTCCAGGCCGGTTACCTGGAGCACCTTCCGGGTCGCCGAGCCGGGTCCAGCGAGCTGCAGCTCGCCGCCCCGCTCTCGAGCATGCCGGTGCGCGGCGAGGAGCACGTTGATGCCGGTCGAGTCACAGAAATCCACGCCAGACATGTCCACGACGAGCCGGACGGGACCTCCGCCCAGCGCGTTCATGAGCTCGGACTGCAGCCTGGGGGCCGTGTACAGATCGATCTCACCCAGCACGGAGACAACTGTGTGATCGCCTTGCGACCTAGTCGTGACCTTTAGCTCCACGTGCGGCAGACTACCGGGTGGGCGCTGAGGCCGGCTAGATGGGCATCCGCAGCGACCAGCTAGAACCCATTTACCCGGAAACCGCACCGGCCGCTGTCGGCACCCGAGCGGCGCAGGAAGGCTGCGGCCGCCGGTCCGGCCGGCCGCGGACACCAGGAATGCCGGACGTACGGTGGGATCATGCTTCGCATCGTGCTGATCATCGTGGCCGCCATCTTCGTGGTGTTCGTGGCGGCGGCCGTCGCGCGGACGCTGTTCTGGCTGGCGCTGATCGCGCTGATCGTGGCCGTTGCCGCCCTGGCGCTCGGCGGCTTCCGGGCGGGCAGGCGATCGGGCCGCCGGTCCCGGCGCCACCCCTAGGCAGACCGGCCGGCCGGGGCCGCGGGCGCTATCCGGCACCGGGCGGCCGGGCGGCGGCCGTGCTGGTATAGCCGGGCGCCGCTGGCGTCGGGCTGCGATCGTCGGCCACGCGCAGCGACCTGTCCGACCCGGCCGCCGCGTGGACCGCCGGAACCGCGCCGGAGTACGTCGCCTCGCGCGATTCGGGCACCGAGATCTGGCCCGCCGCGCGGTCACGGTCAGACGGCACGCGCTGCGCCGCTACGGCGGCCTCCGTCCTCGGCAACCCGGCAGGCCCGATCTCCGCCGGACCACCCGCCGGGTCCCTGGCGATCGCGCAGGTCATGCACCGCGGGCCGCCGCGGATGCTGCCAAGCTCACTGCTAGGCACCAGGATCACGCGCACCCCGGCCGCTTCGAGCCGAGCGTTGGTCTCGGAGTTCCGCTCGTGGCTCACGACGATCGAGCCGCCGATGGCGAGCAGGTTGCTGCCGTCATCCCACTGCCCCTGCTGACCCCAGACTGGCTCCGTACCGGAGTCGACCACGCGCAGCCGGGCGATACCCATGGCCAGCGCGGCGGCCTCGAGGAACGGCTGGGCTCTGGACACTCGCAAGCCCTCTTGCCTGGGCGAGATCGTGTGCGCTGTGAGGGTGTAAGCGGCCGCCGGATGCATCAGCACGGCATCGACGTCTATAACGGTGCAGATCGTGTCGAGATGACTTGCGCCGCCCATTGCGTGACCGTTGTCGCCCGGCGCTAGGCCGCGGCGGCCGATAGGCACGGCCAGTACCGTCCGGGCCAGTCCGGCATCGAACAGGCGCCGGGCAAGCCGCTCTGCTCCGGCCGGCGTGGTCCGCTGTCCGACGCCGATTGCCACCACGCCCGGCGCCAGCAGCAGTATGTCGCCGCCATCGACGTGCTCGAGATCTGGCTGGTAGAGCCACCTCGTGCCGGCAAACCGCGGGTGATGCCGATAGACGACGCTCGCCAGGTCCGCTTCCCTGCGCCGGTCGGCGCTCAGGCTCGCGACCCCAAGCCGGTCACCGATCCAGAAGCTCGAGTCCCTGGTGAACATCAGGTTCGGCAGCGGGTCCAGGACGAAGTCGTGACGGTCTAGCAGCTCAAATACCACGCCGTGCCCGCGCCGGAGCTCGTCCGGGGTGAGCCCGGCGATGAGTACCTGGGCGAGCTCTTCCGGGCCTAGGTCCTCGAGATAAGCCCGCAGTTGCGTGCGCAGCTCGTCGCCGAGGCCAGCGTCCGCCACCGCCAGCCGCAGCGCCTCGTCTCTGGCTGGTTGGTACTCGAGCGTGTCCTGCAGCAGCTCAGTGAAGTACAACACCTGGACGCCGTGGTCCCGAAGCTGCTGGCAGAGTACGTCGTGCTCCTGACGAGCCTTGCTAACCCAGGGGAGCGTGCCGAACAGCATCCGGCCCGCGTGCCGGGGAGTCATTCGCTGAAGTTCCAGGCCCGGTCTGTGCACCAGCACCGCCCTGAGCTGGCCGACCTCGGTTGTAGCGCCCTGGAACAGGTTCACGAATCCCCCCGCTGTCACCGCCACCGTGCGCGATGCCGCAGCCCCCGCCACGCGCTACCCGGTTGCCCTCCGCACAGAGGTATTGCCGCTGTGGCTCGCGATTACGCCTACTGGCGGGTCAGCCTGTCGCGTCAGCCTCGATAGTCAGCCCGGCGCATCAGCAGCGCCCGGCTGGCGCAGGATCCGGCGTTGCCGCTCGCCCGGAGCGGCGTTGGGCGGCGGGGGCAGCGAGCACTGCCCAGACTGTCATCCCCGAGTCGTCCGACCTGACTCCCCACTGCCTGGACAGGTACTCGACTATGGCGAGTCCGCGGCCGCCGAGCGACGAGAGGGTCGGCTGGGCCGTCGTCGGCCTGGTGGGCGCTCCGCCGTCGCTGACTGCCACCTCGACCGCATCCGCATCGAGCGCCCACGCAACCTGTACGCTCTCGCCGGGAAGCGGCCGGGCATGCCGGATGGCATTGCTGAGCAGCTCGCTGACCACGAGAACCGCGTCCCCAACGGCAGCGTCAAAAATGCCGGCTGCGGTCAGATCGGCTGCCAGCCGCCGCCGCACTACCCCGACGCTCGCCGGTGCGCAAGGCAGGAGTACCGTGCCCGCCGCTCTCACCCCCCAGCCCAGAAAGGTGCACAGCCAGCCCTGGGTCCGCCCGGACCCGGATACGGAGCCTTGCGGCGGAGATGCCCGGCCCCGGCTCGGGGGAAACCGGCGCCCTAGTTAGCCGCTCTGACCAGCCCGCTGGCTCAGCAGACCCTCGGCAGACAAGCCCCGGATCAGGCCGCGAAGCCCTGCGGTCAGGCCAACCCGCTCGTCGGCTGACAACGAGGCGAGTATCCGGGCCCGGCGTGACTGCCAGGCCTGCCAGACCCGAGCCGCCACCTCAGCGCCCTGCGGCGTCAGGTACAGCCTTACGTACCGCTGGTTGGTGTCGTCTCGGCCGCGCCTGACCCAGCCCTTTCGCTCCAGGCCCGCGGCCAGCCTGCTCACGGTGCTCTTGTCCAGCCCGAGCAGCGCAGCAAGCTCGCCCTGGGCTATGCCGCGAGCCGAGACCAGTTCGATCAGCGCGCGCGCCTCCGAGGCTGATACCGCCAGTGCCGGGTCGGTTTCGCCTGGCGCGGGCATATCAGTGTCGGCGGACCGGGCGAGCGCCGAGATCTGGATGGCCGAGCCGTCCTGATCCGGCTGCGGGTGTCCGGCTTGGTCTGCCCGTGTGCGGCCCTCCGCGGTGAATCCGGGAGATACCATCTGCAGCAGCCGGGTAAGCAGGCCCTCCAGCTCGGCATCCTCAGGCGGGATGTTGGTCATAGCAACAGTTGTACCGCACAACACTGATAGTGGTACAGTCACGCGTTAATAGTTGCCACGCACAACTGCCTCGCGGGGGAGATCCGTGACCGACCAGAAGACGCCACTGCGGGCGCGGCAGGGCGCCGGGCCCGATGCGGCGGGTCGGCTCTCAGCTCCCGGTCAGCTCCAGGCTGGCGACGTCCAGACGGCCTTGGAGCACGCAGGCGCGGAGTCGCTGGCTGACCTTGCCCGGCGGCACGGCCTGTCGCCGGCCGCACTACGGCCACCTATCATCGGCTACCTGTGGCAGCTGTGGCAGCGGCGGCACTTCATTTTGGCCTTCGCGACCGCGCGCAACATCGCCATGTACACCGAGGCCAAGCTCGGCCAGCTATGGCAGGTGCTGACTCCCCTGCTGAACGCAGGCGTCTACTTCCTGGTCTTCGGGAAGCTGCTGGATATCAACCGCGGCATTCCGAATTACCTCGGCTTCGTCGTGACCGGAGTCTTCGTCTTCAACTTCACCCAGCGGTCGTTCATCGAGACGTCCAGCGTGATGAAGGTGAACATCGACCTGGTCCGCGCGCTGCAGTTCCCGCGCGCGGCGCTGCCGCTGGGTTATGTAGTCATCGAGCTGCAGCAGATGCTGCTGTCGATGGTGGTGCTCGTCCCGATCCTGCTGGCGACGGGCGAGCCGCTGACCTGGCACTGGCTGCTCGCAATCCCGGCGCTGCTGCTGCAGACGATCTTCAACGTCGGCGCCGGCCTGGCGGTAGCCCGGCTCGGTGCCCAACTCGATGACTTCAGCCAGCTGCTGCCGTTCCTGACCCGGACCTGGCTGTACGTGTCCGGTGTGATCTTCAGCATCGCCTCGCTCAGCAGCAACGCCAGCAGCAAGGTCATCACGCTGCTGGAGCTCAACCCGGCTGCCCTGTACATCACGCTGACCCGCAACGCGCTGATGGCCAGCCAGCGCGAGAGCTTTCCCGGCAGCAAGCCTTATAACAACGCCCTCTGCACGACGTGGCAGACGCTGGGGCACATGAAAGGGGAACCGAGCCGGTATCAGTACGACAGCGCGTACTGCCACTTCGCCGGAGCCAACCCGGCGCACTTCTGGTACTTCGCCATCGGCTGGGCGGTGGTCGCCCTAGTGATCGGCTTCGTCTTCTTCTGGCAGGCGGAGACGAGGTACGGCCGTGGCTGATCCCATGGTGGTCGTCGACGACCTGCACGTGGTGTACAAGGTCTACGGCCGGGGCAACGACCGGGGTACCGCGGCCGCCTCGCTGCTGCGCATCCTCGGCCGGAAGCGGCGCGCTTCGATCCGCGAGGTCCACGCCCTGCGCGGCCTGTCGTTCGTGGTCAACCGCGGCGACGCGGTCGGCGTGATCGGGCGAAACGGCTCGGGCAAGTCGACGCTGCTGCGGGCGGTCGCCGGCGTGCTGCCGCCCGAGCAGGGCAACGTCTATACCACCGGCCATGCCGCGTTGCTCGGCGTCAACGCCGCCCTGCTAGAGGACCTGACCGGCGAGCGCAACGTGATCCTGGGCTGCCTGGCCATGGGCATGTCCAAGCAGGAGACGAAGGCCAAGTACCAGAGCGTCGTCGACTTCTCCGGGGTCGGCAACTTCATCGATCTGGCGATGAAGACTTACTCCTCCGGCATGGGTTCCCGGCTCAGATTCGCCATAGCGGCCGCCAAGACCCACGAGGTGCTGCTCATCGACGAGGCGCTGGCCACTGGCGACGCCGAATTCCGGGTCAAGAGCCACAACCGGATTCAGGAACTGCGGGCCGCGGCGGGCACCGTGTTCCTCGTGGCACACAACCTGGAGGAGGTCGAGCTGACCTGCAACCGCGTCATCTGGCTGGAGCGCGGCCAGATCGTGGAGCAGGGCGAAGACGTCATCAGCATCGTCGACCGGTATATCGCAGCCTCGGGCGGGCAGCCGGTTAAGCGCCACCCGGTAACCCGCATGCGCATCAAGGACGAGGTCGGCACCGGCGCCGCTTCCTGACCGGCTCGCGGCTGGACACCGGCAGCAGCCGTCAGCCGGCCGGCTCTGGTACGTCTTGGCCCGGAGGAACGCTGGTCAGGACGCTATCGGCGGCCGGAATGTCAGGGTGATCGGGCTCGGCAAGAGCGCGGCGGAGGCGCAGCCGCATGGTGGTCCCGCCGCCCTCACCGTCGTCCGCCGATATCTCGCCCTCCTGGGCCAGGGCCAGCTGCCGGACGATGTAGAGCCCAAGCCCGATGCCGCCGAACCGCCGGCGGTCGCCGGCCTCGCCCTGCACAAACCGCTCGAATACCCGCTCCCGGTCTTCGGGCCGGATTCCGATGCCCTGATCGTGGACCGTGACGTCGATCACGTCAGCGCCAGCCCGGGCCCGCACCGTGACGGTGCCGCCCGCCGGCGAGTACTTGAACGCGTTCTCCAGCAGTTGACCGATGACGATGTCGGTCGCCATCGGGTCGCCATTGGCCTGCGGCAGCTCGTCCGGTATGTCGATCTCGAGCCGGTGCCGATCCGACAGCGGCCGGAACGCCTCGGCGCTGCGCCCCAGCAGGCCGGCAAGGTCGAACGGTCCGTTGCTGACGCGCAACTGCTCCGCCCCGGCGCGCGAGCCGAGCAGCAGCTGTTCAACCAGCCGGGCCAGTGACCCCGCGCGCTCAGCGATGGTCTGCACCGCGGACCGCCGGTCCGCGTCCGGCAGCTTGTCCCACCGGCTGGCCAGCGTGCTCGCGAACCCCTGTACAACGGTGATCGGCGTCCGCAGCTCATGACTGGTGGTGGCCAGGAACAGGTCCTTGGCCTCGTCCAGTTCCTTGGCGGCGGTCACGTCGCGGAAGTCAAGCACCCGCTCGCCTCGGCCCGACAGGCCGGTGCAGAGCAAATCTATCCAGCGGCCATTCGCCAGCTTGTGGGTGAGCTTCCCGCCGGGCTCCGGCAACGGAAACGGCGGTGGCCGGCCCGTCGCCAGCTCCGGCGACAGCCCGGTCAGCCGGTGCGCTGCCGGGTTCCACTGCCTGACGAGGCCGTCAGCGTCCAGCACGGCGATGCCGTCAGCGCTCGCGTCGATGACCGCCCGCTCGTGGGCGCGCTGTCGGACGACCTCTTCGAAGGCGGTCACGTTGGACAGTGCGACGCTCGCGTGCCCAGCGAGTAGTTCAAGCAGCTCAAGTTCGACGTGGCCGACCTGGCGCCCGCTATACAGCGCGTAGAGCGCGCCGTACGGCCGGCCCGCCACGTGCGACAGGCTGAGCGTGATGGTGTGCAGCCCTGGCAGCGCGGCCCAGATCAGGTCGTCAAACCCGTACGAATCGCTGGTCGCCATGAGCACCGTCTTGCCGGACCGCATGAGCTGGCCGACCATGCTGCTCTGCAGGTCAGCGGTCCGGCCGCGCAGATCAGCCGGCAGGCCGTCCAGGCTCACCAGGCGCAGTCGGTCCTTCTCGATCAGCACAAACCCGCCCGCGTCCGCCCTGGTCAACTCCCGCAGGCTGGCCGCGATCCGGTCCAGCACCGACTCCAGATCCAGCTGCGCGTTCATGTCTGCGACGACGTCGCCCAGCCGGCGCACGACCCTGGCCCGCTCCGCCATGTAGTGCCGGACAGCCTCGTCATCCCGGCTCTGATGGCAGACACAGACCCAGCCGGTCACGCCGCCTGCGCTGCCCAGCATTCGGCTGGCATCGATCCGGACGTCGACCATCGATCCGTCTCTGCACGTGCGGCGGGTGGCGAAGGAGACTTGTCCGCCGCTGGCAACGCGCTCGAGCACAGCGTTGTGCTCGGCCCGGAGCTCCTCGGGCACGAACGGCGGCTCCTGGCCGACGACTTCGGCGGCCGTCCAGCCGAACAACCGCTCGGCGGCCGGATTCCAGATCAGCACGCGGCGATCGGCGCCAACCGCGATGATGGCGTCAGCTGCGGACTCGATGACCGCCCTGGCGGTCCCGTCGAGCCGGCCGCGGTCAGACCGCGCCACCGCACGCTTCCAGGCCACGGCCTCATCGTCCCACTCGGGACCGTCCGTCGGCCCGTGAACTGCGCAAACCCGGCCGGACCGGCCGCCTGGCCGCCTGGCTGCGCGGGGGCGCCGTTACTTGAGCAACCGCGACATCCGGCGGTCTGCAAGCGGCTTGCCGCCCGTCTGGCAGGTCGGGCAGTACTGCAGCGCCGAGTCGGCGAACGACACCTCGCGCACCGTGTCCCCGCACACCGGGCACGGCTGGCCGGTCCGGCCGTGAACGCGCAGGCCAGCCTTTTTCTCCTGTTTCAGATCGCCGGCGGCCAATCCATCGGAACGGCCGACGGCTTCCCGCAGCGTGCCGACGATGACTGCGTGCAGGTCGGCCACTTCGGCCGAGGTCAGGCTCGACGCCAGCCGGAACGGCGACATCTTCGCCGCGTGCAGGACCTCGTCAGAGTAGGCGTTGCCGATGCCGGCGATGAGCCTCTGGTCCCGCAGCACGCCCTTGATCTGCGTCCGGCGGCCCGCCAGGATGCCAGCCAGCACCTCGGCGGTGAATTCCGGAGCCAGCGGCTCGGGCCCGAGCGTGGCGACACCCGGGATCTGGTCGATGTCGGTGACGAGATAGACAGCAAGCCGCTTGCGCGTGCCCGCCTCTGTCAGGTCGAAGCCAGCTCCGTCGGCGAAGCGCAGCCGGAATGCCAGCGGGCCCTTGCCCGGCCGCGGTGGCGCCGCCGGCAGCGAGTCCCGCCAGTGCAGCCAGCCAGCCCTGGCCAGGTGGGTAACGAGGTGCAAGGTAGCGCCGCCGCTGGCAGGGACCACAGCGAGGTCGAGGAATTTCCCGCGCCGGGCGGTCCCGGTCACGAGCGCGCCGTGCAGGGCACCGAGCGGCGGATCGTAGGTCTTCAGGACCGAGAACTCTGCTATGTCGGCCCGGTCGATCTGGCGGCCGACAGCGCGCTCGCGCAGGTCGGCAGCGAGCGCCTCAACCTCTGGCAGTTCCGGCACACCTAGATTCTGCCTGATGGCCGTCGCGGACCGGCACTATCCGAAGCGTCGGATAACGGCCTGACCTGCCGATCTCCATGACACGGACCACGTCCTGCGCCTATGCTGCGGCCAGCGAACCGACTCGGCAGCCCTGCAGGTGCGCGTGAATGGGGAGTGGGCGAGGAGGGATTTGAACCCTCACGTCCTTTCGGACACACGGACCTGAACCGTGCGCGTCTGCCGTTCCGCCACCCGCCCCGGGAGCAGCAGTCAGGTTAGCACGTCCGCAACTGGTCCTTCATCGCCGATACGATCAGATACGGCATGGAGAGGAGGGCACCACGGTGGGAGTCTTGCAGCGCTTTGAGCATAGGCTCGAGGGGATGGTCGAAGGTGCCTTCGCGCGGGCGTTCAAGTCGGAGCTTCAGCCGGTCGAGGTCGCAAGCGCGATTCAGCGGGAGATGGACGACCGGGCGGCGATCGTAGCTCAGGGCCGCACCCTGGTGCCTAACGACTTTGTTGTCGAGGTGGCCGAGGACGACTACGCGCGCCTGGACATGTACGCCGACAGCCTCGGGATCGAGCTGGCGACGCTGGCCCGCGAGTACGCGAAAGAGCAGGGCTATTCGTTCGTCGGACCGGTCCGGATGCGCTTCGAGGGCGTCCGCGATCTGACCACCGGCACGTTCCGGATCCTGTCTGGGGTTATCCGCGGGACGACCGTCGAGGACGGGGAGATCCGGCGGCCAGCCAGCGACCTGCCCCAGCCTGCAGGCGGGTTCCGGGGCAACCCTCGGCTGCTGGTCTCCGGGCCGGAGGCTGGGCCCGACGGTGGGACCCAGCGCACCTATGACATCAGCACGCCGCTGGTGATCCTCGGCCGGGGAACCGATTGCGACCTGCGGCTGGTCGATCCTGGGGTGTCACGGCACCACGCCGAGATCCGGGTGGAGGACGGCGATGTCGTGCTCGTGGACCTCGGCTCCACCAACGGCACGTTCGTCAACGGCCAGCCGGTCCGGCGGGTCCCGCTCACCGACGGCACCCGGGTCACCCTCGGTCGGACCACGCTCGTGTTCCGACGGGACGGCAGCTACTGACGGCAGCATCATCTCGGCAGCTACGGACGCAACTTTTGACAATCCGCGAGGGGCAGGGAACGAGGC
>Ga0187807_1000519_pt1 | contig 12214 bp, 8 predicted proteins | sample NC_wetland_sal_i_4_FD_132432 | JGI IMG/M metagenome (GOLD analysis project Ga0187807, IMG submission 132432) | Wetland sediment microbial communities from Neuse River Estuary, North Carolina, USA - ASW_2 | ecosystem: Environmental > Aquatic > Freshwater > Wetlands > Sediment | place: USA: North...
CCCGGCGCCCGGATCGGGGACATCTCGGCGGTGATCGGCGCCGCCGGGCGCGCGGGCGGCTACGGCATCTGCACCGATTTCGGCGGGCACGGCGTCGGCCGGGCCATGCACGAGGATCCGCACATCCCCAACGAGGGCCACGCCGGGCGCGGCCGCCGGCTGGCCCCCGGGCTGGTCATCGCGATCGAGCCGTGGTTCCTGGCCGGCGGGAAGGACAGTTACTACATCGCCGATGACGGCTGGACCATCCGCAGCGGCGACGGCAGCCGCGCCGCCCACGCCGAGCACACCGTCGCCGTCACCGCCGACGGCCCGCAGGTCCTGACCCTGCCCTGACCGTCCGCACGGGTCGTTTCTACCGAACGGACCGTGGTGAGTGCGCCCGGCCTCACCCCCGCGCTCCGCTCCCGACCCCGGCCCGCGCTCCGCTCCTGACCTCGCTTCTTGACCCTCCCTCTTGACAAGAATACCAACGGTATTTAAATATCATCGGTATGAGTCCTCGCCTGTCCCGGGCCGAACAAAACGACCGCAACCGCGCTCTCCTGTTCGCCGCCGCTCGCCGGGTGTTCCTGGCCCGCGGCTACCATTCCGCGACGCTGGAGCAGATCGCCGACGAGGCCGGATTCTCCAAAGGCGTGGTGTACTCGCGGTTCGCCAGCAAGGCCGACATGTTCCTGGCCCTGCTCGACGACCGCATCGCCGAACGCGCCGCGCAGAACGCCGCGGCGGCCCGGGACCTGGCCGGCACGGGCGACTTCGCCGCCCTGCTCGACCTGGCCCAGCAGGCCGAGCGCGCCGCGCCCGGCTGGCGGCTGCTGGTCACCGAGTTCCGGATTCACGCCGCGCGGGACCCCGAACTCAACCGCCGCTACGCGGCCCTGCACGCCCGGACGATCCAGGGCATCGCCAGGGCGCTCACCGTCATCAGCGAGGGGGGCGAACAGAGCCTCCCGTTCCCGCCGCGCCAGCTGGCCGAGCTCGTACTGGCCATCGAAACTGGTCTCGCCCTGGAGCTGGAGGCCGACCCGGACGCCCTGGGCGGCCCGGACCTGCCCGTGCTGCGCTGGCTGGCCGGCTCGCTCGCATCAGCCCCCGTGCTCACCCGGGAGGAAGCATGACCGCCACCACGATCACCGAACTCGACCTGCTCCGGGCCCGCATGGCTGCGGCCATGGGCGGCCAGATGCCCGGTCACATCCAGCGCCTGGGCTGGAGCCCCGCCCAGCTGGCCGCCTTCCAGCGCGACCGGCTGCGGGCCCTGCTGGCCCGTGCCATCGAGCGCTCGCCCTTCCACGCCGCCCGCCTGCGCGGCGTCGACCCGAGCCGGTTCGAGCTCACCGACCTGCCCCGCCTGCCGGTCATGACCAAGACGCAGATGATGGAGAACTTCAGCGCGGCCGTCACCGACCCCAGGCTGACTCTGGACCTGGTCGAGCAGCACCTGGCCCGGTCGGCCGTGGAGCCGTCCCTGCTGCTCGGTGAGTATGTCTGCCTGGTATCGGGCGGCACCTCCGGGCTGCGCGGGATCTTCGTCCAGACCGTCAGCGAGTACGCCGACTTCGCCTGCACGATCATGCGCCGGCCGATGGCCGCCGTCATGACCCCCGCGGGCCCACCGCCGGAAGGCCTCGTGTTTGCGATGGTCGGCGCCGGCTCGGCTGTCCACTCCAGCGGCCTGGCCTGCGCAACGGCCACGGCTCCGCCGCTTCGCCTGATTCCCGCCCCTGCCACCTTGCCTGCTGCGGAGATCGTCCGGCGCCTCAACGCCGCCCAGCCGCCCGCTCTGCTCGGTTACGCGGCCAAGCTGGCCGAACTGGCCCGCGAGCAGCGGGAGGGTCGGCTGAGGGTCAACCTGCGGTCGGTCACCTCGATGGCCGAGGCACTCAGCCCCGCGGAAGCTGTGGCCATCGGCGAGGCCTTCGGCGTCCCGGTCAGCGACTTGTTCGTCTCCACCGAGGGCCTGGTCGGCCGCAGCGAGCCGGGTAGCCCGGTGCTGACCTTCGCCAGCGACACCTGTCTCGCCGAGTGCGTGGACGAGGACGGCCGGCCCGTGCCGCCGGGCGTCGCGTCGGCCAAGGTGCTGCTCACCAACCTGCACAACCTGACCCAGCCACTCATCCGGTACGAGCTGACCGACCGCTTCACCCTGGGCGCGAATCCCGGTGACGGCTTCCTGAGGGCCCGTGTCGACGGCCGGGCCGACGACCTGTTCCGCTACCCCGCGGCCAGCGTGCACCCCTTCGTGATCGGCGCGGTCCTGACCCGCACCCCCGCCGTCCGCGAGTTCCAGGTCCGCCAGACCGAATCCGGCGCCGACGTGGCCGCGGTCATCGACGGCGCCCCCGACCTCGCCGCCCTGGCCGCCGACGTCGAGGACAGCCTGCGCCAGGCCGGCCTGCCCGCGCCCCTGGTCACCATCCGCCCCGTGGCGGCCCCGGACCGCGACCCGCTGACCGGAAAGGCCAGGCGTTTCATCCCCCTGGGCGCCGGCCGGCCAGAATAAACCGTCCGCCGCTCGGACTCGGCGTCACGGTCGTCCGTCCGGCCATCATGCCGCCAGCCGGCCCAGCCCAAGGGCAGCGCCCGCTGGGGAGCCCGGCCAGAACGCTTTCACTGCGGCAGAAGGCTGCATCCCGTCAGGTTCGAAGGGGCGACGGATGACGTGGCTCGTAGATAGGAAACTCCGAGCCGTCCGGCAGGCGGATGGCCGCGAGAAGCCCCCAGCCCTGATTGGAGACATCCCGTATCACTTCGGCTCCCCTGCCCTTCAACTCGGCGAGGGTGACCTGGATGTCGTCACACATGAGGTAGAGCTCATGATGGCCTACACCGTCAGCTGGGTGAACCGCAAGCTCGGCCGGAGGCAGAGCGAAAATGAGCCAGCCTCCGCCCGCGTCGACCGACGGCATGCCCAGTACGTCAGCGAGGAACGCGCGGACCTTCTCGGCTTCGGGCGAGAACATGATCGCATGTATTCCGGTGATCACGCCGCGATCCTAGCCGAGGTCGGCCCGGTGGTCGTGCTCACTCGGGGCCGGGCGCCAGAGCCTTGTCCAGCCCGCGCGGCGCTAGCAGGCCCGCGACCGCCGGTGACAGCGCCGCCGTGTAATGATTACGAGCTCCTGAGCTGCGAAACGGACAAAGGCCATCCTCTGCTTCGGCTCCTGGCGGGTCTGCGATCATGAACCAATGCCGTCACGACGCATGGAGTGGGCGGTGGCCGGCGCGCTGGCCGGCTGGGCGGCTGCCCGGCTGGCAGGCGCTGATCGTCTCCGGTTCGCCGAAGGGTGGGCCGTGCCACTGCTGTCGTTCACCCCGCAGGTAACCGCGGGAGCGTGGGTCAGCGCGCTGCTGCTGAGCGGCGCGGGCCCGGCCGCCGCGACCGCGGTTGCCGGGGCTGCCCTGACCGCCGCTGTAGGCCCTCGCGCGGTACCGTGCCGCCAGCCGCCCGCGGCAGGGCCCGTGCTGCGGGTCGTGACGGCCAATCTGCTCGCCGGCCGGGCCGTGGCCGAGGTGGTTGTCGAGCTGGTATGCCGTAAGCACGCCGACGTGCTGTTCACGCAGGAACTCACCGAGGATGCGGCAGCCAGGCTCCAGCGGGCCGGGCTGGGCGATCTGCTCCCGTACCGGGTGACGCAGCCGGTACGGCACGGCGCGCGAGGGAGCATCTATGCCCGCTACCCGCTGCGCGGCGGGCCGCTCGCTGCGCCGGTGTCTGCCGCCCGGTGCACCGCCCGGCTTGACCTTCCGTCCGGCCAGTTCGTGGAGCTGGCCTGCATACACGCGGCGCCGCCGAAGCCTCCCTGGTCCTCGGGCGCCACGGCCCGGTGGCGCAGTCAGCTGTCCGCGCTGCCCGCGCCCGGTGACAGTCCGCGCATCCTCGCCGGAGACTTCAACGCCACCCTCGATCACGCGCAGTTCCGCCGGCTCCTGCGCCGCGGCTACGTGGACGCCGCCAGCCAGGCCGGCCACGGGCTGTCCCCTACCTGGGGACCGCAACCCGGCCGGCGCCTGACCCTGCTCGCCATCGACCACGTCCTGATCGACCCGCGCAGCGCGGTGGTGACCACATCCGCCCACTGGCTGGCCGGCAGCGACCACCGCGCACTCTACGCCGAGCTCCGGCTCCCCGCTCCGCACAGCCGGCCGGACCAGGCGCCGGCCGCTGGCGGGCCATCGGGGAGCGCCGGGCCCAGCTGAAGTGGCTCATGGCCCGCAGCAGCGCCGAGATGTCGGCAGGCGGGTATTCAGTGGTCATGTTCTTTCTCCTTGTCGGTCACTGCGGTCGGTGCCCCTGGGGCGAGGTCAAGACGCCCGCTGGGCGGCGCAGCGCTGCTGGATAATCGGGTGCGACACGAGACTCTGGTCATCGAACAATGCCTGCTCTTTCGCCAAGCCGTGCAACAATCGCACTTGACAGGTGCCCTATCGAACTAGGCGACGGAAGCGCGAGACATTTACATCACCAAGACATTTACATCACCCCAGCTCAGAGGGCATCTTTTATGTTTGACGCCTGAAGGGACCTAATTGTCGGTGGATCGAGGCTGAGGCGCGAGTGGGCCAGCTGCGGAAAGCGTCATCGGGGCCTGGTCCCGCGCCGTCGGCCGGCGATGTGGATGGCGGGACGGTGTCAGCCCGCGCGTCGGCGTGCGTCGCATGGCACGTTCCTGAAATCGCCGCCACCCCGCCCGAGGGCCCAAGGGCCACGGGCATGAATGCGCGTGGCAGGAGGTCGCATGGCAGGCTTTCGGGCCGGACGCGGGGGCATGGTTCGGCGGCTGCGGTGATCAACTGCCGGTACACCTGCTATCTGCGGCCACCAGCTCGCCCCGCCCCCGTCCGACGGGACGTGCTGACCGGCCTCATGAACCGCGCTGGCCCGTCGGAGAGGGCGGATTGATATGCCGGAGTGGAAGATTCCCGGGTATACCGGGCTGCGGGAACTGGGTTCGGGCGGATTCGGCGATGTCGTGCTGGCCAGGCACGACGAGTCAGGGATTCTGGTGGCGGTCAAGTACCTCAGCGATGACCTGCTGGCCGATCCCGGGTTCGCGGCGATGTTCCGCGATGAGGCGGCCGTGCTGGCCTCGCTCGATGATCCGAACGTGGTCCGCCTGTATGAGTACGTCGAGTCGCCGGCGGGTGCGGCCATCGTGATGGAGCTCATCGTCGGGGTCTCGGTGCGGGAGGTCTTGTCTCATCAGGGCGCGACCACGGCCGAGGCGGCGCTGGTGGTGTTGCAGGACTCGCTGCTGGGCCTGGCGGCGGCGCACCGGCGCGGTGTGGTGCACCGGGATTACAAGCCGGAGAACGTGCTGGTCGACGGCGATGGTGTCAGTAAGCTCACCGATTTCGGCATCGCGACGCGGGCCGGGGATCGGCCGATCCCGGCCGGCAGGCTGGCCTACGCGCCGCCGGAACAGTTCAGGGGCGCCCCGGCCAGCCCGGCCGGGGATGTCTACTCGGCCACGGCCACCTTCTATGAGTGCCTGACCGGTCATGTGCCCTTCACTGAGCAGACCACCGAGGAGCTGCTGGCCCAGCACCGCTCCGAGCCGGTACCGCTGGAGGCGGTACCCGGGCCGCTGCGGCCGCTGGTAACGGCCGGGATGGCCAAGGACCCCGGTGACCGGCCCGGCGATGCGGCCGCCTTCGTCGCCGAACTGCGCACGGTCGCCGCGGACGTCTACGGCCAGGACTGGGAGGATCGCGGCCGGTCGCGCCTGGCCGAGGCGGTGCCGCTGCTGGCGGCCCTGTGGCCGTCCGGCGCGGCGCCTGCGATGCAAGGCGCCGCGGTGGAGCAGGTCAACCTGCCCCGCAGTTCCCAGGGATCCCGCAACGAAGCACATCTCAGGCACCTCAGGCGCCTCCGTGTGGCCATGGCTGCTGCTACCGCGGCCGCGGCCGGGGCCGTCGTCGCGGTCGTCGTCGTGACCAGCGGCTCCTCCGATTCACCCTCGGGTACCGGCCTCCGCCCAGCGTCAGCCACCTCCCCGAGCACGCTGCCTCCGGTGGTGAAACTGCGCCCATCTGCGCCCGCGACCGCTGGCTCCCCACGGTCCTCACTGCCGCCATCGCCATCTTCCGGCAGCCGGAGAAGCGCCACGCCCGGCTACAATGAGTTCGCTAATTCGCGTTACGGATTTACCGTGCTCTGGCCCTCGTCCTTCAGGGCGCAACCGCCGCCCGAAGACGGCGACGGACAAGCATGGACCTCACCGGATAGTCAGGTTCTGCTGAGGGCTTACGGAACAAATAACTTCCTTAACTATTCACCCGAGCAGGACGAAGCAGCCGACGCCCGCCTCCTGTCTGTCGTCTATGTCAATATCAGCGGGGATATCGTCACCGTGAGCGGCTACGAGAATAACGGACAAACAATCGTATACCAGCGAGACGTGGTCGGCCCTGGCTCTATCGATACCCTCTACTGGAGCTACCCCGCAAATCAGAAGGCACAGTGGGATGCTGCAGTCACGCTGACAGCACTGACATTCCAGCCAGGAAATGTCACTACTTCACACTGAACAACCCGGTTCATAGCGGGCTCCGGGTGTCGCCCGAGTCGCCGTACTGGACTAGGTGTGAGCTGAGCAGGCGGGCGGGATTCCCCGGCCGCCGGGGGTGCCGGCGAACGGGGATCCTCGCCGCTCGATGCCGGAGTGCGGTGCTCAGCGGATGTAGAACTCGTCGGCGTCGTACTCGGTGAACTGCGAGTTCGACACCACGTCGGCCATGCCGAGCGCCTGGAACGCGGGGAAGAGCTGCTCGGCAGCCCACCGGTCCATGTGGGCCTTGGACTGCCACACGGTCACCACGTGGAGCCCGTTCTCGTCGGTGCCTGCCGCCCAGGCGAGCAAGCCGTCGATGTCTTGGGGCGGGTCGTGCTTGGCGGAGACCGCGCGGAAGCCTTCGATCGTTACCCCCGGTGTCGCTGAGATGTGGATGTATGTCATGTCCGTCCTGCCTTTCTGGGTTTGTGCTGGCAGGAAGGACGCTACGGGAAAGCCCGTATCGGGCCATCCGGGGAATCACTCACTGGAGTACTCATTCAAGGCCGACCTCGGTACTCATCGACGGCCCGCACCGTGCTCCCCGTGCTCTCCGCTGGCCCAGGCGGCGATCTGGCTGCGGTTGCGCAGCCCGAGCTTGGTCAGGATGTGCTGGACATGGTTCTCCGCTGTCCGTTCGGAGACGTACAGGTTCTGGCCGATCTCCTTGTTCGTCAGTCCCCGTCCGACCAGCCGGGCCACCTCGAGCTCGCGGGGGCTGAGGGGCGAGTCGCCGACCGCCGCGGTCGGCCGCTGGGCGCGCAGCTGTCCGATCCGCTCGGTGAACGGCACCATCCCCAGTAGTTCGGCCTCGCCCGCGGCGGCGCCCAGCAGGGCCAGCGCCTGGTCCCGGTCCCCCGGCGCCTGCCGGCGGGTGAGCGCGGCGGCGAGTTCCACGCGGGCTTGCACGGCGCACCCGCGGGCGCCGTTGGCGTCACAGATCGCGGCCGCCGTCCGCAAGTCTTCAACCGCCTGGTCGAGACGGCCCAGCGCAGCGGCCGCCTGGCCGAGCGGCAGCTCGACCGGGCCCATGTAGACCCCGGAGCCAGCCCCGTTGGCGACGTGCTGGCCGCGGAACGGCTCGAACCGCGCCGCCAGGAACTCGATGTCCTGCGTCCGGCCGAGGCCGATGGCTACCGGCAGCCCGTGCGCCCAGGCCGCCATGCGCATCGCCGACATCGGCGTCCAGGACTGGACTGGGCCGGCCTCGGCGTAGGCGGTCTCAGCGGCGGTGCGGTCGCCCTGGTGGAGGTGGATCAGCGCGAAGCTGAGCGCGGGGAAGATAGTGGCCGTGCCGCGGGTGGTGTCCACGGCATCCGGCCGCAGGTGCGCGGGGATCTGGTCGAATAGCTCGATAAAGCCTGATCGGTCCAACCCGATGTGCAGGCCCGCTTGGCCTAGGATCACCGCGCAGCTGCCGAACGCGGCAGGGTGTCCCATGTCGCTGAATACCTTGAACGCATCGGCGGCCAGCCGCGTCGCCTCGGTGAAGCGCCCAGTCGCCAGCGCGAGGGTGGCAGCGGTCATCAAGTAGTGCCATCGCCCGAGCGGGCCGGGAAGCCGCTCCACGCAGCCTTCGAGATCGGCGAGCTCACGCCGGACACTCCTCAGCTGACCCGTCTCGAACAGGGTGTCGATCCGCCACAGCCGGCCCCACATCTCGAGCCAGGCGCTGCCTGCGGCGTCGGCGGCCTCGAGCATCCGGCTCGCCAGCACAGCCCGTTCGGCGACTCCGTCGGGGGCGCAGCAACCTAGCTGGCGGGCCTGGAGTGCGTCCACGAGCGCGACCGGATCCCCCGCCGATCCGGCGGCGGCCAGCGCGTCGCGGCTGACCTTCCCCGCCCGGTCGTACTCGCCGCGGTACACCAGCGCCTGCGCGTATCGCGAGGAGACCCGGGCCCGCAGATCATCGGGAAGGTCATCCCCGGCCAGGGCCTGCTCGCAGACGCGGCAGATCTCACCGTCCCACTCCGGTACCCCGGTGGCCTCCATGACCAGCGCTGTGCGGGCGAGCCAGAACCCGTCATGCCGGCGCTCGGCCCGTCGGCCGACCCGCGCCGCCGTCTCCTGCGATCCGGGCAGGTCGCCGCTGCGATGCTGGGCCCTGGCCAGGGCAAGTTCAAGGCGCGAGCGGTCGTGGTCGCCGATCTCCGAATCGCCCACTGACAGCGCCTGCCGGTACAGGCGCACGGCCTCCTCGAACGCCAGCGAGGCTGCCGCCACGTCGGCGGCAGCCTCGCAGGCCGCAACCGCCCCCGCCCGGTCACCGGGCAGCGACGCCGCCACCCGGTGCCGGGCGATCTCCGCCAGATGCAGATCCAACTGCCCTTCGTACAGCGCCTCGATCCCGTCCGCCGCGGCGGCGTGCAGCCGCCGCAGCTCCGCGGCGCTCAGCTGCTCGGCCACCGCCGAGCGGACCAGCGCGTGCGAGAACCGGTGATCGCCGGGACGGTCCCCGGCCACCAGGAAACCCGCAGCCCGGCACTCATCGAGCGGGCCGAGCAGGGTAAGCACCGGTACGTCCAGCATCTGGGCCACCACCCCGGCCGAGAAGCTGTTGCCGGCCACCGCGGCGGTCTGCACCAGCGCCCGGGCGGGACCTGACAGCTGCGCGAGCCGGTAGGCCGTCGCCTCCACCACCCGTCCCGGCACCAGCCCCGGCACCGGTACCGGCCCGCCGCGGCGCTGCTCGGCGAGCATGCGGGCCAGCTCGCGGACCAGGAACGGGTTTCCCCCCGTTTCTGAGTGCACCTCGCTGGCCTGGCCCGGCGCCGCCGACAGCCCGGCAGCGAGCAGCATATCCCCGACCGCGCCGACGGGCAGGCCACGCAGGTCCACCCGTTCGGTGTTGGCATCCGCCGACAGGCGCAGCAGCAGCCCGGCGCTCGTTTCACCGGAGACCGCCGACTCCCGGTAGGTCGCCAAGACCAAGATGGGCGTCCCACGCAGCTGCCGCACGACATCGGCGAGCAGGACCGCAGACGCCTCATCCGCCCACTGCAGGTCATCGAGCACCAGCAGCAGTCCACCCGGCCTGGCCGCCTGCGCCAGGCGCCGGCGAACCTCCGCGAACAGTGCGAACCGCTGGGCGCTGCCGGAATCGGCGCCGTCAGCCAGCGCGGGACGTTCGGCGTCACCGAAGACGCGCGACCACAGGTCGGCACGGGACGGGTCGTCACCGGCCGCCCGGACTGCGGGCTCAGCCAGCACCAGGTGCCACAGGCCGTACGGCGGCAAACTGTCCCGGTCGGCCGCACGGGCCCACGCCACCGGCACACGCCTGGCAGCCGCCGCGGCCGCGGCCTCCTCTGCCAGCCGGGTCTTCCCGATCCCCGCCTCACCGGTGCACAACACCAGGCGGCCGCTACCCGCCAGGGCATCATCCAGCAGCAGCGTGACCCGAGCCAGCTCGCGGTCACGCCCAACCATCGGCACGGACGCCATGCCCCCCACGAGCCAACCATAAGCGCCCTGGGTCACCGGCGCCTAGCGGTGAACAGTGGCGAAATGGCAGCGACGAGCTTCAATAGCGCCGACTGGCCCACACCGAGATATGGGCGCGCCAGGGGTCACGGCGCGCTCCGGGCCGCAAAGTGCTCCCCCTGGCGCGCACCGCAGTTGCCCGTAGATTTTCGCCTCAGAATCATCCGAGTCCTTGTTTGAGCGCAGTTACCGCGTTGGGGTAGTCGGAAAGCTGGTAAGGCTTGTGCCCGGGCGGGGGTGGGCCGGAATAGGATTTGATGCTAGGCGGGTTCGGAATGACATCGACGCTCAGAACCAACTGGTAGCCCGCGTTTTCCCACGGAGCCAGAACAGGCTGCGCCGTGGCGTCCGATATTGCCTCCTGGTCACCGAGATAGACAGCCGCGTACTGCAAATGCCCGCCCAGTAGCTTCCCCATGCCGTTCACCTCGCCAGGGGTGTTATCTTGCGCCGCTGCGCCCTGGTTAGCTAGAAACGGGCCGCCAGGCCAGCCGGACGAAGTAACGTGGTCCCCTACCCAGTAAAGGCCGACAGCGTTATGGGCCTTCAGCCACGCCGTCATGTGGGTAAGGAAATACGTGTCGTCTTGCCCGCCGAAGGTGTGGAAGTCCAGACCCCACTCAGGGATTATGATGGGCTTGCCCGTAAGCTTGGAGAATTGGGCTATCCAGTCCAATCCGCCTGGTCTGGCAGTCAGGGTTTGCTGCCAATGAAGAGTCCAGTCGAGCGCGCCGGATGCGGTGTGAGGGTACGTGTTGTCAGGGCCGCCGTACCAGTCGAAGATATCGGTTCCCACGTAGTCGACGTAAGCGCTACCGGGCCAGCACTCGGCTACCGTTGCCGCGCCGGGGTAAATGGCCCACAAGAACTTGAAATGCCCACCGGGCACCGATCGCATGGTCGTAACGGCTTGCCGCCAGGCAAGGATGAAAGCATCGGGTTCAGCCGGCGGTGCGTGCTGCTCGCTCCACTCGTACCACGAGCCGTTCATCTCGCGACTGAGATTGATAATGGTATTAGAGAGTCCATCTCGTACCAGCAATTCACCTAGCTGGTAGAACTGTTGATTATCAGTGCCCCCCGCTGCCGCGGCCAGAGCCGTGCTGCTTGACTCGTAATAGCCGGGCGTGGTGTCATCTGGCCCACCATCGTTCAAGAGCGCTGCTAGCTCAGAATCCACGACGCCAGACGCCGTGATGGCTGGCGGGCTGGCCGGGGGAGTCTTCAGCAGATCCGCCCACGTGGCCCGGCCGACGATACCGTCAACGGTCAGCCCTTCGACCGCCTGGAATTCCTCGACCGCTATTTTGGCCGCTAGGCCGAAGTGACCATCAAGCGCGACGTGGGGTTGGACGTTCCAAGCGTTCAGCCGGGCCTGGAGTGTCTTTACCGCGCTGCCAGTTGAGCCGAGTCGCAACGTCGGGTTGATTGACATTACCGAGCTTATCCATGCAGGCACGGTCAAGGCAGTAATGCCGACCAAGACCGCAACGGAGATGAGGACCACCCGCCACTTTATCCTTGGCATCTTCATGTGGTCTGCCATCTCGTAGCCAGTACGCACCCACCTCAGGATAAGCGTGCAGGGTGGAGGCCTCCAGTTCGCCGGCAGGCACGTCCTCATGCTTACCGCTTATGGTGTTACGCTGGCGCGCCGTCGGCCGGCGCGCCGTCGTCACGAGGCCGTGGTGCGCGGCCTGGCCGACGGGGTGGTGTCCGCGCGGTCGGCCAGCGGCTGGCAGCCCAGCCGGGCGGCGATCCCGGCGGCCTCGCCGGCCGCGGCCGCCGCGGCCTCGGCGTCGCCGCAGGCGGCCAGGTGGGCGGCGTGGTCGAGCAGGCCGTGGGCCAGGTGGTAGGGGGTGGAGTGCTGGCGCAGCCCGGTGATCGCGGCGGCGAACGCCGAGTCGCCGCTGTCGGCGGCGGCCAGGCGGGCCCGAGCCAGGTCGCGTTCGGCGCGCTGCATCGGGGCCAGCTGCCCGGGCCGGTAGCCCTCGAGCAGGGCCAGCAGGTCGCGGGTGGCGGCGGTGTCGGCCAGGTCGTGCGCGGCGCGAGCGGCCAGCGGCCAGGCCCACCGCAGGTGGTGGGCGCTGGGGGCCAGGGCGGCGGCGGCGGCCGGGGCGGGCAGGGCGTGGCGGAGCGCGGCGGCGGGCTGGCGGAGCGCGGCGGCGGTGAAC
>Ga0187807_1000520_pt1 | contig 12210 bp, 12 predicted proteins | sample NC_wetland_sal_i_4_FD_132432 | JGI IMG/M metagenome (GOLD analysis project Ga0187807, IMG submission 132432) | Wetland sediment microbial communities from Neuse River Estuary, North Carolina, USA - ASW_2 | ecosystem: Environmental > Aquatic > Freshwater > Wetlands > Sediment | place: USA: North...
GCGGCGGTCGGCGCCTACATCGGCGCCGCCTACTGGTTCACCTCCTCCACCAGCTTCGCCAACCCCGCGATCACGATCGGCCGCATGTTCTCCAACACGTTCGCCGGGATCGCGCCGTCGTCCGCCCCGGTGTTCATCGCCGCGCAGATCGGCGGCGGCATCGCCGGGGTGATCCTCATCAAGATCCTTTATCCAGCGCTCACCCCCGCTCAGGCCGCCCGGGTCATCGTCCCGCACGAAACCGGCGACGGCGACCGCAGCAGGCCGAACCACACGGTAACTAGCGACGGGAGATAACCGGTCATGCACATCGTCGCGATCGGCGGCAGCGACGCCGGCATCAGCGCAGCACTGCGTGCCAGGGAAGTCGACCCCGCAGTGGACTTCACAGTCGTGGCGGCCGACGCCTACCCGAACTTCTCCATCTGCGGCATCCCCTACTACGTCTCCGGCGAAGTCGCCCACTGGCGCAACCTCGCGCACCGCACCATCGCCGACCTCGAGGCGGCCGGGATGCGGCTGCGGCTGGACACACTCGCCCGCCAGATCGATGTCGCAGGCCGCAAGCTGGCCGTCACCGGACCGGGCGGCAGCGAGGACCTGATCAGCTACGACGAGCTGGTCATCGGCACCGGCGCCGTCCCGGCCCGCCCGCCCATCGCCGGGCTGGAGGTGCTCGGCCCCAGCCACGGGGTGCACCTGCTGCACTCGATGGACGACACGTTCGCGATCATGCGCACGCTCGAGGACACCGCGCCGGATAGCGCGATCATCGTCGGCGCGGGCTACATCGGCCTGGAGATGGCCGACGCGCTGACCGCCCGCGGCCTGGCGGTGACGCAGGTCGAGCAGCTCCCCGAGGTCCTGCCCACCGTCGACGGCCCGCTCGGCGCCCTGGTCCGCGCCGAGCTGGAAGCCCGCGGCGTGACCGTGCTGACCGGCACCGCGGTCAGGGAGATCAGCCGCGCCGCGGCCGGCCAGCCGGCCCGGCTGCGGGTCGAGGCCGTCGCCGGGGACGGCGCGCCGGTCACCGTGCACGCCGGGCTGGTCCTGGTCGTGACCGGGGTGCGCCCGGAAACCAGCCTCGCCGTAAGTGCCGGGGCCGCCCTCGGCGCACGCGGCGCGATCAGCGTGGACACGGCGATGCGCACCGGCATGCCCGGCGTCTACGCGGCCGGCGACTGCGTGATCACTCACCACCGGCTGCTCGGCGAGACCTACCTGCCGCTCGGCACCACCGCCCACAAGCAGGGCCGGGTCGCCGGGGAGAACGCGGCCGGCGGCCGGCGCGAGTTCGCCGGCAGCCTCGGCACCCAGGTCGTCAAGATCTTCGACCACGCCGCCGCCCGCACCGGCCTGCGCGACCACGAAGCCACCGCCGCCGGCTACGACCCGGTCACGATCGGCTCCGAGGCCGACGACCACAAGGCCTACTATCCCGGCAGCCACCGCATCCACATGCGGTTCACCGGCGACCGGAACACCGGACGGCTGCTCGGCGTCCAGCTGTTCGGCCACAAGCACGCCGAGATCGCCAAGCGGATCGACGTCGCCGCCACCGCCATCTTCCACGGCATGACCGTCGACCAGGTCAGCGACCTGGACCTGTCCTACACCCCGCCGCTCGGCTCCCCCTGGGACGCCGTGCAGGCCGGCGCCCAGGCCTGGACCCGCCAGGCCACCGCCAGATAAGCCTCATCACCAGGACGGCAACGATGCCACACCCACTCGCCCGCACCCAAGTCAGCAAGCCACCCCGTACCGCGGCGGTGCTTACCGCCGCGGTGGCGCTCGCCATCGCCGCCGCGCTCTCCGCATGTACGTCCGGCGCCAGCACATCGGACACACTGCAGGCCTCGGCCGCCGGCGCAAGCACCGTGCACCTCAACGGGGCAGGCTCCACCTTCGACGCGCCGTTCTTCAACGCGGCGTTCCCCGCCTACCAGCAGGCCCACCCCGGCGTGGCAGTCAGCTACGCCGCGGTCGGCAGCAGCGCCGGCATCACCCGGTTCACCGCAGGGAGCGTGAACTTCGGCGCCACCGACGTCCCTGCAGGCCTGGCTGACCTGGCCGGCGCCCGCGGCGGCGCCGCCGTCCAGGTCCCCGTCGACCTCGGCGGCATATCCGTGGCCTACAACGTCATGACCCTCAACGGCTCGCTGAAACTGACCGGCCCGGTCCTGGCCCGGATCTTCCTTGGCCAGATCACCCGGTGGAACGACCCGGCCATCACCGCCCTCAACCCCAGCGCCAGCATGCCCAATACCTACATCACCGTCGTGCATCGCGCCGACGGCAGCGGCACCACCTACATCTTCAGCGACTACCTGTCCTCCGTCAGCCCCGCCTGGGCTACGCAGGTCGGCGCCAGCCGCAGCCTGCACTGGCCCGTCGGCTACGGCGCCGACGGCAATCCTGGCGTCGCCAGCGCGATCCTGCACATCCCCGGCTCCATCGGCTACGTCGAGGACTCCTACACCGCCGGCACCGCAATGAACTCGGCCGCCATCGCCAACCGCGACGGGAACTTCATCACGCCCAGCCCAGCCACGATCAGCGCCGACGCAGCCGCCAAGCCAGTGATCACCGCGCAAGACTTCTCCATCGTCAACGAGCCAGGAGCGGACGCCTACCCGATCAGCGGCTACAGCTGGGTCCTGGTCTCCGCCAGCCAGCCCAGCCAGCCCGCCGGGCACGCCCTCGTCAGCCTCCTCGGCTGGCTCACCGGCCCCGGCCAGTCCTACGCCGCCACCCTCGGCTACGTCCCCCTGCCCCCCGCCGTCCAGCAGTTCGCCGCCACCGCACTAGCACACGTCACCGGACCCGGCGGCCAGCCGCTAGCCAGCTAACGACGACAACGAAATGGGACCGGATACCCCGGCCTCCGCCGGGCAGGCCGCCAACCTGCTCCTGCACCCCGGATACGCCGAGGCGACAGTCGCGGCGCTGGCGGCAGCCGCAGCCCTTTGTGCCGTGGCCGTCCTGCTCACCCGCAAGCGGATCACCTGGTCCGCCTGCCTGGACATGCCCGTAGGATTCACCCCTTGCCAGCCCTCTGGAACGAGCACCGGGTCGGCAGGCACCATCGAGTTCGCAGACCACGGCCTGCTTGACGCCGGCCCGCATCCGCCCGGTACCTGGCAAGCCTGGCTCGTCATCCTCGCCATCACCAACCCCGGGCTCGCCCCCGTCCGCAGTGAGGACTTCAACGCACCGCTGACCTTCACGTTCCCCGGCCGCCAGGTACACACCGCCCAGGTCAGACCCGGCCCGCAAACCCCCGCCCGCGCAGGGCACCCGGTACCAGCCGCGCACACCGCGAGGAGCGGCCCCGGGCAGCCCGGACATCAAGCCGCCATCCAGCTCCGTGGCGGATTCCGGCTTAACCGCAACGAGGAGCTCACGCTGCTGGCGGTCCTGAGCGGCACCCCCTCGCCCGATAGCCCGCGGATACAGCAAGAAGGTTCGCTAACAGGCGGAACGATCATCGCCAACCTGGCGGACCGGAGCCACGACAGCATATGACTGCCATTCAGCCTCATCGGAACCCGGCCTGAATCCCGGTGCCTTCGGCCGTTGCAATCGCGCCTGACCTCCGCTTTGCCGCAGGCGCACTGCCACCCCGGCCACGCTGATCGTGGGGCCATGGCTGGCTATCGCGGGGTATGGCCGTGCCCGGATGGTGCCGGGTGCGGGCACCGGTGGCGGGCGGCAGAGCGGGCGATGACCGGCGTGGCCACCAGGGCAGGGAGTGCCCAGTAGGCACCGGTAGGGAGCCGGTCCCATAGTGGCAGGTTCTTGCCGTTGTCGACGTAGAACGCGGTGAGCAGGACGGTGTAGGAGCTGCCCATAGCAATGATGTGCGGGATGTGGCCACGCCGGCGGCGCCAGGGCCGCCGTTCTGGGTGCCGCCGGTAGTCCCGGCCGACGGCGACAAGGGTGAAGCCGAGCGCGCCGAGCACAGCCAGGTACCAGTCCCGGTCGGGCCGGATCGCGGTCATCGCTGCTGCGGTGGCGAAGACGACGGTAATGGCCCAGTAGTAGACGGTGCCGGCCAGGGTGTGCCGACCGCGACGCTTGGGCGTGGTCGCCGCTAGCGCGCCGGAGATCACGGCGGTCAGCCCGGCCGGCACGTGGATGGCGAGGAAGGCCAGGAATACCGGCCCGGTCCCGGCCACGGCCCGGCTGAACCCGCTGCCTGCAGCCGCGGGGTGCGCGCCGCCGGCCAGCAGGGCGACGGCGGTGCTGACGCCTGTCACGGCGGTGGGCCGTTCCTGTTATTGCCCGGCCGGGCGGATGCGGCGGCCCTGGGTGTGATGGCCGGGCGTGCGCCGGGCGGGGGCGGGACACGCAGCAGCCTTCGCGCGGGCCGGGGCAGCCGCCAGTTCGCGCTGCCGAGCACCGCGACCAGGGCCGGCACCAGCAGGGCCCGGACCACGGTGGCATCGAGCAAGATCCCGGCCCCCAGGGCGGTGGCCATCACCTTCAGGTCGGTTTCCGGCGCGGCGGACAAGGCGGCGAAGGCGAAGAACAAGATAAGCGCGGCGCCGGTGACCAGCCGCCCGGTGCGGTCGATGCCCTCGATGACCGCGCTGGTGGTGGTGGCGCCGTGGTCGTGTTCCTCGCGGATGCGGGTGAGGATGAACACCTCATAGTCCATCGACAGCCCGTATAGGAACGCGAAGGCGATCAGCGGCACCCAGTTGGTGATCGCTCCGGTCGCGGGCAGCCCCCAGACCGCGCGAGAGCCGTAGCCGTGCTGCCAGACCAGCACGATCACCCCGTAGGTGGCGGCCACCGACGCCAGGTTGAGGGCAACGGCCTTGACCGGCAGCAGCAGCGACCCGAACGCGCGGGCAAGCAGCACGATGGTGATCGCGGCGAGCACGGCGATCAGCAGCGGGAACCGGCCGTAGAAGACGTGGTTCTCATCCAGCAGCAGCGCGCCCGGCCCGCCGGTCACAGCTCCGGGCACCCGCGCCACCGCTGACCGGACCTGGGCGATGGTGGCCGCACCCGCTGGAGCCGACGGCTCGCTCTCCGGCTGCACGCTGATCAGCGCTGTGCCGCCGCGCTGCCAGGCCGGCCCGGCCGGGGCGACGGCGGCGCGCACCCCCGGCAGCGCGGCGAGCTGCCGCGCTAGCCGGGCGGGACCGGTGCGGGCGGGCACCAGGACCTCGATGGGGTCGAGCACCCCGGCGGGCACCCCGGCGGCCTGCAGGGTGCGCAGCGTCTGCGCGGCCGGGGCCGTGGTCCCGAGCGAGCTGGCCGCGGGCTCGCCGACCTTGATGCCGGCCGCGACGGCACCCAGCGCCCCCAGCACCGCCATCGCGGCCAGTGTGGCAGCCCACCTGTGGCGCACGACCAGCCGCGCCCAGCCTGTCCAGGCCCGGCTGGCGGCGGCCGCGCGGCGGCGGCGCGGCCAGTCCATCCGCTGCCCGGCGGTGGCCAGCAGCACCGGCAGCAGGGTCAGGGTGACCGCGACGCTGACCAGGGGGACGAGCATCCCGCCGATCCCGATCGAGCGCAGCGCGGGCACCGGCAGCACGATCAGCGACAGCAGCCCGATCCCCACGGTCGCGCCGCTGAAGGCCACCGACCGCCCGGCGGTGGCCATCGCCCGCGTCACCGCGTCCTCCCGGCCGTGCCCCGCGGCCAGTTCCTCCCGCCACCGGGTGACCAGCAGCAGCGAGTAGTCGATCGCCACGCCCAAGCCGATCAGCGCGGCCAGGTACTGCACGATCACGCTGACCGTGGTGACCTCAGTGAGCGCATAGAGGGCGGCGAAGCAGCCCGGGATCGCCACTGCCGCCATCGCCAGCGGGACCACCGCCAGCGCCGAGCCGAACACCAGCACCAGTATCACCAGAGCCGCCGCCCCCGCCAGCAGCGTCTCGGCCAGCACCCCGAACCCCGGGTTCGCCTGGCCGCCGGTAGTCAGCTCGTTCATCCCGGTCACCGCCACCGTGCTGCCTGGCGGCAGCGCGGGACGCATCGCCGCGGTGATCTGCGGGCCAAGGCCCGGCGGGGACAGCTCCCCGGTATACGGGGTGAACACCAGGCCATAGGTCAGCCGCGGGTCAGCCGTCAGGAACCCGCGGTCCCCGGTGCCGGCGTAATCAGCGACCCGCAGGCCCGGCCGCGCCGCGGCCGCCGCGAACGCCGCGCTCACCGCCCGCTGCCCGGCGCCGCTGGCAACGGCCTGGCCGGGCGGCAGCCGGACCACCACGACCTCCGGGTAGCCGGGCCCGCCATTGCCGTAGACCCGCAAGATCTGCTGATCAGCCTGATAACTGGCCGCGCCCGGCAGCGCGAACTGGCCCGACAACCGCCCAGACAGTCTGGCCGACGCAACTGCCCCCACAGCCAGCACCGCCAGCCAGAACAGCGCGACAACCAGCTTGTGACGCAGCACGAACCGTGACAGCCCGGCCATCACCACACCTCCTGCAGGAGCTAAAGGCTAGTAACGCTACATGTAGTGTTACTACTTATAGACGGAAGGGTAGCATGGCTACCTATGAGGGCGGAAACCCTGAAGGGCCACCTGGACGGCATGCTTCTGGCTGCGCTGGAAGCCGGGCCGCGTCACGGGTACGCGGTGATGGAAGCGCTTCGGGCGGGCAGCGGTGGCCAATTCGACCTGCCCACCGGCACCGTCTACCCGGCACTGCGCCGGCTGGAGCGAGCCGGGCTGATCCGCGGCACCTGGGCCGAGGCCAGCGGGAGGCGCCGCCGAGTCTACGAGCTGACCCCTGCCGGGCGGCGCGCGCTGGCCGACGAGCGGGGCAGCTGGCGACAGTTCGCCGCCGCCGTCACCGCCCTGCTCGAACCCGCACACCACCCGGCCGCGCCATGACCGGCGGCGCAGGCATCGAGGCCTACCTGTGCCAGATAGCCGCCGCATTGCCTGGCCCAGCCCGCAACCGCGACGACATCATCGCAGAACTGCGCAGCGGCCTCCTCGACGCTGCCGACGCCTACTGCGCGGGCGGTTACACTCCGGGCGAGGCCGCCGCAGCCGCAGTTGCCGAATTCGGTGACCCCCGCCAGGTCGCCGCCGCCTTCCGCCCCGAGATCGCCGCCCGTCAGGCGCGCCGCCTCGCCCTCACCCTGATCACCACCGGCCCGCTGATCGGCCTGCTGTGGATAACAGCCGCCACCGCCAGCCACGTCGCCATCCGCGACGCCCCGCCCTGGCACTGGCCCGGAATGCCGCCCGCCGCCCCTGTCGCCGTGCCACTGTTCGGCGCCATCTTCCTTACCTTCGTGAGCGCAGCCGCGGCCACTGTAGCCGCCACCGGACCCCTCGCCCGCTGGCTCCCCTCTAGCTACCGCACGGCCCCCGCCACCGCCGCCATCGCCGGCTTTGCCGCCGCAGCAGCCGACCTCGCCGCCCTCATCCTGCTCGCTAGCAAGCTGGCCAGCGCGCCAGCCAGCCTCGCCCCCGTCCCCGTCCTCGCCGCCGCCGCTGCCAGCCTCACCCGGATCACCCTCGCCAGGCGCGCCGCCCGGCACTGCATGACCGCACGCGCAGCACTCAGCTAAGCAAGCCGCCGCCACCGATTGGCCGTGCGCAATTCTGCACGGAAGCAAGATCATCCCCCGTGAGGTGGGGTCAGGGCCGCACCCGTCTCGTTGTGCGGTGGCCTTTCATCAGATCTCCATAACGGCTGCACAGCGGTCTCACGAGGCAAGGGCAGGGTTGATGGGGAGCTGGTTCCCCGCATTGCGGGGAGCTCGCGAACACCCGAGACATGAACCCGCAGGAGCACCTGATGACGACCGAAACCGCGACTTACCCGAGCATCGGCCCGGCCTTCATGGTCGATTCGCTGCCCAGCGCCGTTCGCGTGCTAGCCGTGACAGCACGTCCCGGACAGGAGTCGGCCGAGCTGGGAGGGCTGCTGTATGCCTTCCGCCGGTCCGGGGCCAGCCTGAGCCTGCTGTGCCTGACCCGGGGCGAGGCTGCCGCGTTGAACTCCGGCACCGCCCGGCTAGAAGCGGCGCGGCCGTGGGAGGTCCAGGCGGCCAGCTTGATCCTCGGGGTCCGCTGGGTCTCCGTCGCCAGTTATCGCGACGGGAGCCTGCATCATTACCAAACGTCCGAAGTGGCAGGGCGGATTCAGCCCGATCTGCGAGTACTCCGTCGACCTGCTGCTTGTCGTCGCGCCTGAGACCGGCGACATCGGGGACGCGGCCGTCGCGCGCGCTGCGACGGCCGCCGGACTGCAGGCCAGGGTGCCGGTCGCGGCCCGCACCAGGCCGGGCGTGCCTGGCTCGTGGATGGTCGACCTCGGGGCGGACGCGGAGACGGCACGTGCCATCCAGAAGTCGGCCGCTGCCGCCCACACCAGCCAGCTGGAGGCGCTCCCGGAGGTGATCAGCCTGCTCGATCAGCTCGGCAGCGTGGAGATGCTGCGCTGGCTGGTAAGCCCGGCCCAGGTGCCCGGGCAGCGCGTCAGGTCATGAGCACGGCCAGGACCACGCGCCAGCTACTTGGCGCTCCACCAGGCAGAATCCGCTCGAGCATGGCGAGTCGCCCCTCGCCGTTCGGACCTTCCCTCGCGCGACCCTACGGCAGACCGGGACACGGAGCTGTAGCAGCCGGCGAAATCGGGGGCATGGATGAATGTCACAGCAGCCGACTGGGTGCTCCTGCTCGGCATGACGCTGGCGCTGTTCGCACTCGACCTCGTGCTGGCGACGCTGCGCCCGCACGCCGTCGGCTTCCGCGAGGCCGCCGGGTGGTCAGCGTTCTTCGTGGCCGTGGCGGGAGGATTCGGCGTGGCCCTCGGCGGCCTGGAGGGATGGGGGTACGCCGGCCAGTTCTTCGCGGGCTACATCGTCGAGAAGAGCCTGTCCGTCGACAACCTGTTCGCCTTCGTGATCATCATGTCGTCCTTCGCGATCCCGCGCGAGCGTCAGCAGCGGGTGCTGATCTTCGGGATCGCCGCTTCGCTGTGCCTGCGCGCCGCCTTTATCGCCATCGGCGCGGCGCTTCTGGCGGCCCTGTCGTTCATGTTCCTGATCTTCGGACTCGCCCTGATCTGGACCGCGGTGCGGCTGTTCACACACCGGGATGCCGACCCCGACGTCGCGGGCAGCCCGCTGGTCCGCGCCGCCGGCCGCATACTGCCGGTCACCGATGCCTACGACGGCGGGCGACTGATCACCCGCGAGAACGGGCGGAGGGTCGCCACTCCCCTGTTCATCGTCTTCACCGCCATCGGCGGCACCGACTTGCTGTTCGCCCTCGATTCCATCCCCGCCGTGTTCGGCGTCACGAGCGAGGCCTACATCGTGTTCGCCGCCAACACGTTCGCTCTGCTCGGCCTGCGTGCCCTGTTCTTCCTGGTCACCGGCCTGCTCGACCGGCTCGTCTACCTGTCGGCCGGGCTCGCGGTGATCCTCGCCTTCATCGGGGTCAAGCTCATCCTGCACTGGGCGCACGGGCTCAGCCACGCCGTCCCTGAGATCAGCACCGCTCTCTCGCTGGCCGTCATCGTGGGAGTGCTCGCCATCACCACGGCCGCCAGCCCCATCAAGTCCCGCCGCGACCCGGCCGCCCGCGCCCACGCGGGCGCCGTCCTCGGCACCCCGGCAGCCACCAGCCAGACTCAAGGCACTCCCGCGAGGGGAAGCGCTGAAGCGAAACGGCAGCGGGCTCAGCGGGAAATCCGGCCTCTGTCCTGAACCTTCTCCGGCGCAGGGGCAGCAGGCCGCTGCCGTGCCTGCTCGGTGCGGCAGGCGAAGGCGCGTTACGATGAACGCAACGGCAGGATCCGTACGCCGTCCGCCGCCGCCGCCCGCGCCCGCGATGGCATCGCCAGGCGCGGACTCACACTGCGAGCCAGCCGCCAACGGCATCCGCGGCGAGCGCATCTTCGACTGGCTTGACCAGCACATCCCCGGCTGAACACCCACCTCATCCGGTGTCGCCCGGTCGCAGTGCGGATCACGGCTTGGGTATCCCCCGGCGCCAACGCCGTGCGCGTCAGTGACGGCTCGCGCTAACCTCGTCGACCCACGCGGCAGGGTGCCCGCGCCGCACTGGCGTGACATGGTCCGGGATCTCCTGGACTATCTCGATGCCAGCGTCGAGGATCGTGTCGAGAAGCCGCGGCAGGTCGTTCATGGCGCCGGTGGCGAGGTCGTGGGCCACGAGCACGTTCCAGTCGCGCTCGCCGAGCCGGGCGAGTGCGCGATCGGCCCATCCCTCCGGCTCGCGGGAGTCGCGGACGTAGATGTCCCAGAGGACGACGGTGTAGCCGCGCTCGATGATGAACTCGAGGGCTGCAGGGCTTAGCAGGTGAGGGCCGACCTGGCCGCTGCCATTCGGCCTGAACAGCTTGTCAGGGTGACTCAGGTTGCCGAGTATCTCCTGGGCCAGCGCGATCTCGCCGACCTCAACGGCCGGGTCGTTGCGCTTCCCGAGCGGCGCTCCGTGGGTCATGGTGTGGTTCCCAAGCCAGTGGCCCTCGGCGAGCGCGCGTTCGGCGAGCGCCCGCACCCCTGGCTCGGCCAGATGGCTGCCGGTCGGGAAGAACGTGGCGTGCACATTGCGCTCCCTGAGCACGTCCAGGACCCGTTCGGTCACGCCAGGTGTCGGACCATGGTCGAAGGTCAGAGTCAGCTTCTTGCTAGTCAAGTGTCTCCCTCGTCTTGGCGCAACCGGCGTCGACTGTAGAATCAGCATACAAGCAGACCGTAGTACCAGTGCGCAGTGCGACGTGCACGACGGCATGGCCACGCGGTATTCGCGAGAGGACGGGCATGACCGGGCGACTTGCGGCCCTCGCGGGCCTGGAGCGGATAGTTATACAGGAATATGAGCTTCCCTCAGTGGCGCCGGGTGCCGCGCTACTCAAAGTTAGACGCGCAAATGTGTGCGGGTCTGATCTCCACATCTTCCATCACCTCAGCATCGCATTGCGGGACATCGCGCTGGGTCACGAGTTCGTCGCGGAAGTAGCGGAACTCGGGGCGGGGCTGACCGCAGATTCCGCGGGAAGTCCGCTCGCAGTCGGCGATCGGATCGCCGTTGTTTACTTCCACACGTGCCGGCGTTGCCCGGCTTGCGACAACGGAGAGTTCAACATATGCCATAATGCCAATGAGTCACTCGCTCTACGGCCCGAGGTCTATCCCCATTTCCATGGCGCATTTGCGTCGCACTTCTATCTCGATCCCGGGCAGTACTTCTATAAAGTTCCCGACAGCCTGACCGACGCGGAAGCGGCAGGCGCTAATTGCGGCCTGGCTCAGGTCATGTTCGCGCTCGACAGCATCGGGCTCCGTCGAGGTCAGGTTGTGGTTGTGCAGGGCGCAGGCGGACTTGGCCTGTACGCGTGCGCGGTCGCGGCCTCCAGTGGCGCGAGAGTCATAGTCGTGGAGCAGCAGCGCGATCGGCTAGAACTAGCCAGACAATTCGGCGCGACAGACGCACTAGACCTCTCTCAATGTACGGATAGCCACGAGCGCACAGCTCGGGTGCTTGAGACTACCGGTGGGCTCGGAGCTGATATCGTCCTTGAGGTAACCGGGCGAGCAGGTGCGTTTTCGCAGGCCATCGATTTCGCCCGTATCGGAGGGCATATCGCCTCCGTCGGGAATATCAATGTCGGGCCCAGCTTCGAAATCCCTATAATGCCAGCAATATTGACGCGCAAGAACCTGCGCGTGCATGGGTACCTTCGCTACGATCCCTGGTATCTGCGGCGGGCATTGGACTTCATGGCAGATAATTCGAGCCACTACCCATTCGGCTCGCTAAGCGACCGGACTTACAGTCTGGATCAGATCGGCGAGGCTTTCGCGCGAGCCGAAGAACGACGAGTTGCCCGAGTCGCCATTATTCCCTGAAGGGATTCAGTCGCCGCGTCCCGAGGGCGAGTGGGCTGCGGCGGCTGGGGCAGGCGACAACCAGCCGTACGAAACTCTGGTGCCCCCTACTCTCCACACTGGGAGGGAAACCAGTAGTTTGACAGCAAGGCAATCAGGAGATAATTGAAGGCGCAACGATCCGGCCGAAGAAAGGCCGGAGAAGGCGGAGAGAGGGCCCATGACCGAGCTTGATGAGCCCCCGGCCGGGACAGCCGACTACGACATCACACCACTTCTCCAGCCGCTCCGGATCCGCCACCTTGAGCTGAGGAACCGGTTTGTCATGCCGGGCATGCAGCGCTACTGGTGCGCTGACGGCGCACC
>Ga0187807_1000521_pt1 | contig 12175 bp, 11 predicted proteins | sample NC_wetland_sal_i_4_FD_132432 | JGI IMG/M metagenome (GOLD analysis project Ga0187807, IMG submission 132432) | Wetland sediment microbial communities from Neuse River Estuary, North Carolina, USA - ASW_2 | ecosystem: Environmental > Aquatic > Freshwater > Wetlands > Sediment | place: USA: North...
CAACATCGCGCAGGCCGCGTTCGGACGCGACGTGGTTGACCACTACGCCAACTACGCCCGCGTCGAGCTGGCTGCCTATGAGGCCGCGGTGACCGACTGGGAACTGCGCCGCGGCTTCGAACGGCTCTAGATCCGAAAGACTGGGCAGCGACGACATGACCGCCTACACCGTCATCAACCCCGCCACCGAGCAGCAGGTCCGCCAGGTCGAGCACAGCACAGCCGACCAGACCGACGAGGCGGTCGAGCGGGCCGCTGCGGCTCAGCGGCGCTGGCGAGAGGTCGCGCCCGGCGACCGGGCCAGGCTACTGCGGCGCTTCGCCGAGCTGGTTGACTCGCACGTCGATGAACTCGCCGCGCTGGAGACGGCAAACTCAGGCCACCCGGTCGGCTCCGCGCGCTGGGAGGCCGGCCAGGTCCGCGACGTGCTGATGTATTACTCTGCCGCGCCCGAGCGGATGACCGGCAAGCAGATACCGGTGCCGGGGGGCCTGGACGTGACGTTCAAGGAGCCGGTGGGCGTCGTCGGCCTGATCGTGCCGTGGAACTTCCCGATGCCCATCCTGTCCTGGGGCATGGCCCCGGCCATCGCGGCCGGGTGCGCGGTCGTCGCCAAGCCCGCCGAGATGACCCCGCTGACCGCGATCCGGATCGGCGAGCTGGCGCTCGACGCCGGGCTGCCGGAGGGCGTGTTCCAGGTGCTGCCCGGCAAGGGCGCGGTGGTCGGCCAGCGCCTGGTGGATCACCCGGCGGTGCGCAAGATCGTGTTCACCGGCTCGACCGAGGTCGGCCGGCAGATCATGGCCGGCTGCGCACGGACGGTGAAACGGCTGACGCTCGAACTGGGCGGCAAGAGCGCGAACATCGTCTTCGCCGACGCCGACATCGAGCAGGCCGCGGCCACCGCTCCGTACGCCGTCTTCGACAACGCCGGGCAGGACTGCTGCGCCCGGTCCCGGATCCTGGTGGAAGCATCGGTGCTTGACCGGTTCATGGCGCTGCTGGAGCCCGCGGTCCAGGGCGTCCGTGTCGGCGATCCGGCCGCGGCCGAAACCGAGATGGGACCGCTGATCTCCGCCGCGCATCGCGCGCACGTGGCGAGCTACGTGCCAGACGGCGCGCCGGTCGCCTTCCGTGGCAGCGCGCCGGCCGGGCCCGGCTTCTGGTATCCGCCGACGGTGCTGGCCCCGGTACCAGCCGACTCCGTCGCCTACACCGAGGAGATATTCGGACCGGTGGTCACGGTGACTCCGTTCGCCGACGAGGCCGAGGCGATCTCGATGGCCAACGACACGCCCTACGGCCTGTCCGGCTCCATCTGGACCGGCAGCGTCGGTCGGGCCATCCGGGTAGCGCGGGGCGTGGAGACCGGCAACCTCTCGGTGAATTCCCACTCCTCGGTCCGGTACTGGACGCCTTTTGGCGGATTCAAGCAGTCCGGCCTCGGCCGCGAACTAGGTCCCGACGCAGTGGACGCGTTCACGGAGGTCAAGAACGTCTTCATCGCAACCAATTAGGGAACGGAGTCGTCTCGTAATGCAGCGGTTGCAGGATCGGGTCGTCGTCGTGACCGGGGCCGGCAGCGGACTCGGACTGGCCAGCGCGCGCCGGATGGCTGCCGAGGGCGCCAAGATTATCGCCGTCGACATCGACGAGACGACCGGCGCCGCGGCGGCTAAAGAGACCGGCGGCGAGTTCGTCGCGGCGGACGTGGCCGATGAGGATCAGGTTGCCGCGCTGTTCGACGGGGTGGCGCGGCGGTGCGGCCGCATCGACGTGGCGTTCAACAACGCCGGGATCTCACCGCCGGACGACGACTCGATCCTGACCACCAGCCTCGACGCTTGGCGGCGCGTGCAAGAAATCAACCTCACCTCGGTGTACCTGTGCTGCAAGTACGTGCTGCCACATATGCGCGCGTCGGGCCGGGGCTCGATCATCAACACCGCCTCGTTCGTCGCCATACTCGGCGCCGCGACCTCGCAGATCTCCTATACCGCATCCAAGGGCGGGGTACTGGCCCTCAGCCGCGAGCTCGGCGTGCAGTTCGCCAGGGAGGGAATCCGGGTGAACGCGCTCTGCCCGGGCCCGATCAACACGCCGCTGCTGCAGGAGCTTTTCGCCAAGGACCCGGAGCGGGCCGCGCGGCGGCTGGTGCACGTGCCGATGGGCAGGTTCGGCGAGCCGGAGGAGATCGCCGCCGCGGTCGCGTTCCTGGCCAGCGACGACTCCTCGTTCATCACCGCGTCGCAGTTTGTCGTGGACGGCGGCATCACCGGCGCGTACGTGACACCGTTGTAGTCATGAGCGATCAGCCGGTCATCGGGATCAGTGCCTACAGCCAGCAGGCGCGCTGGGGCAGCTGGGACCTGCCCGCGGTGCTGCTGCCACGCCGGTACACCGACATGGTCGCGGCTGCGGGCGGGCTGCCGGTGCTGCTGCCCCCGCTGCCCGGCGTCGCTGACGTGCTGGGCAGGCTCGACGGGCTGGTGCTGTCCGGCGGCGGTGACATCGATCCGGCCCGGTACGGCGCGGCCCGGGAGCCGGCCACCGGGCCCGCGGGCCTTGCCCGCGACGACGCCGAGCTCGAGCTGTGCCGGCAGGCGCTGGCCAGCAGCCTGCCGGTGCTGGGCATCTGCCGTGGCATGCAGGTCATCAACGTCGCGCTCGGCGGCATGCTGCACCAGCATCTGCCCGATCTGGTCGGCCACGACGGCCACTCGCCGGATCCGGGCGGGTACGGCATGCACAAGGTCAGCGTCGCGCCGGCGTCCGAGCTCGCGGGCGCGCTCGGCCGCACCGAGGCCGCCGTGCCGACTCATCACCATCAGGCCATCGACCGGCTCGGGGCCGGCCTGACGGCGGTCGGGTGGGCCGACGACGGCGTGATCGAGGCCGTCGAGTTCGGCCAGGACCATCGGCCGGGCGCCGAATCGCGGTTCATGCTGGCCGTGCAGTGGCACCCCGAGGCGGGCGACGATCTCAGCCTGTTCCGGGCGCTCGTCGCCGCGGCACGGCACTTCAGGGCAGGCAGATAGCCGCCGCGCAGGTCCGTGAGCTGCTACACCGCGACCGTTAACGTCACCTCATCGACACCGCGACCGTTAGCGGCAAAATCCTGTCCGTTTCATGGTGATTAGACTCACGCTAACGGTCGCGGTCGCGATGCGACGGCGAACTCATTCGGCATGCAAAGCGTCCCAGGTCGCCTGGTGCGGCGGGTAGATAAGCGTCAGGTCGTCCGGCAGGGCTGCCTTGACGGAACGGGTGCGGTCGTCGCAAAGGACCTCCTCGGCTCCCGCCTCGATCGCGTCCAGCGTCTGGTCGACCACGCTGTGCGGGCTGACCTTGGGAAGGTGCGGGAAGGCAGCACCCATTTCGGTGTCGATGACGCCGGCGAAGACGCCGGTGACGAGCGTCCCCTGGCGTCGCAACTCGATCCGGGCGGCGTTGGTGAGCGACCACGCCGCGGACTTGGACGCACAGTAGGAGCTGTTCAGCGGGTTAGCGAACCAGGAGACAATGGACAGGATGTTGACCAGCGCGCCGCCGCCGTTGGCGGCTAGCACCGGCGCGAACGCGCGGCACATGCGCAGCGTGCCGAAGTAGTTGGTGTCCATCTCCTCGTGCGCGCTCTGCAGGTTCGGCGAGGCGAGCACCGGCGCCAATCGCATGATCCCGGCGTTGTTGATCAGGATGTCGATGTCCGCGCAGCGCGCGGCCGCAGCCGTCACGCCGTCGGCGCTGGTGATGTCGAGCCGGACCGGCACGACGCCCGCGGTCGCGACCGCCGCGGGATTCCTGGCGCCGGCGTAGACGGTGGCTGCGCCACGGGCCACCAGGCTTTCGGCGAACACCCGGCCGAGCCCGCGGCCCGCGCCGGTCACGAGCACCCGCGCTCCGTTGATCCGCACTGCCATCGCCTGTCCTACTTCCCGAAGAACTTGACTACGTCAAGCACGCACAGCTGCTCGGGCCCTGGCTCACCGGGATAGTCGACTACGCCGGACGGGGCGAAGCCTGCCTTGTGCAGCGCTCGGATCGACCTGTTATTGGCGACATCAGGTCTGGCCACCACGTGCCGCACTGCCGGCTGCGCGGCCAGCACGATATCGCGCACATAGCCCCAGATCAGCTGCGGCCCGAGACCGCGGCCGGTGAATTCGGGGACGCCGATCGCGTAGTCGATGCCGACCTCGTCCGGACCGACCGGGTAGTGCTGCAGGAAGCCCGCGTCGCGTCCGCCGACAACGGCAACGTGCACCCGGACGGGTGACTGGCCCGCGATGCGCGGCCCGTACTTGCGCTTCGCCGCCGCCAGGTCGAGCCGCTCCGGGAACCAGCGGACCGCGTGCGGCGCTTGCTGCCAGCCCACGAGCGCGGGCAGGTCGGCCGCGGCCAGCGGGCGGAACGCTGTCTCAGCCGCCAGCGCGGAGTCCGCCAGCTTGATCCCGGCCGCGACGGCGTCAGGCCGGCAGCGAGCCATCGCCGCGGCCGCCGGGAGCCACGCAAACCGGTCGTGCTCGGCGTCCAAACGCGGCCGACCGCCGGACGGGACGTCCAAGCCGAATTGCGCCCATGGGCCACGCAGATCCAGAACGCGCAGGTCCGCGGCGGCCGCCGCTAGCCCCGTCTCCTCGCGCAATTCCCGCAGCGCCGCGGCCAGCACCGGCTCGCCCGGCTGGCGGGAGCCGGACGGTGGTGTCCAGGCCCAGTCGCCCTCGCAACCGGCACCGCGATGCGCCCGGTGCAACAGCAGGTACTCGGCCGGGCAGCCGCGGCGGACGACGATCGCGGCGCCATGCGGTTCATCGGGCGCGACCGGCAAGCCATCCCAGGTGTACCGGGGAATCACCGCCACGTGGCGAGTATGACAGCGGGCGCAACCACCGCAAACCGGATACTGTGCTTGACATGGCTGAGACGACGCGGGAGCAGCACAACGGCGACGACCGGAAGGACGCGAACGGCCCGATCGCCGAGCCGGCCGACGATCTGGTCACGACCCGCCACGCGATCGCGCTCGACGACGGCGAGCTGAGCTACACGGCCACTGCCGGGCGGATCGTGCTGCGCCAGGAGCGGCATACCGAGGAGAAGTTCGACGGCGTGAAGCCCCGGGCCGAGGTGTTCGTCACCGCTTACACCGCGGACAGCAACGACCCGGTCGCCCGCCCGGTGACGTTCGCGTTCAACGGTGGCCCCGGCTCCTCCAGCGTCTGGCTGCACCTGGGCCTGCTCGGACCGCGCCGGGTGCTGACGGGCGATGTCGGCAACCTGGCGCCGCCGCCATACGCCATGGCGGACAACAGCCAGACCCTGCTGCGCCACAGCGACCTGGTCTTCATCGACCCGGTGTCGACGGGGTACTCCCGGGCGGTCAAGGGCGAGAAGTCGAACGAGTTCCACGGCTACGGCGGCGATATCGAGTCGGTCGGCGAGGTGATCCGGCTGTGGACCACCCGGAACGGCCGGTGGATGTCGCCCAAGTACCTGTGAGGCGAGTCTTACGGCACGACCAGGGCGGCCGGGCTAGCGCGCTACCTGCAGGAGCGGTACGGGATGTACCTGAACGGCCTGATGCTCATCTCAGCCGTGCTCGACTTCGGCACCCACGAGTTCCGCGGCGGCAACGACGATCCGTATGTGCTGTTCCTGCCGACCTACGCCGCCGTCGCGCACTACCACGGCAAGCTCGGCGACCGGCCGCTGCGCGACGTGCTGGCGGAGACCGAGGCCTACGCCGAGCGCGAGTACCCGTGGGTGCTCAGCCGCGGGTCCAGGCTGACCGCGGACGAGCGGTCCGCCGCAGCCGCCCGGCTCGCTGAGCTGACCGGCTTGTCGGCCGACTACCTCGACCGGGTGAACTTGCGGCCCGAGCACGTCAGGTTCCTGACCGAGCTGCTGCGCGACCGCCGGCTCGTGGTCGGCCGGATCGACGGCCGATTCACCGGCTGGGACACCGACTACGGCCGGGAGACGTGGTCGGCCGACCCGTCGATCGCAGCGATCACCGGCCCGTACACGGCGGCGCTCAACCACTACGTTCGCGCGGATCTCGGCTATGCCAGCGACCTGCCGTACGAGATCCTGACCGACCGGGTGCGGCCGTGGTCCTACAAGGAGTTCGAGAACGCCTACGTCTTCGTGCAGGACAAGCTGGCCGCGGCGATGCGCGCCAATCCGCATATGCGGGTGCACCTCGACTGCGGGTACCACGACCTGGCCACCCCGTATTTCGCCGCGGAGCACTCCGTCGCGCACCTGCAGATCCCGGCTGAGCTGGCCGCGAACGTCTCTTTCGGCTACTACGAGGCCGGTCACATGATGTACATGCACGAGCCGAGCCGGCTGGCGCAGTCGGAGCAGCTGGCGCGTTTCGTCACAGCGCCGGAGGGGTAGCCCGCACCCCCGACAGTGAGTGGCAGACCCTAGACTCGCCAGCGTGACCAACGCGCCGGCCGTCGAGATTGACGGGCTGGTCAAGCGCTACCGGGACACCTACGCGGTCGCCGGGCTCTCGCTGTGCGCGCAGCGCGGGCAGGTGACCGCCGTCCTCGGCCCGAACGGCGCGGGCAAGACCACGACGATCGAGACCTGCGAGGGATACCGCCGGGCCGACAGTGGCACAGTCCGGGTGCTCGGCCTGGACCCGGTGGCCGACGCGCGCGCCCTGCGGGCCAGGGTCGGCGTGATGCTGCAGTCCGGCGGGGTGCCGACCAGCGCGCGGCCAGGCGAGTACCTGCGCGTGATGGCGAGCTTCTACGCGCACCCGCTGGCGCCTGCCGCGCTGCTGGACGCGCTCGGCCTGACCGCCTCGGCGCGCACGCCGTACAAGCAGCTATCCGGCGGTCAGCAGCAGCGCCTCGGGCTCGCCGCCGCCGTGATCGGCCGGCCGGACCTGGTGTTCCTGGACGAGCCGACGGCCGGGCTCGATCCGCAGGCCCGGCACGCCACCTGGCAGCTGATCGAGGGCCTGCGGGCGGCTGGAACGGCGGTGATCCTCGCCACCCACTACATGGAAGAGGCCGAGCGGCTGGCTGACCACGTCATCATCGTGGACCACGGCCGGGTGGTGGCGAGCGGACCGCCGGGCGAGCTGACCGGCTCGATCGGGCAGCTTCGGTTCCGCGCCGAGCCCGGCCTCGACCTGGGTGGCCTGCTCGCCGCGCTACCCGCGGACGCCATGGCGAAGGAGTCACCAGCTGGGCACTACCTGGTCGAGGTGACCGACCGGGTCGACCCGCAGCTAATCGCGTCGGTGACCGCCTGGTGCGCGGAGCACGGCGTGCTGACCAGAGACCTGCAGATCGAGAGCCGCACGCTGGAGGACCTGTTCCTCGAGCTCACGGGGCGGGACCTGCGCGGGTGACGGACCAGCCAGCCAGCGCGCCGGACCTGATGGCCGGGTCCTGGCCCGCGCCTGCCCCCGGCGCAGCGCCGCTGCCCCGCATGGTCCGCGCCCAGGCGGCACTCGAGCTGCGCACGCTGCTGCGCAACGGCGAGCAGCTGCTGCTTACCGTGATCATCCCGGTGCTCCTGCTGATCGCGTTCGGCCGGGCCGACCTGGTCAGCACCGGTCCCGGCAGCCGGATCGACTTCATCGTGCCGGGCATCCTCGCGCTGGCCGTGATGTCCACGGCTTTCACGAGCCAGGCAATCGGCACGGGCTTTGAGCGCCGCTACGGCGTGCTCAAGCGACTCGGCGCGTCCCCGCTGTCGCGCCAGGGCCTGATCGCGGCCAAGACCCTCACCGTTCTGGCGGTCGAACTGGCGCAGGCAGCGCTGGTGCTGGCTGTGGGCGCTGCGCTCGGCTGGAGCCCGGTTGCCAGCCCGGCTGCCGTGGTGTGGACTCCACTGCTGCTGCTGGCCGGGACCGCTGCGTTCAGCGGGCTCGCCCTGCTCATGGCCGGCACCCTGCGCGCCGAGGCGACGCTCGCCGCCGCGAACCTGCTCTACCTGATCATGCTCGGCCTCGGCGCCGTGCTGTTCCCGCTGACCAAGTTCCCGGCATCGGTCCGGCCGGTGCTGCGCCTGCTGCCCGCCGACGCGCTGGCAGACGGGCTGCGGTCGGTACTCGCGCACGCCGGCGGGCTGCCGGTGGCCGATCTGCTGGTGTTGTGCGTCTGGGCAATCGCCGCGATCGCGCTGGCGGCCCGCACGTTCCGGTGGGAGTGACCGCTTCGGACCGGACGGAAAGCCGCTCGGGACCGCAGGTCGGCCCGGCGCCGGCCGCGCTGCTGGTGCTGGCCGGGATCGTCTCGGTGCAGGTCGGCGCCGGCCTGGCGGGCCGCCTGTTCACCGAATTCGGCCCGGCCGGGGTGACCGGGCTGCGGCTGTGGTGGTCCGGCCTCATCGTCGCGGTCGCGGGCGGGCGGCCCGCGATTCGCGCGCTCCGCGCCGTCGCATCCGATCACGCCTGGCGCGATCTGGCCATCGCCGTCGCGTTCGGCCTCGTGCTCGGCGTGATGAACTTCGCTATCTACCAGTCGTTCGCGCGGATCCCGCTCGGGGTCGCGGTCACCATCGAGTTCCTCGGCCCGCTCACAGTGGCGGTGGCAGCATCGCGCCGGCGGCTGGACGCCGCGTGGGTCATCCTGGCCGCCGGCGGCGTGCTGCTGCTGACCCAGGGCGGGGCTGGCCTGGCCGCCAGCGCTGGCCATGGGGCGAGGCGCGCCGGGCCGCTGCTCGGCCTCAGTACCGAGGCGACCGGGGTCATGTTCGGCATCATCGCCGCCGCGTGCTGGGCCGCCTACATCCTGCTCAGCCGTGCCACCGGCCGCCGGTTCAGCGGCTCATCCGGGCTGGTCATCGCCATGGTGGTCGCGGCGGTGCTGGTAACCGGCCCGGCCGTCGCGACGGCCGGGGCGGCGCTGTTTCATCCCGCGGCGATCGCGGCCGGCCTGACCATCGGCCTGCTGTCGTCCGTCATCCCGTACCGGCTGGAACTCGAGGCGCTGCGGCGGGTGCCCGCCCGGGTATTCGGCATCTGGATGAGCCTGGAGCCGGCCGTGGCGGCGCTGGTCGGGCTCGCCCTCCTCGGCGAGGCGCTGGTCGCACGGCAGTGGCTGGGCATCGCCCTGGTTGTCGTCGCCTGCGCGGGTGCCGCCCGGGCGGGACCCGCCCCCGACACCCCGTAGTACCAGGAGGTGCCCGAGCGGCCCGCGCCTCCTACCATGGACGGGTGCCAGCGCCACGCACCGCCCCCGACACGCCCGCGGCCAGCCGGCCCGCCCGCCCGGACACCCCGGCGTGGGCCCGCTTGCTGGCAGACGCGCTGCTGGCGCCCACCCGAGCCGCGCTGCGCCGGTGGGCGATGGCCGGGGTGATCACGTCCGCGCTGATCATCCTCACCGGGGCGGCCGTCCGGCTCAGCCAGTCCGGCCTGGGCTGCCCCGACTGGCCGAACTGCACTACACACAGCCTGGCGGCCGGTGGTACCACCGGTGATTCGCTCATCCACCGCTGGATCGAGTTTGGCAACCGGCTCGTGACGGTCGGCATTTTCGTGGTCGCGATCGGCGTCTTCGTGGCCGCCTGGCGGTATCGCCATGACGGCGGCAAGCGCCGGGCCGATCTGGTCTGGCTGGCAGCCGCCCAGCCCGGCGCGATCGTGCTGCAGGCGCTGCTCGGCGGCCTCGTCGTGCTCACCAAGCTGAACCCAGCGCTCGTCTCGGCGCACTTCCTGGCCTCGGTTGCGCTCGTCGGGGCCACCGTCGCGCTGTATATCCGGTGTCAGGAAACCACCGGGCCGGCAACCCCGCTAGCGCCGCGGCCAGTCCGGCTGGCCGCTTACGGCGTGGTAGCGGCGGTCGCCCTGATGATGACGGCGGGCACCGTCGTGACGGGCACCGGCCCGCTCGCCGGGGCAGCAGGCGTGGCGCGATATCCATTGCCGCTCGAAGGCGTCACGCAACTGCACGCCGACATCGGCTGGCTGCTCGGCGGCCTGATGGTTGCGCTCCTGCTGAGCATGCGGCTGAGCGGTGCCCCGCGCCGGGCCGAGCGACTCGGCTGGCTGCTGGCGGGCCTGATCGGGCTCCAGGGCGTCATCGGGTACGCGCAGTACTTCTCCGGACTGCCCGCCGGGCTGGTCTGGGTACACGTGACGGGATCGGTCACGATCTGGCTGGTCGCCCTGTCCCTGCCCTACACCCTGCGCGACCGCGGCGCGGCCGCTGCCAGCCGCGGCGTGCCGCTGGCCGATCCGCCGGCCGAGTCGTCGCCTGACCGGGCCATCGGCACCGACCTGGCGCGCTGACCTTCCCGGTAGCGGGCGGTTGGCGGTAGCTTGTCGGTCATGTCCACGGCGCTGATCAACGGAATCACCCTCGGCTACTCAGATGGTGGCGGCGACGGCGCCCCGGTCGTCTTCAGCCATGGCTACCTGATGGACTCATCGATGTTCGACCCGCAGGTCGCAGCCCTCGCACCGGAGTACCGGGTGATCACGTGGGACGAGCGCGGCTTCGGCGCCACCAGGGCGACCAGGGCGTTCAGCTACTGGGACTCGGCCAGGGACGTACTCGGCCTGCTCGATCATCTCGGCATCGACCGGGCCGTGCTGGCCGGGCATTCGCAGGGCGGCTTCCTCAGCCTGCGGGCCGCGCTGCTCGCGCCCGAGCGCGTCCGTGCGCTGGTCCTCATCGACAGCCAGGCGGGCCAGGAAGATCCGGCCGTCGCGCCCGCGTACGAGCAACTGGAGCAGACCTGGATGGAGCACGGTCCGGCCCCGGTGCAGGACGTCGTCGCCACGATCATCCTCGGCTCGCCCGGAGGACCGGTCGACTACGCGCCGTGGTTCGCCAAGTGGGCGGCTGCCGACCGAGACGAACTGCGGCTGGCGTTCCGCTGCCTGATGGACCGTGACGACATCACCGGCCAGCTAGCGCAGATCGACTGCCCGGCGCTGATCCTGCACGGCGGCGCGGACGCCGCGATCCCCATCGAGAAGGCTGAGGCTGTCCGCGCGGGGCTCGCGGGGCCGGCCTCGTTGGTCGTAGTCGACGGCGGCTCGCACGCCGCCAACCTCAGTCACCCCGATCAGGTCAACGTGGCGCTGCTGGAGTTCCTCCGGTCGCTTCCGTAGCAGCGGCCCGGCCCGCGGCTGCAGCGGTGGTTGCCGCGCTTCGGTAGCACCGCCGTGCCCGCGCCGACCCCATTTGTTAACTCGCGTCGGGCAGGGTGGCGCTAGGCGCCAGGGATAGGGTCGATCCCGTGACGGCGCAACGGACCGATGGGCAAGTGAGCAGCGACATGCAGACGGCGGTGAGCGAGCCAGCGCTCGGCGAACCCGGACTGGACTGGTCGGAAGCCGACGCGCGAACGGTGGACCTGGTCCGCGTGCTCGCCATGGATGCGGTTGAGCAGGCTGGCTCAGGGCACCCCAGCACCGCGATGAGCCTGGCGCCCGCCGCTTACCTGCTATTCCAGCAGGTCATGCGGCACGACCCGGCCGATCCGCACTGGCTCGGGCGGGACAGGTTCGTGCTGTCCTGCGGCCATTCCAGCCTGACCCTGTACATCCAGCTCTATTTGTCCGGGTACGGAATGACGCTCGACGACCTGCGCCGGTACCGCACCTGGGGGAGCATCACGCCCGGCCACCCCGAGCACGGCCACACTGCGGGCGTGGAGACGACCACCGGCCCGCTCGGCCAGGGCATCGCGAACGCGGTCGGCATGGCGATGGCCGCCCGCCGGGCGCGAGGCCTGCTCGATCCGGACGCGCCCGAGGGCACCAGCCCGTTCGACCACCACGTCTACGCCATGATGTCCGACGGCGACATCGAGGAGGGCATCAGTCACGAGGCCTGCTCGATCGCGGGCCACCAGCAGCTGGGCAACCTGGTCGTCATCTACGACGACAACTCCATCTCGATCGAGGACGACACCAACATCGCCAAGTCCGAGGACGTCTGCGCGCGGTACGAGGCGTATGGCTGGCACGTGCAGAAGGTCAGCTTCCGCGCTGCCGGTCCGGGCGGAACAGCACCTGGCTACCACGAGGACGTGCGGGCGCTGTACGGTGCGCTGCGGGCCGCCCGCGCCCACACCACGGCACCGTCGCTGATCTCGCTGCGCACCATCATCGGCTGGCCGGCGCCGCACAAGCAGAACACCGGCGCGGCGCACGGGTCAGCCCTTGGCGCGGCCGAGGTCGCGGCCACCAAGC